>JAEEGF010514086.1_pt1 | contig 10697 bp, 8 predicted proteins | sample 9134171 | NCBI WGS metagenome assembly JAEEGF01 (sample SAMN16246542, study PRJNA631951) | gut metagenome | biome: gut microbiome; feature: rumen; material: AP-attached | host: Bos | place: Iran: Karaj | collected 2018-10 | reverse complement strand
GACCATAGGCGAGTAAAGAAGAACCTTGTGAACAGAATCACTATGCTGTTATACAGATTCTCAAAAGGATATTCACGCTGCTACGGCATAGCGGACAAATTCATGAACCAGCACTGCCCTAACCAGACAAAGGCTTTATACACTTATGAGGAATTAAATAAGCTGGAATGGAACAAGGATGATATATTCATCATAGGAAGCGACCAAGTCTGGAACCCGTCAATAACAGGACGATTGAAGTACACATTCACTTTTTCGTTTCTTGGAAACAACTATAAAATGTATTCGTATGCCTCTAGTTTCGGATTTATCAAAGAGCAGATAGATAGAATAGACAACAAGATGATTGATGCGATACGTTCGTTCAAGAAAGTTTCAGTAAGAGAAAAGTTCGGAGTTGAATTTCTGGCACAAAAAGGAATACAAGCGACAGAAGTCATAGACCCCACCCTGCTGCTAGACAATTACAACCACTTGATAGACAACAAGACGGAACGACGCAACGAGCTTCTGCTACTCACGCTGTCAAACAAGAAGGAGATGAACGACTTTGCCGACAGCATATCGCAGAAAACAGGCTTGAAGATAAGAAAGCATTTCGGATACCTTCAGCCGCAAAGAAGCGACAATATGAAATTCCTGAGTGTCGAGGAATGGATGAAAGCCATAGCCTCATCGGAACTGATAATAACCGACAGTTTCCACGCCACGATATTCTCCATTCTGTTCAAAAAGCAGTTTTTCGTATTCTTGAGCGAGCCAAACAAGGTTTATAGAATAAAGAACCTGCTGGAGAAACTCGGCATAGAAGGACACATCGCAGACAAAAACACCGACATTGAATTGAACAACATCATACAATACGACGAGGTAGATAAGAAACTTGAAAATTACAGGCACGAATCTGTTGAATTTCTAAAATCAATCTTAGATGAAGGTAGCAATTTGTAACGTACAAGAATTCAATCCCGAGATAGGCGGAATCGAAAGAGTTTCTGTATCGCTGGCTGAAGGTCTCATAAGCCGCGGCATAGAGGTGTTGTTTGTTGCGTGCCGAAAGTCGCCATACAGCAAGGAATACCAACTGCCGGCTCGACAGATATTCCTACCCGATGCGACTGACTATTCCGAGAGAAACGTGGAGGCACTCTGCAAAATCGTGAACGAAGAGAAAATCGACATTCTCCTGAACCAGAACTCGCACTCCGAATTATACAATAAGACATGTAAAGAGACCAAGCTCCGCACGAACGTGAAGCTGATTTCGGTACTGCACTTCGCGCCTAACATGCGCCTAATTTCCAACAGGAACTTATTTAACATACGTGATTTTGGCCCATTAAAGAATATTGAATTTGCAGCAAGATATATATGCACAATATTTCCGTTTAGGTATCTAACAATGATGTCACAGAAACGGTTATTAAAAAACCTATATAAATGCAGTGACAAAGTTGTTCTGCTCAGCGAAAAGTTCATCCAACAATATCAGGATATAGCAAATTTAAAGCAGACCGAAAAACTGACTGCCATAAACAATATGCTGTCATTCCCATACGAGAAAGACAACACATGCAAAAAGAAACAAATTCTATTTTGCGGAAGACTTGCCTACAAACAAAAAAGACCGGATAGACTATTGCTAATCTGGCAAAAGATTCAAGATTTGATACCTGAATGGCATTTAGTATTTCTCGGAGATGGCCCCTTTTTGCAGAAACTTGTAGCGGCATCAAATAATCTGAAACTCAAAAGAATCACATTCAAGGGGTTCCAAGATCCGATAGAATACTACAAAGAATCCTCCATTTTCTGCATGACAAGCAATCATGAGGGATGGGGGCTGGTTCTAACAGAAGCCATGCAATACGGATGTGTACCTTTCGCTTTCGAATCATACGAAAGCCTAAGCGAGATAATCGACAATGGCAAAAACGGCTTCATTATAAAGCCTTTTGATTTAGACGATTATGGAAACAAAATCGTAAAACTAATCAAATCTCAAAAGATAGAGGATTTCTCTACGAACGCATTCAATTCTATGGAGAAATTCTCCATAGAGAAGATTACAGACAAATGGATCAAGCTTTTTGAAAAAGTATAAGAACGAACTACGTAGAACATGCTGCTATTAGCGTTATACTTCATATCATTCCTGGCTGTTGACTATATCTCAAAACACATAAACGGATATAGCCAGAAGAGGTATTTTCAGCTTATAGCATGCTTCGTCCTTTTGTTCGTGTTTTTCGGATTCAGAGGACTGCCTGTATTAAATGACACCGCACACTATTACGCCCACTTGTACAACCATCTGAGATACCAGAGTTATTTCGACGAGTCGATATTCACCACAGATCCTCACGAAAGATTCGAGTATGGATACTTAGTATGGATTCATTTTATAGCCAGATACATCTGGTGTGACCCATACTCTACAATCCTGATTTCCGCATTTATAATAACTGTAGCCAACTTGATGTTGGTAAAAAAGCACACCGACAGAATTGCCTTAACCATATTCCTCATGCTAAGCACATTGATTACAGAATACGGACTTCTGAGGCAACCGTACGCCATCTGCATATCGTATCTGGCATTCAACTTTCTCATGAAGAGAAAATTTGTAATATACTACATACTCATAGCCATTGCGTATATGTTTCACCACTCTGTAATTATTATGGCAATATTCCCTGTGTTCTCGTTCGTCGAACTAAACAAAAGCAACATAACAAAAGCTTTCATAGCCACCATAATCATTTCCGTATGCATATTCCCGATTATTTCTATGCTGGGAATGGGTAACTCTTTTTACTACAAAGGCAATGAGGACAGAACCGCAACCCCTATTGCGGCAATGATAATTGCTGTTTTATGCATTCTTTTAGTATACACCGCATACTATCTGCATAAGGAATTCAAGTCAAAACTTCCTCACCCCATGATAACATGGGCCGTCGTTTGCGGACTATGTCTGAGCATTATAAACATCTCGTTCCTCTCGTTCAGTCGTCTCGCTTTGTACTTCATGCCATACATCACAATCTTTTTCATTAACATTTACGAAAACTGCATAGCAGAAAATCCTGGCAACAAAAAGATAAAAACAATCCTATTTATTATTATATTGGCATTCTTCGGTAAAATGATGCTGACCATAGCGCTTAAAAACGGATGGCACCATCTGACACCTTACTCTATGTATGATTTTTACGAGGGATTCCACGACTATAGTTTTGGATATTAGAATTATGAAAATAGCTATATTATACATCTGCACAGGCAAATACAATCATTTCTTCAAAGGATTCTACGAGTCCTGCGAGAAATATTTTCTGAAAGACATCGCAGATGTGAGATATTTTGTGTTCACCGATGATGAGAAACTGACCGATGCCGAGAATGTCAAAATCATAAAAAAGGAATGCAAAGGATTTCCTATGGATTCGCTGCTACGTTTCGACATGTTCCTGTCACTTGAAAATGAGTTAAAGGACTTCGACTACACATTCTTCTTCAATGCGAACATGGAGCTCGTCAGTCCTATCGGCAAAGAAATTCTGCCGGAGAAAGATGGATTAGCCGCAGTGGTGCATCCGGGATTCTTCAACAAGCCGTCGTTCATGTATCCATACGAAAGAAATAAGAAATCCGCAGCCTACATAAAACCTAGGGACAAGGAATACACATACTTCATGGGAAGCCTCAACGGCGGCAGAACAAAAGACTACATGGCACTTGCGAAAACATGCTCGGAGAACACCCATAACGACCTTGACCACGGAATTATCGCGCTGGTACACGACGAGTCGCATCTGAACAAATACCTGCACGACAAACCTTGCCTCAAACTGTCGCCAGCCTACGCCTACCCCGAAGGATGGAAACTGCCGTTTGAGCCTAAAATCATAATAAAAGACAAGACCAAGATAAGCCAATACTTCAACAAGGGCAGAGACCACTCTGTCATAGGCAGATTGAAAAAGGCGTCAAGAATTCTGTACAGAGCAATAATTTGGAATTTCTAATATGAAGATAGTAAACTTTTCTGGCGGACTCGGCAATCAGATGTTCCAATACGCATTCCTAGTTGCCGTAAGAGAGACTTTCAACAAGGAAGTTCTCATGGACACCTCTTTGTTCAAAGGCAGAGATTTTCACAATGGCTTTGAACTAACAAAACTATTCAACATAACAGCAAAAGAAGCCGCCAAAAAAGACATCAAGAAGCTGACACCATACTTCACAAACTATTATTTTTCAAGAATTTACTGGAAGTATTTTCCAAGAAAGAAAACGGAGTGCCAAGAAATAAACCACTGCGAATACAACGACAAGATTCTGACAGAAGACAAGGATTTGTATTTCTATGGAATATGGCAGAACCCCAAGTATTTCAATCACTTCAAAGATGTGATAGTCAAGGAGTTCACATTTAAAACAGCGATAAGCGCCAAGAATGAAGAGGCGCTGGCATACATACAGAAAAGCCCGACAACAAGCATACACATAAGACGAGGCGACTATTTGAAACACGCGAACTACAAAGGTCTGTGCGGTGTGGAATACTACAAGGACGCCATAAACCACGTTAAGGAGAAGTACCCTGACAACAAGTTCATAATCTTCTCCAACGACATGGAATGGTGCAAGGAGAACATTGTGCCGATAATCGGTGAAAGCGAGTATATCTGCGCCGATTGGAACAAAGGCTCCGAAAGCTATAACGACATGAGACTTATGAGCCTATGCGACAGAAACATAATAGCCAACAGCTCGTTTTCATGGTGGGCGGCGTACCTTAATCAGCACAATGACAAGGAGATAATCGCACCTAAGATATGGACAAACTCGCCTGTGAAATTCAACAGACAATTAGACAATTGGACACTCTTTTAAAAAACATTAGCCATGGACAAGTACCTAACACTCAAAGAAATACAACAGAGAGAAAAACTCGTTTTAGACTATATTGCCGACATCTGCGAAAAGAACAACCTGAGATACACGCTGGCATACGGCACTCTTCTCGGAGCCGTGCGCCACAAAGGCTTCATACCATGGGATGACGATATCGACATCTCGTTGCCTAGACCTGACTTTGACAAGTTGATAGAAATAATGAAGCGTAATCCGTCCGACAAATTCAAGCTCTACACCAAGGACACACCAAGATATTTCTACCCTTACGCCAAAGTCTCAGACTGCGAGACAAGGGTTATGGAGGATTGCATTGAAGACATTGACGGCATGGGAATATGGATAGACATCTTCCCATTCGATGGCTCCAAAGGCGAGAAATCGCTCCAAAACAAAATCTGCTACATATTGCACAAATGCCGCGCTGCATCGGTGCACAAGACATTTCCCAAAGGTCGCGGCGGAAATTGGTTTCTGTGGAAAATATGCCGTATAATCGGTTATAAGTTCTTCCTCAAGGCATTCGTCAAACTATCGAGAAAGTACAAATACTCCGAGTGCAACTTGGTGGCATCTATGACAAACCACCAGTACCACTTCCCTAAAGATATTTTTGAGGAATACATAGACGTGGACTTCGAAGGAAGCCGATACAAGGCTGTGAAAAAATACGACGAGTACCTCAAGATACTGTTCAACGACTACATGACTCTGCCACCTGAGAACGAAAGAGTCAATCATAACATAAAAGTCATATACAATAAATAATAGAGATGGAATTCTCAGTACTACTTTCATTATACAAAAAGGAACGACCCGCATTCCTAAGACAAAGCCTCGACAGCATTCTCGCTCAGACAATGCCGCCTAACGAGATTGTGATTGTGGAAGACGGGGAACTCACCGACGAGCTATACAATGTCGTGGATGAGTACCAGAGGAAATGCGCCTGCATGAAAATCGTAAAACTTGAGAAAAACCAAGGTCTAGGCAAGGCGCTGAATGAAGGATTGAAGCACTGTTCGTTTGACATTGTGGCTAGGATGGACACCGATGACATAAGCAAACCAGAAAGATTCGAAAAACAGATAAAGGAATTCGAAAACGACCCTGAATTATGCGCAGTCAGCTGCTGGATTGATGAGTTCTACGATGACTGCAACGATATCCACTCGACAAGGGAAGTGCCTGAGACAATGGAAGAAATCGTAAAATTCGGCAAAAAGAGAAGTCCTCTCAACCACCCTGCGGTAATGTTCAAGAAAGAAAAAATTGAAAAAGTTGGTAGCTACATACCCTTTCATCTGTTTGAAGATTACTTTCTTTGGGTAAGATTAATACTTGAGGGATGCAAAATTAAAAACATTCAAGAGTCGCTTCTTCTTTTCAGAGCGAACAGCGATATGTACAAAAGGAGAGGTGGCCTGAATTACGCTCTGACAGAGATAAAATTCCAAAAAAAGCTGAGAGAGCTAGGCTATATCAACCTCTGGGAGATGATGCTCAACATAATAATAAGAATGACCACCAGGTTAATACCTAACAAGGTGAGAATTATAGTTTACAAGACCTTTTTAAGAAAAAAGAAATGAGATTTTAAGTTTAGCGCGTGGCGGAAGATTTGTCAAAAGCTTGGCTGACATTTTCCTCGCAGCGGTTTTCATAATATTGTCGACTCCACTATGGATATTCAGAGTATCAAGAGGAACTAAGTTCTAGAACTTTCTTGATTTCCAGACAATCTTGCCGTTCTTGAATATGTAATAGATATTCTTCTGAACAAACTCGTCCTTTTTCCAGAAGATGGCGAATCGGTTACCTTCCTTGTCTAGAACGCCGATGAAAGGCATATCGCTGAACTCCTTGTCCGGCAAGCAGTGCATTTTCTCTATCTCATACTGCTTGTCAAGAGCCTCATCGACAATCGTGTAAACCTTGTTGATGATGAACTTATGCACATGGAACTTGCCATCGACAAGTATCTCCTGCATCTTTATGTCCTGCTCCTTTATGCAAGGGAAACGCTTATAGAAGTCCTTCACGCTCTTTATATACTGATAGGCGCCGATCTGCACCTCGCCGTGAAACGGCAGAAGTCCGTATTCCTTGAGTTTCTGCATCAGCTCAGACCTTCTGCGGTCTATCTCGTCCTCCTCCTGCTCCTCTTCTGTCTTTGTGGTGTCGATAATCTCCGGAGTCAATGTCGATATTGTCAGCTGGTATATGTCCAGATTGCCCACACCGCCTTCTCTGTTTGACGAGAAGAACATCACAGAGTCACAGTCCTTATGGAAATCGCGCTCGTCGTAAGGCGTATTTATGACTGTGTCCATCACCAGTTCCGGCTTAGAGAATTCTCCGTCTGGTCCGACAACGCTTCTGTAGATGTCATACCCGCCGAAACCGCCTGGTCTGTCCGAAGCGAAATATATTGCACGATCCTGTTTCTCGAAGTACAGATCATTGTCGTCATACGGAGAATTGAGGATGTCCATAGGCTTTATGACTGAACCTCGCAACAGCATGTATATGTCGTAGTTGCCGCTGCGGTTGGACACGAAAAGTATAGAGTCCTTGTTGATGGATGCCACCGATGTCTCGTCATATTCCGAGTCAATGGCAGTAAACTTATGAAGCCGTTGAACTTTCCACGGGTTCTTCTTGTCTGTACGACGTCTCTGTTTGTCGGTTATGCGGCTTGAATAGAAAATCTCGCCATTGTCCGGCCAGTAGCAGCGGTAGAAATAGAAGTTCTCGTCATCGATTCCTACAAGCGATGTGTTATTGTCGCTGTTCCACTTGTATCCGTTCTGCTCAGGCGCCTGCCAACGCTTCTCGCCTTTTCTTTTCGCGAAATAAGCCTTCTCGGTGAACTCCTCCGGCTTGGTCTCCGGCTTGCGGTATCTGTCGGATGTATAGACCATGAACTTGCCTATGTTGAACGGCTGGTAGTCGTTCATAGGGCTGTTCAGCATATACACGTTCATAAGCGTCGTGTCCTTCGGTGTGTTCGGATCGAGCCTTCTGACAGGTTCCTGCTTGACTGTATATTTCTTTTCCTTGCTACGCTCTTTCTTGTCTTTTATCTTCTGTTTCTGCTGTTTACGCTTCTCCTTCTGTGCGTTCTTCCTTTCTTTCTGCTTCTGCTTGCGCGCCTTTTCCTTCTCTTTCTGCGAAACCTTGTTCTGCGACGATTTTTTGCTTGACGCAGCGCCGTTCTTCCCCTCGATTTCAGCCTTCACTCTCTCAAATGCAGAAGGAGCCTTCTTTGCCATTATCGTAAATGGCAACAAGGCTATGAGCAACAGCAATATGTACTTTTTAGAAGACATGACTTAACTTAACTTATCTTTTATTCTTGGATGACTTTGATGTATTAAGTTCCAGGCGCAGGAACACCTCATGCCTTGGGAATGAATATGAATATGTGGTTATGTCGTTAGCAACACCGATGCCGCCTGCATATCCTATGGAGAAGTTCTGCACATACACACCGGCAAGCACTTTCACCATATTCTCGGTATAACCAGTTCCCAGCCAGCATATCTTCTTATAAATGGCGCGTGCATTGGCGTCATACACTAGAGTGAACTTATCCTGCGGCAAATAGAACATTCCGTTGGCGGTCAACTCAAGTTTCAAATCGCCGTTTACAAAATCAAGCATGTACATTCCGCTGGCGGTGAACAGTCGCGAGGTACGCTCCTCGAATCCCGCTATCTTCCAATCCGCTGTGCTCTGTCCTCCGGCTATGTTATATGCCGCCAATCCAACATAATAATGGTTTGGCTTATAGAAACTGACTCCGAAGTTGAAGTCGAACCAGAAATCGCTCTCGGTGCCGCTCACGAGGAACGGGTCATTGCCGTCCTTAGCCACGACCTTGCTTCTGTCGAGGAAGGTCTGGTTGTATGTTCCAGAAAGTCCGAAAGCCAGTTTATTCTGCCTTCCGATGTTCAGTTTATATACATAAGTGGCCTCAGCCATGATGTTCTTCATAACGCCACCAGTCTCATAATCAAACCGGAATCCGGCGCCCATGTTGTCGAATGGCAGCGATGTAGAACCCAGCAGCAATGCGCCCTGCGGCGCTTGCTTCGCATCGACGTACGTCATATAGTAAGACGCTATAATCTCCCCCATGTCATTGACATTGGCTCCTGCCGGGTTGTAGGCATAAGGTCCGATGGGGTTGCCCCACATTCTGTGCTGCGCCTGCACCGAGCCGATAATCGCAAGCGGCAGTATCAATAATGTTAAGAATCTTCTTTTCATAAGCAGATAGCTATAGGATTACTTATAGAAAACCACACTGAAAGACTGCGCATAGTCCGCCACAGTTCCTGCGTCATTATATAGGTGTATAAATGCCGTGTAAGTGGACGTCTGTCCCGTGGCAGGGCTGAACGAATCGTTCAACGGATCCCATGAATATGTGCCGGAATAGTCATTCTCGTTATCCTTGTTCACTGTTCCCACCTTTCTGCCGTTGATGTCGAAGATGTTGCACTTCATTCTGAATCCGCAGCTTATGTCGGTCAGGTCAAATACATCGTTGAAACCGTCGCCGTTTGGAGTCACGAGATTATACAGACAGTCGCTGGACGTGTCCTCGGCGTTCTTGTCGTTGCTGTCTCGTGTTATGACAACCGTGTCACGCACGGCACACCCCTTACTGTCGGTCACTCTCAGCGAGTAAAGTCCAGGCATGAGACCTTTCAGCGACGAGCCTGAGGTCTGCGCCTGCAGCGAATTGTAGGCTTGGATTATCGCGTCGTTGCCGAGCGCCTGTCCTGTAGCCAAGTCTGGATTGTCAAACGTATCTCCGTTTATCTTCACCGAAGTCACGATGCCAGAGCCGTTATCGCTTTGGCTGTACGACACCTGATAATTGTCAATATAAATCATAGCAGGCGTCTTGGCTGTCGGTGTCACCAATGACCATTGATACCTCAGCGCACCTGGAGCCGCCTCGAATATCGCAGTGCTGACGCTTCCGCCTGAGAACGTAGAGTCTTTCACGCCGGTAACCACACATGGGCAGTCATTCTGATTGAAGTTGGAAAGACTCATCTTCTGGTTGTTGGTGCTGAAGAGTATGTTTATCGGATAATCCGGCTGGGTTATCTCTATAGTCTGAGAACGCGAGCAGCTGTGAATGTCCGTCGCTGTGACGGTGTAAACGCCGGCGCCAAGTCCGGACCAGCTCTGCTCCAAAGTATTGCTGGCAGACTTGTTGGTGTTCGGTCCTGAGATCTGCAATGTGAAACGAGTGGTCTTATACACATCGTGCCAGCTGCCCTGCGCGTTCACACGAATCTGTCCCTTGAGGTCGCCGTAGCAGTTGTTTGACACTTTTGTGTAATTCAATGTCACTGGATTAGGCGGCGCCACGATGTCCCAGGCTTTTCTGGCGCCCCATCCGTCCGCTGTCCAATAATAACAGATATGGAATCCAGGCAGAAGTTCGCTCTGCGAAAGTGATGTTGAAGGCTGTGTCAGCATACGCTGATAAGCATTGCCCTCAATGTCTATAACCGATTTGAATGTCTTTGTGTCCGAAAGGTCCTTGGTAAGTATGTATGGCTTATCCTCTGTCTTTGACACTAACGCTGTGGTGTACAAGACAATAACCGGAGCGTCGATGTTATTTGAGATAACAACCTTGTATAACGATGTAGTATCATAAACCATCTCGCCGAGACGATTGACAGTGGAGTCAACCACAGAAACCTTCTCTTGGTCATACCCCGGCACTGCGTTCATTTGAGCCT
>JAEEGF010471419.1_pt1 | contig 10697 bp, 9 predicted proteins | sample 9134171 | NCBI WGS metagenome assembly JAEEGF01 (sample SAMN16246542, study PRJNA631951) | gut metagenome | biome: gut microbiome; feature: rumen; material: AP-attached | host: Bos | place: Iran: Karaj | collected 2018-10 | reverse complement strand
GAGCGGTATCAGCAGCCCTCCGGCGCTGTTTCCGAGACTGATCGCGGCGATGGCTGCCCAGGCCGAAGGGCTCCAGGCTCTCGCCATGGAGAAGTAGAACATGTCCGCGACGCAGTGCTCGAAGCCGCAGAGTATGAATGCGGCGACGCAGGCGAAGAGTATCAGGGGCTCGCCCTTCCGCTTGTAGCCGTCCACCGCGGAGAACATAAGCAGCCCGCAGAATACTCCGAGTATGAAGAGGCTCGGGAGGCTGTCGGTGAGCTTCGGCCCACAGAGCCTGACCGCGGAGCTGTAGAGCGCGGGGCCGAGCCTCGTGGCGGCGGCGAGCCTGGCGCAGGCGAAGGTCCCCAGCAGGTTGCCCGCCCAGATGATGGCCAGATCCGCGAGGTAGGAGAGCCCGCCGTCCAGAGCGTAGCCGACCTTGCCCGTGTAGAGCATGAGGCCGTGCGCGCATATGGTGTAGAGCCCTACCGTGAAGAGCACTGCGCCGAGAGCCTTGGGCTCGACGGAGAGATAGAGTATGCCGCCTACGGCGATGGCGGCTCCGGCGAGCACGGCGCCGGCGAAGATGTGCAGCTTTTTCATCATCCCTCCCTCCCCGCGTGCAGGGTCTCGGGGATGCGCGAGAGCAGCGGCATCCTGATCAGGGCGTCGCAGGCGATGTATACGAGGAAGACGTACTGCGGCCCGACGCGGTCGTAGATCAGGCCTCCGACCGAGGCCATCACGGCGGCGACTATGGCGTTGGAGAACTTGGTGAGGCCGATCCAGGTGCCCATGACCTCGTTGCTGACGAGCTCGCGCTGGATCGCTCCCGAGAGCGGGCTGGAGATGTAGTAGAAGCCCTGGAGCACGCCGGCCGCTATGAGCATGGCCGGGGACTTTGCGGTCAGGAGCAGCACGATGGAGAGCCAGAAGAGCCCCGTCGTGGCGTAGATGACCTTCTTCCTGCCGAAGCGGTCAGCGAGGACGCCGACGGGATAGCCGAGGAAGGTCGAGGTCACCGCGTGGGCCGTGACCATGGCCGCGAGCACCGTGACCGTCGCGCCCTTGACCTCGCCAGCGAATACCTGGATGAAGGGCAGGACCAGCGCCTGGGGCAGGTTGGCCACCGCGGAGATGACGAGCCACCTGCGCGCGTTGGCGTTGCTCTTGAGGATGTTCAGGCCGTTCCTGAGAGTACCTCCACGCGAGCGGGAGGCGAACTTCTGGTTCGAGAGATTGAAGATGACGACCAGCAGCGACATGAAGGTGAAGGCCGCTGAGATGTAGAACAGCTTCCTGTAGTCGTCGGCCGTGGCCGCGCCCTCGGAGACTCCGAGCACGTTCACCAGCACGAAGGCCGCGATCATGGGTCCGGCCATGCCGAGGAGTCCTGCCGCGAGAGACTCGCAGACGAGCATGCCGCGCGCCCTGTCGCAGGTCTTGAGGCAGTTGCCGCAGATCGTGGCGCAGCTCTGGCCGCTGAGGCCCTGCCCGAGATAGTAGATCACCATCGCGGCGACGCATAGCCGCCAGTCGGGAGCCGAGGCGTAGAGCAGATAGGACGTGAGGAGCAGGACTATGCCGAAGGAATAGATCTTTTTGGCGCCGCTGCGGTCTATGATGCCGCCGACCCAGGGCCCGAGCAGGCCCGTCATGAGCATACCTATGCTCGTGATGGTGCCAAGCTGGGTCTTCGTAGCTCCGAGCGCTATGATATAGAGCGAAAGATACGGGAAGACGATCTGGTAGCCGAGCCTCTCGAGGGAGGTCCTGACCACGGTCACCTTCCAGTCCTTCATCTGGTCCTTCCAGAACGGGACTATGCCCAGCATCATGGAGAGGAGGCTGTCTGAATTCTGAGTGTTCATGGTTCCTGAGCTGTGAATGGTTTTGATAAGGCTGTAAACGTGATATATTCTACTGTGAAAGAGGCGCTCTTGACAAGAGCAACCGCGGAAAAGGAGCCCACGATGATCTATTATTACCCGAGCTGCAAGTTCACTGCCGCGCACCCCGAGCTCTCTGAGAGGATGAAGGCCTTTCTGAGCGCCAGGGGAGTCCGCGTCGCAGACTGCTGCAGGAAGACCCACGGCCTGCCGGAGAGCGGGGACACCGCCCTCACGGTCTGCCAGGCCTGCAATATGATAGTCGGCGAGAACCGCCCGGACTGCGAGGTCTTCAGCGTCTTCGAGTACCTCGACGCGCTGAGCCCGGAGGAGCTTCCCCTGCCCGATCTGGGCGGCGAGAGCATCACCGTGCAGGACTGCTACAGGCAGCAGGGACACGAAAAAGAGAAGGCCGCCGTGAGGAGCCTTCTCAGAAAGATGAACGTCGATATAGTCGAGCTTCCGGGCCTGCCCGAGGAGAAGATGTTCGACGGCGGCTTCCTCTACGCCCCCATAAGCGAGGCGAACATGAAGCTCGCGCCGAAGGCCTTCGGAAGGGCTTCGCTCGACATCACTCCCCTCTCCCCCGCGGAGAGGACCGCGAGGATGAAGGAATACTGCCGGCGCTTCAAAACGCGCCGCGTCGTGTGCTTCTGCAACTCCTGCCTCGCGGGGCTCACGGAGGGCCTTCCCGAGGGGAAGAGCGCCGTGCACCTCGCGGAGCTGGTGTTCGCCGAGCAGAATTAGAGCAGCGAGCGGCCTTAAGCCGCGGGAAGCCCGGGACCGGATCGCCCGGCGCTGAGTATCAGTACCCGAGCTTCTCGCCCACCAGGACGACCTCGAACTGCATGCTGGTCGGGGCCTTCCAGAGCAGAGCTACGCCCCTGCAGATCCTTCCGGGGACCTTGCAGTCGTAGCAGCGGTCTCCGTTGACCGCGCAGGGAGTCTTGCAGTTCAGGCGCTTCGCGTTCAGGGGCGCGGCGATGTTCCTCGCCCTCCAGAGCGCCTGATCGTAGTCGGGAGCGACCTTGTTCTCGCCTGCTATGAGATACACCTTCTTGTGGCCGTAGAGCATTCCGGCGACGCGGTTGCCGCTGCCGTCGATGTTGATGATCTCGCCGGTCTCGGCTATGCCGTTGACCGAGGTCAGGAAGACGTCGGTACGGCTTCCGAGCGCGCGGACCTCTTCAGCCGGGCGCCCTTCGGGATGCCAGTGCCAGTAGACCTCGTTGTGGGTCTTTAGCGTGTCGTAGAGCCCCATCTCCTCGACGGTCATGGAGCCTCCGATGCCGACGGTCTCTCCGTCGATCTGAGAGTTCAGGTAGTCGGACGCCTCCGCCGCGGTGGCGTAGCAGCTCACGGCGAAGCCGTTGTCCTTGAGATTCTGAGCGAGCTTGCTGAAGTCCATTTCTGCCTCCTCTTTTCAACAAATGATATTCTTTCGTGCCGCCTCAGGCGGCGTTTTTATTGCGTTTGGATCGACCGGAGCCCGCCGCCTTAGAGCCCCTCGCTGTTGCCCATGGTCATTATGCTGCTGACCAGGGTCCTCCAGGAGAGCTCGTTCATGGGATCGCTGATGAGCGCCCCGACGGTGCCGGCGGCGCCGGCGTCCTCGAAGGCCGCCTTCGCCTCATCCCAGCTGCTGAAGCAGGAGTCGATGTCGGAGATGAGGGTCATGATGCTGCCGTCGAAGGCCGAGCGCTCGTCGTCGCTGAGCCCCTCCCATGCTTCGAGCACTGAGGCCCTGAAGGCCTTGACATCGCAGTCCCAGAGCTCCGAGCGGGACGCGAAGCGGAGCAGCTCTGCCGCCGCGGCGGCCTCGCGGAGTGAGCTTCCCGCGGTCCCGGGCTTGACCTCTCCGGCCCTGCGGAACAGCTCATCGGCGATCTCGTCCGCCGAGGGCAGCTCGGGCTTTGCGCTCATGCGCTCGAACTTCATGTTATATCCCGTGTCCGGGTTGTTCCAGATGAGCTTCCCGTCCTCGCCCAGGGAGAGCCTGAAGACCTGGTCCGTCTCCACGGTATCCGCCGAAGCGATGGATCCGTCCTCCGCGAAGACGTAGTCGGTCTGAGTCAGCGGCGGGAGCGAAACGAGAGCGTCCCCGTCCGGAGCGGCCTTCCATACAACGCGGGTGAGCTCGGAGGCGCTGGACGGGAGATCGGCGGCGGCGATAAACTCGAAGCCCTCCTTCGCGACGCGCAGGTTCGCCCTGTCGGCGACCCAGGTGCCGGCGAGCGCCGAGAGCGCCTCAGCCTCTCTGGCCTTTCGCATCTCCTCGGTCTCGAACTGAGCGGCCTTGTCGGGCGCTATGGCGTTCAGCTCGTCGTAGCTGTAGTGCGCGATCAGTACCGATCCGGTGGGCTTTCCCGCCGCCTTGGCGCTTACCGTGAGGTCCCCGGACCCGAGGTCCCAGGCATCCACGGAGCTTCCGCTGAAGTCGCCTCCGCCGACGGGGCTTCCGTCCTTTACGATATCGACGGTCACGCTGCCCTTCTCGAGGGTAGATATCACTGTGACGAACTCTCCCTCGGGCACGCTCATCGTGGACTGGGCGCCGCCTTCGGCGTTCACCATGTCCACGGTTATATTGCCATCGGAGGTAGCATTCATGCTCATCTGCGGCTTCTCCCCGCAGGCGGCGAGCGACGCGGTCAGAGCCGCTGCCGCAATCAGCGCGAGAACGCGCTTTAAGATCCTGTTTTTCATGTTTTCCCTTTTTTGATACCTTTCTGTCCGGTCATTTTCCGTTTCAGGACACAGTCATTCTACCACATCCCGGCGGGGTTTTGACCTGATACCGCGATGTGATACAATCGAAAAAAGACTGTTGAAAAGGAGAGCCCTGAAATGAAACAGAAGACAGAAAGACTGCGCCGCTCCCTCGCGTGGGCGACGGCGCTCAAGCCCGATGAACTGAGGGAGCTCATAGCCGGTCCTTCGGACTGCATAGTGCTCGACCTCGAGGACGGCATCCCCGTGCCCCTCAAGCCCGAAGCGAGAAGGCTCACCAGGAAGATCCTTCAGGATACGGACTTCCGCGGCAAGGAACGCATAGTCCGCGTCAACACCATGGACAGCGTCTTCTTCCCCCTCGACATGGAGGAGGTGATAGGCGCGGCTCCGCCCGACGCAGTCAGGGTCCCGATGTGCGAGCGCCCGGAGGAGCTTCTGAGGCTCGACGCGATGCTGGCACAGATCGAGGAGGCTCACGGCCTGGCGAGAAACAGCATCGAGGTCCTCGCCATGATCGAGAGCCCGCTCGGCGTGAGGAACGCCTACGACATAATCACGAGCTGCCCCAGGATCACAGCCCTCTCCATAGGCATGGAGGACATGTGCCGCGAGTATGGCGTGAGGCGCCGCTACGAGGACAACGCACTCGACATGCTCTACCTGCGCCAGAAGCTCGTGCTCGACTCAAAGGCCGCCGGCGCGCAGATGCACGACTCCGTGCTCCTCGTGATGGGCGACGTCGAGGCCACGAGGCGCGAAGCCGAGGCCTCGAGGCAGATGGGCTACACCGGCCGCAGCGTCCACGGCAACGAACAGGCAGCGCTGGCCAACGCGGTCTACTCGCCGGACCCCGCCGAAGTCGAGGAATCCAGAGCGATGGTCGAGACCTACGAAAAGGCCAGCGCCTCGGGTCAGACAGAGAGCATCACCTACGGCGGCAAGCTGATCTGCTACGCCGCCTACGTGCACGCCAAAGACATCGTCGCGATGGACGGGAAGATCAGGGCGAAGGGCTAAAGCTCGTCTATTATGTGCGCCACGAACCTGGCGAGCTTCGTCAGGTCTGCCGCGCTTATGCCGTCGCCTCCGGTGACATCCGCGTTTGCAAGAGCATCCGGATCAGTCAGCTGGCTGATGTTGGATACATGCCTGGCCAGCGCGGTGAGGTCCGCGGCGTCGACCGAGCCGTCGAGATTGACGTCGCCGGGCGTGCCTGCTTCGGATACGGTGAAAGTATACGTTACGAGGAGCTGATCTATGAAGATCTCCGACTCCGCGGGATTCCCGTTCAGCGTCGCCTCCGCGTCCTCAGAGAAGGCATAGCCCTGTTTGGCCGTCAGGTAGATGCTGACCGTATACTGATGTCCCGCCTCAAATACGGATTCGTTCGGGATCATCCCAATCCCCTCGGTCTCATCCCTCCACGATATGTCGTTGAGGTAGACCGAGGAGGAGTAGTCCGCGGAGTAATAGTTGGCGTTTGGAGGGAACGCCGCCACATAGTCCGGATGCTGGCCGGCCCTCGGAACGCTTATCCCGCTTATCTTGACCACTTCTATGGGCGGGTTTTTGACGATAGCCAGCAGAAGCAGGGCGCGGCTGTAGCCCATCGAGTCTATACCGGCGTCGATGCTCCTGCAGGTGACAGTGTATCCGGGGAAGTCGAAGTTCAGGCTCGACTCCGTGAGTTTTGAGAAGTCTACGCTCCGGTCATCCCTGACGGTGTTTTCGATGGTAAACTGCGCGTAGTAAATTATGCCCGGAACAGGCTCTTCGTGGATCTTTATCGTAAGCGTCGCGTCGCTGAATAGGTGCGAGGAAGCCCTGCATTCCACTATCGAATCATCCGCCGGCGCGGCGCCGTTCTTCCAAGCGATCTGAGCCGATTCGTCGTCGATGATATAGTTTCCGGCGTTCCTTTCCACCACCGCGTAAACTTCGGCGCCGGACATCACATAGACCCCGTCCTTCGTCCAGTCGGCGTACAGGATCATATCTCCCATGACCTGCTCGTCAAAATCGTAGGCGACGGTGCAGCCGGCGTCCTCAAACCAGCCTCCGAAGCTGTAGCTTGGGTCACTCGGAGCGAAAGGCTCATTCGCGTGGCCTCCGCGGCTGACCGTCTGCGCGGGAACGTAAGAGCCCCGCCCCTGCAGGTCAAAGGAGACGGTGTACGTCTCATCTGCCCAGTCTACCCATTTTGAAGAACTGTACAGCTCTCCGAGCAGCTGACGGTAGCTGACCTCCGCGCGGAGGAAGCAGTTCTCATCGTCGAAGGTGGGTGTATAGACCTTTGATACGGCCCCGGGGATGTATATCCAGGGCGAGCCGTCATAGTTTTCGCGCTTCTGCCAGCGGTAGCTCATGCCGTCCATCGTCATCACATTTCCTGCCGAATTCCTCGCCGTAGCGGTTATCGGCTCGCCGATGACGAAATACGCCTCTGAGGCGTGATCCTGAACGATGGAGACGCTTCCCTCGAAAGGCGCCGTCACGGGCTTGGGACATACAGCGCGCATGTCGCTGTATACCGCTCCGTCATATCCTTTCGCCGTGACTCTGGCGCGGATGTAGATGACCGAGCTGCCCGACGAGGGAGTCTGGTAAGAGGGACTGTTTTCTCCGACGATGCTGGTCCAGGTCGTCTTGTTGTCGCTCTCCTGCCACTCAAAGCTCAGATCCGACATATAGAAACCCGCGACTTCACCGGTGTATTCCAGACTCAGGAGATCGCCGTAATGCTTCGCGCCGCCGGCGATCTTTATCGTCCCGGTCAGGATAGGCGCGGGCTCGGTGTATTCCAGGATGGAGCTGTCGGTGTCTTCCGAGATATTGTTATAGCTGTTTGCTTCCGCGACGACCGTGACATAGTACTCTCCTGTGCCGTTCTCCGCGAGAAGGCTGCTGAAATCGTATTCCGCCTCAAACGCGGTCGTCTGTTCGACCTGATAAAAGCGGCTGCCGTCAAACTTCATAAGCCATACGGGATACTTCTTCGCCCCCGGGAACGGATCCCACCTGAGGGTCGTTCCCATCCAGGTCATGCCCGTGATATAACTCTTCTGGCCGGGCACGCTTACGACATTGCTTCTTGCCACTTCGCTGCTGCGCAGAAGCGGATCGTCGCTTGTCGCGTATACGGTCACATGATAAGTATTTCCCGGAATGAAATATCCGGAAAAGTCGAAGCTCACAGCGGGAGCGTCGACCGCTGTTATAACGATGGGATTGGTGCTGGTGTGGTCGGGGTACAGCTTCAGATGATAGTGATCCGCGCCGCTTACGGCTGACCAGGACGCCAGACCGTTCGCGCTAAGGGAGACATCCGGCTTATCCAGCGTCGACTTGCCTGTATGAAACACCGGCGAGTATCCTTCAGCGAGCATCAGCTCATCCTCATCGCTCGCCCACACATGGAATCTGTAATCATCGCTCGGGGCTGTCTGCAGGAAGATCTCCTCTCCGAACGAGATGCTCGTTCCCTTGACAGGCGTGGTTATGAAGCCGCTCGCCTGCCGGTAGCCGTTGTATCCCGGATCATAGACTTCCAGTACTATGCTGTAGTAATCGGTTCCCGTCACAGAGTTCCACGATATGTCTGCTTCGCATGTGGAGGGATAAAAGTCGACGTTCACAGTCATCCCCTGCAGCGCGTATGCCTCAGGCGCCGCGGGCAATAGCCCCACGGCAAGAACAAGCGCCAGCAGTATACCGATCAGCTTCCTTCTCTTCTGCTTCATTTCAGCTTCTCCTTTCTTACCGGGACCGCCGCGAAGCCGCCCGCTTTTCCGACTGACAGCAGACCGCGCCGCGGCATCATCTTTTCATCCTCTCAGCTCATCCGCAGCATCATCTCCGCGTGAGGGATCCCGTCCTCCAGGAACTCGCCGGAGATCCTTTCGAAGCCCTCGCGCTCGTAGAAGCCGAGTGCGTAGACCTGCGCCTCCAGGTATATGGCGGCCGGGCTGAAGCGCTCGCGCGCGAGGCGCACGCCCTCCTTCAGTATCCTGCTGCCCAGGCCCTCGCCGCGGCGGGTCGTGAGGACCCTTCCGATCTGCGCGCAGCCGGACTCGCCGCCGGGGACTCCCGGATATCTGAGCTCAGCCTCGCGCGAGGCGTCCTCCGGGGTCCTCGGAAATATCCTCAGATAGGCGAGTATCTCCCCGCCCTCCTCGAGGAAGACGTGGAGCGACTCCGCGTCCCTCCCGTCCACGTCCTGATAGGCGCATTGCTGCTCGACCACGAACACCTCGGAGCGCGCCTTCAGTATCGCGTAGAGCTCGTCCACGCTCAGTTCTTCGTATCTTCTGACCTTCAGTTCCATAGTCCTGCGGGCCTTCGCGGCCCTGTTCCTCTGTTAAAGCTCTATTGAAGCTGCAACAGGCCCCCGAAGGGAGCCGGCCTCTCGCAGGAGGAGTTCAGCTTCACCGCGCGGAGGCCTTCAGAAGCCTCCAGGATCCCGCTCAGCGCGTCGAGGACGTGGCAGGCGAGACTTGCGTCAGTCAGGGGCTTTCGGCCCTCAGAGAGCGCCTCAGCCATCTCCGCGGGCCCTATCCCGCGGCAGTTGTCAGAGAACTCCGAGACCTGATCCAGGACGCGGGGCTCCGTGACTTCTCCCTTGCGCGTCGCCGCCGGGAGGAAGCTCACTTCCCCGCCGAAGCGGTTCGGGTCGCCGAGGACCAGCGTCCCCTTCGTCCCGTAGATCCTGAAGTAAGCCTCGTCGCGGATCGTGTTGTCCGAGTCGATGTGCAGAGTGCCGAGGACGCCGCTCCTCATGCGCAGGGCGGCGCTGACCTGGCTCTCGTTCGGCGTATCCATGGGCTTTCCGAAGCCCAGGCTCTGCTCGTTGCTGTCGACGTGCACCGGGTAAGGAGTTCCCGCGAAGCCCGAGACCGCTTCCACCGGCCCGAGCAGGCTCACGAGCGCCGTCATGTAGTATACGGCGTAGTCGTAGAGCACCCCGCAGCCGGGCTCGCGCAGGAACGGATAGTGCGAGAGAAAGTAGTCGTTGCAGCGCGTCGAGGATATCGCGAAGGAATTAACGTCTCCGAGCAACCCGCTGTCCAGCGCCCTCCTGGCTGTCTGAAGCGAGGAGCCGAGGAAGGTGTCCGGGGCTGCGCAGAGGCAGAGGCCCTTATCCTCCGCGAGGCGCAGCAGCTCCCGCGCGGAGGCCGGGTCGTCGGTCACGGTCTTCTCTGTGTAGACGTGCTTGCCCGCCTCGAGAGCGGCCCTGATGAGCCCCTCGTGGGAGCCCACCGGCGTGAGCACGATGACGAGCTCGACGCCGGGATCCGCCAGAGTCTCAGAGACGCTGCGGGCTGTGATCCCGTACTTCGCCGCCTTCTCTGCGGCGCTCCTCATGCCGCGCGAGCTCACCGATACGAGCTCGATTTGGCCCGCGAAGCGGCCGAGAAGATTGCTTATGTAGATGCCGCTGATGGAGCCGGCGCCTATGACGCCGGCGCGCATTCTCTTCAATGCCGTCCTCCTAAAAAGTGAAGCTCTCGGGCGGCTCCGTGAAGGAGCTGAAGGTCGCCGTAGCGTCCTTGAAATAGAGGACCTGGGTGTTGTCGTCGTCGGAGCTGTACATCGCCTTGAGGCCCGGGTTGAGGTCGAGCATGGCCTGCTTGGGCTCGCGCCTGTCGTCATTTACGAGCTCTCCGCATACCCTGAGCCACTTCTTGCCGTCGAACGCGCAGATCTCGGCCTTCGGATTCGCCGCGAGCTGCTTGGAAACGTCCTTTACCTTGCCGGTCTGGATTTAGAGCTTACCCTCGAAGAGCATCGCGGTGCCGAACGGGCGCACTCTCGGCTGGTCGCCGTCCACCGTCGCGAGGTAGTAGGTACGGACCTCCTTCAGAAACTCATAAACCTTTTCGATTCCTTCCATGGTCGTATTCCTCCTCTTTCGGTATGAAATCGCTTACACCTTGATAATAAACTGAGCGGGGATTCATTGCAAGAAGCGGAGCGCATCATGCGCTAGTCAGATCCGCTTGAAAGGATGTGCTGCGGGTCCTGCCGCTCGGTATCCCCACGTCCTGCGGTGCAGGCGCTCCTCGGCCGCGGGGATGCCCCTCCTCGCGCCACCCG
>JAEEGF010225538.1_pt1 | contig 10697 bp, 5 predicted proteins | sample 9134171 | NCBI WGS metagenome assembly JAEEGF01 (sample SAMN16246542, study PRJNA631951) | gut metagenome | biome: gut microbiome; feature: rumen; material: AP-attached | host: Bos | place: Iran: Karaj | collected 2018-10 | reverse complement strand
AAGGTTCACATAGTTGCCGGAAATCTTGAGCGTGCCGGTCATCTTCACGAACTCGGTCACATTGGAATTGTAGCTTGCTGCAATGGGATTCAGGTCCTTGGGCTCGGGATAAGTAACGGCGCCTCCGGAAGAAAGCTTGGTGACCTTGGGAGCCTTGAACTCGGGCACGCCGCCATAGGTGGCTTTCTCGGCCTCAACCTTTACTTTGTCGCCGATGGCCACTGAAGGCACGGTTTCGTTGTTCTTGGCATCGAAATACAGATACACGTTGGCGGTGCCGTCGCTGACCACTATACCTTGCTTGGAAATGGCCATCACAGTCGATTCGGGGATAACCACGTTTGTGCCGTCGTTGGCGGCTATGGTCTGGGCCACCGTGCCGGTAACCGTCTCGGCGGGCTGGTCGGAGCCTTCAGTGAACGCCTCGATGTAGGCATCCACCATCTCGTGTTTCACGCTACCGTTGTTCTCGTAGCGGAGGTACTTGCCGCGAACGGTTACGGTACCGCCCTTCTTGACCTTGCTTGACCAGTCGGAGGCATTGTTGACGGTCCATACCACCACGGTGGCAGTGCCGTCGTTCATGTCGAAGGAACAGTACTTGGTGTTGACGTCCGAAGTGACTTTGCCGACCAGACGGTAGGTAGTATTGGGATCGGCCTTGGAGATAAACTCGGCGCAGGTAATCTGCTGCACCTTGGTAGGATCTTCAGGCTCGACGTTACCACCATCGGTAACGCCGTTGAGGCTGTAAATGTAAGCCGCGCCTTTGCCGGAAGTCTCGGCGGTTGAGCCAAAGAGGGTGACGGGGCCGTAGAGAATCACTTCGTCGCCGACCTGTACTTCAGTATCTCCCTTCTTCCACTGGCGGCCGCCAAGATAATAAACCTGGTAGGCCTCAAAATCATCGGAAGCTGCCTTTCCGTCATCGGAAATAAAGAATACGGCATTACCATAATTACCGCTGGCCTCGAAGGTAGTCTGCACCTTGTGGATTATGCCCTTGACATAATACTTGGTTGAAGTGACTTCTTTGTCGGCGAGATTGGCCTTGATCCAGGCATTAGCTTCGCTGGCGCTCCAGGCAGTGGCGGCAGTAAGACCGTCACCGGGCTTGAGAGAGCCGGGTTGGGAAACAGTTATGGCCACATAGCCGGCCATGCCCGCATTGATCTTAAGTCCGGTCTTGCGGTCTTTGCCGTCATTGGCTTTGGCTGTAAAAGTGACGACGGCCTTGCCTGTGCCGCTTGTGGGCTCGGCGGAGAGCCAAGCCTGCGCATCTGCAGGAATGCTCACATTCCAAGCCTGCGCTGTGGTGACTTGCACCTGAGCCTGTCCGCCGCTCTGGGTGAATTCTATGACATCCTTGTCAACAGAGATACCAAAAACGGGTTTTTCCTTCTGGCATGCCACGAGCAATGAAGCCACAGCGGCAGCCAAAGCGATAAACAATCCTTTGAATTTCATAATAACGCGTTATTTAATATAATTGTCCGATTTAATGATTTTCAAATATAGAATTTTTTCAGAACAATTGCAATTAGTCCCGACTAGTTTCTCATTTCTAATCCCCGCCTATTCACTGGGCGGCGGGGAAACAAAACGGCCGGCTGGAATGAGATCCGGCCGGCCGCTCAAAAAAGCTGGCTGAGAGCCTAAAGCTGCTCTATCTTGGTAGCGATCAAGACGAAGTATATACCGCCAGTTCCCGAAGTACCGATGTAGTAACCGGATACCTTGACTTTCTTGCCGTCGTACTTAGAGTCGAGGACCGAGCCCTGGAGGCTGCCGGTGCGCTTTGAGGCGCCCTCTACGGTCACGTTGACGTTTTTTCCGTTGGTCTGGTAGGTACCGGTAAAGGAGATGTACTCCGAGGCGTGCTCGCTGTCGGGATAGGCGTCAAAAGTGGAGGTGATATCCTTTGCGGTCAGTTCAGGAACAGCAGCTCCGCTTTCAACCACCGTAACTTTAGCACCCTGCTTGGACTCTACCAGATTGTAGAAAGTGGTCTTGGTGCCGGTTACGGTAACGATATCGCCCACTTCGGGAGTGGTGGCGGGACTGTACACATAGAAACCGGTCTTGCCGTCAGTTACCACAACACCCTTTGAGCCTTTGGCTGCAGTTACGCCGGTAAGGGTGAACTCAGCGTTGTCGGCAAGGGAGATGATGGTGCTCAGGTCGGTGTACTCGATGGCAGGCACTTCGGCCTCGCCCTCAACCATTTCGGTAAAGACGATGTTGACGTGCTTGCCGCCGGAGATGGACTGGGTGTAGCCGCGGATGGTAACTTTCTTGTCCAGCACGGTATTCAGGTCGAACTCGGCAGGAAGCTGGTAGCCTGAGAAATCAGCATCGGTATAACCGTCAAGGAAGATGTTGATGTAGCTGCCGTTCTTCTTGGGGGTTCCGGTCAGCTGTACATACTCGATGGGGATGCAATTCTCAACGCTGGAGCTCTTGCCCTTAATAGACTCTATGAGAGCAGCAAGGGCCGCCTTGTCGAGCACCTTGGGGGTAGGATAAGTTACGGTACCGCTGCCCTCGGATACTTTCTCCTCGAGGATGAACCCGTCCTTTCCGTCGCAGCTCATCTGCAGACCGAAGTTGTAGTGGCCGAACTCATCGATAATCTCGATCTCGTCGCCGAGCTTGTAATTCTCGGGCTTGAACTTGGAGCCGTAGTAGGCAAGGAATGCGCCGGTCTCGTCGGCAAGGATATAACCGCGCTTGCAAATGGCCATGATACGGCCCTTGACGTGGCCGTAACCGGCCTTGACGCCGTCGGCGATGCTGCTGAGGTCAGGAGCATTGGCGCCCTGCTTGACAGTAACGTCCATTGCGGTTGAACCGTCGGCATTCTCGGAGCTGATGGTTACAACTCCGGTACGAGGCTTGACGCTCTCATTGGGAGCCACGCGGAGTTTCACTACTGCAGTATCAGCCGGGTTGGGCTCAATCTTGGAAGGAGTACCCTTGACATAATCCATCGATTCAAGCGAGATCCAGTCCGCTTTAGGATTAACGAAGGTACCGTTGCCCTTGTAAGCGGCCTTTACGGTGATAACCTCGCCCTCCTTGGACACCTCGAAGGCATCTTTATCAAGTTTGAGAAGAGCCTTGACAAGATCGAGAACGGTAACGTTTACAAGCTCGATCTTTTCGCCATAAGTCGTTTTGGGACCCTGGACGGTGATAACGTCACCGTTCTCGATTCCGAGGCTGGCGAAGTTCTTCTCCTTGCCGTCCTTGTCGAGAGTTCCGTAGATGTACACTAAGCCGGTGCCGTCATCCAGCCACCAGTTACCGTATGTGGTATTCTCGATGTTGGTAACAGTTCCGGTCACGGTGAAAGTCTTACCGTCGGCGCCGGCTATTACCTCGGCGCAAGTGGCCTCGACTGCAGCAAGGGAGCCCTGGCGCACAAGCAGATACTGGGTTACCTGGCTTTCGCCGGTGCCCACAAGGATGTGGAGTTCCTGCTCGCGGCCGCCGTCGATAGCGTCGGCGTGGAAGGTGATTTTGCTTTCACCGGCACCGCCGGAGATGGCGGAAGCGGTAAGCCAGGCGGGAAGTTCTCCGTAAACTTTGTTAGCCTTGTCAAGAAGGATATCCTTAGCCAGAGACCAAGGCTGCGAGGCTTTGATATTGAGGACTGCATCGCCGCCGGTGGCGGGAATGGACAGATATGTTTTGTCCAGCTGGATGCTTTCAAGAGAAGTGGCACCTTCCTTTTCGCAAGCTGCGAATACAAACACGAAAGATGCAAGGGCGATGAATAAATTCTTGAGTTTCATATTGCCTGTACTTCTTGATTAGTTGAACATGTATTTAATACCGACGGAAGCATACCAGCACTGGCCGATCGAATAAACAGGAAGCCAGGTTTCGGTGCTGCCGGAGACGGCGGAAGGAGTGGAGAAGGTGGCGTAGCCCTCGGCATCGGCACCTTCGAACTTAAGGATACGGCCGTCATTGAGCTTGGAGTTCAGGCTCTTGGACACGCCCCAGCTGTCGTTGAACAGGTTGAGGATGTTCTTGATGTCGGCGCTGAGCTGAAGCACATTGGTGCTGTTGCCGATCTTGACTTTGAAGTCATGCTTGTAAGCAAAATCCAGACGGTGTACCCAAGGTGAGAACAGAGAGTAAGGCTCGGCGTACTGGCCCTTGTGGGAACTCAGATAAGAATCTTTGTTGACAAAGTCGATGAAACGGTCGCGGTCGGCGTCCGACACGAAGCGGAACTCACGGTTTGCAATCTGCTGGTCGGTAGGGATATAAAGAGCGTCGTACTGATAGCCGTCGCCGTTCATATCGTTAGCAAGCATGTAGGAGTAGTTGTAGCCGCCCCTCCAGGCCTCGTAGATGAGGCTGAAGTGATTGCCGCTGTGGTCGTTGTGGGTTGCGGATGCAATCACACGGTCCGGAGTCACATACTGAGAGCTGTGAAGCTTGATGTAGTTGGGACCATTGACGGTAGGCACATAGGTGAATGCCGACTCGGCATCGGAACCGGGCATACCGGTAACCTCGTAACGGGCTACGTGGGTGTAGGCTGCGTAGAGATCGATCTCGGGGATGGGCTGCATCTTCACGGACACGTTGCCGCTCCAGCCGTAACCAAGGGCGGTGTTACTCAGCACGAATGCCTTGGTGGTGCTGCGGAAGTCAGAAGGATAGACGGGACGGTTGTCGGCGCCGTTGAACCTGGCGAAGCTCTCGACGGGCCTCATGCTCCAGTCAGCCATGGTCACGTCGTTGACGGTCTTGTTGAACATACCCTCCACAGATATGCTGAACGGGAAGGATGTGGGGAAGCTGTAGTCGATGGCGAGCGAAGTCTTCCACTCCTGAGGCATCCTGAACTTAGGATCCACTGCGGAGATGGAAGAAGGTACGGTGCCGGACTCGGGAGTAGCGGTAGCAGGGAATCCTAAACCGATAAGCTTTTTGTAAAGCTCTTCCCTGGTGAGCACTCCACCCTTGAACTGAGTCATATCCACATATTTGTTTCCATTGTCGTCGGTGGTGAACTCTCCGGTATAGCCTGCGGGGACCTTGGTCTTTGAGTTAAGAGCGGCCCTGTACTGCACCAGACCGCCGTTGGTAGGCATGTTGGTGAAGAACACCAGAGGAATACGGCCGGAGAACAGACCGGTACCGCCGCGGACCTTCAGGCTCTTGTCGCCAAGGACATCCCAGCTGAAGCCGATACGGGGCGATATGGTAAGGTTGGCGGTAGGCCACACACCGGTGTCGATGTGCTGCAGGGAATGGCCGTAAGTCAGAGGATAGTAGTCAAGATTCTTGATGGCGGCGTTGGTCATCAGGTCGTTGTTGTCGAAGAACAGGCCGTCCAGACGGATGCCGGCGGTAATCTTGAAGCGCTCGGTAGCGGCCCACTCATCCTGGATGTAAATGCCGGGCCTGTGGAACTGCACGCGGGCTGCAGGAGCGAACTCGGGAACGTCGGTACCATCCTTGACGTAGCCGTAGGTAAGAGCCACGACCTCAGGGGTAGCGCCTTTGATGAAATCGTCCACGCTGCCGTAACGGTAGTAACCGGTACCGTTACGCATGTACTGGTTGTCAGCCATCTGATACTCGTAGCTCACGCCTGCGGTAACCTTGTGGTTGCCGGAATACCAGACGATATCGTCCTTGACGTTGGCAACGGTGTTGTGCACGGCGTTGTTCCAGGTAAAGAGCTCATAACCGAGCGACATGTACTGGACATTGTTGCCAGTGCCGTCCTGGATGTCGATGAACGGGAAGTCGGCGGAGTTGGAACCGCGCACGTCGTCGAGCTTGGAGAAGGTGGCCAGGAACTGGTTGCTCAGATTGTCGCCCAGACGGCTGTTAAGGTCGATGGATCCGGTGTGGACGCGGTTGTTCATGGAGTACATCGAGTTGGCGAAAGCCATGGAGTACAGGGATGTACGGGCATAAGGAGAACGGGTGCCGCCGTCCATGGAAGAGGCGTTGGGGCCGTTCCATATAAGGTTGTTGGTGTAGTTGTAACGAAGAGCAAGGTGATGCTTGTCGTTGATGTTCCAGTCAATACGGGCAAGGGCCTTCATATTGTTCTGGTCGGCAGGGAAATCGGTATAAGAACCAGTGTCGTAATTATACTTGCTCGCCATGTGCTCCTGAACCCTTGCAAGGTCGTCCAGCGTACAGTAGGAGATATTCAGGGCCTCGACACCCTGGCCATCCTTGGAGCCTCTCCAGCGGACTGCCACCGAAGGAGTCTTGGAATACTCGAAGTTGACGAAGAAGAACAGTTTGTTCTTGATGATGGGGCCGCCGAGAGTCATACCATAGGTGGTGTTGCGGTCGGTGTCGCGGGCGCCGGAGAGTTCCACTCCGTTGACCGTGTTACCGCGCATGTTCTCGTTGCGGTGATACACGTAAGCGGTACCCTTGAAAGTGTTGGTACCACTCTTGGTGATGGCGTTCACGCCGCCGCCCTTGAAGTTGGTCTGGCGCACATCGTAAGGGGAAATAACAACCTGGAGTTCCTCGAGAGCGTCGATGGAAATAGGATTGCCGCCGCCGGGAAGACCGGAAGAAAGACCGAAGTTGTTGTTGAAGTTAGCACCGTCGACGGTGAAGTTTGCGGTACGTCCGTCAGTACCGGCGAAGCTCATTCCGTTGCCGCCGTAAGGAGACAGGCGGGTGATATCGGTAATGCTACGGTTGACCGTAGGCATACTCATCATTTCGCGGTTGCTGATGTTGGTAGCGGCTCCCGTCTTTTCGGTGGGGAACTTGGACGATGCCGTAGAAATCACGATTGCCTCGCTGAGAAGCTCAGCGTCGTCCTTAAGAGCGGCGTCAAGGGCGAAAACTTCAGCAAGCTGAAGGGTGACATCGGTGAAATTGACCTTGTGATAACCAAGGCAGGACACCTCTACGGTGTAAGGGCCGCCGGTACGCATACCGGTAATGCTGTAACGGCCTTCGTTGTTGGTCATCGCATAGTACTGTGAACCGGAGGGGGTGTGGACGGCCACGATGGTGGCGCCGGGGATAGCCCCCCCCTCGGCATCGGTGACTCGGCCACCGAGAGAAGCAGTCGTGACCTGTGCGTAAGCAGACACGACAAAGAACATTGCCGCCAGAGACAGCAACAGTGCTTTGAATGATTTTTTCATAAAATAAAAAATAACGTTTTGTTTTTATTTTTATGGTGCAAAGGTAGTTCAAGAAAAAATCTCTTACAACTAAGATTTTGACAAATTGTTAACATTTTTTATCTATCTTTGCGCCCAATAACCTGCGAGGACAGATTTGCCTGCTTGCAACCTCGCTCTAAAAAATGCTAAAAATGAATTATCTGTTTACATCGGAGTCAGTCTCCGAGGGCCACCCCGACAAAGTGGCCGATCAAATTTCCGACGCCATCCTGGACGAATTCCTCTCCCAGGACCCCGATTCCAAAGTTGCCTGCGAGACTTTCTGCACCGCCGGACTGGTGGTTGTAGGAGGCGAGGTCCGCTCCGACAATGCCTACGTGGATATCCACGAGACGGTTCGGCGCACCATCGCCCGCATAGGCTACACCAAGGCCGAATACGGTTTCGACGCTTCCAGCTGCGGCATCATCAGCACCATCCACGAGCAGAGCGCCGACATCAACCGCGGCGTAGTACGTTCCGTTGAGGAGGAGCAGGGCGCCGGCGACCAGGGCATGATGTTCGGCTACGCCAGCCGTGACACCGAAGACTACATGCCCCTCGCCCTTTCGCTCTCCCACCGCCTGTTGCAGGTCCTGTCGGATATACGCCACAACGAGCCGGAGGTGATGCCGTACCTGAGGCCGGACGCCAAGGCGCAGTTCACCGTCGAGTTCTCCTCGCACCATCATCCGGTGCGTGTACATACCATTGTAGTGAGCACCCAGCACGACGAGTTCGGAACCGACGAGCAGATGCACCAGAGGATCGAAGCCGACATTCGCAACATAGTGATACCAAGGCTCATAGCCTCTCTGCCGGAGCGCACTGCGGCTCTGTTCAAGGGTGACTGGATACTGCACGTCAACCCCACCGGAAAGTTCGTCATAGGCGGGCCCGCCGGAGATACCGGCCTCACCGGGCGCAAGATTGTAGTCGATACCTACGGGGGCCGCGGAGCCCACGGCGGCGGCGCATTCTCCGGCAAAGACTCTTCCAAGGTTGACCGCAGCGGAGCCTATGCAGCACGCCACATCGCCAAGAACCTTGTCGCCGCCGGAGTGTGTGACGAATGCCTTGTGCAGATTGCCTATGCGATAGGCGTGGCCGAGCCCGTGAGCGTGTTTGTCGAGACATACGGCAGCTCGCACGTAGAAGGCGGAGACGGCTTCATAGCCTCGAAGGTCCGCGAACTCTTCGACCTCCACCCTGCCGCCATCGTGCGCAGGTTCGGGCTCAAAAATCCCATATTCTCCCCCACCGCCGCCTACGGCCATGTGGGGCGCAAGCCTTACCGCGCAAAGGTCAAGATCATGGGCGAGGAGAAAGAAGTACAGTTCTTCGGATGGGAGTTGCTGGACCGCGTAGATGATGTCAAACGCGCCTTCGGCCTATGAGTTCCCGTAAAGAAAAACAGCACCGCGTGCAGATAAGCAACAAGCGGGCATCGTACGACTACGAGTTTCTGGAGCAGTACGACGCCGGCATTGTGCTGGTAGGCACGGAAATCAAGTCGCTGAGAGCCGGAAAAGCCTCTCTGGCCGACGCCTGGTGCTACTTTTACGGCGGCGAGCTCTACGTCAAAGGGATGAATATCTCCACCTATTTCTGGGCATCGAAATGGGGCAGCCACGAGCCGGCTAGAGACCGCAAGCTGCTGCTCACCAAGCGTGAGCTCAGGCACCTGGAGCAAGCCACCAAGACCAAAGGCCTCACCATAGTGGCAGTGCGCGCCTACATAGCCGAAAACGGCTTCGCCAAGCTGCACATAGCCCTTGCCCGCGGCAAAAAAGAGTACGACAAACGCGCCACCATACGCGAAAAAGACATCCGGCGCGAGATGGAATGCAGTTAGGTATGTTTGTTCAGTAAGCTATACTACACAAAAGGGCATTAGAAACGAGTTGGTGCCGTAATCCATTGGTTTTGTCCGGGGGATTACAGCACCAACTAGCTTTTACAGGTGATTACTGCTTTATTGCTTACTGAAACAACATCCAATCAAAGTAGTTTAAACAAGTCCTCTTTTTTGAGATACAGTGCTTTTGCAAGGCTCTCCGACTTGACTCCCGATCCCTCCTTCAGCATTTTTGCCGCCACTTTTATTCTTTCTTCAAAGCAAGCCGCTTTGAGATACTTACCAAAATAGCTGTTACATAGTTTGTTACCTCTGTTGCGCAGTTCCTCGAGGTTTCTTTCTTGGATATATCTAGAGCTGAATTGCATCTTCATTTGCTGCTCGTCTTCTTTCCTGACGAACAAAAAAGCCAGAAAAGCACGTGGTGTAATGAATAATCGTTCAACTTCTTCATAATCCACAAAGCACTTTGGCAGCAGCATCCCGTCCTGGTTATACTCCCAATCTTGAGGCAAAACCTCATAAGTATGTAACATTGCCATCTGCGAGCGTCTTGATAGGTCTCCTATGCGTAAGCCTGAAGGTAAATCAGAGCGTTCACAAAAGTATAAGTTGCCCACGCCCCATTTATAATTCCAGGGAGCCTTCCGATAAAAATCCAGGCAGTTCCTAAAAGTATAGATTATTTTTTGAAGCAACTCATCCCGGTCGCTAATAGGATCACAGGCAAGAAAGAATCCCTTTCCTAAGTGTTCTTTCAAACCGAACTTTGAATAATGACAGCATATTCTTATTGTAAGTTTGGCACGAAACTTTTGTGCCGCCTCGGGACTTGCACGGATAACTACATGTAAGTGGGTTTCGTTTATATCATAGCATAAAACAACGGCGCCCACTTGGAAAGCCACTATAGCTATCGAGTTAACAGCAAAGACTTTAAGTTCATCGGTACCGAAGGGGATATCGGCCTTTTTGCCGTCAGAATAAATGTGAAAGTAAGATTGGTCGTTTTTCATAGTTGTTTTTTTCAAATATAAGGCTTTTTTTGATATGTCGCATTAACTGAATAACAAGTCACTCAGTAAGCTATACTGCACAAAAGGGCATTAGAAACGAGGTGGTGCCGTAATCCAATGGTTTTGTCCGGGGGATTACAGCACCTACTAGCTTATACAGATGATTACTGCTTTATTACTTACTGAAAAAACTTAGCGGAACAGGGCTTTTACAAGCTCGGGGACGTCAGCTACTTTAATCACTTTTATTCCAGCCGGAGCGGGAGCATCCTGGGCTGAGTATGAACTTACGAATATCTTTTTGAAGCCAAGGCGGGCCGCTTCTCCTATACGGCGGTCGGTCTGGCCTACCGGGCGTATCTCGCCGCTCAGGCCGACCTCGCCGGCAAAGCAGCAGTCAAGCGGCAGGGCGTAGTCGAAGTTTGACGAGAGCACGGCTGCAATCACCGCCAGGTCGCAGGCCGGGTCGCTGACCTTGAGGCCTCCGGCCATGTTGAGGAACACATCTTTGGCGCTGAGGTGGAAGCCCGCCCTCTTTTCGAGCACCGCCAGAAGCATATTCAGGCGCCTGACATCAAAACCAGTAGCACTGCGCTGCGCGGTCCCATAGGCAGCCGAAGACACAAGGGCCTGCACCTCGAAAAG
>JAEEGF012312122.1_pt1 | contig 10698 bp, 5 predicted proteins | sample 9134171 | NCBI WGS metagenome assembly JAEEGF01 (sample SAMN16246542, study PRJNA631951) | gut metagenome | biome: gut microbiome; feature: rumen; material: AP-attached | host: Bos | place: Iran: Karaj | collected 2018-10 | reverse complement strand
ACTATTGCCCAGGACCGTCGTGAGACCGATGGACGTTTTGCCCATGTGTCGCTTGATTCAAGTCGTGACCTGGGTTCACAGATGAATGCGGGACGTACTGTCTATGAGATACGGGATGTATTTGACCTTAAAGGGCAGATGCTGACCGTTCCCTCTGAATGTGTGTTGAGATTCAACGGCGGTCTGATAAAGAATGGCTCTGTTGTTTTCGACAACACATACCTCGATGGCCTGGTGCAGTTCTCCGGTTGTTCCTACAGCGGTCAGCTCTACAATCAGGAAGTCACTCTTTCCTGGTTCGGCGCATCTCCTGGAAACATGGACAACTCGAAGATTATAAACGATGTTGTTGCCGTTTCCCGGGCTGTTATCGTTGTGGACGGTGTGTATCCCATCAACAACACCATCGTGATAAGTCGTCATGTGCTGTTTCGCGGTCTCAACTGGAGTGAGAGCGTATATGCCAATATGGTAAGGAATGTTCACTATGGTTTCAAGACCAGTTCCCGCATCAATGCCATTCGTTTCATCAAGGGAGGCAGCCTCAGTATGTTCGGAATATCTGTCTTGGGTGATGAGACACTTTATACCAGTGGAAACACACACGACAACGATGGTCCCGACGGACGGCCTTTGCAGACCTGCGGTATCCTCATGAAGACCGATGCAGGTTCCATTGATGCCATTTTCGATTGCTCGGTTGTGGGTTTCACTTACGGCATACGTGCCGAAGGCCGTTACATTGAGAAAATCAAAGGGACTTATTTCAGTGCCTGCCGTTTCGGGCTTTTCACTGCATGGACCTCCGATTACATTTGCCAGGACTGCCATTTCAACACCAATATGCTCAACTACGACATCCAGGCGCACGGCATCGACGACTCCATGCCCAACACGCTCCGCAAGATTGGTGCTGGCGTTGTTGTCAAAGGTGCCGGTATGGCACGTTTCCTTGACTGCAAGTTCGAGTTCAACTTTATCCACATGATCATTGACGAAGCATGTATCATCTTCAATCTTGAAAACTGTATCTTCGATGCCGCCACACACAGTTGCATCATGCTTTTCAATGAGAAGGCACACGACAACTGGCTCATCGATTCCGAAATACACAAGCCCAGCATTAACTGTATCAACATTTCCGGCAACACCTTCTGTCGGGGCGCGCGCTGTGAACGTTGGCAGAACACCAGCCTGCCCGGGTCAGGCATTGTCTATGTGCGTGAGAGTGGCGACCGGGGGATGAACATCAATTTCGTAAACAACGTTGTGGTGGATAACATCGAGGTTGACCAGACCGGCATCAATTACGAAAAGACCATTTTCCGGATTTACAACGACGGCAACGGAGGAGTCATCAATTCCAGTTCCAACGATTTCTCGCATTGCGAGGCAGAGACCGTAGCCACCGCCGTGAAAGGAAGCACGGGGCGTTTCACTATCAAGGACAGCGGCAGCAATTTCGGAAACATCAGCCACCAATATGAAAACAACAGCGTCATCGACATCCGCAAGATGGAGCTGAACAACGATGGAAAGATAGTCATCTGGAAGACGCTTACCGACGGCAACACAAAGAGTGCCGACCTGATTATAGACCCCGCCAAGTAGAGAAATACCGTTATGCTGCAGAAGCGGCGTCTCGGATTTCCGAGACGCCGCTTCTGTGGCTCGAAAAGCCGCTTTTGAGCGCCGAAATGGGACCTCCGGATGGGAAATGCCCCCCAAAGTAACGTTTTGTTGGAAAAACGAGGATTACGGGAACAAACGTAACGGAAGATCTTGGTCTTGAGAATGCCGGACTGGGCAAGAAAAAGACAATTTTGTCATAAATATTTGGTTTTTCGTTTCTTTTTTGTACTTTTGTGGTATTCAAAATCGAAATTGTTTAATTCAAAGTATTACATCTAAAATCAAGTGTTATGAAGAAGATTAATTTCAGTGCAGTGGCTGTGGTGCTGGCCGGTTCCCTGCTGCTGAGTTCGTGCATTGGCTCGTTCAGCCTGTTCAACAAGTATGAGAAATGGCAGTGCAACATGTCGAGCAGTCATATTCTCAATGGTATCGTGGGTCTGGTGCTCCAGCCCATCTGTGCCCCGGTATGTGCCGTTGTCGATGCCCTGGTGCTCAACACGATTGAGTTCTGGAGCGGCAACAATCCGATGGCCTCGAACACGCAGAAGGTGAAAGGCCAGGATGGCACGATGTATGTGGTCAAGACGGTGCGCAACGGTTACAAGATTATCTCGCCGACGGGCGACGTGACCGTGTTCAAACACAACGCAAAGACCGACACGTGGTCAATCACACAGAACGGCAAGACGCGCGACTTCCTGCGCTTCAAGGGGGACGGCTCCGTTGAAACCGTGCTCCAGAACGGCGAGACACTCACCGTAAGCCTCGACCAGGAAGGCTTGCAGAAGGTGCAAGATGCCGTTATGGCTGAGACCTACTATGCCATGCGCTAGGATGCATTCGCAGTCAATAACTGATTTCGAAACAACTAAATTCGGAAAAATATGAGAAAAATTCTACTGTCAGTCCTGTTCATCACAATAGGACTGATGTGCCGTGCGGATGAGTTTTACCTTGTCGGCGACGCTACCCCATGGGGATGGGTGACTGGTGAAGCCCGTATGCCGGCACAAATGACTGAGACCGACGAAACGGGCGTCTATGAATGGACCGGCCCGCTGAGACATGCCGAGGGCTTCTTTATCTGTAACTCCATGAGCGGTTGGAGCGGTTATGGGTCTTCGGTGCCTAAAGCAAATGGTGACTTCCCCATCTCTGACGTGGGCACGGACGAGTTCACTGAAACGGACAACAAGTGGAACCCCGTGAACACCGACTGGCAAATCTTCACCATTACGCTGAACGTAAATGAAGGCAAGGTGTCCTGGAAAGCAGGCGACCCGTTTGTTGCAGATGACGAAGGTTACTACAACATCGCTACGGCCTCGGACTTGTATTGGTTCTCGGTAATTGTCAGCACCAATCAGTCTGCAAAAGGCCGGTTAACGGCCGACATCGACTACACGGGCTACCCGCAAGGTTACATCGGCACCACCGGTAAATCGTTCAACGGCACCTTCGACGGACAGGAACACACCGTTACTATAGCCATCGAGAACGGCTCGCCGCGATGCACCGGTCTCTTTGCTGAAGTCAATGGAGCGACCATCAGAAACCTGATTGTGGAAGGTTCCTCTACTTCTTCTGAAGACAACAATGTCGGCGGTCTCGGCGGACGCTCCAACGGCAGCTCGCTCATCGAAAACGTTATCGTGAAAACCGCCGTCAGCTATACCGGTGAGAAAGATGACGCTTCTTGCGGCGGCATCTTCGCTGACATGGAAGGTGCGCCCACCGTCAACAACTGTGCGTTCCTTGGCTCCATCGTGGCTGAATACAAAGTAGGCAACGCCGGTCTGGTAAGCTGGTCTGGCGGCGGAGCCCAGTTCACCAACTGTTTTGTTGAAATAGAGGAGCCGGATGTCAGTGAATTCAGTGACTATTCCCGTGGCAACTTCACCCCCACGAACTGCTACCGGATGGATCCGACCGACGAAAGAATCGCTTCGGGTGAATTGTGCTACATGTTGAATGGTGACCAAAGCGCCATCAACTGGTATCAGACGCTTGACACGGATGAATATCCGGTGCCCTTCTCTACCCACAGCCGGGTTTATGCCAACGGAGAACTGAAGTGCGACGGCACGTCCGCCGGCAGTGTCCTTGTCTATAGCAACTCCTCCACTTCCATTATTCCTCCCCACACCGATGTGGGTGGTTGGTGCAGCGTGTGCGGCAATCTCGTTCCAGATCACCTCACGGCCGATGACGCTGGTTTCTACCCTATTGCTAATGCTGCCGACCTAAACTGGTTTGCTGCTGTCGTGAAAGACATCAATCCCGCTGCCAATGCCAAACTGACAGCCGACATTGACTACACGGATTACCTGAATGGATTCATCGGTGCCAGCACGCCCTTCAGTGGAATCTTCGATGGGCAGACTCACACTATCACCGTCTCCTTAGAGAGCGACGCCAAAATAAGAGGTCTTTTCGCAAAAATCAACGGAGCAACCATCAAAAACCTTGTTGTGGATGGTATGATTGTCTCTACGTCATATAATAACATCGGTGGACTTGGTGGCCAATCTGATGGCAACAGCAGCATCGAGAACGTCGTTGTGAAGACTTCCATTTTCTATCTTCCCGATACAGGCGATTCCTCTATCGGCGGCTTCTTCCCCTATGTCAATAGTGGCACGCTTACTTTCAAGAATTGCGCGTTCTACGGTACTGTTGAGGCAGGTGCGGCTACAGGAAATGCTGGCTTGGTAAGTTGGAATAGCGGTAGCATTGAGGCCGAAAATTGTCTCATTGCTCCTGCCGAAATAATAGCTGACGAATTCGTAGATTATGCCCGTGGAAGCGATCCTGCTGTCACCAACTGCTATAGGGTTGAACCGACAGATGAAAGACTTGGATCCGGTGAACTATGCTACCTGCTGAATGGAAGGACCAGCTTTAATCCCAATTGGACACAAACCATCGGGGCTGACGAAAATCCCTTGCCCTTCGCTACACAAGGCATCGTCAGCCAGATTACTTCTGACGGATATGGCACTTTGTTTGTACCTTCTGCCGACGTGACAATCCCTGAAGGCGTGGAAGCATTTGCATGTAAGATTGAGGACAATAAACTCAAGCTCACGGCCATTGAAGATGCTATCTCAAAGGATGATGCCGTCATCCTGAAGGGAAACCAAGGTTTCTACAGTTTCGTACCTACCTCAGATGCAACTCCCGCAGCAGGGAACGAACTCGCCGCTGCCACGACAGACATATCAGCCGACGGTACGCAGTACATTCTCGCTAACGGCGATGAAGGCTTTGGCTTCTACAAAGTGAAGGAAGGTTCTACCATCCCTGCAGGTAAGGTTTATCTGACAGTGGTTGATGGCACCAAGTCATTCTATGGCTTTGATGACACCACTGGCATCGGGAAGGTTCAAGGCGCAAAATCCGCATCGAACGGTGCCGTTTACAATCTGGCAGGTCAGAAGATGTTAAAGATGCAGAAGGGCATCAACATCATGAAAGGCAAGAAGGTTTTCAAATAAAGAAGAACGCCTTCAAACTTGTAATGCGACTATAGAGGAAGGCTGTTTTCTTTAACAAACTCCGATAGCCTCAGCTATTTTTGCCAGCGGGACAAATGGCTTGTCCCGCTGGTTTTATGCTTTCATATAGTCTCGTATGTCTATATTGCAATGTTAATATGAGGATTGTCTTTTATTTTTTTGTAACTTTGCAGCGTTATAAGAACTTTTGAACACATTGCCGTGAAGAAACATGAGAGAAATGCCGTGATTATCCTTGCTATCGCCGCCATGCTGCTGCTGATAATCTTTGTTTCACAATTTTGGTTTGCTTACCGAGGCATTACCTCGAGAGCGAATACCAGTGCGCGGAATGAATTGGAGATAAAGAGACTGAATATTGAGAGAAAACTGGCAAGGGTGGAAACGGCCATTGACAACATGGAATGGGCCGTAGAGGATAACCTGTCAAATCCCGACGTAATGTTCGATGTGGTTTTGAAAATTGTGAAAAGTAACAAAGACATTGTCGGTTGTGGAATCAGTTTCCTTCCCAACTTCTATCCGTCGAAAGGCCGATGGTTTGAACCTTATGCCGTTCGCCGCAGTGACGGTCACTATGAAACGATGCAGTTGGGCTCGGCCGACCATGACTATACACAGTTGCAGCTCTACACGGCGACCATAGAGGGCGACTCATGCCTGTGGACGGAGCCTTATCTGGACAAGGACGGTGCACGCATGATGCTCACATCCTACGCTCACCCCATCCACGACAAAGAGGGGCAACTGGTAGGCGTATTGGCCGCCGACGTGTCGCTGGATTGGCTGAATGATGTCATTAACACACAACATTCGTTTACGTCTTCCATCAATCTGATGCTTTCAAAGGTAGGTCAGTTGATGGTGTGCCCCACGGAGAGCCTGACATTGCGCCGCACCATTCAAGAAGAGTCCAAAAACGTCGAAGACTCCATGATTCATGAGATCAACCGCAACATGTTGGCAGGTGAAGAAGGTAACCGGACCATCATAAACTGGAGCGGAGACAAAAAGTATGTGTTTTATGCCCCGATAGGCTGCAACACCGGTTGGTCAATGGCTGTAGTCTGCTCTGACAAGGAAATTTACCATGAACTGCGGCAGGTGGGCCTTTGTATGTTGCTTCTCATGTTGCTGGGGTTGATTCTCCTTGCGTTCATAATCCAGCGTCTGATACACAATCTGCGCCGCCTTCAGGAAATCAATTCCGAAAAAGAGCGCATTGGCAACGAACTGCGCATTGCCAGTGCTATCCAAAGCGGCATGCTGCCCAAAACGGCGCCATTCTCCGGACGCAACGATATCGAAGTCTTCGGCTCCCTCGTCCCGGCCAAAGAAGTGGGTGGCGATCTCTATGACTTCTATATCCGCGACGAGAAACTCTTCTTCTGCATTGGCGATGTCAGCGGCAAGGGCATACCTGCCTCGCTGGTGATGGCTGTCACGCGCTCCCTGTTCCGCGCAGTCTCGGCCCATGAATCACACCCTGGAGCTATAGTGACTCAGATAAACGAATCCATGTACGAAATGAACGACTCGAACATGTTTGTCACCCTCTTTGTCGGGGTGCTCGACTTGCCTTCGGGCCGTCTGCGCTACAGCAACGCCGGCCATTGCCCGCCACTCGTCGTGGGTTCCTCCGCGCAACCATTGCCTGTTGAAGCCAATGTCCCCGTGGCTTTGGTTTCGGCTTGGAAATACACCTGTCAGGAAACGATGATTAAACCGCAGACCACCATCTTCCTCTATACTGATGGTCTCACTGAAGCCGAAGATATCTCTCACAACCAATTTGGCGAAGAACGTATGGCCGCCGCGGCACGACGTGCCATTGAGAACAATGCCATTGACCCCAATTCCCTGTACCAGCGGATGACCGATGCCGTCAATGTCTTTGTGGATAAAGCCGAACAGAGTGACGATCTTACCATGCTCGTCATCCAGTACAAAAAAGAGCAACGCGACCTTCGTCTGCAATGCCACCTGACGCTGACTAACGACACCAAGGAAGTTCCCAAACTCCACGAATTTGTTGCCGGAGTGACCGATGCCCTGGCCATGGACGAAGCCATCAGCATGCAGCTCGACCTGGCACTTGAGGAAGCCGTGGTCAATGTCATGTCGTATGCCTATCAGTCGGGGAAGAAAGGAAGTATCGACATAGAAGCTAAAGCCGACGACATGAAACTGATCTTTGTTATCAGAGACTCTGGCATCCCGTTCGACCCGACCGCCAAAGAAGACGCAGACACCACGCTTTCGGCTGACGAACGCCCCATTGGTGGACTGGGCATCTTCCTCGTGCGTCAGCTTATGGACTCCATCAACTATGAGCGTGTGGACGGACAAAACGTGCTTACCCTTATCAAAAAACTGAATAGCTAATCGGCAGAATAGAGCGGGATGGAAAGCATCGTATTCTTGGGACTCAACCTACAGGCCTGGATTACCGTCATTACGATTGTCGGCATCTTCATCGTGTTGTCACGTACACGCATACCGACAATGGTGGTTTTTCTGGGAGCCTTGACCATACTGGTGACGTTCGGCATCGTGACCGAAGCCGAAGGAATGGCCGGTTTCGGTAGCGAGCCGGTAGTTATCCATGGCGCCTTCTTTGTGGTCATAGCCGGATTGATGCAGACAGGTGTGCTTTATTGGCTCAACAAACACCTGTTGGGTAGCCCCAAATCATACGGTCAGGCCCTCCTGAAATTGATGATTCCCACGGCGTCCCTCGCCGCGTTCCTCAATTCCGTCAATGTAGTTGTTCTCTTCATTGACGTGGTGAAGATATGGGCCCGCAAACTCAACACGCAACCGTCCCGTCTGCTCCTGCCCTTGAGTTATGCTGCCACGCTTGGCGGCACCTGTACCCTCATCGGCAATTCGTCAAACTTGATGATAGCCGGACTCTACGCCGATCAGTCGGGCCGTTCGCTCAATTTCTTCGCGCCGCTTTTGCCCGGAATCATGTGTACCCTGACCGGCATCGGCCTGGTGCTTCTGCTGCGGCGCTATATACCTTCACGTCTGTCGCCCGAGAATTCTTTTGAGTCCACCAGCGACTATACCGTGGAACTCCTCGTTCCCACCGACAACGAGGCTGTGGGACAGACCGTCGACGAAGCCCGCCTGCATCAGGTACGCGGTGGTTCGCTCATCGAGATTGTACGTTTCGACAAGGAAATCATCTCCCCCGTGCCCAAGGACGAATTCATCCTGGGTGGCGACCGTCTCATATATTCTGGCCAAATCAGCGAAATACTTGAACTCAAGCAGACCCACGGTTTGGTGGCCACCGACCACCATGTTTACAGCATCAACGAGATAGACAGCAACCGCAAGTTGCGCACCGCCTACGTGGGCTTCGGCAGCAACCTCATCGGCTCCCGCATGAACGAAAGCGATTTCGAACGGCGCACGGGCATGGTGCTTGTAGCCGTAGCCCGTCAGGGAAAGCGCGTCGACATGCAGCCGCGCGAGGTGGTGCCCCAGGCCGGCGACACCCTGCTGCTGGAGAGCCCTCCCAAGAGTGACCAGCAGATTGAAGACGTCACCCGCGGCAGCCTCACGTTTTTCGACTCCCATTTCGTTCCCCAGATGGGCCGCAAGACGTTGGTGGCCACCGTGATCCTCATCGTCATGTTCCTGTTCTCCACGTTCCATGTGCTGCCTCTTATGGCCTCCACCATGCTGGCCGCCGGCGCCATGCTCATCTTCAGATGCTGCCGCATGGAAAACATTGCAAAATACATTGAGTGGGACTTGCTCCTCATTCTCGGGGCCACCGTGGTCATCAGTACCGCCATTGTCAAGACGGGCATCGCCACAGGTATTGCCGACGGGGTGCTGGCCACCTTCGGCCATAATCCTTACGTTGTCATGGCCGTCATGTGTCTGCTTGTTTCCATCGTCAGCGAATTTGTCAGCGACGTGGCCACCGGCGGCATTTTCCTGCCCGTCGTTTACCAGCAGGCCGTCACGCTGGGCTGTGACCCCACACCGTTCGTGGTCTCCCTCATGATAGCCGTCACCACGTCCTACAGCACTCCCGTCGGTTCCAGCACCCACATGCTCATCTACGGCCCGGGCGGTTTCCGTTTCACCGACTTCCTCAAGGTCGGTGTTTGGATGCACTTCGTCGTGCTGGCCGTCAATCTCATCACCGTCAACCTGATTTATCCATTACACTAGAAATAAATCCGATAAAAACAAATTAACGCGACAATGAATACAACAATCAAACTGGAAAACGACAACCAGGTCGTTTATTTTGAAGGCCGTTTGGACACCTCCGTGGCATCCCAAGTGAATCAGGACGTACAGCCTGTGATGGAGAATACAGAACATGACATCATTCTCGACTGCTCAAAGTTGGACTATATCAGTTCCAGCGGATTGCGCATCTTCCTCAGCATCCTCAAGAATGCCAAGAGTAAAGGCTGCCACGTCTTCATCCGCGGCATCAACGCCGACATCACCAAGGTATTCAAGATGACAGGCTTCTTCAACCTCTTCGAATTTATCGAACAATAGGCCGCGGCCATACAACCACAATCTGTTGAAAGCGTGAATGCCTCCGCCCTCCCGCTGTTGACACTTCGGGAAACAGAGGCAGGACTTCGGCGCGCAAAAACGGCGTTTCAAAATTTTGAAGCGCCGTTTTTAATGTTTGAAACGCCGCTTCTTGCACAAGTGGTTTTGAACTTATAATTATAGAGAAACACAGAACGCCCATTGCCAAGGATGAGTGTCCCGTCATTTTTTGCAAGATTTTCCTATGCCGTTACAATAATAGTGCGGAAATGGCGTTATTTCAAGTAGGATTATGAAAAATTGGCGCATATATCTGGCAATTCTGACGCTGTGGCTAGGTGCCGTGGGCACTCGGGCACAGTATGACCCGTCGCTGGCGCACTACTGGATGGTGCAACCGCAGTACAACCCGGCTTCTGCGGGCACAACGGAGTACCTGCGCGTTATCGGTGCCTACAGCATGCAGCTGACGGGCTACGACGACGCCCCTGCCACGATGTATGTCGGCGTGGACATGCCGATGTTCTTCGTCAATCCGCGCCACGGCCTGGGCGTATCGTTCCTGAACGACGAAATCGGTCTGTTCTCCCACAAGCGCTTCAGCCTGCAGTACTCGTTCCGCTTCAAACTGTTCGGCGGCCTGCTGGGCTTCGGCCTGCAGGGCGACATGCTCAACGAGAGCTTCAACGGCTCGAAAGTGGATTTGGAAGAGGACAACGACGACGTCTTTGCGACCTCCGAGGTGAACGGCTCGAAGGTGGACGCCGGCTTCGGCCTGTGGTATGAGCACAAAAACTGGTATCTGGGCCTGTCGAGCCAACACCTGACAGCACCCACCGTGATGCTGGGCGAAAGAAACGAAATCAAGGTGGAACGCTCATATTATTTTACAGCGGGATACAATATCCAACTGAGAAATCCGTTGTTATCAATACACCCCACGGCCTACGCCATGTATGACGGCACAGAGTATAAGGCCATCGTGTCGCGCCGGTTGGAAGACAAC
>JAEEGF011178017.1_pt1 | contig 10698 bp, 10 predicted proteins | sample 9134171 | NCBI WGS metagenome assembly JAEEGF01 (sample SAMN16246542, study PRJNA631951) | gut metagenome | biome: gut microbiome; feature: rumen; material: AP-attached | host: Bos | place: Iran: Karaj | collected 2018-10 | reverse complement strand
TCACCCGTCCGCCACTCAGTCAACAAATCGTCACCCCGAAGGGATCGTGATAAGTTGCTTCGTTCGACTTGCATGTGTTAAGCACGCCGCCAGCGTTCATCCTGAGCCAGGATCAAACTCTCATGTTTAAAAAAGTTTAATTCCGAATCAGTATAAAACTGACTTGTTTACTATAAAGGTTTCGTTTCATTAAGAAACTTAAATGAATTTCAAGGATACATGTAAATCATGTATTAATTCAAGGTTTGTTTCACTGTTCAGTTATCAATCTTCGTTTTTGTTTTGCTCTGTGTGACTTGCTGTCCCTCAGTGCTCGATTATAATATCACCTGATTTTCCACTTGTAAACCCTTTTTTCAGGATTTTCACAAAGTAAATCTATTTGCCCGAAATCGTCTTTTTGTGTGAATTGTGTCAATAATTTATCCAATTCATCTTTTGTGGCTTAATATGCAAAATAAAAAACTGAAGCCTTAAAATAGCTTCAGTAATTCTGCAATATTATCTATAAATTTAACAGGCTTAAAGTCTTTTAGCTCTTCATAATCTCTAAATCCATAAGTGCAAAGCACATAATCTAAATTAGAATTTTCAGCTGTAAGTGCATCCACATCAGAATCACCTACATATAATACTCTTGTTCTATCTTCTATTCCAAGCTGACTAAGAGCCATATCTATAGGTTCTGGATCAGGTTTTCTTTTATGATTACCATCGTCACCAATTGCTACAGTAATAGCTGGCTTGAAATAATCTTCTAATAAAGAGTTTGTTGCTGTTTGACCTTTATTTGTGACAATGGCCATTTTTACTCCAAGCTCTGCAAGCTTCTTTGTTGTTTTTATTATTCCAGGATATGACTTTGTTTTAATCCTATTATGACTATTATAATAGGCTACAAAATCCCTAAAAAATTCATCGAACTTATCGTAGTCCTCGCCCTCAGGAAGTGCCCTGATGGCAAGAAGTTTAAGACCATTTCCTACAAATCTTCTAACATTCTCAATGCTGTGTGTAGGTAATCCGTACTCCGCAAGAGTGTGGTTTATTGCATCAGTTAGGTCTTCTAGCGTATATAAAAGTGTACCATCTAGATCAAATAAGATTGTATCGTATTTCATTTTAATTACGTCCTCACTAAATAATTCATGAGACATGTTATCAAAAATCGTGCCATTATTCCACAAGGTCCATAAATATACCCATGGAAAAGACTTAATATTATCTTGCAATCGAACATAGACATAAAAATTTTATGATTTGTTCGGGTTGTGCAAATATATGTTCGGGTGTAATATTAGATTACAAAGCAAACATATTTTCGGAACTTATATTCGAAATATTATTAAAGAGGTGATTGGTATGGATGTATGTGTTGATTACAAAATCATAGCTGTGGACTTTGATGGTACTCTTTGCTTTAGCGACTGGCCTTCTCTTGGGGAGCCAAACACACCATTAATCAACTACCTGCTTAAGGAGAAAGCATCAGGCAGTAAAATCATACTTTGGACCTGTAGGGCTGGCCAGGCTCTTATGGATGCCACCAAATGGTGCGCAGGATATGGTCTGGAATTTGATGCAATAAATGACAATCTCCCAGAGGTTGTAGAATTATATGGAAATAACAGTAGAAAGATAACCTGCGACATCTACATAGACGATAGAAGTATCTTGCCAGATGCCGTCGGTATGTAATTATTAGGCCTTTATGGCCCATCTCATCTTTGTGGATTTGCTGCGAGGATTAACTCTGCATTCTTCAGCAGAAGGTCTTATAACATCTGTTGATACTTCGCTGTACACCCCAGCCTTTGCCAGCTCCTTGAAGGATTTTTTAACTAGCCTATCCTCTCCAGAATGGAAAGTCAAAATAGCCACACGTCCTCCTGGCTTTAATATACCAGGTAGCTTTTCTAAAAATGAATACAAAACTTCGAATTCGCTATTAACGTCTATACGAAGTGCCTGAAAAACTCTGGCGCAGGACTTTTTAATAGCCTGCTCCTTTTCTTCCTTTGGCACCTTCCAAAGAGCTTCAGTTATAGCATCCTTTAGGGCAGTTGTTGTATCCATTGGATTGCCTTTTGCCATAAGGGTAAATACCTTATGTGCGATTTCATCTGCATATGGTTCATCAGAGTTTTCAACCATCATTCCAATGAATTCTTCTTCAGTAATATGGTGAAGGCGCTCCGCTGCAGATTCACCATGTTCAGGATCAAGTCTTAAATCTAGGGGACCATCTATTTTATAAGAAAAACCTCGCTTTGGATCATCAATCTGCATAGAGGATACACCTAAGTCCGCAAGAACAAAATCAAACTGGCCTGCTTCCTTAGCTACTTCATCTATATTTGCAAAATTTATAAGTCTAAACTGAAAATTATCCTCACCAAAGCCTAAGTTTCTTAAACGCTCTGTAGTTTTCTTGGATTCTATAGGGTCCACATCAAGGCCATAAATAAGGCCGTCTCCTTGGAGTTGTTCTAACATCTTTCTGGTATGACCGCCATAGCCTAAGGTACAATCTAAGCCCTGTTGTCCTGGTTTAATTTGCAAGAAATCTAAGATTTCCTGCACCATAATAGAAATATGCATTCCCGCAGGTGTAGAGCCCTTGCTGATTACGTGGGCCACAGTATCTGCATATTTTTCAGGATTATGCTCCTTATATTTTTCCTCAAACTTCTTTGGATATTTTCCAGAATATCGCACTCTTCGTTTATGCTTTTGTTCTTCCATATTTATCCTTATCTAAGTAATCTTTGGACAAGCTTTACTGCCTCTGCTGCATCTGCAGAATAACCATCAGCAGAAATCTCATCCTTAAATGATTCGTTAATACATGCTCCGCCAATGATAATCTGGGCTCTGCAGCCTTTATCCTTTGCAAGCTTTACAACATCATCCATTCGCATCATTGTGGTAGTCATCAAAGCAGAAAGCCCAATAATATCCGCATCTACCTCTATGGCCTTATCAATGATGGTTTCAGCAGGCACATCCTTGCCTAAATCTATTACATTAAATCCATAATTTTTAAGCATAAGGGCCACGAGATTTTTACCAATATCGTGGATATCACCCTCTACTGTGGCAATGACTATTGTAGCTTTGGCCTCGCCATCGCCTGTAGCAAGCAGAGGTTCAATATGCTTCATGCCAAGCTCCATGGCATTGGCTCCGGCAATAAGCTGAGGCAGGAAGTACTTTTTCTTGTCGTATAAATCTCCTACAACATTAATGCCCTTTATTAAATGCTCTTCGATAATAGTCTGTGGGTCCACACCTTCATCTAAAAGCTTTTGAATTTCTGAGACAATCTGGTCTTTTTTTCCTTTAACTACGCAATTTGCAACAGGGCTTAAATCCTCTGGTGTACCGGTAACTTTAGGCTCTTTATTTGAAACGGCAGCATTTGCTGTAGTCTCTACCACAGGAAGAGATGCATATTTTTCCAATGCACCTGTTTTATTCATTAATGTATCCGCAGCTGCTGCGCAATACATTAGCATTTCCTGATTCGGATTTGCGATAGCCATAGTAAGGCCTTTACTAACTGCAATAGTAAGATATGTAGTATTAACAAACTGCCTATTAGGCATGCCAAAGGAAATGTTTGATAGTCCACACACTGTAGGCAAACCTAATTCGTATTTACAATACTCAATAGTCTCGAAGCATTGAAGTGCTGCTGTGCCTTCAGCTCCAACTGTTTGAACAAGCACATCTACAACAGCGTCTTCTTTTCTAAGACCAATTTTCTCTGCTGCAGATAAAACTGTAGAGATATGCTCCTTCTTTTCATTTATGTCCTTTGGAAGACCTGCTCCAGAAAGAGGCAAAGTAATAAACATGGCTCCGTATTTTTTAGCCAGCTTAAGCATCGCCTCCATTTTTTCTGTCTCTGCAGAAATAGAATTAATAAGAGCTCTACCTGGGTATATACGAAGTGCAGCCTCCATTACATCCACATGACTGGTATCGATACAAAGGGGCAAATCTACAGAGGAAGTGACTTCGTAAATACTTTCTAGCATCATGGCCTTTTCATCAATGCCATTCATGCCCATGTTTACATCTAAGATATTAGCCCCACGTTCCTCTTGTTCTCTGGCAAAATCTACTACCATAGAAAGGGAACCGTTTTTAAGAGTCTCCTGGAACTTCTTCTTTCCAGTTGGATTGATACGCTCGCCAATAACCATAAATGGTCCGTCTAAATCAATCCATGTATTTTTCCTTTCAGAGGTAACAACTCTAAGAGGTTCATTTTTAATTTTATGCTGAGGCTTGTCCTTTAGACGTGTGACAAGCTCCTTTATATGGTCTGGTGTAGATCCGCAGCAACCGCCAAAAAGGCTAGCTCCAGCCTGATAAAGCTTTTCACAAGCATCAGTAAAATCTACTGGGCCCATTTTATAAACAGTTTTTCCATTTTCAAGCTCTGGCAATCCTGCATTAGGCTTTACCATGATAGGCACATTTGCAACGGAAACCATCTGATTAACCAACTCTACCATAGCATCAGGACCAGTGCTGCAGTTCATTCCAACACAATCTACGCCCATAGACTCAAGTACAATCATTGCTGTATCAGGTGATGTTCCATATAAAGTTTTGCCATCTGGATTAAAAGTAAGAGACACGATAATAGGAAGGTCACAGGTTTCTTTGATAGCTATAACTGCCGCACGGCATTCCTGTAGACTCATCATAGTTTCTACTACAAATAAGTCTACCCCCTCCTGAAGGATAGCTTCCACCTGTTCCTTGTAGCAATCCACCAAGTCTTCAAACATTAAGTCACCAAGTGGATAAAGCTGCTTGCCTGTCATAGAAATATCAGCACCAACCAGCCCTTTTTTACCTGCCACTTCTCTGGTGAGTCTGACTAGAGTGCGATTCATCTCTACTAGATTATCTTCAAGACCATATTCCGAAAGCTTGATTCTGGATGCTGTAAATGTAGGGGCAAGGACAATATCAGAGCCTGCCTCATAATATTTTTTTTGTAAATCCTGTATAGCAGATGGATTATCTATAATCCATTTTTCTGGACATACTCCAGCTGGCATTCCCCTCTTTTGAAGCTCAGTACCTGTTGCTCCATCTATAAAAACAATTCTACTTTCAAGTAATTTTCTAAATTCCGCTCTAGTCATTATGTCTCCCTAATACTACTGTCTAACTATAGTTCCGCCTCCAAGTACAACCTCGTCCTCATAAAATACTGCGGACTGGCCTGGTGTAATAGCGCGCTGTGGCTCATCAAAAATCACCAGGGCTTTGGTTGCATCTATCTTTTTTACAACGCAAGGCTGCTCTGTCATTCTGTATCTAACCTTTGCCTTGCATCTAATTTCTGTTCTATCATCCTCTGGATCTATCCAGTTGATATTCTCCACTAAGGATTCCTTAGAGAATAAATCTTCATTCTTACCAAGTACTACCTTATTATTAGGCACATCCAGCTCCACTACATAAAGTGGATGCTCGTATGCAATGCCAAGGCCTTTTCTTTGACCTATGGTATAGCTGACAATTCCTTTGTGTTCTCCAAGGACATTGCCCTTAGTATCTACAAACTCACCAGGTTCATACTCCTTGCCAGTAAAACGCTTTAGAGCTCCAACATAATCTCCATCAGGAACGAAGCATATATCCTGACTATCTGGCTTGTTAGCATTAATAAAGCCGTTAGACTCAGCTATCTTTCTGACCTCGTCTTTGGTAAGCTCTCCAAGAGGAAACTCTGTGTGAGCTAGCTCCTCCTGAGTCATGTTGTAAAGTACATAGCTTTGATCCTTGTTTGGGTCCATGGCCTTGAGAAGTTGATAGCCTTTATGGGTTTTACGAATTCTAACATAGTGACCTGTAACGATTTTATCGCAGCCTAAAATCTGACCTCTGCGATAAAGCTCGTCAAACTTCATGTGCTTGTTACATTGAATACATGGATTTGGAGTCATTCCATGCTCATAACAATTTATAAAATCATCTATTACTGTCTCTCTAAACTTTTCCTTAAAATTAAAAGTATGGTGTGGCATGCCAAGTCTTTTAGCAACAGATTTAGCATCCTCCACGTCATCTAAGGAACAGCATGTATTGTCCCTGCAAAGCTCAATGTCCTCGTTGGCATAAAGCTTCATTGTGCAGCCAATGCATTCGTATCCTTTCCTCGTCATCAAAAGAGCAGCTACACTACTATCTACACCACCGCTCATTGCTATAAGTGCTTTCATTAAATCCTCCAAACACCTAAAAATTATTTGTCCTCTATATTACCACATCTTATATGGTCTTTGATAATGGAATCTACTACTTCAAACAGTTTTTTAGAGCCAAGAACTGTTTTCCCTTGTCTGCCATAGATTTGGGTAGATGTAACATTGTGGTTCTTCCAGTCCTCACCGCCATTGCTATTATTTAAAATAAGGGGCTGAAGGTTGTCCATTGCTCTAGCAAATTTTGCCTCGGGAGTCTCATAGGCTTCAAATTCTTCGAAAAGTGCCATAAGCTCAGTGGCCTGGTCCTCTGGTAACATGCCAAAGATACGTTTTTTGGCAGCTTCCTCTCTAGCTGCCTGAGTCTTTTTATTTTCCTCATCATAGGCATAGGTGTCTCCTGCATCAATTTCTACAATGTCATGAATAAGACACATAAGCATTACTTTACCAATATCAACAGGCTCATTTGAGTACTCTCTGAGTAAATACGCCATAATCGCCATATGCCAGGCATGTTCTGCATCATTTTCATTTCGGCCATGCCCTGACAAATGAGTCTGTCTAAAAATATTCTTCTCCTTATCGATTTCAAGGGCAAAATCCAACTGTTTTTTTAGTCTTTCTTCCATAGTAAATACTCCTTTGCTATATCAATATATTTTTAACAGTTTTTACACATCTTTGCAATTACAGGGTGTTAAGATGAAGTCGGAGGAAAAATTATGCAGACAAACCGTGTAACAAATCAAAACTTTTATGCTGAGTACGAATATTTCGATTTTTATCTGTCAGAGTATCTCAAGGTAGATGAAGACCAAGGTGTTGAGACTTACATGAAGCGAATGAAAGAGGCTGTTATTGAGGCTAGAGATGCTATCACTGAATGGGATGTGACCTACGACCGCTTAAAGAAAATAAAAGATCGCTATGAGGGATTAAGCACACAGGAAACCAGCTTTGACGAGTTTCAGGGCAAGGATGAAGATGTTGTTTGGATTCGTATCTTTATATCTAAAATTGAATCCAAAGCTGATCCTCTATCTAAATATAAAAATCTGAACTTTACTTATAAAAAAAGAAAAAAGTCTCTGATTCAGATTATTCTAGATATGTTCAAATAATTTAATGAATCTTTTCTCCAAAAAGCTATTACTGATTATTAAATTTATGTATAATAATTTCAGTTGTATAAATAACTTTGGAGGAGGAATGATTATGCGACAAAAAAATGGTTTGAAGAGATTTTTAACTCTCTTCTTATCTTTAGCTATGGCTTTAACAGTAGCATTCGTGCCACAGACAGCCTACGCTAAAACAACTGCTGATGTTAAGGCGGTATCATCAGTAGAAAAGGATCTTACAGGCAAGACTGTTATCCTGCACACAAACGATGTGCACGGTGCAATCGATGGTTATGCTAAAGCTGCCACACTTAAGTACGAGCTTCAGGCTAGAGGCGCTGAAGTAATTCTTGCTGACGCAGGTGATTTCAGCCAGGGTACTCCTTATGTAAGTACTACAAAGGGCGCTGATGCAGTAACAATGATGAACTTTGCTGGTTATGATGTTGTTACATTAGGAAACCATGAATTTGATTATGGTTATGACCAGCTCAAGGCAAACCTTTCTCGCGCTTGGTTCAAAACTATCTGCGCTAATGTCTTAGACAAGAAGGGCAATCCTATTTATGATCCAACTTATGTATTCACTTCTAAATCTGGCCTTAAGGTAGGTTTCTTTGGTATGGAAACTCCTGAGACTCAGACAAAGGTTAACCCTGCTCTTATCAAGGGTATCACTTTCTTAGCAAAGACAGACCTTTATCCATGTGCTCAAACACAGATTAATAACTTAAAGGCTCAGGGCTGTGATGTTGTCATCTGCCTTTCACACCTTGGTGTTGACGAAGAATCAGCTCCAGACGGACACCGTAGTGTAGACCTTTATGCTCACACAACAGGCATTGATATGATTATCGATGGTCACTCTCATACTGTTATGACAGCTGGAGAAAATGGTGAGCCAGTTCAGTCTACAGGTACAAAGTTTGAAAACATTGGTGTTATCGTAATTGATAATGCTACAAAGAAGATTGAGAAGAACTACCTTGTTAAGAGCGATGATGGAGTTGTAAACAACCCAGCTATCGAGTTCTTAGCTAAGTCAATCACAGACCGTGTAGACGCTGAATATGATGTAGAGTTTGCAAAGTCTGAGGTAGATTTAAATGGTAAGAAGGATCCAGGTGTTCGTACAATGGAGACAAACCTTGGTGACCTTATCACAGACGCACTTAAGTGGAGCGTTTTAAAGGAAGGCTCTCTTAAGGTAAAGGATGACCACGTTGTTGCTATTACAAATGGTGGTGGTATCCGTGCTTCTATCAAGTCTGGTTCTGTTACAAAGAAGGACCTTAACACTGTTCTTCCATTTGGTAACACAGTTTCAGTAGTTTATGTAAGCGGCGCTGAGCTTCTTGAGGCTCTTGAGGCAAGTACATACTCTACACCAGGTGCTGTAGGTGGTTTCCCACAGGTTTCTGGAATCAAGTTTACAGTTAACACTACTGTTCCATTTGCACAGGGCGAGGCTTATCCTGGTTCTACATACTATAAGCCAGCTGCAATCGGCCGTGTATCTATCGAAAGCGTAAATGGCAAGCCATTCTCACTTAAGGATAAGTACGCTGTTGTAACGAACAACTTCTGTGCTGCAGGCGGCGATACATATTATGCATTCGCTAGCGCTTCTGAGCAGTTCGATACAGGTATCGTAATGGATGAAGCTGTTATGGAATACGTTAAAACAAAGCTTGGCGGCGTAATCACATCTAAGGATTATGGCACAACAAACGGAAATATCACAATAAAGTAATCTATACAACTACTCTAGGGATATCCTTTTAGGATATCCCTATTTTTTTCACATATTTTTGATAGGATTAAGCTATAAAGTGGTAAATTGTGAGGTCAAACTATGAAGGAAGAAAACATATACAAACTTATAGATGACTCTGGAGTACATGAGGACAATAAAAGAATCCAATCTTTAATATTTATATCATTGTGTCGAATAGTGACTGCTATCCTTGTGATTCTAGGTGTAGCAGCTTTGATTAAAGGATTTATGTAGATGGAAAATTACGATTTTAAAAGAAGAATATATGAAGTTATTGAAGTCTCACGAATGGGGGACAATTCCAGTAGAGCTTACGATGTGCTAATGACGGTGGCTATTATCGTAGGTTTAATTCCTATGACTCTTAAGCACGACAATATATTTACCTTCTGGATTGAAATCGTAACGACTTTTGTCTTTGTAATTGATTATGTAGCCCGAGTATACACTGCCGATTACAAAATGGGTTACAAGAATTACAGAGCATACATAGCATACCTATTAACTCCACTTGCATTATTTGATTTTCTGTCTATCCTTCCTATCGTATGTCTTTTTACAAGTATATCTTCTAATTTTGGATTACTACGACTATTTAGGGTATTTCGCGCCCTAAAGCTAGTGCGTTACTCTAAAACTATGGTAATCATTTCAAATGTAATCAGAAAGGTAAAAAAACAGCTCCTAGCTGTACTCATCCTCATCACTGTGTACATTTTTGTATCAGCAATGTTGGTTTTCCAGCTGGAGCCAAATTTATTTAATAATTTCTTTGACGCCCTATATTGGGCAACTATTTCTATCACAACCATAGGCTATGGTGACATTTCTCCTGTGACACCTATCGGCCGTATGATTACTATGCTATCTGCACTTGTGGGTGTAGCTGTTATTGCTCTGCCATCAGGTATTATTACAGCAGCCTACATGCAGGAAATCACAAAGAAAAAATCCAAGTATGAATTATAATTTATATTTTACATGAAACCTGCAAATACAGATGCAAGTAAAACTGTAAGTACGCCTGCTACTGCAATTGAAAGAGAGCTCATTGCGCCTTCCACATCCCCAAGCTCCATAGCCTTTGCTGTGCCAATTGCATGGGCGGCTGTTCCAAAGGCAAGGCCCTTTGAAATAGGTTCGTGAATTCTAAATATCTTGCAAATCCACTCTCCTATAATGTTACCAATAACCCCTGTAATAACAATTACCGCCACAGTGATGGTGACATATCCACCAAGCTCCTCTGAAACGCCCATTCCAATAGCTGTAGTAATGGACTTTGGAAGAAGTGTGACATAGTTTTCATGAGAAAGCCCCATGAGCTTTGCAAGAACAAATACTGTAAGTAAGCTTGTAATAACACCAGCAAGAACACCAAGAAGAACTGCCTTGGCATTGTTCTTAAGAAGCTCCCACTCCTCGTATAGAGGAATAGCAAGACATACTGTTGCTGGAGTTAAAAACCAGCTTAAGTATTTTGCTCCCACATTATATGTTTCGTAATCCACATTACAGCCAAGTAATACTAAAACTGTAACAATGATTGCTATAAGAAGTGGAT
>JAEEGF012142479.1_pt1 | contig 10700 bp, 10 predicted proteins | sample 9134171 | NCBI WGS metagenome assembly JAEEGF01 (sample SAMN16246542, study PRJNA631951) | gut metagenome | biome: gut microbiome; feature: rumen; material: AP-attached | host: Bos | place: Iran: Karaj | collected 2018-10 | reverse complement strand
GATCCCTGGCTACACTGTAGAGAACCTCAGCACTGTAGCTGTTAGTCTGGAAAAAAGAGAATTCCGATATATTGAACTTCAATCCTAGCAAATTCTCAGTAATATAGTCCCTTCCGTAGAGAATATCCGTGTGGTCACTCTGAACAGTATCAGCAAGTGAATCATTTCTTGTATGCAGAACGCCTGTTATCTTTGCTTTTAAATCAAGGTTTAACAATTTACTCTTGTATTCATCCAGGATTTGTTCTTCATCAAAAGAATCCGCCTGACCGCTTGTTACAAGGGCCACCATCATTTCGTCAGTAAAAGCCGACCGCCTTACCAGCAGATGTCTCAGGTAACCCTCATGGCGCATTCTGTGGTAGTAGGGAATCCCTTTTTCCGCAAAATAATCAAGAGTTAATCCGAGCACTTTCCTGTAATCTTCGTCCACAATAAGGCAATCTTTTACAGTGACAATGTCGTAAAATCCGCCTCTTTTATGCATTCCCAATGCCAGAGGACCATTCATGTATTCATCACCGAAAGTGAATTCCATCTTGTTCCTGTACTCTGTGGCCTTAGGGCTTGCTTTAATTCCCATCCACTCATAGCTTTCTTTTTGTTTGCTGAGAGCTTTGCTTACAATATCCTTAACCTGGGCTTCCTTGAGTGCGAGCTGATCTTCGTAGGAAAGGTTCATATAAGCACAACCGCCGCACTCGCCAAAGTGCGGACATGGAGAGACTATTTCGTTCTCTGCCTTCTCATCTACCGAGATAAGCATACCCTGTCCGTCTCCGTGCCTTACTTTCTTAACTCGGCATGTCACCTTCTGCCCGGGGAGGACGTTCTTTACAGCTACGGTATTATCACTGTCAACTCTGACAATTCCCTTAGCCGGAAAATCCACTCTTTCTACGATTCCCTGTACAATCTGACCTCTCTTCATACTTTTATCTTTGCAATCTCTCTTTCTCCAAACATACAAAGACCTTCCGTCACGTTGCCGCAAGGAAGGTCTTAAATATCTATCTTATACTCATTCTATTCCAAATCATCTTCTGCTTCAGACAGGAGTTCCTCAGTCTTTTCCACAACGGAGGATGGCTTAAGTTCTATCTCATCGTCATCATCCTCTTCATCTTCAAAGAAGTCATCGTCGTCGTCATCTCCGATGAAGTCGTCGTCAAAATCATCTATATCTCTTCGCTTAGGCTGTGTAAACATATATATCGCATAACATGCAGCGGCAACTGCAACCACTACAAGAAGAATCGTAAGGATTACAGCAAGTATATTGGACTTCTTTTCTTCCTTTTTTGCAATACCTGCAGTCTCTCTAACATAGTCAAGAACCTTATCTAAATTGTCCATAAGCGACCTCCTGAAAATCCGAAATAGTTTTTCATTACGATACAAGTATAATATCATACCTTAGTAAGTCTTGCAAACCCTGCATACATTACTTTCTGGCCCAATTCATCGAATATTACGGTGACTTTTTTGTCCTTGGGAGCGTCCTCGATCTTAGTCACGACTCCTTCTCCGAACTTCATATGTTTAACCCTGTCACCCACCACGTAATCGATCTTCGTGGCAATGGGAGCCTTGCTTCCGGGTCTGCTGTCAAGATCTAGGAATGATATCTTCTTCCTGCCTGTTGTCGGTGCGGATTCCTCTCTCTTCTCGATATAATCATCACTGAAAAAGTTCTCCGTTCTGGCTTTAGGCGGTCTGTTGTCCATAAGCTCCACAGGAATCTCTTTAATGAATCGGCTTATGGCATTATACTGCGTCTCACCTCTGAGCATCCTTTGCTTGGCATAGGTAAGCGTCAGTTCCTTTTTCGCTCTGGTAATCCCCACATAAGCCAGACGTCTCTCTTCTTCAACCGCAGTGGGATCCTCGTCAAAGATAGCCATACTGCTGGGGAATACACCATCTTCACATCCTGCAATATATACTCTGTCAAATTCAAGGCCCTTAGCTGCGTGCAAGGTCATAAGCAGCACCTTGTTCGCATCGGAATCAACTCCGTCAATGTCGGCAACAAGGGCAACTTCTTCCAGAAATCCCGACAAACTGCTCTCTTCGGTGTTCTCCTCATAATTGACAATCTTTGTAACAAGTTCGTCGATATTCTCGATTCTGTCCACCGAATCATCCTCGTCGGAAAGTCTGAGTTCTTCCACATATCCAGTGGTCTCTATGATATCGTCTATCAGTCCCTTGATACCGTATACTTCAAGCTTGCTTCGGAATACCCTTATCATATTCACGAAGGAATCCAGCTTTTTAACTGCCTTCTGTACTCCGGGAATCTCTTCGCACCTGCAAAGGGCATCGTAAAAGCTGATGTCATTATCCGCTGCATAATCGGATATCTTGTTTATGGTTGTGGCCCCGATTCCTCTTCTGGGGATGTTGATTATTCTCTTTACTGCAACATCGTCCACCGCATTGTCAACGGTCTTAAGATAAGCCAGCATATCCTTGATCTCTTTGCGGGAATAGAAATTCACTCCACCCACAATATCATAGGTCACGCCGTCCCTTACAAAGGCCTCTTCAAGGATTCTAGACTGGGCATTGGTTCTGTATAAAACCGCACACTGCCTGTAGTCATATTCACCTTTTCTGCAGACGCTCCTTATGTCTCCGGCTATAAAATCAGCCTCCTCATAAGCATTATCGAACTGTCTCAGATGCACCAATGAACCCTTGCCCTGATCTGTCCAGAGTGCTTTGTCTTTTCTGGCAGAATTGTTCTTAATCACATTGTTGGCTGCATCAAGAATATTCTGAGTTGACCTGTAGTTCTGCTCAAGTTTTATAACCTTCGCTTCGGGATATACCTTTTCAAAATCCAGAATATTGTTGATATTGGCGCCCCTGAACTTATAGATGGACTGGTCGTCATCGCCGACCACGCAAAGATTGCGATATTTTCCGGCAAGCAGGCTGATCAACTCGAACTGAGCCGTATTGGTATCCTGATACTCATCAACCATGATATATCTGAATCTTTCCCTGTAGTTGTCCAATACTTCAGGATGCTTCTTGAAGAGCTCAATAGTAAGTACTATGATATCGTCAAAATCAAGAGCATTGCTTCTTTTGAGGGTCTTCTGGTATTCCTCATAGGCCCTTGCGATCTGTTCATACTTCCAGTTTCCCTTGGAATTCTCAGCGAACTCCTCCGGGTCAATAAGCTCATCTTTTGCCGAGGATATGGCATTAAGTACCGTCTTCTCCCTCATAACCTTGGGATCTATATCAAGGCGGTTGAGTACCCCCTTCATTACGGTCTTCTGATCGTCCGTATCATAGATGGAAAAGCCTGTATCATAGCCCAGCAGGTCTATATGTCTTCTTAATATTCTCACGCAGGTGGCATGAAAAGTGGCAACCCAAATGCTGTCAGCTCCCTGACCGATCATATTATCTACACGCTCACGCATCTCACCCGCAGCCTTATTGGTAAAGGTTATGGCAAGAATGTTCCAAGGGCTTACATTGTACTCATCGATCATGTAGGCAATCCTGTGGATCAATACCCTGGTTTTTCCGGAACCTGCTCCAGCAAGTATAAGAAGCGGGCCATCCACGCATGTAGCAGCCTCTCTCTGTTTTGAATTAAGTGAATCAAGATATCCCATATACATAAAAAGGGGACCGTCCGCTGACAGCCCCCATTAATCCTTTCGGTAATTACTCGAGCTTTGTACCGCAGTTAGAGCAGAATTTTGCACCGTTTGTAGGTGTTCCGCAATTAGGACAGAACTTTGCGCCCGGTGCAACAGCAGCCTGCGCAGCTGGAGCAGCCTGTGCCTGTCCGGCATTAGCCTGCATACCGCCCATCATGTTCTGAACCATCTGCTGTCCCATAGCCATACCCATCTGCATGCTGGCCATATCTGTAGCCATTCCGCCTGCACCTGACTTGCCGTTGCTCATTGAATCGGCCATAGCCATCTGAGTATACTTGTTTACATCGCCAACCATAGCCTGAGCTGCAGCCTTCTCCTGCATCTTCTTAACTTCTTCAGGATATGAGAAGCTCTCGATGTTGAAATCACAGATTGAGATACCGTACTTAGCCATATCTGCATCAAGATCGTTGCGGATACCGTCGGCTATATCACGGGCAGAAATCTGAAGGTTGAACATATCCTTGCCTTCTTTTGCAATCCAGCTCATAAGAAGCTGATCAAGGCTTGCTGTAATACGTTCCTTAACATCATCTACTGTATATTCGTTCTTGATACCTGCCAGCTTGTCGATAAGCACATCATGATCACCTATCTTACAGCTGAATGTACCAAATGCTCTTACAGGCATTCCTCCGGGAAGTCCGGGTGCCTGAAGGTTGATTGCGTTCTTAGTGCCCCACTTTACAAGGTGCTCCTTTGTGTTGATGAATACAACCTCTGCTCTGAAAGGAGTATTGAAAGCGAACTTGAAGCTCTTAAGTGTTGTAAGGAAAGGAATGATCTCAGACTCGATATCATATGTTCCTTCATCCTCGAATACACCTTCTATTGCTCCGTTATGTACGAAAATAGCATCCTGGCCGGGACGGATAATGAGCTTTGATCCCTTCTTTATCTCGTCGTTATCCCATTTCCAGAATAACATGCCTTCTCTGTCTTCATTCCACTCAACTACGTTGAGCAACTGATTCTTAATGAACCCCATTTTTGATTCCTCCTAGTTCCCTATGTTTTACACGTCGATATGTCTGCTTTATTCGACATCGACTATTATTCTTACAGCCGTTCGACTTTTTCAATTATAACATCATTTCTCTTTTTTTTCACCATCTTCTCCCGACTGTTTTACTTTTCCGTCAGCCTCGGAGAGTTTCATGTTGTATCCGTCAATCAGCTTCTCAATCAAGAGCTTTTTGATATATACATCAAGCACCAAGAGGGTGATAAAAGAGAACATTGTCAGTACTTCTTCTTCATCTTCCTTTGCATCCGGGAAGATTCCGCATGCTGTCTTGTATGTCTCAAGCAGATCCCCTTTTATTGAATCTGTAAGAGTCTCAGCCACTTTTCTTATGGATTCGTATACATCCTCGACATTATGGCCCTCCGTTCCGTCGAAATATCTCTCTTTTATGGGCATAAGTGCCGAGTTAATGTCGTTAATGGACAACACGTTTTTGAAATAATATATGAGTATGAGCACAAACATATGCTCTTTACTGTATTTTTTCTTAACCGGTGGCGGAAGCAGATTATCCTTGGCATAATTGTTAATCATGGTCTTGGTCATGATCTTATCTTCCCCCGGATTACGGGTTGTGGAACGAAGTCTGCTTTCCATGAATGTAGTAACCTGATCCATGTAAAGCTCTATGTTGGGAATGTCATCCGCTTTAATATAATCAATCCTGTCAAGGCTTGATAATATGCTGTTCATCAGATCATCAATATCGATTGTCATTCATTAACTCTTTCCGGACCCTGGGTCCTTGCTTCACGTCTAAACGGTATTTCTCCGTAGTCAACAACAGACCGGTTGCACCGGTCCGTCTTTTTATTTATCCAATCTGCTAAATACAAGCTCGTAGCCATCGCAGCCATAATTAAGGGAACGATTTACACGGCTTATTGTTGCCGTAGATGCTCCGGTCTTCTCCGCTATCTCAAGGTATGTCTTTTTCTCCTTCAGCATACTTGCCACTTCATATCTCTGAGAAAGGCTTAAGAGCTCATTAACTGTACAAAGATCTTCAAAAAAATTGTAGCACTCGTCTTTGTCTTTCAGCGTAAGTATTGCCTCAAACAAATGATCAACTGCTTCTGTACGTATCTTAGGATTCATATCATAACCTCCAAAACTTTAGATGATATTCTGTCATCCACTTTCATATTTTAACATTCTAAAGTCTTAAAGTAAAGGCTGTATTCCCTATTCTGCCACAGCTTCAGTGCTTTCGGGAGCTGCTTCTGCCTGCTTTGCTGCCGGCTCTTCGGTAATCATTGTTACCTTACCCTGAATAACCGCATTCTCATCGATAGCAAGAAGGTGTGTTGTAATATCTCCTGTAAGCTTACCCTTAGCTTCTATATCAACCTTGTATGATACCACTACGTCTCCGAGGATCTCTCCGCCAAGAACAAGTTCTGCTGCAGTTACATTGCCTCTTACTATACCGCCGACACCCACAACAAGGTCTCCCTTGGTATCAATGCCGCCCCTTACTTCGCCGTCAACACGGATTATTGCTGCATCGGATGTAATATCACCGTTAATTATCGTACCTTTTCCGATGACTGTATGCTCACCTTTAGCCTGGTTTTTCTTCTTTCTGCTCATTTTCTTCTCCATTTTCTAGTCTAATCTGTTAACCGTTTATCTCAAGAAGGTCCGTAGGATTGATGTACTCACCTTCCTGTAATATCTGATATGCCACTTCGGCAAGGTCGTCATTGTCGGAATCCACTTCAAAGAGGACCATTCCTCTTGACACCTCGTCACCCTCTTTTACCTTGGGTTCGGTGTTGGTTCTGTAGGATGTCACATAGCCGTTGCCGTGGTCTACCTGAATCTCATAGCCGTAAGTTCTCTCCTGAGCGGCAAGTGTAACGATTCCATCACCGGCAGCCACAACATAAGCACCGTCTGAAGCCTTGAATACAAGCATGGGACGCTTTACGGTCTGACCGTCCAGTCTCAGTTCTTCGTCCTTTTCTTCAAAATCAGCCGCAACCGACAGAGGGAATCCGTTGGGAACGCTCTTCTCCTCAGCCTCTGCCTCTGCTTCCACCTTCTGATTAACCGTCTCACTTAATATATTAATCTTCTCTGTGAGAGCGGCATTGTCGGCAGTCAGATGTGCATTGGTCTCTTCAAGCTCAGATATCTTGCTCTTGAAAGCTTCCTCTCTGCTCAGTATTACCGTTCCGTTGTAATTGACGTAAGCAATAAAGCCGACGATTACTACAGCGAGAATGGCAACAACCACTTTCCAGAATATCTGTGAGCCTCCGCTCATTCTGTGGTTCCTTGCCGATACGTTGGGATCATTGCTTACTGTCACGTAGTAAGAATAGAATTTTCTCTTTTTCTTTTTCTTTTTCTTATCAGTTGTCATATAACCTCCAACCCTTTCAACGAATAATAATAACAGAAGTTGCATAAATAATCAATTTTTGCAAAATTGTCTGTACTTTTCCGCTTTATTGTGCTATCCTAACATTGTTGTGATAGTGCAACCGATTTATTATTTTTGGAGGAACTTTGGAATGAACAAAGGTACAGTAAAGTGGTTCAACAACCAGAAGGGTTACGGTTTCATCAGCGATGAGTCAGGCAATGATGTATTCGTTCACTACTCAGGACTTAACATGGAAGGCTTCAAGTCTCTCGAAGACGGCCAGGCTGTTGAGTTTGAAGTTGTTAACGGTGAAAAAGGCCCTCAGGCTGTAAACGTAACAAAGCTTTAATTCGAACCAGAATTAAGAACATTAATCATTAAGACATGTGCCAGTTCTATGATATAAAAGTAATTTTTAAGTTATACGAATCAGCGTCAGTTTAATGGATTAACGAAAGACCGGTCAAAGGACCGGTCTTTTGTTGTATTAACAATATATAATTCTCTTCCTCTGTCATAAGCTAGCAATACCTTGATGCCAATTCCTTGTAGCTAAGACTTCCTCCGAAGATATCAAGGGCACTTCCTACGGTAAAGTCAATCATGCCCCCTCCTATTGTATCGATCACCTCAATATCCGCCATGGAATGAATACCACCGGCATAGGTAATCTTAATATCCTTACATGCTGCAAGAATGGAAAGAAGTTCTATATCTATTCCCTGCTGCTTGCCTTCAACATCAACTCCGTGAACCAGAATCTCAGCACAATAATCCGACAGGAAACGCATTTTTTCAGGACTCACCTCCACATCGGTGAATTTCTGCCAGCGATCCGTAACAATAAAATATCTACCGTTATCTTTCCTGCAACTGAGGTCCAATACGATATGTTCCCGTCCGACAGCATCAAGTAAACCCTTAAGTCTGTCCATATCAAGCATGCCGTCTCTGAAGACATAAGAAGTAACAATAACATGACTGGCGCCATATGATATAAAGTCTGCAGCATTTTCGGCGGTTACTCCTCCACCGATCTGCATCCCCCCGGGATAAGCAGCAAGTGCCGCTTTAGCCTGAGATAAACTTGCTTCATATTCAGCTGTTCCGTATTTATTGAGTATTATTATATGTCCGCCTTTGAGACCGGATTGCTTATACATATTTGCATAATATTCTCCGCCCTTCTCGGCCACATAATTCTCTGCAACACCGGCATTGTCATCAAGTGAGCCTCCCACTATCTGTTTAACAGCACCGTCGTGTATGTCTATACAGGGTCTGAACTTCATAAAATCACCTTTTATTAATTCTGGCTTTAATTTTTCTAGATTTCTTTCTGCACAATCAAGCCGCTTCTGTAAGCATCAAGAAGCTGCTCCAACTGTTCTATGCTGACTTTGATTTCTTTACCTATGTCTGTATCGGCAACTCTCAGCCTGTTTCCCGTGATCTTCTCAACGTTTATTGTTGCCGAGATGATATCCTTCTCTTCTCTGATAGCCGCCTCTTTTGATTCAAAGAGTTCATGCTCCACCAGGTTCATACCGTGGGAATTTGCCACCAGTGTGTATCCTGCGATACCCGTCTGACTCTGATAAGCCTTGGCGAATCCGCCGTCTATTACAAGCAGCTTGCCTCCGCATTTGATGGGCGAATCTCCCTTTTTAACTCTTACGGGAACATGACCGTTGATTATATGGGCATGATTGCTGTCCAGGCCAAATTCCTTGAGGATCTTGTTTAAGACTTCTTCGTTTTCCATCAGGCGATAGTAAGCGTTCTTTTCCTCAACATGGGTATCCTTATCTTCCAGGTAATAACGCTCAAAGGTAGCCATTTTATTCTTGCCGAACATGGGAGAATTGGGGCCTGTCCATATATAGTAGAGAATGTCCTGTCCCTTCTGCCTCTCCTCTTTGTCTCTTGAATAATATCCTTTTCTGGCGTAATTCTCCAGAACATCATAAAGGGCACGGCCTGAATACTTCTTTCCTCCGAGTTCCACCTCCACAAACTTGCCGTCTTCATCAAGAGGCACGCATCCGTGGTAGAGCAGGTTGGAATTGTGTACCTTGTACATTCCTCCCTTTGTATAGAGGAATCTTACATGCTTCTGAAGCTTATCGCAGTGCTTAAAAGCAGCTACAAGTCTCTTAACCACCAATTCTTCCTCTGAAGAAAGGGCATAGGGATTCCTTGGATCTATTGTGGGGAAATCGCACTCTTTTAAGGGATATTCATGTCCGTCAAGCGTAATCGTACCGTTATCGTAATCGATCTTGTCCAACAGAAGTCTGTCATCCATGGCAAATTCGGGATTTCTCTTTATAAGCTGACCCTCCAGCTTCATCTGGATCACCGTAATGGCCTTATGGATCTTCATATCCATCTCAAGGTCTCTGGTATCGTACTCATCGTTGTACTTTATTCCGTATACGGAGCAGTCACTTTTCTCATATTCCTTCATGGCAAAAGTAACCAGAGGTACCAGGTTGATTCCGTAGCCCTCCTCTAAAGTGTCAAGATTGCCGTATCTAACACTTATTCTGATTACAGTGGCAATACAGGCGGGATGTCCGGCTGCCGCTCCCATCCAGACAATGTCATGATTGCCCCACTGGATATCCAGTGAATGATGCTTCATAAGAGCATCCATGATGATATGGGGGCCCTTACCTCTGTCATAGATATCTCCCACTATGTGAAGATGATCCACAACCATTCTCTGAATCACACCACAAAGGGCTATTATCAGATCCGGAGCACTTCCGATCCTTATGATCGTGTGAATGATCTCATTATAATAGGCTTCCTTATCTTCAATCTCGTCCTTTTCCGTAATAAGTTCTTCTATTACATAGGCAAAATCCTTAGGAAGGGCCTTTCTAACCTTGGATCTGGTGTATTTGGAAGATGCTCTCTTAGCCATCTGAACCAGTCTGTGAAGCGTGATCTTATACCAGTCCTCTAAGAACTCTTCCGTCTCCTGGACTATCTCCAGTTTCTCAGCCGGATAATAGATCAGGGTTGCAAGACTTCTCTTGTCTCTCTCTGTTAAGGAATTGCCGAACTCCTCGTCTATCTTACGCCTTACGGCACCGGAGCCGCTTCTGAGCACATGATTGAACTGCTCATATTCTCCGTGTATGTCTGTTATAAAGTGTTCGGTACCCTTGGGAAGACTGAGTATGGACTGAAGGTTGATTATCTCTGTCGATGCCGCAGCTATTGTGGGAAACTGCTTAGCCAGTCCCTTCAGATATACAAGTTCATTGATTGCGTCCATTTATACCTCGCTAAATATATATTTTTTCTTCAAATAAAACAAAAAACTGCTACGACCACCATGTGATCGCAGCAGTCATAACTAACTACTATAGTATACCATATTCCTTCATGGCCTGCTTCAGCACTTCCGCATGCTCAGGCTCCATCTCTGTAAGAGGTCTTCTCAGAACTCCGCTGCACTTGCCTAAGAGTTCCATAGCCTTCTTAACGGGGATTGGATTAACCTCTGAGAAAAGTGCATCCACAAGAGGAACCGCATCAAGCTGAGCCTTACAAGCGCCCTTTACATCACCGTCGAAGAACTTCTGGCATATGT
>JAEEGF010144004.1_pt1 | contig 10700 bp, 7 predicted proteins | sample 9134171 | NCBI WGS metagenome assembly JAEEGF01 (sample SAMN16246542, study PRJNA631951) | gut metagenome | biome: gut microbiome; feature: rumen; material: AP-attached | host: Bos | place: Iran: Karaj | collected 2018-10 | reverse complement strand
AAATACCCTGATGCCGGTCGGTTACAGGCAGACTGACGAAAATACAGCGTGCTGTCTGGTCTTTGATACGGAAGATATTGTTCCTGACGTTAAAATTGCGTGTCGTAACAACCCATGACTGTCCATGACTACCAGTCTGCAGGGTCAACAATGTGTGGTTTACCAGTTCATTGTTTTTATCATTACCGGTATAACCATAGTTGATCTCATTGTCTTCAATAAAAACATCAGTGCGCGAGGCATTACCATTGACCTGGGCATTAGCATCAAGAACACTTCCATACACCCCGATAGCCTCATCGTTTCCGTATTTGTAAAAGTTATTGCGCTTGATATTGATGTTGTGGATGTCGCCCCTGATCCACAGGTTGCCGCCCTCACGGCAATTGTTGTAATTGGAAATCACACAATCAGTAACACTAACATTGGAGCACACACGCAAGTCTATGTTGGTAATCATGGCATTTTGCATATAACTATCAGTGCGTGTTATATTTACATGATTAGCGTGATAAATCTTAATAGCATGACAACGGCCCCCATCCCACCAGATGCCCTGGTGTTGCTTCAACTTGATACTGAGGTCACTGATGTCAACAGTGATAGGCTGACTGACCGTTCCAAAAATTTTAAGGTAGGTATCATCCGTGAATGCCTTGAATCCTTTGCGGTCACTACCTTTGTCTAGGATAATCACTGTCTTGTCACGTCCTTTACCTTTAATGATGGCACTGCACTTGAATTCAACAGAACCCTCTATGACATATTCCCCCTTGCCGAAGTTGACGACTACAGTATCAGCACGGGAAGCGAGTTTGCATTTTTCCCTCAAATACTGGGTCAATTCACCTCTTGCTTGGTCTGTATCAATGGTGAAAACTCTGGCTTGAGCCATATGCATCGTTAGAGACAAGATAACCACAAGATAAATATATTTAAACATCTGTTTCATAACTCAATCAGAAAATTCTAATGATTAGACAATGCGACAAAGATAATGTTTATTTTATGATACCACAAATATCAATTTCAACACCATCTATAGTGAAGACACAATGGTTTCAAGTGTTGACTTGAGTGTATCAGGGCTATATTCACGTTGGTAAAGCGGTCGGGTGGAAATGTCTGGATACGATGACAAGCGGCTAATGGCTGCTGACAACGCCTCTCCATCACCAGTCGCAAAAAAACCAATACCTTCAGTACCATTACAGGTCTGCTTAAAGTAAGGCAGGTCACTCAATACTATCGGTTTGCCGAAATAACTGGCAATGCTGACCACGCCACTCTGTGTGGCGGAGATATATGGATAGACGACCACGGCGGCACGTGAGAACAAATCTTTCACCTCGCTGTCATCAATAAAGCGATTGATGAAGGTCACGCCGGGCTCATCACTCTCACGCTTGAAATAGATGTATCCTGAGCCTGCAATGACCAGCGGCCGCGTTTGTAATTCAGGATGCGACTGATAAGCCTTATAGAGCAGATGCACACCCTTGTAGAGTTGCAGGTTACCGAAGAAGAGGATATAGCCGTCAGGGACACCGTCGAGTTCGGGGACACGGGCTTCACCGCCGGCAATAGCATCGGTGACCAGAGTCGGGAACGGGGCATAATACACCTTGTGATAAGGGTATCGCTCCATCACCAGTTGCTGTTGCGGCTTGCTGTTGGTGACCTGGTAGCGCGTCATTCTGATCAGGCGGCTTTGCGGCCACGCCACGAGCAGATGGTGCTTGAGCCAAGAGGACAGACCATCGAACTTGGAATCATGCCCCACGGCATCATGGATGGTGTAGAGCAGCGGGGCCAGACGCTGCAGTCGCTTGCAACAGCCGGCAAGGACCAGTTCCCCCGTGAGGCAATAGATGAGTTGGAGGCCTTGTTCGGTCACCAACTCCTCAATCTTACGTATTAATTGGGAAGGCTTGAAACGAAAAGCCAGTTTTTTCAGTTTTGAGACCGGATAGTCGACCCAAGTGACGCTGTCGGCTGGCAAGTCGTCAAAGTCATGCTTGACCGTGTCGTCCTTGGCGACAACCAGCACATGGTCGCCCTGCTGCCACAGGCTATGGATAATCGTGTCGGCATAGGGCCGCATGCCTGCCGCATACTCGGTCGCAATGAACAATATGTGCTGCGAAGGGTCTCTCATGCCGGCTCAAGGGTTGCTGATTGCTCGTGTTCCACTTCTTCAGCGCTTTCGGCCTGTTGCCGTCTCTTGGCGGCTTCGACCGACTCAAACTCGGGATACTCCTCGGCAGCATAGTGGCGGTTGAGCGACAACGCTATAAACATCAATGACAGATTCAGCACCTGCGGCGTGAGTGGGGCCCAGTCACTGCTGCCTTGGATGATCCAACAACACACAACCCCAAATCCGGATATATTCAGGATATTGTAGTGGCGATTGTTCGATAATTGTGTGCGCCGCTTAAACATCCCGAGGTACCACAAGACAAACGCCAAGATGGGCAAAAAGCCTATCAGTCCCGTCTCGGCAAGCAAAATAATCCAGATGTTGTGGATGGGGTTGGTGAACATGAATTCCTCGGGCTGCCACATGTCGGTCATGTCAAACACCTGCTCAAAGATGACGGCAGAACTGTTCTCGCCCAGATATATCAAATGGGTATTCAGACCAACACCTACTAACGGATGTTCTTGGAAAATCTCGAAACCGCAATAATAGTGCATAAGACGTGATGTGGTCATCTCATCAAGGTTTTCCTCATCACTGAACAGGAAACTCAAGGGACCCATCAATAATAGGGCTATAAGGAGACCAACTGGGATGATACCTTTAAGAAAACTTTGGAAACTGAGTAGTTTATAACGCCTGTAAACATAGCAAACCACAATCAAGATAAAGGCCAGTACCGATGCCATCAACGCACTACGGCTAGCGCTCAAAACTATTACCAGGAATGACAGACCAGCCAGGACACCACTCTCACGACGTCTATATGCCGTAAAGAAGCAAGCAACAAAAAAATTGAAATAATATGACGCATAGGTGCCCAGCACATTAGGGTGTCCCATGGTTCCCACGGCGCCCACACGGTCATCGCTACGTGTCGCTGCCTCGTTGTCAAACAGTTTCATGGCCGCCTCAAAGCCCATCACAGGATAAAGCAAAGCAAGCAAAAAGTGCAAGACTACGGTCACAGCAAGCCCCATAAACAAGCCATTGACCACATTCTTAACCGAGAAACTATTGGCAAACAGATACATGAACACAGCAAACGACAGGAGATAGAACACCTCGACTACTGTCTGCATGCGCCCCATATTGTTAGAATTAAGCAATGCATAGGCAGCATAGCCAGTGAAGACCAACAACAACCCGAAGTTGGGGCGGCGGATGCGCCATTCCTTGTCATGGGCTATAATCCATATCAGGATGAACGACATGAGATAGAAAGGCCAGATGGCAAGGCTTGTTCCGAAGGTACCACAAGGCTCTCCACTACCTTTGATCAGTGGCAGGTACAATCTGGTAAAGCAACACGAGAAGGTATAGATGGCGATGATGATTTCGCTCAGGCGCTCACGTGTCAAGCGGGAGCCCTCGCGCGCAAAGAAGAAGAGCGACGCGAAGCCCAAAGTCACGAATATGAGCGCTCGATCCATCTACCAGCAGAACTTATGCGGAATCAATCCTTGTCCTTGTTGTTAGCGATGCCGTAGCCGTACGTGTTGTCGTTGCTGGGCTTGGTATCGTTCAAGACAACGCACATGTTCTTCAACTGCTTGTTGGCAGCGATGCGGTTCATGAACTTGATGAGGTTGCGGCGCGTGTAGTTGGCGCGCGTCACATAGACGGTAGCATTGCTGTACTTGTCCAGCGCGAAACTGTCACTCACCTGAGCCACCGGCGCCGAGTCGACGATGATGACGTCGTACTGCTCGCGCAGGTCACGGAACATGTCCTTCACACGGTCACCCAGCAGCAACTCCGACGGGTTGGGCGGAATGGCGCCGCCGACGAACACGTCAAGGCCCTTGACCTCGGGACAGGCTTGCGCGATCTTGTCGAGGGTGATATCGGGTCGTGACAGGTAAGAAGTCACGCCGGGCACCTCTTCAAGGCCGAGCATCTGGGCCAACTTGGGCGAGCGGATGTCCATGCCGACGAGGGCCACGCGCTTGCCCAACAGGGCGAACGACGAAGCGATGTTGGTGCTGATAAACGACTTGCCCTCGCCGCTGACACTGCTGGTGACGAGGATGACCTTGTCGTCCTCCTTGTTGAGCAGGAACTGCAGGTTGTTACGCACATAGCGGAACAACTCGACGATGGCCGAAGTCTTGCCCTCCTTGACCACAAGTTGGGTGTTGTGGCGGTTGTGGTGGATATGGCCGATGAAAGGCACCTGGGAGATCTCCTCGAGTTCCTCCTGGTTGGAGAACTTGGTGGTGAACAGGTCCTTGAGGTATACCAGCAACAGCGGCAGCATCAGGCCTGCCATCAATGCCAGGGCTAGCGTAATCATCCGGTTGGGGCTGATGGGGGTGTTCTGGGCGTAGGCCCGGTCCACGATTTTTCCCTTGGGTGTGGTGGCGGCAAGCACGAGGGCATTCTCCTCGCGTTTCTCCAGCAGGAAGGTGTATAGCGTGTTCTGGATGCCCTGTTGGCGCATCAGTTCGCGCGCCTCACGCTCCTCGGTGGGCACACGGCCCAAATCGCCGGCGGTGGCATTGGCCTCGCCGCGCACCTTATTCAACTGCAGTTCGACGCCACGGATGGAACTGTTGATGCCCTGGAGCACATTGGCATGCATGGCATCAATCTGCTGGTCGAGTTGCTTGAGGGCGAGGTTGTCGCCCTGGGCCGACTGCTCGAGTTCCATGCGCTTGGCCAACAGGTTGTTATAGGCCTTGATAGAGGCCGAGGCGGCACTCGAGTCCACCTCGAAGGGGATATAACTGTGCTTGTTGGCGGGATTGCCCACAAAGTCCTTGACCATGCCCAGCAATTGGCGGTTGGTCTCCAATTTGATGATGGCGCGGTCGGTGAGTTCCTGCTTGGTGACAGCCGACTTGACCTGCAACTCGGGATCCACAATCTTGTGGCTGCGCTTGTAGGCTTCAATCTCGGCTTCACTGCCGGTCAAGCCCTTATAGATGATCGCCAAACGCTCGTCGATGAACTTGGCGGTGTTGATGGCCTGCTCGTCTTTCTCCTGCTGGCCACGCTCGTTGTAGAGGTCCATGAGCGTGTTCAGGATGTCGATGCCGCGCGACTTGTTGTTCTCGGCAATGGACAGGTTGATACCATTGGACTTCTTGTTGGCCAACTTCACCTTGATGCGTCTGTTGAGTTGTTCACCCTTGACCTGGTTGTTGTACAGGCCGGCGGTGATATGATAGGACTTACCTGTCTTGAAACGGTCGGTAGCCTGAACGGCAAACACGCCATAGGAGGTCTTCACCGTTGCCGGCAGGGCGGCTTTCTTCATGTCGGCAAGGACGTTCTTGCTCTGGGTGACCTTGATGGACGCCAGTCCCTGCTTGTCCACGTCAATCTTGAACTTGAGCACCGACGTCAACGTGTCGAAGAGTTCCTCGGGGGCGATGACCTCGACAGGCGAACTGTTATAGTGGTCCTTGTCGGGCAAGTACCACTGCTTGTGCTCGGTGTAGGCACGGTTGAGTCTCAGGTTCTTGACAACCTGTGTGCACAGGTCCTGGGACGAGAAGACAATCATCTCGTCATCGACCTTGCTGCCCTGCCCCATGAGTTTCATGCTCTTGAGCAGACTGGCACCGGCACCGGCGCTGTTGTCGTCCTGGGCGACAAGCACAACAGATTTGACGTCATAGACGCGCTGGGCAAACTTGAGATAAAGGAATGCCAACGTGATGCAGGCGATCAGTGACAGCAGGAACAGCCACCAGTAACGCTTATACTTGCGCACAAAGGCGCTGAAATCTATAATTTGCTCCTCTTGCTGAGCGGTGGGAGGTGTATTGAACTTTGCCATGACAGTTCTCTGAAGATAGTGTTTATCGGGTGAGCGCGATGACGAGCGATGCGATGACCGACACGCTGCTCACGACAGTCGAGATGACCGACAGTTTAAAGGCGTTATTCTGGTTATACTTGGAATTATCTACACGGATTTTGTTGGGCTCGACATAGACCACGTCGTTCTGACGCAGATAAAAATACGGCGAGTTGAAGACATCACTGTTGCTGAGGTTCAGACGGTGATACTCACGCTTGCCGTTCTCGGTGCGGATGACGTAGATGCGGTCACGCTGACCAAATTCGGTGAGGTCGCCGCACTGGGCCAGGGCATCGAGCACGGTATAGTGCTGATGGCCGGAATAGACGCGCTGCGGGGAGCGCACCTCGCCCATCACATCCACACTGAAGTTCACGATATCGACGCGCACATAGGGGTCCTTGACATTCTTGGACACCATGGCGGTAATCTCCTCGGAAATCTCCTGTGTGGTCTTGCCCTTGACCAGTATCTTGCCCAACAGGGGCATCACAATGTAGCCCTGGGCATCGACAATATAGGTCTGGGTGCGGGGCTGGGTCTGTGTGCGCAGGTTCCCTCGTGTGGCAGGGTTGTCCATGGGCAGGTTATAAGCGGCGGTAGCCTCGGGAATAGCCGAGGTCACAGCAATCACCAACTCGTCATCGGGCTGGATGCGGATGAGATAATCACCTGCAGGATTGGGCAATGTCCCCGATTCCTTGTCTCTCAGGTCATCAAAATAAGCAAGCGAATTTTTGGTAGTATTGCACGACACCAATGCGGCCGCTGCAATCAGCATTATCAGTAATCTTGATTTCATACGGATGTTATAGTAATTTTAATTTACTATATAACGAGGAATGCAGCCAATTATTTTGTGGTGGCGCGTGATTTGATGAATTTTGACAGCAACAGGTCCCTGAACTCTTTTCCTGCGGCCCAAGCAATCACTGCCATGGCGGCCAACATCAGGACGATATCTGCCCATTTCATCGTACAAAAATAGAACGGAACGGCACACAACAGCATCACTGCTACCGGCACCAGGGTGCGCTTGTCAACCTTCAACACAAAATAGCGCTTCATGTCATGCCAGCGGTAGATGACCAGCACGATATAGGTGATCAACTGGGTAACGATCACGCCATACACGCCCAGGGGCTTGATAAGGGCGAAATTCAGCACCACATTGACCACGGCGGCAAGCACGATAGCAGGCAAGGTGCGCTTGGTATCCTTGGCGCACTGGTAACCCATATCGAAGAAGGCAGCAATGGCGAAGATGGCGGCGGACAGGCCCAACGGATAGATGTAATTGAGGCTCTCGCCATAAGACTCTGCTACCAGCCAGCCATAGTTGACCTTCAGCATGAAGACATAACCCACAAGGATGAACACCAGCAAGAAGATGTAACTGTTGAACATCCTGGAGAAGAAACGGTTACGGTCGGGGCTGTGGTATTGCAGAATTGCGGTCTCCTGCCAAGCCTGGTAGAAGATGATGGCCAGCGTGTTGATGATGCCTGTGAAACGGATGGCCACGGCATACACGCCATTGTCGCCGGTACCCAGGAAGTGACTGATAAACAGGCGGTCACTGCTACCCGTGAGCCACCAGCACAACGAACCGGGCAACAGGGGTAACGTGTAGCGCACGATTTCGCGCCCCGTCTCACGGAAGTCAATGTGCCAGCGTGTGTTACGGGTCACCATCCGCACCTTGGCCTCGACAAGCACGAGAGCGAGCACACGGGCAATGATGTTAGCCAGGAAAATGCCCTTGATACCCCACCCCAGTCCGACGACGAACAGGATACTGAACACACCGATGCCCAATGCCGACAAGATGCCGACCATGACAAAGGCCCGGTTATTGCCCAATCCCCTGAATACCTGAGAGTAGACCTCCTGGAATGACATTGCCAGCAACATGCCTAAAGCATAGCCTAAATACTGGATATCGGTCAACAGGGCCAGTGCCGCCGTGATGAGGCATGAGAGCACAGTTGTCGCAACCATGGTACGCGACACGAAGGTGACGATGCTCTGCCGACGGGTGTTGTCGTCACAGTCGAGCAGAAACCTGAAAGCGCCGTCGCGCAACTGCAAGGTCACAAAAGGCATGAGCAGCAGGCACCAGGTGAAACACAAGTCATAATAACCGAAATCTGACTTTTCGATATAATGAGTATACATCGGCACCATCAGGAACGTGATGATCTTGGAGCCGATGTTTCCAATAGCATACACACCGATGTCTTTCAAGAACTTAGACCCTCGGCTTGCTGCCTTATTGTTGTGTTTGTCTGTCGCCATTTACTATTTTGCGGCTGCAAAATTACAAAATATTTGTTTTTTTCCTCATTCTTTCGCCAATTGTTTGTAATTTCGCATCACAATCATGTGGCGGAAGCCTGTCTTTTTCCCGAAATCGTTGTCCAAAACCAACGATGAAAAATCAGGACAAAGAAACCAAAAACCAGCGTCTGGAAACCCAAGACAAAGGATTGGGAACCAAAGGATTACTATGATACGGACAATCAACTCATGGCGAGGGCTCATGGCGGTCACCATCGTGCTTTTCCATGCCGGCGTGGGCTGGATGTGGAATGTGGCGGTGACTGGCGTGACGTTTTTCTTTCTTTCCAGCACTTTCCTGCTGGCGATGAGACATCCGTTTGAGCGGCTCACGGCGCGCGGATACGGCCGTTTTGCCGTCAGTCACGCCCTGAGGCTCTATCCGCTACACTGGCTGGGCCTCGCCCTGCTGATTGCTTTGGGCCTGGTGTATTACCCGTCAGACATCCATTGGGGGCCGACCGCCTTGAGCGCCCTGCTGATCCATTCCTGGTTTCCCGCCCATGACATCCACTACGGCATCAACCCCGTGGCGTGGTACCTGTGCGCGCTGCTGTTCTGCTACCTCATCTACCCGTTCATGGCCCACTGGCTGGGCAGGTGGCGCCTGCGCAATAAGGTGATGCTTGCGGTCATACTGGCCGCCGCGCTCGCCATCGTATTGCTGCCGCTGGATATCCCGGGTCGCGAGGCGGTATTCGTCAATCCGCTGTCCCATGTGCTTGATGTCGTGGTGGGACTCATCCTCATCCATCTCTATCACCTGCTCAAGGCACGCGCCGGCAAGGTATCCTTCGGCACCGCGACACTCATCGAGTGCGGAGCCCTTCTCCTGCTTGCGGTCGCCATCGGCATCAACATGGCCACGACGTGGGTCAAACCTTGGGAGGACGTGCTCATCTGGCTCGTGCCGCAAGGTTGCATCCTGCTGGTTCTCGCCTTGCTCGACGGCCACGAGGGAGCCATCGGCAAAGTGCTTTTATTCAAGCCGTTGCAGTGGTTGGGAAGCATCAGTTTTGAGGTCTATGTGCTGCAGTTTGCCGCTTTCCATCTCTTCAATTACCTGCTCTCACCATTGGCGGGGCACTTCGGCTGGCTCATCTACGACAAACTCGCATGGCTTTCCCTGCTGTTGCTGGTGCCGCTGGCATGGGCAGTGAACCGCCTGTTCACGCGCCCCCTGCGCAAAATGATAAACGCTAAATTCAAGACAACATAATGATCAAGACTATCAACGGATGGCGCGCCATTTTTGCGCTGATGATCGTGCTCTTCCATGTGGGAGTGACAGGCCTGGAGGAAGCCACATGGGCTGGAGTGACTTTCTTCTTGATGGCCAGCGGATTTCTGTTGGCGATGAAACACCCGTTCGAGCAACTTGACAAGACGAGTTACCGCACCTTCGCTTGGCGCCATGCGATGAAACTCTTCCCCCTGCACTGGCTCACCCTGGCCATGTGGATTGTGGCGATGGCGCTGCTTGGATTGCTGACCGTCAAACCGCTGACCCTGGCACTCAACACCACATTGCTGCACAGTTGGTCCCTGTGCCACTCCATCTATTTCTCTTACAACAAGTTCTCATGGTTCTTGAGCACCCTGTTGTTCTGTTACCTGTGCTACCCGCTGCTGGCACGATGGTACCAGCCCCTGCCCTGGCGCACCCGGCTCATCATCGTCGCAGCGCTCGTCATCGTCGATTTCACCGTGCTTGCCTTCACCGACGACTACAGCCGCACGGCCCTGTATGTCTTTCCTCCCGTCCGCCTGATTGATTTCATCATCGGCATGACGCTGGCTAGACTCAGCCCACGGCTTCAGAAATCACGTTTCCTGGGCAAGAGTCCCACGGGCACCGACGCTGAACTGGTCAGCATCGCCCTGTTGTCGGCAATCATCATGACCTATCGCACCACCGGCGGCCATCTGCTGCCCTGGAGCGATGCCATCCTGTGGTGGCTCCCCGTGGGAGTGATTCTGCTGGTGTGCGTCTTTTATGACCGCCGTGAGGGGCTTATCGGCCGCCTGTTGGCGTCCAGACCCTTGCAATGGCTGGGGAACATCAGTTTCGAAATTTTCATGCTGCAAGGCATTGCCGCTCTCATCTATAACTATTGGGTGGCACCCGTGCTGGGGCACTTCGGCATCACGCAGATACTCGACTTTGTCTGCCATGACTTTTTCGGCAACATGGCCCTGAACCATCTCGCGCTGTTCATCCTGCCCATCGACATCCTGCTCGCCTGTCTGGTCAACCGCCTGTTCACCCGCCCCCTGCGGCGCCTGCTGCGCAGTAACAAATAAGTCAATCCTGCAACCATCAATCAGAATGATGCGGCCGGTTAT
>JAEEGF010283908.1_pt1 | contig 10702 bp, 5 predicted proteins | sample 9134171 | NCBI WGS metagenome assembly JAEEGF01 (sample SAMN16246542, study PRJNA631951) | gut metagenome | biome: gut microbiome; feature: rumen; material: AP-attached | host: Bos | place: Iran: Karaj | collected 2018-10 | reverse complement strand
GGAGATGTCCGGCGGCCAGCAGCAGCGTGTCGCCATCGCCCGCGCGCTTGTAAACGAGCCCGGCGTGCTCCTGCTCGACGAGCCGCTTTCCGCCCTTGACGCAAAGCTTCGCAAGGAGATGCAGCACGAGCTCAAGAAGATCCAGCAGGAGGTGGGCATCACCTTCATTTTCGTAACACATGACCAGGAAGAAGCGCTGACCATGTCCGACAAGATCGTGGTCATGAAGAGCGGCGCCATCCAGCAGATCGGCAGCCCCACGGACATCTACAACGAGCCCGCGAACCGCTACGTTGCCAACTTTATCGGCGAGAGCAATATCGTGGACGGCACGATGCTCGAGGATTACCGTGTGCGCTTCGAGGACCGCGTCTTCGAATGCGTGGACTTCGGTTTCCACCAGAACGAGCCCGTTGACGTTGTCATCAGGCCTGAGGATATTGATATTGTCAGCCCCGGACAGGGCCAGCTCAAGGGTACGGTCAAATCCGTGCTCTTCAAGGGCGTGCACTACGAAACGGTTGTCGAGACCCGCGTTGGCTCGGAGATCACGGTTAAGCTTGAAGTTACAGATAACAAGCCTGTTGTGAACGAGGCAGCGGGCGAGATGATGTCCGCGAACGACTTCATAATCGATGTCGAGGACCTTGATTCCCTCGACGACAACTTCCTCATCGCCCGTGCGGACGCGCAGGCATGGGATCCGCAGACCGACGAGCGTCTGTCCATTACCCGTGTTGAGAACGGGATAAGCGGGGAACCGGGCGTTTACCAGATAACCTTCGGTACCGCCGCAGGCACCGCAGTTACAGTAAATGTCACGGTTTCAAAGGATGTAAACAAGGTTCGAAGCGATGTCTTCAAGGAGGAGATCTACGCCGTTAACTTTATCAAGAACGTGGACGAGATCCAGGAATCGATAGCTCTCGACACAGACTTAAAGACCTGGGCGAACGCACAGGCGTGGGACATCGAGAACGACATCCCCGTCGAGATAACGGACGTCGAATACGACTTCGACCCCGAAAACCTTACTCCGGGCACGTATCCCGTGAGCTTTAAGACACGCGGTTACGCCTACAGGATCGACACCACCGATTTCCATGAAGTCGGAAGCGTGGTCGGCTTAAAGGTTACGCCGGAAGACATGCACATCATGCACAAAGAACGATAACTAAGGCAGAAGGGCCAAAGGCCCGCGGGAGAAGACTATGAAACATTTCAGAAAAATGACGTATCCGTACGTGGTGTGGATAGCCATCATGATCGTCGCCCCGATGCTCATGATCGTGCTGTACGCGTTCACAAAAGAGGGCACAAGCGTTGTCAACTTTGCCTTCACTTTCAAGAATTTTGTACGTTTCTTTGAAGACACCATATTCCTTGAGGTTCTCGCAAGATCCTTAAGGATCGCCATCGAGACCACGGTCATATGCATCCTTATCGGGTATCCGACGGCGTATTTTATCGCAAGGTCCGGCGAGGTCTCGAAAACGCGCATGATCCTGCTCATAACCCTTCCCACCTGGATCAACATGCTCGTGCGTACCTACGCATGGCTCGGGATCCTGCAGGAGGACGGCGTTATCAACAAGTTCCTCGGTCTTTTCGGGATACCGGCGCTTTCGCTGATGTATACCGACTTTGCGGTTGTGCTCGGCATGGTATATAACTTCCTGCCGTTCATGATACTGCAGATCGTGACGTCGCTGACCAAGATGGACAATTCGCTGATCGAGGCGGCAAACGACCTCGGCGCGAACAAGTTCGCGGCGTTCTGGCGCGTGACCTTCCCGCTGTCGCTTCCGGGCGTTATAAGCGGAATCACGCTAGTGTTCCTGCCCGCCGTATCAAGCTTCTTTATCCCGGGAATTCTCGGCGGCGGCCAGTACGTAATGATCGGTACACTTATCGAGTCGCAGTTCATCACCGCCGGCGACTGGAGCTTCGGAAGTGCGATCTCGCTGATCATGGCGATCATCATCATCATCTCGATGTACCTGACTAAGCGCGTGGACGTTACGTCCAAGCCGGAACCGGAGGTGGAGTGATGAAGAAAGACGGATTGAATAACACAGTAGCCGGGACAGAGAAAGAGACTGGAAACGGCATGAACAGGGATAATGCCGGGGCAGGGAAAGAGGCCGGAAGCGGCATGAACAAGAAATGTGCCGGGGAGGGGAACCGCATGAATTCAGATCATACTGGGGCGAAAACCCGGAAAAAAGGCGCTGCGGGCGACAAGAGGCCGCTCGGGCTTACGATCTTCATACTCGTGCTGCTGTTTTTCTACGCTCCGATCCTCTATATGGTCGTGTTCTCGTTTAACGGATCCCGCTCGCTTACTAAGTTTTCGGGCTTTTCGCTGCAGTGGTACGAGAAGATGTTCGCAAACAACGAGATGATGTCAGCCCTGATCTACACCATCGTCATCGCGGTGCTCGCGACGGTGATCTCAACTGTAGTCGGGACAATCACGGCCATCGGCCTTTCGAAATCCCGCAGGGTGCTCCGCACCGTGGTTTCGCAGGTCAACGAGCTGCCAATCATGAATCCGGAGATCGTTACGGCCATCGGCCTTTTGATGTTCTTCAGCGCGCTTGGCGTAAAGAAGGGCTTTATGACGCTGCTGCTTGCGCATATAATGTTCTGTATCCCTTATGTGATCTTAAGCATCATGCCAAAGCTCCGCACACTGGATCCGAACATTGCGGAAGCGGCCATGGACCTTGGCGCAACGCCCTGGCAGGCGCTTACGAAGGTCATTGTGCCGCAGATCATGCCCGGCGTGTTCTCCGGTGCTCTGATCGCATTTACCATGTCATTTGACGATTTCGTGATTTCGTACTTTGTGTCCGGAAATGGCGTAAATAACATATCCATCATCGTGTACACCATGAGAAAGCGCGTAAATCCTTCGATCAACGCGCTGTCAACGCTAATCCTCGCGATACTGCTCGTGGTGCTCGTACTTATGAACCTGATCCCGGTTTTAGCTGACAGAAGACGCAGAAAAAATCCGGCTGACGTAGCCAACGCGTGAACGGAACCGGCCTAAGATTAAACAGACGATCCTTGTACTGACCGGAAACCGGCTACGCAACTTGCCGGGCAAGCAACTGCGTAATTTGCTGTGTAACCTGCTGGACAAGCGGCTGCGCAACCGGCCGGGGAAGCAACTGCGTAACTTACCCGGGGAAGCAACTGCGTAATTTGCCGGGGAAGCAACTGCGTAACCTGCCGGGCAAGCAACTGCGCAACCTGCCGGGGAAGCGGCTGTGCAACTTGCCGGGAAAGCAACTGCGTAACTTGCCGGGAAAACAACTGCGTAATTTGCTGCGTAACTTGCTGTGCAACCTGCCGGGGAAGCGGCTACGCAACCTGCCGGGAAAACAACTGCGCAACCTGCCGTGGAAGCAACTGCGTGACTTACCGGGGAAGCGGCTATGCAACTTGCCGGGGAAGCAACTGCGTAACTTGCCCGGGAAAACAACTGCGTAACCTGCCCGGACGAATATGTAACGGTTGCAAGTCGAAACAAACCTGTATATACTGTGAGAGCGCTAAGCCCCCTTTATCGGAATAAACGGTAAAGGGGGCTTTTTTTTAGGAAATGGTAAGCGCTTTGATGTACGGAAAACTATGGGGATCGCAGGGGAATATATACTAAAGCATGAAGTACGCGGTAATAGGTCGTGCTAAGCGGTAAAAGAGGTAATAAACTGTCTAAGCGGTAAGAAGCCGTTTTAATCGGTAAAAGAGGTAAAGCCGTTCTAAACGGTATTAAGCGATAAGAAGCCGTTTTAAGCGGAAAAAGAGGTAAAGCCATTCTAAACGGTATTAAGTGGTAATAGGTCGGACTAAGCGGTAAAAGAAGTAATAAGCCATTCTAATCAGTAGTAAGCCACAATAAGTCATAATAAGCCATATTGAAAAGATCAATTTTGTATTGCAAAAATTGGGAAAGGATGGTAAAATTTAGATGTAATTCCAACTTTATTAAGCAACACATTGTACGGGCGCATATTCTTTGTGTTTGAGACTGGATTGAAGCGCTATGTTAAGCCTTTGGAAAAATGGAAAACTTCTTTTTCTTCTTTTCACGGACCTAAAAATGCTGCATAGTGGGGCAAATACCACATTATCTTCTTTTTGCCCTTTGCCATTACGACTTGAAAAGTCTGTTTTGTGGGGCAAAAGTGGGAAAATGGCACCTATGCGCCACGGTACCGGAAAACGCGGAGGCGACACCGGGGGGCAAAAGCGCGAAAACCGCTTCTTTGCCCCACGTCATCGGAAGACGTGGAGACGACACCGAGGGGCAAAAGCGTGAAAACAGCTTCCTTGCCCCGTGGCATCGGAAGACGCGGAGACGACACCGAGGGGCAAAAGCGGGGAACCGTCAACTTTGCCCCACGGCACCGGAAGACACGGAGGCGGCACCGAGGGGCAAAAGCGGGGAAATGGCACCTATGCCCCACGGTACCGGAAGACGCGGAGGCGACACCAAGGGGCAAAAGCGTGAAAACGGCACCTTTGCCCCGCGACTCCGGAAGAAGCAGAGGAGCCACCGCGGGGCAAAAGCGGGAAAACCGCTTCCTTGCCCTGCGATTCGGGGAAATGTGATGTATATTCCGTGTTTTTAGATGGTCTGTTGGGTAGTATCGTGGCTTTTGGAATAAGTGTTGGAATAAGCCATATTATTGGGGGAGATGGTCTATGACGATGAATTATGTTCAGATTTCGGGGTTGCAGGAAAAACTGGCAATGGAAAAGAAAATGCTGTTTGCCTTAAAGCGAAAACTCGACAAGTCTTTGAAGAATATTCCGGATGGTGTGCTGCATATTAAGACGTATAAAGGCAAACACAGGTATAAACTGTACAAGATCAATGAGATGGGCGAAAAAGAAGAACGATATATACATTCTGATGAAACACGTCTTTTGAATTCTCTGGCTCAGCGGGATTATGAAATAAAATTGAGCAGATTAATAGAACGAAGACTGAAACAACTATCGGGTTTAGCAGATGAATTCAGGGATGATGAGATTGACAGGGTTTCTGAGGATATGTGTGAATCAAGAAGATGCCTTGTTCATCCTATTGAACCGACGCTTAAGCAAAAGAGGGAAGAGTGGAAGGACGAAACATATGAAGGCAAGCCCTATTATGATAATAATCCGGAGATTTATACAAAACGCGGAGAACGCGTCAGATCCAAATCGGAGAAAATCATTGCAGATATGCTTGCTGACGCTAATCTGGAGTATAGATATGAGTATCCTGTTATGCTGGAAGGAATGGGAATGGTTTACCCGGATTTCACTATACTTCATCCCGAAAATTTGAAAGAAATATATTGGGAGCATTGTGGGCTTATGAGTGATATGGAGTATTCTGCCGGAGCAATCAAAAAGATCGATTGCTACATAAAAAACGGTCTATACCCGGGGGACAGGCTTATCCTTACATTCGCAGGCAGCGGAACAGGTCTGGATGTCCGCAGCATCGGCAAAATAATAGAGCATTATTTCTAGGAGCAGGTTTAACACCGCTTACTGTTTGCTGTATTGTTGGCCCTTGTGCGCGCAGGGTGTGCCATGGGTGGTCTTTAGGAAAGGGAAGGCCACGGGGGCGTGCAAGGGGGTTAAGATGTTTTTAGGATGTTTAAGGATGTTTTTGTGGAGGTTTGTGGTAAAAATAACACTTGCATTTTCGATGGTTTTATTGTAAAGTCTTGAAAGTGCGTTTTATGGTCACGGACGAAAGCATGTCGCAGGGCGACATAAGAGCCGGGCGGCGGGGACCTTACAGGTACCGGACAGCCGGTGAACACGAGAGCCTGGCGGCAAACCTTGCGGAGCCGGACAGCCGGTGAACACGAGAGCCCCGGTGGCAAACCTTACAGGTACCGGACAGCCGGTGAACACGAGAACCCGGCGGCAAACCTTACGGAGCCGAATGGCGGGGACGCACATGTACCATTTTGTTTTTGGAGGACAAAGAAAGAATGAAAAGATTTACTGCATTGGTTCTGACGGTCGTTCTTGCTGCGGGCCTGCTTGCGGGATGCGGCGCAAACGACAAGAAAAAAGCAGCCATCGAGAAGTATGGTTCGGATACTCTGAAGGTATATATGCCGACAGTGTATATTGACGAGGACGTTGTTCCGAATTTCGAGAAAGAGTTTGGCGTGAAGGTCATCGTCGAGCTTTTTGACTCGAACGAAATGATGTATACGAAGCTTCAGGCCGGCGACTCGTATGATCTTTTGATCCCTTCTGATTACATGATAGAGCGTCTTATGAACGAGAAAATGCTTCAGAAGATCGACAAGAGCCTGATCCCCAACATGTCGGTGCTCGTTGACCAGGTCAAGGATATGTCCTACGATCCTGGCAATGAGTATTCTGTTCCGTATTTCTGGGGAAATGTCGGCATTGTTTACAACACCAAGAACGTAAGTCCCGAGAAGGTTGAGGCTGAAGGCTTCTCGATCCTTAAAAACCCTGAATTCAAGGGGCACATTTATCTGTATGACTCGGAGCGCGACTCGTTCATGGTTGCGTTAAAGGCGCTTGGCTACTCTATGAACTCGGACAACGAGGCAGAGCTGAATGCGGCTTACGACTGGCTTGTTAATATCAGCAAGACCATGGAGCCCGCTATTGTCGGCGATGAGGTTATTGACAATATGATGACAGGCGCGAAGGACATTGCTGTTGTTTACAGCGGCGACGCAGTGTGCATCCTTGACGAGAACGAGGATATGAGCTTTTTTGCACCGAATGAGGGCACAAACCTCTGGGTGGATGCGTGCGTTATCCCCGCGAATGCGGCAAATCCGAAGCTTGCGCATGAGTTTATCAACTACCTTCTGAGCGATGATGTTGCGTATGCGAATACCGAGGAAGTTGGCTATGCGTCACCGAACAAGACAGTGCTCGAGAAGGCTTCGAAGGAGCTCTTTGACGGCAATGTTGCGTACATCCCGCGTCAGGGCTATGCGAAGGACGAAGTGTTCCATGATAATGAGGTTATCAGGAAGAAGATCTCCGAGCTCTGGATCAAGGTTAAGGCAGCAAAGTAATATGTGAGTTTCAGTGAATGTCAGGCACAGCCGGGGGAAAACCGGCTGTGCTTTTTTTGACGGGAAATGAGTCGGCAAAATGAGACCCCAGGGGTGTTTGCCGGTGACTCATTCTGTCTGCCAGCGAGATATCTCTTGTGAGTCACCGGGGGGGTTCAGGTGACTCGCCTGCCTCGGGATACCCGGAGTCACCGAGGACATTTCCCGGTGACTCTTTATTAACTCACCCCGTCTGCCACGAGATACCCCTTGCACTACGGCTCGGCCGTCCGAGCATAGCTCGAACGGATTTCGCTAAAAACGCGTCACAGGCGCGTTTTCTTAACGCTCCATTTGCAAGCCGCTTTTTCGCTCCGCTTTCCTCGCTCTCGGGGCATGGCCCTCGTTCGCTTCGCGAACCGCTCGACGCGTCGCCGCGAGCTTGCAACTCCCGACGGAAGCCTCGCTCGTGGCCGTGCTGCGGGGTATCCCGGGGCAGACAGGCGAATGGAACTGAAAAACGAGTCAGCGAGAAACGACCCCGGTGACTCATTTCTAACATGCGGATATAGGTGTATATAATTTGTACCAGTTATTTGCTAAAAAGCGAACAATAAATAGACAAAAACCCAAAAAATCTTTTTGAGTTTCCGCCCCGGGGGAGAGGTGGAAATGCGGGAGAGAGCAGCATCTACGCGGGGTTGTGAATTTTGTCCCAAGGTGGCGCGGGGGCGGGAGAGGAATGGCTGTTTTCCATATCTTTACTTGCAATTATGTGGAGTTCGTGGTATACTGACTTGTACTTTGAAAGTGGGAAATTGGCTTTGTAGTTGTTGATCTTTCCACAAAAAACGTGGCGAAAAAAAGTGACAAAAAAATCTGAATTCCCATTATCAAATCCGACAGATATGCCGATATACAAAACATGGTATGTTGGTATGCCCGTCGCAGGCCGGTTGCAGTGTAACAACCATGGCAGACCGGCCGCAACACGAGCAATTAAATATATAGACGGGTAAGAATACCATGCTCCACATCCTGAACATCCGGACACACACTTAAGAACATTAGGCTCCGCACCCGGAACATCCGGGCCCACACATAAGAGTACTAAGATCCACCCTTAGGCTCCACACCCGGAACGTCCGGATACACGCTTAAGAATACCAAGCTCTACACTACATCAAAATCTATAAATAATACGGGGAACAGTCATGGAGGGGTTTTACAGTAAAAAGAAACGAATCGGTGATCTGCTTGTTGCAGCCGGTGTTATTACGGAAGAGCAGCTTATCCAGGCATTGGACATCCAGAAGGGCACGAACAGCAAGCTGGGTGCCGTGCTGATAGAGAAGGGGTTCACAACCGAAGACCAGATCGCGAACGCGCTGACAAGACAGCTCGGGCTCGAGCAGGTGTCGCTCAAGGCGGTGAAGATCCCGAACGAGATCATCGCGATGGTGCGCGATTCAGCGCTGCTTAAGCGCCTTGTGTGCATGCCGTACGAGTTCGACCCTATCGACCCCATGTCGCTGCATGTGGCGATGGCGGATCCCATGGATATCTACGCGACAGACGACCTGCAGGCGATTACCGGTATGACGATACAGCCCGCGGTTGCGACCGCGGAGGATATCATGGCCTGCATCGACAGGTACTACGGCTCGGCGGAAGCCGCAGCTGTTGCGGAGCAGTACACAAGGGAGCGTGCCGCGGATGACGACACGCAAACGGCTGTTGAAGAGAATGCGGACGTCGAGAACGCCCCTATCGTTTTGCTTGTAAAGAAGCTCATCGAGCAGGCTGTGCGCCAGCGCGCGTCCGATATCCATATCGAAGCGCTCGAGACGCGTATCCGTGTAAGGTACAGGATCGACGGCGTTATGCATGAAGTCGGCACCTACCCGCTCAACATGCTCGTTGCCATCGTTGCGCGTATCAAGATCATAGGCGGGATGGACATCTCCGAGAAGAGAAAGCCGCAGGACGGCCGTATCACGCAGGTTGTGGACAGGACGGAGTACGATATCCGTGTTTCCATACTTCCCACAGTGTTCGGCGAAAAAGTCGTAATGCGTCTTACCTCCAAGATGACGCTTACGAAAGAGAAGAAGCTCCTTGGGTTCGCGCCGGACGAGATGGAGAAGTTCGACAGGATCCTCGGCAACCCCAACGGTATCATCCTTGTTACCGGTCCTACCGGTTCCGGTAAATCGACCACACTTTATACAGCACTTTCAGAACTTAATACGGAAGATGTTAATATCATCACGGTTGAGGACCCCGTCGAGGCCAATATCGACGGCATCAACCAGGTACAGGTAAATGTCAAGGCAGACCTGACTTTCGCGAACGCCCTGCGTTCGATATTGCGTCAGGACCCTGATATAATCATGATCGGTGAGATCCGTGATACCGAGACGGCGTCTATCGCCGTAACGGCGTCGATCACAGGCCACCTTGTTGTAAGTACGCTGCATACCAACAGCGCTGCGGCATCCATTACGCGTCTTGCGGATATGGGGATAGAGCCGTACCTTATTGCGGACTCCACCGTGGGCGTTATCGCACAGCGTCTTGTGCGCAGGCTCTGCGTCAACTGCCGCAAGGCAAGAGAGGCAACGGAGCTTGACAAGCAGCTGCTTGGCGTTGCGGGGAGCACGGAGCCCTTAAAGATATACGAGGCAGTCGGCTGCACGATGTGCAACGACACAGGGTACCTTGGCCGTATCGGTGTTTACGAGATACTGCCCATCACACCGAGGATCCGTTCCGTTATCGCAAGGAAGGCTCCTACGGAGGAGATAGAAGAGATAGCCCTTGAGGAAGGAATGAGCACACTGCGCATGAGCGCGGCAAGGCTTGTCCGCGAGGGTATCACAACTATCGCGGAGATGCGCAGGATCACGTACGTACAGGATGATGATGACGACGAAATGACGTGATTAACACATCCGGGTACAAAAGTTTTGAAAATTTGATACAATATAACCGATTATGTATCTGTAAGGTGTTATACTTGTATCCAGAATAAAGGGAGAGAACCCATGGCAGATTTCGCATATGTGGCTATTACAGCCAACGGCAAGGAAAAGAAGGGCACTATGGAGGCCAAGGACCAGGAGAAGGTCCGGGCGCAGCTTAAAGCCGACGGGCTTATTCCGGTGTCTATCAAGGAACAGGGTGTTATGTCAAGGGACATACACTTTGGTACAAAGAAGGTTAAACCGAGAGACCTTGGCGTGTTCTGCCGCCAGTTCGGTTCCGTGCTTAACGCCGGCGTTACCGTTATCAAGGCGCTTGAGATGCTTGCGGAGCAGGCGGAGAGCAAGACCCTGCAGGAAGGCATAAAGACGGCCAAGGCAGAGGTTGAAAAGGGTGAGACCCTCGGAAATGCAATGCGTGCCGCAAAGGGCGTTTTCCCGGATATACTTATAAACATGATAGACGCGGGCGAGGCTTCAGGTTCGCTCGAGATCGCTTTCGAGCGTATGGCTGTGCACTTTGAGAAGAGCGCAAAGTTAAAGGCACTTGTCAGAAAAGCGTTCATGATGCCGATAGTACTTGTAATTGTTGTATTCATAGTTCTCATTGTTATGGCAGTTTATGTTGTACCTAAGTTTGCTGCAATG
>JAEEGF012102770.1_pt1 | contig 10703 bp, 6 predicted proteins | sample 9134171 | NCBI WGS metagenome assembly JAEEGF01 (sample SAMN16246542, study PRJNA631951) | gut metagenome | biome: gut microbiome; feature: rumen; material: AP-attached | host: Bos | place: Iran: Karaj | collected 2018-10 | reverse complement strand
GGATAAAACGCATAGAAAGGTCCGGAAGCCGATGTTGTACCCGAGAATGTTGCCGTCGTGGTGCCCTCTCCCGAAGAAATCACAAACCGGTCCTTTGTCGAAGCGGTAAGCAACGCTATGGCGTCACCCTTGCTCCAGACCACCGAGGAACCGTCCTTGAGTTCCGTGCGCGAAGCCGAACCCGGATCTTCCAGCTTTGCGGTTATCGCGATTTCGCCGTCATTGGGTGCATAGGCGGTATTCAGCCCGATTTCCTGCGAGCAGGAAACGAAAAGAAGCGCTGTAAGCAGGATGAGTATGTTTCTTAAATAAACCATCTTTCGGTTATTTGCGTCAGCAAAGTTACTTTATTATTTAATCCGTTATCTTTGCATCTGCCAATAAGAAGAATCTGAAAGGCATTTTTAAACGTTTATAAACGGCTGTCAAATGGAAATCTGGTTCATCCGGCACACTTCGGTAGATGTTCCACGCGGAACTTGCTACGGGCAGACTGACGTCCCCCTCCGGGATACCTTTGAAGCGGAGGCCGAAGAGGTCCGCAAGAATATCGGCGACACCCGTTTCGACGCGGTTTACAGCAGCCCGCTGACGCGGGCCCGCCGCCTCGCGGCATACTGCGGCTATCCCGACCCTGTCATCGAAAACAGGGTTCTGGAGGTCAACTACGGCAAATGGGAGATGACCAGTTTCATTGACGATCCCGACCCCGCGATGCTTGAATGGTACAAGGACTGGAAGAATGTACGCCCTCCCGGCGGAGAATCCTTCCGGGACGCATTCATCAGGCTTTCGGGTTTTATCGAGGAACTCAAATCCTCCGGAATGGAGCGCGTGGCCGTCTTCTGCCACGGCGGAATGCTGATCTGCGCCGCGATCTATGCGGGCAGCATCGATTTCGACGCCTCTCTGCCGGGCGCCTTCGAATACGGTGAAATCCTGAAAATCAACGTTTAGACCTATCTTTTCTTCCAGACGCCGAAGTCTTCGCCGTTGCCAAGGTCCACGCTCATCGACTCCACTTTCTCGCCCTTCTTGTTGAGGTTGAAGGTGGCCTTGAAGATATAGCCGTCCGACTCGAAGAGGAACTCGTTGCCATTTACGCTTTCCAGTTCGTGCTTCCAGCCGAGAGGGCCTATCGTGATGAAGAGGACTCCTTCGTCTTCGCTGGTGACGGCCGCTTTGCCGAGAACGGGATTCTCATAGACTCCGACCACCTTCATTGGCTCCAGGGGAGTCTGATACTTGACCTCCTTGGCGTCGGAAAGCGACTTGAAGCCGCGCTCCTGCTCCGCCTTCACGAAGGAAGCATACTCCTCGGCGCAGTAGTCGTGGTCGGGATATCCCAGATACAGGTCGATGATACGGCGCATTATAGCCCTTCTGAAGCCCGCTCCGCCGTCGGTGTTGGTGGATATCATAAAGCCCAGGTTAAGATCCGGAAGCCAGCCGCAAATGGCCGTGTGGCCATAACTCGAGCCGGTGTGCCAGTAAAGGCGTCCCTTGGTGCTCTGCTCCACATACCAGCCGTAGCCGTAAAGGGTCAGTACGTCATCTTCCTGCTTGGCGATGCTCACTCCCTTGTGGATCTCTGCCATCTGCTTCTTGGAAACCAGCCTCTTGCCGTTTACGGTGCCGTCTCCCATCTGGAAGGCGAGCCACTTTGCCATATCGGTCACATTCGAGATAATGGCGCCGGCGGAACTGATCTCGGTCAGACGGTGAAGCGGCTGATGCTCGTAAGGGATGGCCTGCACCTCGATCTTTCCGAGGGTGTATTCAGCGGTATGGGACTGAGCCTTGTTGGCGGCGGCCAGAAGGCCGGCCGAACCGGTGCTGGTCTCGCTCATTCCCAGCGGCTGCAGGATCCGCACGCGAAGGTTCTCCTCCCAGCTCATTCCGGTCACCTTCTCCACCAGAAGGGCCGAAACGGAGTAGAACATAGTATTGTAACGGAAGTCGCTGCGGAAGGAGTACGCGGGATTCAGGTTTGCCGTCAGCTTGAGCATATCCTTGTTGGAGAAGCCCAGGTTGGCGAAATGGGTTCCCGCCTGGCGCGGCAGGCCCGACCAGTGGCAGAAGAGGTCCTTTACCCTGAAGTTGTCGTTTGCGAACTTGTCCTTGAGCTTGAAGCCGGGCAGTAGGTCCTTTACCTTGTCGTCCCATCCCAACTTGCCTTCATCCACCAGTTGGGCGATTATCACCGGAGTAAAGGCCTTCGAGACGGAGGCGATCTTGAAACAGGTGCGTTCGTTGACCAGGTCGGTGGGATTGGTCACATCCTTGACTCCGAATCCCTTGGCATAGACCACCTGGTTGTCCTTGATGATGGAAATTGCCGTGCCCGGAATGTTCCAGAGCTCCATTCCGTCTTCGATATAGGCCTCAATATCGGCGAGAATGTCGCCTTCGGTGGCATTGTGAGGGTTGTAAACCTGCGCCTGAAGCCCTGCGGAAAGGGCCAGCGCCGCAATTAGGAGTGTGAGAAAACGCTTCATATCCTGTTATTCTTTTTTCCAGGGGCCGAGCTTCTCGCCGTTGCCCCAGTTTATTTCAAATTCGGTTCCCCTGCCGTCGGAACCCACCCGGAATATGACCGGGAAGGAATGTCCGTCGGAAGTGAATCTGTATCGGTTTCCGTCGGTGTGGACCAGACGGTGAGTCCACCCCTTCTTGCCCACGGTAATGTAGAGTTTGCCGTCGCGAAGTGATACCTGGGCGTCTCCGAAGGGTTCCTCCTTGACATATCGGCCGGTAATGGCCCCGGCCTGCGGAACCGCCTTGGTATAGGGGATGGTGAATCCCGAAGGGGATGAACTGCCGCTTCCGCCCTTTATCCAGGCGCGGAACTCCTCGGCGCTGTAATCCTTGTCGGGAGCCCCCAGATAGAGGTCGATTATCCGGCGTATAAGCGCGAAGCGGGGTCCGTTGGGCACCTCGGAGCTGAAGAGCACCGCCAGGCTGAGCCCAAGGTCGGGCACGAAGGCGCAGATAGCGGTGTGGCCCCAGGTGGTGCCGGTATGATAGTAAACCCTGTAGCGGCTGTTTTGCTCCACATACCAGCAGTGACCGTAAACCGTAATCTTTTCGGGAGTCTGGGAGGTTATGCTGCGCCCGGTATGGAGATACTCCATCTGCCTGCGGGAAATAATCCTGGTGCCGTCTGCAATGCCCATATTGCGGTGGAACTCAGCCCATTTGGCGAGGTCCGAGACGCTGCAGTTGATGCCGCCGGCGGGCCCTACGACTCCAAGCCAGTGAAGCGCGCGTCCCTCTCCGGTAATGAGCGAAACCCGTGCGGAATCCCTTCCCCTCGAAACGTCATACTGGGCAGCGACATTCTCGGATGCGAGGAATCCCTCCCCGTTGCAGGAGGCAGATGTCATTCCCAGCGGCTCGAATATCCGGATGCGCAGGTTCTCCTCCCACGACATTCCGGAGAGATTTTCAATTATGCGCATCGCCCAGAGGAAGGACATATTGTTGTAGGTAACCCTTTCGCGAAGCCCATAGACAGGTTCCACGAGGGACATCATCTTCATCACGTCGTCGCGGTCGTAGCCTGCGTTGGGGAAATAGGTGCCCACCTGGCTGCGGAAACCAAGTTTGTGGGTCATCAGGTCGCGGACCTCGACCTCCGCCTCTATCTCCTTGTCGAATAACTCGAACTCCGGCAGGATATCCTTTACCTTGTCTTCCCAGCGCACCTTTCCCTCATCCACCATCATCGACATAAGAGCGGCGGTGAAGGATTTTGAGACGGAGCCGATCTGGAAGACAGTATTGGCGTCCACCGGATTCTTCTTTCCGCGCATCTTCTCGCCATAACCCTTTGCCAGGACCACTTCGCCGTCCTTTATAACCGCCAGCGCATAGCCCGGAATATTCCAGTCTTTCCGCACCTTGCGGGCATAGGAGTCGATGTTGTCATAGATGGCGTCGCGCTGGGAGCGGGCGGCCGTATCGGTCTGGGCCGGCAGCGCAAAAAGCGAGGCCAGCAGCAGCGCGGTTATGGCAAGGAGCCTTTTCATCTGATCATTCCCAGGTTACCTGTATCGAATAGGGTATGCCGTTGAGGACCTCCGTGTGGCCGGTATATTCCACGCCGCAGTCGGTTGCAACCGTCTCCACGGTAGTGGCGCATTCCACTCCGATATACCAGGTGCCGCCCGGCAGAGAGTCGAACGAAAGGGTTTTTGAGGCTCCGGGAGTCAGGTCCTTGTAATCGGCACTGTCGGCGAATGCGAAGTCCCCCTTGCGCATAGTCAGGTTCATATCGATCCCCTCCTTCTTGCAGCGCAGGATTACCCTGATGTTCCGCGCCTTGTTGGGGATATTGACCGTAAAATGGTGATACTGAAGGTCTCCGATGCAGGCGTACCGGGGGTCGTGGTCACCGCTTCCCTTTTTCATAAAGCGGATTTCACCCTTCTTGAGTTCGCCCTTCACCTCGGGATGCGAACCGGAATCGAGGGCATAGAGCAGGATCGACTTGAAGAGGTCCAGGTTCTCGCCCTCCGCCTTTATTTCTGGATGCGAGCCGATTACTACCAAACGGCCCGACTTCTTGTCGCCCTTGTAGGCCCAACAGGCTATTTCGCCGTTTATCTTCTGCTTTCCGGCACGCTGCGAATCGTCGAAATCATAGCGTAGAAGCACCTCCGTACCCTGTGGCATATCGCCCTTGGCGGTGCTGGCGAAGCAGCCTCCGTTGTGGCGTACGCTGTCGATATACATATCGCCGCCGAAGTCGCAGTAGTTCAGAAGCGGGGAGCCGGGCTCCACCTTCATTCCGGTATATGCGTTCGACAGCCAGGTATTATGGACCACTCCGGGATAGATCTGCAGATAGTGCGGGATGGGCTTCTCGTCGTGTACGCTGCCCTGCGAGGCGATGAACGCCCCGGCGCAGGTGCCCACATAGCTGCCCCCGGAGGCCACGAACTGGCGGATATGCTCCACTCCCGACTTGGTCAGCGAAAGGCCGTGATGCTTGGCGTGGCCACCGTTGATGTATATCGCCCGGAAACGCGGAGCGCCGTCAGGATAGAGCAGGACGCCGTTTTCATCGGTCGCGCTGCCGGCGAAGCGAGCCGCCTGCTCGGCGGTATCCTTGGCCGACAGGGAGCTTTTTTCACCGTGCGGAGCCGAATAATAGGCCTCCATCGAGAGGCCGAGCGCCTCGGCGGCATAGAGCCTCTTTCGGGAGGTCAGGTTGATGCCTCCGTCCATATAGAGGTCCTTGTAAAAACCGGGCGTACGGGAAGTTGAAGGCTGCTCCTGCGCGGGGAGGAGTCCCTGCGTCAGAAGCAGCGCTACAATTGAAACGAGTATGGTCCGGGGATTATTCATCCCAGGTTACGGTAAGTGTATAGGGCACTCCGTTGAGCACCTCCAGATGACCGGTATAAGCCACACCGTAGTCGGTGGGAACGGTATCTACGGTCGTTGCGCACTGTACGCCGACAAACCAGAGGCCTGCCTCGAGGGTGTCGAACTTCATCTCCTTGTCACAGCCGAGGGAGATATCGTGGTGACGTGCGTTGGCCAGGAATGCGAAGTCGTTCTTGTTGAGGGTCAGGTAGAGATCGTCGTTCTTGTAGGGGCTCTCGAGCTGAACCTTTACATTCTTGGCATTCTTGGGGATGACCACGGTGAAGTGATGATACTGCTTGTCACCGATACGGGTGTAGGCGGGATCGTTCTCCACGGTAGCCTTGACCATCTGACGGGGCTCGCCGTTCTTGAGTTCGCCCTTGATCTCAGGCCTTCCGGCACCGTCCATCGCATACTGGAACATAGCTGCGGTGAGTTCGAGGCGGTCACCCTCGGTGACTCCCTCGGGATGCGAGCCGATGAGTACCACGCGGCCGGTCTTGCCGTCCTTCTTATACGCCCAGCAGCTCACCTTTCCGGTGATGGGGAAGGAACCGCGGTCGATGCGGGCCTGCTCCTTTTCCTTCACATAGTCGTAGCGGAGAAGGATTTCGGTACCGGGAGCCATAGTGTAGGGATCCTCTGCGATCCAGCTGCCGCCGTTGTGATAGACGCTGTCGATATACATGTCGCCGCCGAACTTATAGTATTTGAGCAGCGGGCTGTTCTTCTCCACCTTCATTCCGGTGTACTCCTGGTTGAGGTCGTCGGTGCTGATGGTGTAAGCGGGATAGACGCCGAAATATTCGTTCTTTACCTTGCCTTCGTAGTTATGGGTGATGGTGCCCTTCTTGCCCTGGGTGCCGGGTTCAGCCTTGAAGGACTCGTTTCCGGCCGAGGAGATGAAGGAACCCGCGCAGCTGCCCACGAGCGAACCGCCGTTGGCCACGAAGGTGCGGATGTTCTGGCGTCCCTTCTCGGTCAGGGAGTTGCCGTGCTTGGTGGCGCGGCCGCCGTTCACATAGATCATCTTGAAGCGGGGAGCGCCGTCGGGATAGAGCAGCACGCCGTTCTCATCGATGGTTGAACCCACCATGATCGCGGTCTGCTCGATGGTATCCTTGACGGTGATTGCCATCGGGGAGTGCTTTGCCGAGTAGTAGGTCTCATAGGAGAGGCCGAGAAAACGGGCTGCGGGAAGGTCCTGGCGCGAGGTCAGGTTGATACCGCTGTCCTGGAAGAGATCCTTGTAATACTGTGCTTTGCAGATGTCCTGAGCGGCGACAAGGGTAAGCGCCGTGAGGGCCAGGCAGAAGAGTTTTTTCATATCTTATAATGATTGGTTTATCTGATTGCAATAATCCTTCAAATTTATAAAAAAAAAGACTCCCGGTAAAATCGGGAGTCCTTTTTAATGATAATCACCAACTCTTAGTTGTGATATGCCTCGTAACCGTAGTTCTGCTGGTCCCTCATATTGGGGTTTGCATCCATTTCGGTGATAGGAATAGGAGCCACCACCTTGTGGAAATCCTTGTCGTTGCGACCGTTTACAGGGTCGATCGAGACGTATGCGGGATGCGAAGCATCGCGGGTGAATGAACGTCCCTTGCGCAGGAAATCCCAGATGCAGAAGCCTTCCATGATGAGCTCGCGGCGGCGCTCGTTGAAGATAGCCGTCTTGAGAGCCGCTCCGCTGAGTCCGCTGAGCTTGTCGGTGGTGCGGGCTTCATAAACCTTGTTGAGCCAGTTCAGGGCTTCAGCGTCCCTGCCGCCCAGCTCGGAGCAAGCCTCGGCTGCGATCAGATACATCTCGGGAACCCTGACTGCGGGAATGTTGTGCACGAACGGGCTGCCCTCGAGGCCTCCGATGAACTTATAGTAGAATCGTGCGGAATAACCGTTTACGCCCTGCTTGCACTCGGAAAGGGGAACGTCGGCGGGGCAGGTCGAAGACTTGTCCTCGTGGAGGAGTCCGTGACGCACGTCCTTGGGGTTTTCATCGAGCAGCGCGAGGAAGGTGTCGCTCACACCGCCGTCACCATAACCCTTGCTCTCGGTACCGCTGCGGCGGCCGTTTGCTCCCATTGTCTGGTTGAAGACATAACCGGGCATACGGTCGGAGTTGTGGTCGTTGATGTTGAACTGCATCTCGAACAGCGACTCGGACTGGTTCTTCTGGTTCACCTTTTCAACATACTGGTTGTAAGGGATGCAGGATCCGCCTGCCGCAGCCTCTTCGGCATACTTCAGTGCGTTGGTCCAGTCTTCCTGATAGAGGCATACGCGTGCGAGCATACCCTTGATGCCATAAGTCGTCCAGAAACCGACATCCTTGCGGGATTTGTCGAGATCTGCAAGCGCCTCTGTCAAGAGTTCCTTGATATAATCCATAGTTTCAATCAGGGTAGCACGGCGAGGAGGATTGACAATAGCTTCGATGTTGTCATCCCTGGTCTTCATAAGTGGAAGACCGAGGTCGAACTTGCTGTCGGATTTCGCGAATGCGGGAGGATAGCAGAAGGTCTTGGTAAGTTCCAGATATGCATATGCCTTGCAGGCCTTTGCCTGAGCAATCATATCCTTCACGAGAGCCGTCTGCTCGAGTTTCTCGGCATTTGCGATGAAGTTGTTGGCGTCCTTGATGGCCCTGAAGCCTGGAAGCCAGATTTCGCCGGCTTCTCCGTAGGTGGAGGCGCTCTCACGATATGAATACTCTACCGTAAGATACTGGCCGCCGCCATTGTTGTAAAGCATATAGTCGGGACCCTTGATATCCTGACGGATCATGGTGTTACGACCGCAGAAGTTTCCGGTAGTAATGCCGTCATATACGCCCATCAGGGCTGCATTTGCGGAAGATTCGTTCTCGAAAAGGGATTCCGAGGTGACCTGGATGGCAGAACTTCTGTCCAGGAAATCGGTACAGGAAGCCGCAGAAACCGCTACTAAAGCAACGAGTGCTATGATATATTTGTTTTTCATATCTTCCTACAATTAAAAGTTAAGATTCAAGCCGATGATATACGTACGCTGGGTAGGCCAGGTGTAAGCATAGCGGCCGCCGGCGGTAGTTACTTCGGGGTCAAAGCCGAGTGCGTTCCAGAGCAGTACGTTCTCACCCTGGACATAGATGTCGATACCTCTCATCTTCAGGTTGTGGCAGAAAGCTGCGGGAAGCTTGTAGGCAAGCTTGACGTTCTTGAGCTTTGCATAGTCACCCTTGTAGATGTATCTGGAGGAGTGGTTCGAGCCGTTCTTGATGGACTGCAGGAGCAGAGGACGGGTTCCGGAAGTATTGTTCGGGGTCCAGTAATCCAGCATCCTGCGTTCGTGGGTAATGGTTGCGGAGTTTCCGTCATCATCCCAGGAAGTAGGTCCTGCATAGTCATATACGTTGAATCCGAGGCCGAAGCCGAGGAGGGCGCTCAGTTCAAAATTGAAGAAGTTGATGGAGGTGCTCAGACCACCCGACCACTTGGGGTTGTAGTTGCCGAAGGTCTGGCGGGTTGCGTCAGCATAGTTCTTCACGATGGTCTTTTCGCCTGTCTCGTCATTGATCTTGTACCACTGGGGTTCACCGGTATTGGGATCTATACCGGCCCACTCGGGAAGATACCAGGTATGGAGAGCCTCACCTACGCGGGTGATGGTATAGGTTGCTACGTCGTCGTTAGGATATTCGAGGAGCTTGTTCTGGAGATATGCCAGGTTGAGCTTCATATTCCACTGGAAGTTCTTGGCCTCTACGAGATATCCGCCCAGTGCGAGCTCGAATCCCCTGTTGCCGAGCTTACCGAGGTTGACGGTAGCGGTGGAGAAACCGGTGGTCCTGGAGAGCTCCTGGTCAATAAGGAGGCTGTCGGACTTGCGGTCATACCAGTCGGCTTCCAAGGTGATGCGGCCGTTGAAGAAGGTCAGGTCGAGACCGATGTCAAGGATAGCGTTCTTCTCCCAGCTCAGGTTGTAGTTCTCGACATTGTCGATGATGGCACCCGAGATGTTGTTGTAATCGCTTCCGAAGGAATAACCGCCGGAGTAGTCATACAGACCGCTCGGGCGGGTACCGCTGGTACCGTAACTTGCACGCAGCTTACCTTCGGTCAACCAGGAAGTGACACCCTGCATAAAGTTCTCCCTGGTGAAGCGCCATGCACCGGATACGGAGTAGAATCCGCCCCAGCGATGACCCTCCGCGAAGCGTGACGAACCGTCACGGCGATACGAAGCGGAGAGGAAGTACTTCTCAGCGAAGTTGTAATCGACCTTGCTGATCAGCGAGAGCAGACCTTCGTCGGTATGGTTACCGTTGAATGCGGTAATCAGGGTTCCGGCATTGATCGAAGGGGTGTAAGGGGTCTGGTACTGGGTAATCGATCCTCCCATATAGTTGGTTTTCTGGTTTTCCGCCTCCCAGGCAACCATGGCGCCGAGATTGTGCAGGCCGAAGCTCTTGGTGTAGTTCAGTACGGTCGAGGAGGATGTGCGGCTTCTGGTGGTGTTCCACTCATAGTAGATACCGTTGTTGTTCTTACCAGCCGCTACTCCCGGGGGATACCAGCGGATCTCGTTCACGATACGGGCATCATAGCTGAAGGTTTCCTTCAGGGTGAGGCCGGGAGCGAGGTTCAACTGAGCCCAAGGCTTAACGGTAACGTGGTGGATCTCATCATCGTAGGCAGCCTTGGAGAGAATCATCGGGGCGTTGTAACCCGACATTTCGGTGAAGTTTACGTTCCACGAACCGTCAGAGTTCTTGATGGGGATGGTCGGAGGCAGCTGTACTGCAACACGCCAGGGGTTTGCGTACATATTGCCGCTCTGAGGTCCCACGAGAGTATTGTGGGAGAAGTTCATGTTGGCTCCGAACCAGAACAGCTTGCTCTGCTTGGAAACGACGTTGGTGCGGCCGCTGATACGCTGCAGACCCGTATTCTGCATAGGGCTCTTGAGGTCGTAATACTCTCCGGATACGAAATAGGTGATCTTGTCGGTACCGCCGGAGAGAGAGAGATTGTACTTCTGGGTGGTTCCGAGACGGGAGACGCCCTCAAGCCAGTTGCTGTCGCTGAACTTGTCCTTGGTGTCGCCCCAGAAGTCATAGACCTTTCCGTCCTGGACGTATTTCTTGTTGAAAGCGGTGCGTGCCGACTGCAGATATGTTTCATACTTGCTCTGGTCTGCATACATCTTTACAACATAGCCGTAAGGGTCTTCCTTGGCCTTCTTACCGTCGTTGTACATCAGGTTGTGCATCTTCGCGGTGGTCCATATTTCTGCATATTCCTCGGCATTTACAAGGTTGGGCTTATACATGAAGTCGGAGA
>JAEEGF011423560.1_pt1 | contig 10703 bp, 9 predicted proteins | sample 9134171 | NCBI WGS metagenome assembly JAEEGF01 (sample SAMN16246542, study PRJNA631951) | gut metagenome | biome: gut microbiome; feature: rumen; material: AP-attached | host: Bos | place: Iran: Karaj | collected 2018-10 | reverse complement strand
GCATATTTATGCCTATATTCTGTTTATCATCTACATGACACCAGTAGTCATGATTATCATTTTCTCCTTCCAGAACCACAGCGCCATTCGCGGCAAGAAGCTGGATATGAATGGTTGGACGCTCATTAACTATTTTGGGAAACAGGACTACAGTTATACTAATGACCGAGGAAAGGTCAAGACGGTTGTCGGTGCAATCTCTGGTGTGTTCTCGAACGAGAAGACTCTCGGCGGCATCAAGCTGAGCTTCCTGATGTCTGCACTGGCAGCTGCTTTTGCCTGTGTGATCGTTGTAGTCGCCTGCAATTACATTTTCAACAAGAAGCACAAGAAGTCAGGCGTTGTATTGGAATATGCTTTGCTCTTTCCTTGGCTGTTGCCAACTATCCTGATTTGCTATTCCTATAGGATCTACTTTAACTCAAATGCGGTGTGGTACGTAGGCAACCAGAATTTATACTTTAAGGAAAATGTCCGCTTACTCATTATCATGGCCTATACGGTCACAAAGCTGCCTTTCTCGTTGCGAATGATCAAGGCCAGTTTTTACGCCATTGATGAAGAGTTACAGGATGCAGCCAAGAATCTTGGCGCGAGTTCGCTTCGTACTTTCCTAAAAGTCAAGCTTCCCATCATTCTGCCGAGCGTATTAGCCGTCTTCGCACTCAACTTCAATGCTCTGTTCACCGAATACGACATGTCTGCAACCTTCCAGAGTCCGGAAGGCACGACCTATGCCATGGTCATTCAAGGCATGACAGCCGATGCGACACGAGGCGCAAATATGAATGCACTTGGGCGGCGATGCGCATCGACGGTGTTTATTATGATTGTGTCCGGAGCCATCCTTTATCTTGTCTACGGTGTGGGGTCTCGTGATCTGGGTGAACGTTTGCAGATCAAAGACCGACGACGCAAGCGCATGGAAAAGCTCCGTTCCGTGTTTCACATCTCAGGAAAGGAATCAAACTCTGCAGCATGATCAAGAACATTATCTTTGATATGGGCAATGTGCTGATCGCTTGGGATCCTCCTATGTTGGTTCGTCGCCTTGGACTTTCAGAGGAGGATCAGGAGATCCTGCTGCAGGAGGTCTTTGGCTGCAGTGAATGGGCCGGACTTGACCGAGGAACATTAGAGCCTAAGGAGGCCTTGGCGCTGGCTGCACATCGTATCCCTGAGCGCCTGCACACTACGGCCCTAACATGTATGGCTGAGTGGTGGAAGGGTCCGTTGGTGCCTGTTACCGGTATGGAAAAGCTGATTGCAGAGCTAAAGAGGATGGGTTACAGAATCTATTTGCTCTCCAACGCAACCAGCTGCCTGCATGAGTATTTCCCGCGCATTCCCGGTTCGCAGTATTTTGACGGCATGATCGTCTCAGCCGATTGGAAGCTTCTCAAGCCGGAGCACGAACTGTATGAAAAACTGTTTGAGAGCTTTTCTTTGATTCCTGAGGAATGCTTCTTCATCGACGATAGCCCGCTTAACATCGATGCGGCTCGCTGTCTCGGTATGCCGGGAACAGTTTTTTTTGGTGATACTGCACGCCTGCGAAGGGAACTGATGCACTATGGTATTCACGTCAAGCCTGAAGCTGACAAAGAGTAGCGAAGTTTTTGCAATACATAAGATACCAACAGCGCCGCCGATCGATTTGAGATCGGCGGCGCTGAAAACTATAAAAAGGAGCGGCTTGGCTGTTTATTGCATACCGTTTACAAGCGAATTGATCTGGTCGCTGGTGAGACCGGAGCCTTCCCTCCCGGGATTGAACAGGATCGCATAATTGGTGCCGGCTGCATTGATGGTGCCGTTGTTGACGGTATTTCCATCGCCTTTGCAGCGGACAGTTGCGCCTTTCAGAGTGAGATCCCATGTTCTGGAATATTGGGTGGCGTCATCCATAAGAGCGTCGCCGCTGAGAGAAGTGGATTTCCGAAGCATCAGAATGTTTCCGCCGGCGTCGTTATAGCTCACTTCGACGGCACCGTCCTGACAGCGATACCCGCGCACTTTCATTCCTTCGGGAAGAGCTTCCGTGGGAGGAGCTGAAAAAGTGATACCGGAGGCTTTCACGGCATCTTCCAAAGTCTTGGCGTCAGTCCATGTCAGAGAGGAAGGAGTAACGGTCTCCTCTTTCTTATCCGCGGCGGGAGCCGGTGTGACAGCGCCTTTATCCACAACATGGATCGTTGCCTTGTTGGAGTTGGTCGCGCCGTTCTTGTTTCCGTAACGGCAATACACCTGCCAGCCGTCCAGATCTTTGGTGAGATTCACCAGCTGCATGGTGCTGTACATGCCGCTGTTGATCTGCGTTTCAGGGAATTTGGTCTGGGCTTCCTTGTAGTCCAGATCGGTGGCACCGTCGGGGCTGACGAAGTGCCACACGGCAGTCAGCGCATTTTCGTATTTGGCGTTGAAATAGCACATACCGCCGACTTCCACTGTCTCATCGGTCGGGCTCTTGGTTACAACGGGAAGACCGTTGTTCGGCTCCGGTGTAGCAGCCGGCTTTGCCGTCACATGTAGCGTGGCTTTGTCTGTATTCACGGACCCTGATTTATTGCTGTAGTTGCAGTAGACCTGCCAGCCGTCCATATCTGCGGAGATGTTGGTCAGCTGCATGGTGCGGTACATGGCACGGTTGATGTGAACATCCGGCCAGCGTTCCTGCGCCTGCTTGTAGTCCAGATCGGTGGCACCGTCGGGGCTGACGAAGTGCCACACGGCATAGATCGCATTTTCATAATTGGAGGCAAAATAGCAGCTGCCGCCTTCTTCCACCGTCTCGTCGGTCGGGCTCTTGGTTACAACGGGCAGATTGCCGGGCTCCGGCGTGGGCGTGGGTTCCGGCGTCGGCTCGGGTGTGGGCTCGGGTGTGGGCTCGGGAGTCGGTTCCGGCGTGGGTTCCGGCGTTTCCACTACGGTCAGATCAGGAGAAGCGGTGACCGAAGCAGAAGGGGAAGCGGCTGTCGGCTGAATCTTGCCGCCCGGTTTGAGGCTGCAGGCGCAAAGAAGCAGCGTCAGGCACAGAACGCCGACAAGAAGGGCAAAGAATTGTCTTTTCCTCATGGCAGTTTACCTCCGATTTTACATCATCTTGCTGATTTGATTTTAGCATTGTTCCTTCGGTTTTACAAGCGGCTGAACAGAAGAATTCAGAGAAATTAATGGAATCCGCCGATTTGTTTTTTCAGGTGACGAAACAAGGAAACTGTGATATACTGACACTCGGTGGAAAACAGAGCAAAGCTGGAGGACATGAAATGAAAAAACTGTTGATCGCGATTCTTCTTCTCAGCATGGTGCTTGGCCTTTGCGCCTGCGGCAGCACACAGGAAACAGCTGTCAGCCCGGAAACCACAGCCCAAGAACCGGTGAACATAGAAGAAGTGCCGGAGGAAACACCGGAAGTGGACCTGCGCGCGCCCTATGTCGGAGCCTGGATCAACCTGTATGCCGATTTTCAGCCGGGACTTCCGGCAGAGAGGATCGAGCTTCTGGCGGACGGTTCCTGCACAGTAGACGGAAAAGAATCCGGCATCTGGATCGTCAGTGAAGACGGAGAAACTGTCGTCATCGGAAACTGGATCTGGGGATTCACACCGGTGGAAGACGGCGGCTATGTCAAACTGATGGATAACTATACGAGCAGGGAGAATGAGCTGCCGATCACGAGCGCTGTCCTTGTGCGTGAAGAAGATGCTGAGAAGATCCGGGACAGCATGTTCGTGAAGGCCGAGGTAAACGCGGATAATATTGCGGAATACGTCGGGGAACTGAAAGAACTGGCCGTCGAACAGGATGAATACGGAAAGACCGCGCGGGCGTTTTACCAGTTTCTGAGCCCTGTCTATGAGAATGGTCTTGTTTTTGTTTCGGCCGATGACGATTTCTCTTTCAGCGCCTACATCGAGCCGAACAATCAATGGCGCAAGCTGATGACCTTTGAATATCCTTACGCGCTTTCAGACGAATACCGCCAACTGAACTTCAAAAACTTTACTGAGGCGGAAGGGACGCTTCTTTATGTGAGGAGCGAATATGTCACGGAAAACCGGATCGACGATACCGGATGCCGGATCCTGATCATGCGCGATGGAAGCCGCATCACGGACTGGCTTACGGAATCGACATGGGCTGTCTGCCCTGCCGACTATGCTGACAGCCGGTATTGAACACATTTTCTAAATAATCTATATAATCTATTTAACCTCAAAAAAAGAAACGGAAAGCGAAAAATACAGTGTTGTATTTTTCGCTTTTTCGTGTATACTGTTCCAAAACGGACGTTTGCACCAGCGATTTACCGAAATAAACCGCAAACAGTTGTTCCGATAAGAAAGGGGTTATCCATATGCAATTACAATTATCCAGACTGGTCACAAAACCGGATTTCCAGGGCGAATTCACAGCCAGCATCCTTGCTGCCGCGGCTTCCCCCGATATTATTTCGTTCGCCGGCGGACTTCCGAATCCGGCCTCTTTCCCTATCCCGGAGATGGAAAAGGCGACACAGAAGGTCCTGGAAGAAAACGGCGTTACTGCTCTGCAGTATAACGGAACACAAGGCTGGGTTCCTCTTCGCCAGTGGATCGCAAAGCGTTATGAGACGATGGGCGTTACTGATGTAAAGGCGGAGGATATTATTGTTACCAACGGTTCCCAGCAGGCGCTTGCCATGATCACTGCTGCCCTTGTCGACCCGGGCGATGAAGTTATTGTGGAGAATCCCACCTATCTGGTTGCACTGCAGTCCTTCCATGTCTATGACCCTGTTGTTCTCCCGGTCACCATGAATGACGATGGCATCGACTGCGACGAGCTGGCTGAGACCATCAAAAACCACCCCAACGCCAAATTTGCCTATCTGATCCCCAATTTCCAGAACCCGACCGGCCTGAGCTATTCTCAGGAAGTGCACGACCGCGCCGTGGAGATCTTCAAAAACTCCAATGTCATGGTCGTGGAAGACAACCCTTATCGTGAGCTGCGCTTTGCCGGCACACCGACCGAGAGCTTTGGCGCCGAACTGGGCGAACAGTGCTGCATGCTGGGCACTTTTTCCAAGATCGTGACGCCGGGCATGCGCATCGGCTGGATCTGTGTGCGCAATAAGGAACTGCGTGCCAAGCTGCTGAACTTCAAAGCCACTGCCGACCTCCATACCAACATCTTCAGCCAGATGGTGCTGGCACAATACCTCGCCGACAATGACGTGGACGCGCATATCGAGCGTGCCAAAGTCATCTACAAGCAGAAGGCCGACCGCATGACCGAATGCCTGAAGAAGTATCTGCCGGAAGGAGTGTCCTTCAAGCCGACCGAAGGCGGCATGTTTATGTGGGTTACCCTGCCGGAAGGCGTGACAGCTGTAGACCTTTACCGAAAAGCACTGGACATGGGTGTTGCCATCTGCCCGGGCGATCCGTTCTATGAATATGAGCGGGATGTACGTACCTTCCGCGTCAACTACTCCAACAGCACCGACGAGGCGATCGAAAAGGGAACAAAGATCCTCGGCGAAGCCTGCGCGGCACTGCTGGCCTGATTTTTATAGTAATCTGTAATGGCAACACAGGGAGCTTCCCAAACGCGGGAAGCTCCCTGTGTTAGTTGAAGGAGTGTTTCTCAGGAAGAACAGTCAGTCTTGGTAAGCAACAGAACGGTCGAAAAGATCTTCCACATCTTTACCGGGGGCTTTGGTGCAGAGCGAGACCACAACGCCGATGATCAGAGCGGCGATCGAACCGGGGATGATCTCATACAGACCGGTGCTGGAAAGGAACGCAAGCCAAAAGATATCGACCAGCGCGCCGGCTACGATACTGGCAACGGCGCCGGCAAAGTTGAACCGTTTCCAGAAAAGGCTCAGCATGATAGACGGTCCGAAGGCGGCGCCGAAAACGCCCCAGGCATTGGATACCAGGCTCATGATGGAGCCGGCATTGGGATTGGCGGCGACGATGACAGCGATGACAGCGATGATCAGAACAACGATACGTCCGGCCCAGAGCATTTCCTTGTCTGACGACTCATTCTTACGGACAATGGGCTTATACACATCGCTGGCAAAAGCGGATGCCGCGGAGAGAAGCTGGCTGTCGGCCGTGGACATGGATGCCGCAAGGATGGCGGAGAGCAGGATGCCGGAGATGATACCGGGGAAGATCTTGCGGACCGTGGTGATGAACACCAGCGAGTTTCCGTTGATCGTCTCGTCGTAGCCGAGGAACATACGCCCGATCACACCGACAAGAACAGCGAAGATGAGGATCAGAGTCGTCCAGATAATGCCGATCTTTGCCGATTTCTTCAGTGACTTCTGCGATTCCAGCGACATGAAGCGAATAATGATATGAGGCATGCCGAAATACCCGATGCCCCAGCCGAGACCAGAAGCAACATCCTTCCAGTTGGTAAATACTTTGAAATAGTCCGGCGTCTCGGATGCGATAACAGCAGAGCTGGAACTGCTGACCATAAACGAGGCAAAGATCGGGGCGATCAGGAGAGCGCCCAGCATCAGCAGTCCCTGGAAAAAGTCCGTCCAGCAGACAGCGGAAAAGCCGCCGAGGAACGTGTAGCTGATGATGATCACAGCGGCGATATACATGGCCACTTTGGCGTCGATCCCGATCACCGTGTTGAACAGCGTGCCGCACGCCTTGATGCTGGAGGCGGCATAAATGGTGTAAGCAAAAAGGAAGATTACCGCGCAGATGACCTGCAGCGCGTGGGATTTGGAGAGGAAACGATTGGTGAGATACTGAGGGATCGTAATGGAGTCGTTAGCAACGATGGAGAAACTCCGCAGCCGGGATGCTTCAACGATCCAGCTGAGCGCATAGCCGATACCGAGGCCGATCGCGATCCATACCTGGCCGAGACCCAGAGCATACACCGAAGTCGGCAGACCCATCAGGACCCAAGCGCTCATATCTGAAGCACCTGCCGAGAGAGCCGAGACCCACGGACCCATGGCGCGCCCGCCCAGGAAGTAGCCTTTCTCACCGGTGTTCTTCAGTTTCACAAAAAAGTAGACACCGACGGACAGCATAAAGATCAGATAAAGGATGAATACAACAACTTCTGACATGTTCATAAGGGTTCGCTCCTGACGTTGGTTTTTTTAACGAGACGGAGTATACCACAAATCATACTAGACGTAAATACAGAATGCAGTATAGAATAAGTTCTATACTGCATTTAATAAATATCCAGAAATTAGCTGTAAATAAAGGATTTTTTAATAGAACAAATCAAAACTTTTTTAAGACGATAAAAAATTAACTTTTGATTCGGTAGCCGTCCAGCAGAAGGGGCATCATAGAGGAGGCATATTTGGAAAGCGCATAAGCGCCGTTGTTGAGGCACCAGTCGTACATCAGCGCGCGTTCAAACATGGCATAAGCGCTCACGACCTCATTGGCAGAGAGATCTTTCCTCAGCTCGCCATTCTCCTGCCCGCGCCTCACGATCTGATGGAGCAGTTTGAAATATGTCCGGTTGCGGTCCAGCAGATGGCGCTCGCCCCGCGTGACGAGCTGGGAAGAGAGAAGCCGTGCCAACAGTTCCAGTGAGATGCTGTTGTCGATCATGACAAAAAGCTCACGGTTCAGCATAAGAAGAGCCTCTACCGCATCCATTTCCGGATCCATGGTTTCCTGCAGCTCTTCGTATTTCTCATCAAAGATCATGGAAAGAGAACCCAGAAGAGCGTCCTTTCCGTCAAAGTAGTGATAAAAGGATCCTTTGGATGTACCGGACTCAAAGATGATATCCTCGATCGTGGTATTGTCGTAACCCTGCTCATAAAACAACTTCCATGCCGCAGCCACGATCTTTCCTTTTGTGTTTCTTCCGCTTTTTTTCGGCATACGATCGCCTCCGGGCGAAAAAATGTTATTTTTTCCGTGTGCTTCATTATAGAAAAAAGGAAAAGGGAAGTCAAGAAGATCACGGATCCGAAGAAGGTGACCGGCCTGCAGAGAATTCACAGAAAGTTTCTTTACAAAACAGACCGGATATGGTACTTTTAGTACACGAGTACAGCCATGAAAATGGCATACAAAAGTTTTATAAAAAGGAGGATATACAAGTATGAAGAAATGGGTATGCCCCGTATGCGGCTATGTGTGGGAAGGGGAGACTCCTCCCGAAAGATGCCCCCAGTGCAAAGTTCCCGGTGAGAAGTTCAAATTGCAGGAAGGCGAAATGTCCTGGGCCGCTGAGCACGTGGTAGGCGTAGGCAAGCAGTTTGGCGAGGATGTTCCCGCCGAAGTAAGGGAAGAGATCATTTCCGGTCTGCGCTCCAACTTTGAAGGTGAATGCTCGGAAGTCGGCATGTATCTGGCAATGGCAAGAGTTGCTCACAGGGAAGGCTATCCGGAGATCGGCCTGTACTGGGAAAAAGCAGCCTATGAAGAAGCCGAGCACGCGGCCAAATTTGCGGAGCTTCTGGGCGAAGTCGTGACCGACAGCACCAAGAAGAACCTGCAGATGCGTGTGGACGCCGAGAACGGCGCCACGGCCGGCAAAACAGAGCTTGCCAAACTCTGCAAGAAGTACAACCTCGATGCTCTGCATGATACGATCCATGAAATGGCCCGCGACGAGGCACGTCACGGAAAAGCCCTTAAAGGCCTGCTTGACAGATATTTCAAGTAAAAAACGATCGATTCTGACGAAAGGAGAATTTCAAAATGAAGTATGTCTGCAATCTTTGCGGCTGGGTCTATGATGAAGAAGAAGCCGGCGTGAAGTGGGAAGACCTTCCCGATGATTTTGCCTGCGAGCTCTGCGGCGCCGGCAAGGACGAATTCTCAGCGGAATAAGAAAAGAAAAATCAAAAAGCGGGCTCACAAGAGCCCGCTTTTTTTGTTGCGGGAAAAAAAACAGCATGATATAATACCATAGTTACCATTTCAAAGATCCGAATGCGTAAGGAAAGAGGGGCTGACAGAAATGAACAGACCTAAGGTGAAATTCTATACGGACCGCCACAGCTTCGGTGTATCTGCGGCAGTGGTTTTGATGGCGCTTGCCATCGCATTCCGCGTCATCGGCTGCTGGGGGCTCTGGAACGATCAGAATTACCTGATCACGCAGATCGCGCTGCCGATCGGGGCAGGCCTGCTGTTTATCCTTTTTGCCCTGCTCTGCGGGAAAAAGGCAATATGGACAACGATCCTTCCCGTAGCGCTGGGCGCGGCCTTCTTTGTTCTGAAAGCACTTGCAATTGAAAACACGGTTCAGATGCTGCTGTATATTGTGCTTTGTGTGGTGGTTCTGATCCTGTATTTCTGCACTGTGTTTGCAATCATTCGCACCAAATGGCTTCTTGTTCTGGCATTCATACTTCCTTTTCTTTATCACATTTTTGTGATTGATCTGGCAGCAATGCGCGATTCGATCAATGTTGTTACCTTTGCAGCGGGCATGCAGGAGATGAGTATTGTATGCATTATGCTCGGCATGTTTTTCTACTCTCTGGCTATGAAGAAGTTCGTAAAAGATCAGGAGCCTGATCTTCCGAAGATCAAAGGCCCCAAAGTGATTGCACCGCCCCCGCATGACGAGCCCCCGCAGGAGGAACAGGCTCCGCAGCTTCCGGAGGAACCGGCAGAGAACACGCAACAAAAGTCTGATGGACAAGAATGAGCAGCAAAACAGGTAAAATCGAAAAACCAAATAATGAAAACACTGCTGCCAATAATCGTCAGAGCGCTTCAAAGCCACGGAGGAAGACGACAACGGAGCGAAGGAAACAGAGGAACAGGATCTACCTTGTCCTGACGGCTTTGGCTGTACTGGCGCTGGCGATCTTTGCGCTTGTTCTGATCGATTCCTCCGCGGATACCCGGTATCAGGAGTATATGCAGAAGGCCCGTGACAGCTACACGAGCGGTGATTACGACGGCGCTCTTTTGAATCTGCGTCGGGCGCAGGAATACGACCCGGACAATGAAGAGACGCTGATGCTGATGGCTGACTGCTATGAGGCGCAGCGGAACTACGAGAAGGCGCTCGATACACTCCGTCAGATGAACACATCCGATGCGGCAGTCTCGAGCCGGATCCAGGCTATCGAACAAAAAAGATCACAGCAGAGTAAAGCGGAAACGATCGTGATCGCAGGTGTGGAATTTCAGAAGAATTCCACCGACGCCTTTCTGGACGGCAAAGGGATCGGGAATGAGGAACTCAAAGAGATCTCCGCACTCTATGCGCTGGACAACCTCTCTCTGATGAATAACCAGATCTCGGACATCAGTCTGCTTTCAGCGTTGGGAGGTCTGGATACGCTGAATCTCAGTGGGAATCAGATCACCGACATCACACCGCTTGCCGGATTGACGCAGCTGAGAACGCTGTTTCTCGACGATAATCCCATATCCGATTTCACGGCGCTTTATTCGCTTCCGAATCTGACTTCTCTCAGCGTTTCTGACACTGACATCGATGAAGAAGGGCTTAAGGCATTAGCCCAGGCACTGCCATCATGCGCGATCCGCAGCGACATTACTTCCCGCGACGACACAGCCCTTATGCTCGGTGGTGTTCAGTTCTCTGTGTCAGCCACCAGCCTGGATCTGAGCGGAAGAGGACTCCGGGATATCAGCGCGCTTTCCGAATGCACGAATCTTGTTACGCTGAAACTGAAAGGGAATCAGATCAGCGACCTGACGCCGCTGATG
>JAEEGF011250920.1_pt1 | contig 10703 bp, 10 predicted proteins | sample 9134171 | NCBI WGS metagenome assembly JAEEGF01 (sample SAMN16246542, study PRJNA631951) | gut metagenome | biome: gut microbiome; feature: rumen; material: AP-attached | host: Bos | place: Iran: Karaj | collected 2018-10 | reverse complement strand
GGTTGCGGGCGGACGTCCAGAGGTTCGCAATGTCAACCAGCGTGTCGAGCTGCTCTGGCTGGTCGGTTCGACGGATCCACCAGCCGGGGCGCGTGGACGGCGCGAACGTTATCGTGCGCCGCTCCTTGCCCCGGAAGGTCCCCACGCCCTCGACGGTCGCGCGCCCCGCGAGCGTGGTGCGGAAATCGCTCCAACCGCTTGCGTCCGCGAGGCGGACGTCGTCCACCGGCTGGGCGATGAAACGCGCGTATGCCGCATCGAATGCCTCCTGCGTCCCCTTCACGACCCGCGGTGCGGGATAGCTGAACGTCTCTGCCACGTCGCTATTTCCACTTGCGGGGATCGTCGGGATTGTCGAGGACCTTCTGGATCTTAGGCGTGACGACAGGCTCGAAGCCTGCCGTGCGCAGCGTGTCCGCCACGGTGGAGATCCACACGCCCATGCCGCCGTCCTTGTCGTACCGCCCCATGCGGAAGAGGTGCTTCGTTGCGTCAGGGGAAAGGCCGATCACAGCCGGGTAGTTCACGATGTCCATGTACGTGCGCTCGGCGCCTCCGTTGGCCGCCGCCTGCTTGGCCGCCTTCTCGTCGAGCCCGTAGTTCTCGATGAGCTTGCGCTCCGCGTCCTTCATGCCCTTGAGATCGATCTTCTTGGGCTTCTCCTTGGCGTTCTTCGGCATTTCCGGCTTGATCTTGATGGTCAGCATCACCACGTTCTGCTTCGCGAGTTCGTCACGAAAGAGCTTGTTGGAGAGGACCTTCTGGCGAAGGAATTCGGACAGCGGGTCGCGGTCTACGAGGAAGAACAGCAAGATCGGCTGGTTTGCGGCCTCGGCGACCTTGATGGCCTCGGCGGCCTTCATGTACAAAGGCTTCTTTGCCTTCCGCGCCTTCAGCTGGGCAGGAGTGGGGCCCTCGTCTGCCGGCGCCTCGGCCGCAGGCTTGTCTTTAGCTGAAGCCGCGGGCTCTGCCGCCTTTTCCTTGGCGGGAGCCTTTTCCGGAGCCGCCGTGAGTACCGTCGGCAGGAGCGTCATCGCCGCTGCCAACACGAGGGTTGCATTGATTGCATTTTTCATATCATTCTTTTCCTTGCTGGATGAGTCGCCGCGCGAGGACGGGAAGCCCCGGATCCCGCGCGCCGGCCGTAACGATTGCGCCGACCGCCGGCGCGTGCGTGCGGAGAACGGTCTCCGCCTCCTTCAAGTCGCTTGCAAGCACGACCTTCCCATGTGCATCGGACAATAGCGCCGCGAGCGCATCTGAGTTGACCGAACGGTCTGCCGTCCCGCCGGCGTCGTAGACCGGCGGCAGCACGAGCAAGTCCTGCGGGCGCAGGGTCTCGCTGAACATCGCCGCGAGCGCGTCCAGCATCTTCCTGAGCGGCGCATATCCATGCGGGCGCCAGACGACGGCGACGCCCTGCGGATAGGCTGCCTGGAGGGTGGTGAGCATCGCGTGAAGCTTTTCGGGGTTGTGCGCGTAATCGTCGAAGACGGCGACCTGCCGGTCGCCGCACTTGACGGAGCCGACACGCTGCAGACGGCGCTCAACGCCGGGGAACGTGGCCAACGCGTCGCCGAGCCGCTCGCGCGGCGCGCCGAGAGCCTCCGCCATGCGGAGCGCAAGCAGGGCATTCGCGCGGTTGTGCGCGCCAGGCAGCGGACATCGCGCCGCAATGTCACCAAGGTCGTTAAGGCCATTAAGGCGGCCGTCGATGACGGGGCCGGGGACATCGCGGACGAAGGCGTCGAACACCTCGTCCATTTCCTCTTTCGAGTAGTGGTCAGCTGAAGCGTTCGTCACTATGACCGCGTACGGACGGAACGCCGTCAGCGACTTGTCGCTCTCGTCGACCTCGGCCACAGCCCATTCGCTACCGCCGCGCCGCACTGAACCGACACGCGTTCCGTCGGCATCCCAGCCGACTATCTGCGCGCCGTTGACGACTAGAGGATCAAAACCGCACTCCGCAATCAGATGTCCAAGCATGGCCGTGACGGTGGACTTGCCGCAAGTACCGGCCACGGCCACGAGCTTGCGATCCGATAGCAGCTCCGAGAGCGCCGCCGCGCGATGTACTACGGGGATGCCGCGCGTACGCGCCACAAGCAGATCCTGGTTCGTCTCCTCGATGGCGGTTGAAATCACCAGACAGTCCGTACCTTCCCCGACGCCGGACCCGTCGTCGGGAAAGAGGCGCACGCCCTGACTAGCCAGCGCCAAAAGGACCGGCGTAGGTGCGCCGCCGTCGCGTAGCGAACGGTCGGCGCCAGAAACGGTCCATCCGGCGTCGAGATACGCCTGCGCTAGGGCGCTCATCCCGACGCCGCCGATTCCGACCAGATGGACGTTTCCTGGCAATGTCACTTCCCGAACGGGTTGAGCTTCTTCAAGCCTTCGCCAAGGGACTTGCCGGCATCAATCGCGCCGTTGCCAATCGACTTGCCGGCGTCAAGCGCGCCGTTGCCAATCGACTTGCCGGCGTTAATAACGCCCTTGCCTGCCGATTCCACGGCACCGGTCACGCCGCTCGAAGCTGGCTTTTCAGCCTCGCTCGCCTTGTTGGTCTCGCTAGCCTTGCTTTCGTCATCGCCGCCAAGCAGGCCACCGAGATTGCCAATCTTTTTCGCAGTGTCGCCGATCGCCTTTGTCGCGCCACCAACCGCATCCGAAGCTCCTCCGATGATGTTCGTAGTCGCACCACCCAAAAGGTCCTTCGCGCCGCCAAGGATATTCGTGGTCGCGCCGCCGATGGCACTTGCCGCTCCGCCTAAAGCATTCGTCGTGCTACCAATCAGAGTGTTCGCGCCATCGCCAAGTGCGCTGAGCGCGGAATTCAGCCCTTCTCCGATCGAGGAAGTTGCCTTCATGATGGAATCCGCCAGCATCTGGCCAACCTCTTCCCATGTGGCGCCGTTCGATTCCTTGCCGATGTCGGTAAGCGTAATCGTCGGGATAGCCATCTCAGGCAGCATCTTAAACTTGACGCGCGTGCCGGCAATCGTCAACTTGTCGATCACGACCTTCTTGCCAGCTCCCTTGTCCTCTTCCTTTTTCTCCGTCTCGTTTGTCTCTTCCTTGGGTCCCATCTTCTCGTTGACGTGCGCCATGATCCACTCGAAGTTGTTGGTGCCTTCGTTGCTCACGTAGCTGGCGTACGGATCAATGATCGCGATCTCGCGGATGTGGATCGTGTCGGAAAAGAGCGACGCCATCTCAACATCCACCTTGACGTTCGACACCGAGAACGCGGTGGGCACAGGATACCCCTTCGGGTTCCCGAGCATCAGCTTCGTGATGCTATACTTCCCCGTGTAGGGATTGATGCCAACACCTTCAAGCACGAACGGCGTGCCGGTGTACTCAGGAGCCATCTTGGTGGCGACCGTAGCCACGGTTGAGCCCAACCAAAGTGGGATTGTCAAAACAAGCACAAGGACGAGGGCCAGAATACCGACAAACGTCCACAACAGGAACTTGAGTAGTTTTTTCATTTCATTTCTCCAATAGGATGTGGCAGATATTTTACCCTTCTTTTAGGGTTCCGGTCAAGGCGAGAAGTACATCTTCTTCCGTGACCACCCCGAGCTCCGCTCCGGACTTCTCGTCGCACACTACGGCCACCGGACTGCGGTTGCGCCGCATCAGGGGCAGGATGTCGTCACCGCGAGTCATCGCCGGGATGCAGAAATGCCCTGCTTTTCCTGGCCTGCGGTACTCCTTCAGCTCCTCCAGATCCTTCCTGGTGGCGGGATGCATGAGGTCCCTCGCGAACGTCGCCTGCAGCATCAGCACGCGGTCGATCAGTCGCCGCTCGAACTGCGTAAGGCGCGTGGCGTCGTGTCGGTCCGCCACAAGCATCCGCAAGCCGTCGCGTGAGACGCCAAGCCGGAGCGAACGCGGCTGACGGACTCGGAAGACGGCGCGGACAAACGCCGAAAACGCCACAACCGGCAACGCCAGAAACCATGCCGCGATCTGGTATGGCCGTGCGGCCCAAAGAGAGCGCCGGAGCGGACGCGAGGCAAATATCAGCTTCGGCAGATACTCTCCGAGGAACAGCATCAGCACGGCGGCCACCAGTGACCATGCCGATCGGGTGGCCGGCATGTCCGAGAAGAGGCGAGTCCCGAGCGCGGCGGTGGCCGTGGAGAACAGCACCGACGCAAGGTTGTTGCCAACGAGAAGCGTCGTCAGGACGCGCGACATGTCGCCAAGCACCTTCGCCAGGCGCTTTGCACGAGGTGCCGACTGGCGAACGAGCGAAAGGAGGCGCACGCGCGGTACAGAAAGGAAACCCGTCTCCACCCCTGCGAAGAAAGCGGCAGATGCCACGGAAGCGCCCATCAGGACGAAAAGGACCGCAGACTCTATCATCGTCCGTCCTCCTCGTTATCTATCACCGGCTTCACGATAAGCTCGAGGATGTCGCCGCGCGTGATGATTCCCGCCGTGCCGCCCCACCTGTCCTCCACTAGGGCGATGCGCCGTCCTGTCTTCATGAAGAGCACGAGCATGTCGTCGAGGCCCTGGTGCTCGGAGACGCGCAGCGGCGGGTCGATGGCGGCCGACACGTTTCGCGCAGGGTCCGCGAGCAGGCGTTCCGTGTCGAGGAAGCCCTCGATATGGTCCATGTCGTTCCTGTATATGGGCAGGAAAGGATAGTCTGCCTCCTCGGCCAGACGAACCTTTTCGGCATCTGGCAGCGTGACCTCGACGCCCTTGAGCCGCACGCGCGGCGTCATCTCGTTCAGTGCGTATAGGTCTGGCAGGCGCATGACACCCTCCACCATCGACGCCTCCTCGCGGTCTAGCTCGCCGCTAGCAGCCGCGGACTCCACCACGGCCCGCAGCTCGTCGTCGGAAAGCGCACGGCGTTCCCGCGTGAGCAGATCGCCGAACACGCGCGAACCCGCGACCATCAGCACGGAAAACGGCTTGAGGACAACCCGCCAGAACAGCAGCATACGCACGCAGAACGCCGCCATCTTTTCCGCATGGCGCATCGCGTACTGCTTTGGCAGTATCTCGCCAAACACGAGGAGGAGCAGGGTAAACGTCGCCACCGACACCGCCGCAGTTCCCTTCGTCACTAACCTCAGCATCAGCATGTACCCCAGCGAGGCGATCGCGAAGTTCACGAGCGTGTTTCCGGCGAGGATCGTCGAGAGGATGCGGGCAGGTTCCTTCTGCCAGGCATCCAGCCTCTTCCCGACCGACGGATTGACCCGCTCTATGGCCTGGAGCTGACGAGGCGTCAGCGAAAAAAGCACCGTCTCGGCAGAAGAGAAGAATGCCGACAGACCAAAGAGACAAACAAGGACTGAGATAATGGCAAGAACCATGGAGACGTCTAGCTACTGGACCTTCATGTCTTCTACCGTGATCTTCGTGCGATGACGCGAGCCGAGCGTCTCCACCTCAAGCACAGACACCATCCACCGCTCGTCGTCAAACTTCTTTACGCGCGTACCCCACAGCCGACGGATCGGCTTCATCTTCTCGTCAAGCTGCTCTGCCTGCATCAGGCACCCGGTCTTCCGGTCCGCCCACAGCCGCACGCCTGCAAGTCCCGGAATCTCCGTCGGCGGCTTGACGAGTATGACAGAGCATTTCTGTCCATGAACGCTCTCGCCTTCGCGCTCTGTCTCGTAGGCGGCGTCCGTCCACCATAGGAAGTCGAACGTCAGGTCTAGCCAGGTCACGTCCGTCTCCAGCACGCGCTCAAGCAGGGACGGAACCACCTCTTCGCCAGGCGCCTCAGCCTTCGAGACCCTTATCGTAGGCTGTTGCACGCCTCTGCGCGACACCGTCACCGTCGAGAACACGTTCGTCTCGCCGCGAGGCATTAGGCGGATGGTCATCAACGATATGTCGGGCTCGCGCCGCATCACGAGCGCGTAGTCGTACTCGCGCGAGACGATGCCCCTCCTGTTGCGCAGGATCAGCGCACCCTTCAGCTCCACCGGCTTCTTCGGCAGCATCTCGCGGCACGCGGTCAGCACGTCGACGGCCGACGACTCCAGCGTCAGCTTTGGCGGCTGCTTCGCAAACGATTGGACAGCGCTCTCGTCAATGTCATCCCCATACGCAAACGACACGAGACATGCGGCAAACAAGCCACAAATCACCCACTTACCTTTCATCCTTCACCTTTCACCCTTCACTTTTCCCCCTTAAGCCGCCTTTCCAGCGGCGCCCACTGCGGACCTCCGCACGAGCGCCCCATCTCGTAGTACTGGCGGGCGGTGTCGACACTTTCGCCCATGTCAAGCAGCAGGTTTGCAAGATTGTAGTACGGGAGATGCGATCTCGGGTGCGCGCGCATCGCCTTTTCCAAGGTCCGCCGCGCGGCATGGTTGCTGCCCATCCCAGCCTGGGCCGCCGCCCGAAGAAGCAGTACGTTCAGGTCGTTCGGCTTCTCCTGCGCAAGTTCCTCGAGCAGCAGGTCCGCCGCCACGTAGTCCCGGTTGCGCACTTCCGCGAGCGCGGTCTTGAGACGATACTTGAAATCGGAGAATTCGTCCTTTGATTCCTGCTTCTTCTCAGGCTTCTCCTCCACCTTCGCCACCGGCTTCTCCGCTGGTGCCTCCACCTTTTTCTCCTCTGCCTTCGCCACAGTCTCCTCCACCGGCGCCTCGACAGGCTTCTCCTCCACCTTCTCCACTGCCTTCGTCACGGGCTTCTTCTCTACCTTTGCAACAGGCTCCTCCACCGGCGGTTCTACCGGCTCCGCTTCATCTTTCACCTTTCCCTCTTCACCTTTCACCGCCACCGGCGCCCCTTCATCTTTCACCTTTCCCCTTTCATCTTTCACCTCTTCCTTGATGCCGTGCTTCTTGTTCCACTTCTTCTGCAGCTCGCGGGTGTCGGTCACGGAGACTGCGCGCTCGTTGTCGTTCACCTGGGCGAAGCGGATGGCGTCCATCGCGGCCACGCAGGCGGCACGCTTGTTGCGCAGCGGAGAGAACTCTGCCGTCTCTGCCCGGTCGGGATTCTCGCGCTCCACGCGGTCCAGCTCCGAGAGAGCAAGCCTGTAGTTCTCGAGCGCAGCGTCTCCGTTGCCCTTGAGGGCCTCGTCCTCGGCAATCTCTATGTAGTTGTTCGCCTCTTCAAGAAGACGATGCAGCCGCAGCGGCTTGGAGGGATCGTCCTCCTTGCTGCCGAAGGGCCAATACCATGCGCCATGCGCGAACAGGGTTGCGCAGACGGCGAAGACAAGAAGAAGTGTGCGTTGCATGGGACTAGTATACCATATTTTGATTGCGGTCAGGCGGCGATAGCTTTCGTGAAGATGGCATCGACCTCGGTGCCGGGCTTCTTTGTCGCGAGCGTGACGGCAACGGCGATGGTGAAGCTGGCGACGAAGCCAGGCACGATCTCGTAGAGATACGTCCCGCCTAGCCAGTCCTTGAGGTTGCAGAGGCACACTATGTCGACAACCGCGCCGCCGATGATGCCGGCAAGTGCCCCGGCGTAGTTGAACCGTCGCCAGAAGATGGAGAGGATCACCACCGGGCCGAACGCGGCGCCGAAGAGCCCCCACGCGTTCTCGACCATGTCCATTATGCTGCTGGCCCATGATCCAGGCTTGCCGAGTCCGCTAGCCGCGATGTGGAACGCCACCAGCGCCACGACAACCACGACGATTCGCCCCACCCACAGCATCTCGGCGTCCGTAGCGGCGTTCCTACGGACCACCGGCTGGTAGAAGTCGCTGGAGAAGGCCGAGGACGCGACGAGGAGCTGCGAGTCGGCAGTGCTCATCGACGCGGCGATGATGGCCGCCAGCAGGATGCCGGCCACGAATGTCGGGAAGATGTTGTTGACGATAGTCACGAACACCATCTGCTGGGCCGATCCAGGAAGGAGCTGCTTCGCGAGCGCTTCCCCGCCGTCAAGCAAATACGTGCGGCCGAGGATGGCGATCGCGATCGCGGCACCGAGCGAGAGGACGACCCAGATGCTGGCTATCCAGGCGGACTTGCCGACCAGCTTCGGATCCTTGATGCCCATGAAACGCACCAGGATGTGCGGCATGCCGAAGTAGCCAAGTCCCCAGCCGAAGCCGGAGACTATCTCGTTCCATGAGGCGGCGAACGGGTTGCACCCGAACGGCTTGGCAGTAAACTCGCCCACGTTGAAGGCTTCGGCGCAAGCCAGATCGAACTTGCCCGTGGCGGACATGGCGATCGGAACGACGAGGAGAGCGCACAGCATCATGATGCCCTGGAAGAAGTCGGTCCAGCAGACAGCCTTGTATCCGCCAAGAAAAGTGTAGCAGAGGATAAGTGCGGCGAAAATGGCCATCGGCAGAAGCTCCCTTCCCTGGAACGCCGGACAGATGCTGACGAAGACGTTCGTGCCGGCCACGAACCCGCTGGCCACGTAGATGGTGAAGGCGATGAGGAATATGACCGCGCACGCAATCTTCAGCGCCGGGTTCGAAGACGCGAAGCGGTTGCTCAGGTACTGCGGAAGCGTTATGGCGTCGCCAGACGCCTGCGAGAAGCGACGCAGCCGCTTGGCGACGACCACCCAGTTCAGTATCGTGCCAAGGCCTAGACCGATTCCGATCCAGACCTTGCCCATGCCGAACGCGAGGATGCTGCCGGGGAAGCCCATGAGCAGCCAACCTGACATGTCGGATGCCTGGGCAGACAAGGCAGAGACCCACGGTCCCATGGAGCGTCCCCCGAGGAAGTACTCCTTATCGCCGCCGCCCTTTGTCTTAACGAAGAAATAGACGCCTATCGCTAGGACTACGGCGAAATAGAGTAGAAATGCCAGTATTTGCATGGGTTTCATTCTACCAAGAATCACGTGCGCGGGCAACAACGGAACTCCCAAATCGTCGTCGCATGGCGTGCGCAGAAGACGGAAACATGATACAATATGCGCCCTCAATTCAAGGACGTTCAATGAACCCGGACCTGCTGCCAAGACTGCTCGAATTCGCCATGCTGTTCTGCTTTGGCTTCTCCTGGCCGTTCGCCATCGCGAAGACCTTTCGCGCCAAGCGTGTCGACGGCAAGAGCCCCGCGTTCGAGATCATCGTCATCATCGGCTACCTCTTCGGCATCGCCAGCCACCTGATCAGCGACCGCAGCTGGGTCATCTGGGTGTACCTGGCCGACATCGCGCTCGTCGCAACCGACCTCACGCTTTATTTCCACTACTATCTCAAGAACCGGCCCTTGCGCCACCAGACCGGAGACCCGGCATGAATTCCAACGACTATTTCGCCTCGCTGCTCGGCGACAAGCCTGGCAAGCCCTCCAGCCGCCGCACTACCGTCGTAACCCCCAACACCATCGCAAAAGTGCGCCAGGAGCAGGCCGAAGACGCGTTCGCCGCCGAACGCGCGGAACTTGCCGCCGCCCAGGACGCCTTGAAGGAAGAGCTGGAGGCCCAACGCGAGGCGTGCGAATCGCTCGCACGCGATCTTGCCCTGCTCCGCGAGGAGCACACCGCCCTTCTCGCCCGCGCCGAGTCTGTAGAGGCGGCATGCGCCGCCGTCCGCGCAGAACTGGAGGCAGAACGCGCCAAGCCGCACATCGACGAGGGACTCATTGCGGAAAGCGAAGCCAAGGACCGCGAGATCGAGAGGCTGAAGGAACTGCTCGCGGAGGCACAGCGCACCTCGCTCTCGTCGTCCGTCCTGCTAGAGAAGCCTGCGGCGCTTGGAGAGAAGTTCACCGGCGAGATTCGCGAGCACGTCCTCGATACCCTTGCCTCGGCCGCAGAAGCGGCAGAGGCCGGCGGGCGCGATCGGCGCGCACGCATCCTGGAGGCAGTGCTCTGCGCCAATCCCGCCTCCGGGGAGCTTGACCGCCGCCGCGATGCCGTACGCCAGATCATCAAGGATGCCGGTTCGTTCCTCGACGACCATGCAATCGCAGAGCTGGAGAAGCTAGGGTTCCGCTACATCAGCGGTAAGAACCACCACAAGCTCGAATGGGCAGGCATCCGCTTCCCGATGTCCAAGACCCCTAGCGACCACCGCAGCTGCCTCAACTCTGCGGCAGAAATCATCACTCGCTTGTTCTAGCAGTGAACGTGACGCTCAACGCGCCGCTTGCCTTGCGGTAGTACCAGAACCCTCGCCCAGGCTTGATCGTGTGGTCAGTCACGCGCTGCACCTTCATGCGGCCTGTCGTAGGATTCCGCACTAGGCCAGAAGCGCCCCAGTTCGTGCCGTTCCACGTCAGGATGGTCGGCATCGCGTCATCGGTCGGAATCAATATCTGGTCGCCCCGGTCGGGCGTACCTTCCCAGACGAGGTTGATGACCGATGCAAGGTTGGTCGGATTGATCGCCACGTCAAAGAACGTTGGATTGGCCACCATCGTCGACTCCAGCGTCGTGCCGTCGCCCTCGGCGATCGCGACAGTCACGCCATCGCCCGTATAGCGCCCAACCAGGTAAATGTAGTTTGTCGATCCGGCTGGCGCAACCGGTGTGTTTCGGCCAAGCCAGAATGCGCTGCCGAGCGGAAGGCGAGTCGTGTCTGCCGCAGCCTCGGAAACGCCACTGATGCTGACCGTCGGGATCGAAGCCCAGCCATCACCTTCTTTGTCCCACTGCCTGTAGTTGTCGACCTCGGGATCCCAGTAGAGAAGCTCGCTCGCGCCGACGCTGTTCGGGTTCACCACCTCGGAGACGGCAACTTCGACCTCGTTCGTGCTGTCGAGAGACATCGA
>JAEEGF010861222.1_pt1 | contig 10703 bp, 10 predicted proteins | sample 9134171 | NCBI WGS metagenome assembly JAEEGF01 (sample SAMN16246542, study PRJNA631951) | gut metagenome | biome: gut microbiome; feature: rumen; material: AP-attached | host: Bos | place: Iran: Karaj | collected 2018-10 | reverse complement strand
AATGACATCGAAGTCGTCGCCATCAACGACCTGCTCGACCCCGACTATCTGGCCTACATGCTGAAGTACGACTCCGTACACGGTCAGTTCAACCACGACATTAAGGTTGAGGGCAACTACATGATCGTCGACGGTCAGAAGATACAGGTCTTCGCCGAGAAGGATCCCGTCAACATCACCTGGGGCGCTCTGGGCGTTGACGTCGTTGTTGAATCCACCGGCTTCTTCCTCACCGCTGAACTTGCTGAGGCACACCTCAAGGCTGGTGCCAAGAAGGTCATCATGTCTGCTCCTTCGAAGGATGCCACCCCGATGTTCGTCTATGGTGTCAACCACGAGACCTACGCTGGCCAGACCATCATCAGCAACGCCAGCTGCACCACCAACTGCCTTGCCCCCATCAGCAAGGTCCTGAACGACAAGTTCGGTATCGTCCGTGGCCTTATGACCACCGTTCACGCCGCTACTGCTACGCAGAAGACCGTTGACGGTCCCTCCAAGAAGGACTGGCGCGGTGGCCGTGGCATCCTAGAGAACATCATCCCCAGCAGCACCGGTGCTGCTAAGGCTGTCGGCAAGGTGCTCCCCGTTCTGAACGGTAAGCTCACCGGCATGTCCCTGCGCGTTCCCACCAGCGACGTCAGCTTCGTTGACCTCACTTGCGAACTCGCTAAGCCCGCTACTTACGACGAAATCTGCGCTGCCATGAAGGAAGCTTCCGAAGGCGAGCTCAAGGGCGTTCTTGGCTACACCGACGAAGCCGTCGTCAGCACCGACTTCCGCAACGACCCGCGCACCTCTATCTTCGACGTCAAGGCTGGTATCCAGCTCGACCCGACCTTCGTCAAGGTTTGCGCTTGGTACGACAACGAATGGGGCTACAGCAACAAGGTCCTCGAGATGGCTCGCGTCATCATGAAGTAATCCCTGCTTCACAACGAAACGAACTATCCTATCAGGCCGCACTTCACGTGCGGCCTGATATTTTTATGATGTCTTTTGGCTCAATTGTCTCACGGCCCTGAGAGATTCGCCTGCTCTACGATTTTATTCCCTTGGGCTACGGATTTATTCCAAGGGGCTAAAGTTTTATTCCCTTGGACTCTCCTCGATATTTTCTTTGCACATGAACCCTGTATTCGATCTGCCATTTTATCCAAGGGGTTAATAATAGCAGCATTGGGATTTTTGAACTATTCTTTGGCAGCAAGGATTTTTTCGCGGCAGGCTTCCATGAGCCAGCCTGGAGTAGAGGTGGCGCCACAAATGCCGACAGACTGCGTAGTGGGGGTGATGAGGGCAAGGTCTATCTGCGAGGCATCCTCGACGTGGTGGGTATTTGGATTGACGGCACGGCAAGCTTCGAAAAGCACACGTCCGTTGCTGCTCTTACGCCCGCAGACGAAGAAAACCAAATCGTGCGATATGGCAAAACGCTGGATATTCTCCAGCCGGTTTGCCACCTGACGACAGATGGTGTCGGAGTAACGGAACTCAACATCGGGTGCCATACGCCGACGGATGACATCAACAATCTGGCGAAACTCAGGGAGCGACTTGGTGGTCTGGGAATAAAGAAGCACAGGACGCGTGAAGTCTATGCGGTCCAGCTCGTCGATACTCTCTATCACAACGGCTTTGCCGCGCGTCTGCCCTACAAGACCGAGCACTTCGGCATGGCCTTTTTGGCCGAAGATGACAATTTGTGCGCCGTCGTTTGCCTGAGCATCACGGTGGATGCGTTTCTGGATGCTGAGCACGACAGGGCAGGTGGCGTCGATAAGCTCAATGTTATTGGCACGGGCAATGGCATAGGTTTCGGGTGGCTCGCCGTGGGCACGCAGCAACACGCGCACATCATGCAGGCGGCTGAACTGCTCATGGTCGATAGCGATAAGCCCCAACCGACGCAGGCGCTCACACTCCTCGCCGTTGTGGACGATGTCGCCCAACGAGTAAAGTGGCACCCCACGGCTCAGTTCCTCTTCAGCCTTGCGGATAGCAGTAGTGACGCCGAAGCAGAACCCGCTACCCTTGTCAATCTCGACGGTCATCGTCCTTTTACTCTTCGTTGCAGACCCTTAGGTATTGCTCCATCAGCCACTCGTTCTGCTGGGGTATGGTGAGATTGCTGTTATCGAGCAGGATGGCGTCGTCGGCCTGACGGAGCGGACTGATTTCGCGCGAAGAATCGATACGGTCACGTTCTTTTACGTTCTCCAGAATCTCCTCAAACGAAGCCGGCTGGCCCTTGCCCAGTAACTCATCGTAACGACGCTGAGCACGCACCTCGGCCGTAGCAGTAACAAACACCTTCAATTCAGCATCGGGAAAGACGACGGTACCGATGTCGCGTCCATCCATGACGATGCCCTTCGCGCGCCCCATCTCCTGCTGTTGCGCCACCATAGCCGTACGCACAAAACCGACGGTTGCGATAGGGCTGACATGAGCCGAAACCTCCATGCCTCGGATTTTGTCCTCAATGTACTCGTTATTTAAATAGGTATCGGGGCGGCGCGTCTCCTCATTAAATCGGAACGTGATGTGGATGTCGGGCATAGCAGCCTCTAGCTTATCTAACTTGATGCTGCCGTCGGGCAGAAAAAGGTCATGCTGCAGGGCATAATAAGTGACTGCGCGATACATAGCGCCCGTGTCGATGTAGGTGTAGCCGATTTTCGATGCAAGGTCCTTGGCCATCGTGCTTTTGCCGCACGAGGAATGGCCGTCGATGGCAATGATGATTTTCTTCATAGATTATAGGGTATAGGAAAAGTTCATGGAAAGGGAGTTTGAGGCAACGTTGTAGCGTCCGTAAGCGACGCCCACTTTAATACGGCTGACGTTGATGCCCGCGCCTAAGGTGAAGCCTGCCAGCGAGCGGATGCCCGAAGTAGAGGCAAGTTCTCGGCTGAGTTGCCCGTTATATCCTAAAGCCAGCCATGTTGTCTCTGTAGGGAACACATCAACGCCCACAATAAGATGACGCAATAGCAGATCCTTAGTGGAGAGCGCATCGGTACTATAAAAGTCCGCAGCACGCCAACGCGTGAGATTAGGCAACGTCAACGAAAAACGCACCGGCGCATGAGTGAGGCTCTTGCTGAAGCCTGCCACAAGATTGAAAGGTAGCGACTCGTGCGTACCGTCATAAGTTTTCACTTGCCCGCCCAGCTGACGCGCCACAAGCGAAAAGGAGAAGTCTGCATCAGGACTCAAATAGTTCACGCCCAGGTCAACGCCTAGGGCGAGGGAATAGACGACGTCGTAGTTGGAATAGATGAACCGCCCCGTGACGCCGCCCGACCACGTGTCGCTGAGGGCGTAACTGTACGTTGCTGCCAGCGCCATATCCTTAGCGGTAAAGGTTCCCGTATCGGTGCCCTCAACATCGGTACGACGCATGGTACCAAAGCCCAGGTATTCTGCGCCGAAGGCCAGCGCCGAACGGTCAGTAGGGGTAAGGTTGTACGAGACTCCGGCCAGATTACTTCCAGCCATGTAGCTCATGTACTGAAGCCCTAGTGTACCGGGTGCCATGCCAATAAGCAGAGCAGGATTGTGGAACGCAAGCATGGGGTCGTCATCATCGGCACTAACGTTATCGCCACCCAGTGCCGCCGCATGGGCCGACACGGGCAGACGCAGAAACTGAAAGGCCGAACTGTTCTGGGCCGTACCTCCCAACACAAAAAAGACGGACGCAAAAAGGACAAAAAGGGAACGTTTCATCATATTTCTCAGTTTTTCGGCCGTAAAGATAGTGCTTTTTTATGCGAAAAAAACAAAAAACGCCCGAATTATGAAAAAAAAACCTTTTTAGTGTGCATTCAACGAAAAAAAAGTATTACTTTTGCCACAACGAAAAATAGCATAAAACAAAAATACAACTATGGAAGTAAAAAAATCGAAAAATGCCAATCTTGAAAACAAGAAGGGAACATGGATTCTGATGGGTCTGGTGACTGTCTTCGCCCTCCTTTATGTGGCCTTCGAATGGACGCAGCACGAGAAGAAGTATGACGGTGACATCCTTGACATGGGTGACATCGTTCTTGAGGAAGAAGTTATTCCTATCACCATGCCTGAAAAGAAAACCGTCCCCCCACCACCGCAGGCCGTTACGCAGGCTGAAGTGCTCAACATCGTGGAAGACGATGCAGAGATTGAGGAGACAACCATCGCCTCTACCGACGACCAGGCTGAGTTCGTTGAAATCTCGGAAGACGTACCCATCGTGGTGGAAGAGCCCGAAGAGGAACAGCAGATTTTCCAGGTCGTAGAAGACATGCCTGAGTTCCCGGGCGGCACACAGGCATTGCTGCAGTACCTGAAGAAGAACATCAAGTACCCGACCATCTGTCAAGAGCAGGGCATTCAGGGCCGTGTCGTCGTGCAGTTCGTCGTCAACAAGGACGGCTCCATTGTCGACCCCGAGGTCATCAAGCCCATCAACCCCTACTTGGATAAGGAAGCCCTCCGCGTAGTATCCACCATGCCGAAGTGGAAACCAGGCTCACAGCGCGGCAAACCCGTGCGCGTGAAGTTCACGCTCCCCGTCCAGTTCAAGTTGAGCAACTAAAGAGCTGCGCTCAATCAGAAATTAGAAATTAGGAATTAGGAATTGACCCTGCGGCAACCCGAAATGCTAAGCCGATTCCAAATTCCTAATTTCTAATTTCCTTTTTTTTAATTACTGATTCCACATTTGAAAACTATAAAAAATGCTTACCCCCTCCCAATTGCTTTGTAAAGTCAACGACCATCTCGAAGGTCTCGACTATTTTCATGAGCCCGAGAACCTCTATCTGCCCGTGCGCTATATCCTTTCAATGGGCGGCAAGCGTCTGCGCCCCGTGCTGATGCTTATGGCCTACAACCTCTTCCGCCCCGATGTCGATGCTATCCTTGACCCCGCCTGTGCCATCGAGGTCTATCATAATTTCACCTTATTACACGACGACCTCATGGATCGTGCCGACGTACGTCGCGGAAAGGCCACCGTTCACCGCAAGTGGAATGACAACACCGCCATCCTGTCAGGTGATGCCATGCTTTCGTATGCTATGAAATGCATGACTCGCATTGACGACTCTCGCTTGCGCCCAGTTATAGACACATTCATCCGTACCACCCTCGAAATTGACGAAGGCCAGCAATACGACATGGACTTTGAACAGCGCGACAAAGTTTCAGAGGCAGAGTATATTGAAATGATACGTCTGAAAACCAGCGTACTGCTCGGACGCAGCATGAAAATAGGCGCCCTACTGGCTGGCGCATCCGAGGACGATGCCGAGAACCTCTACAAGACGGGCGAGCAGATGGGACTTGCCTTCCAACTCCACGACGATTACCTCGACGTCTACGGCGATCCCGACACCTTCGGCAAGAAGGTGGGTGGCGACATCCTATGTAACAAGAAGACGTTCCTTTATGTCAAAGCCATGCAGCTTGCCGACGACCTCCAACGCCGCGACCTCCTGTACTGGTTTTCTACCAATGATAATGACCCTCTCTTCTCCGAAACGAAGATTGCCGCCGTCACCCGTATCTTTACCAACCTTGACCTGCCCGTTATCTGCCGCACCCACGAGGACGACTTTTACCATCGCGCGCACGAGTATTTAGATAAGGTCTCCGTCGCGGAGGAGACAAAGGCCGGACTCCGCAGTTACCTGGCTTCGCTGATGGAACGCACCGTCTGAGCCGCCCATGATCGTTGACACCCATACACACATCTACACCGAGGTGTTTGACGCCGACCGTGCCGACGTGATTACCCGCGCCCACGAGGCTGGTGTAGACATTCTGCTGCTTCCTAATATTAACCTAGCCTCTCTTACTCCCCTTTCCAATACCTGCCGCACTTGGCCCGACATCTGTTATCCCCTCGTTGGCCTCCACCCAGAGGATGTCCGCGAGGATTACGTCGAGGTGCTGAAGGAGATAAAAAAGAGCCTCACTCCTGCATCTCCTCAAGGGAGGATGAGCCCTCCCATCGGTATTGGCGAGATTGGCCTTGACTTCTACTGGGACGTGACCTACAGAGCCGAGCAACTTCGGGCCTTTGAGCTGCAGCTAGGCTGGGCAGCCGAATATCATTTGCCCGTCGTCATCCACCAACGCGCCGCCTTCAATGAACTCTACACTATCATGGAATCCTTCCGCAGCGAAGCATTGACAGGCATCTTTCACTGTTTTGGCGGTACAGCTGAAGAGGCTGAAAAACTGCTCTCGTTCCCTGGTTTCTCGCTTGGCATCGGAGGCACGGTAACCTATAAAAAATCCACGCTGCCCGACGTACTCCGAAACTCCGTCCCTCTTGACCGTATCGTTGTGGAAACCGATGCTCCCTACCTCTCTCCCGTCCCCTATCGCGGCAAACGCAACGAGCCTGCCTTCATCGTTGAAGTCATCCGGCGTCTTGCCATTATTTACGATACTACCCCCGCTGTCGTCGCAACCCGAACCTCTGCAACAGTCTTCCGTCTCTTCCCCACCCTTCAATTCTTCTGCCTAAATCCATGAAGCAAAACATCTTTCTCCTTTATTTGCCGCGCTTACTGCATATGACGGAAAATCCTCTCTTTCTTAACCATCCGTATGCCTACACAGGTGATGTATCGTTCACCTTCGAACTCACAGAATCCCTCCCTGTTGAAGAATTGCAATTTGGCGAATACACGTGGACGGGATCACTATTCGAAAAGCGCAGGGATTCATCTTCTATACCGACGGAGCCTACATGCTCTACAACTGGAGCCGCAGCAGCGGACACAGCATCCGCCCCGTCCGCATGAAACCACACAAGAAATAAACGGCCAAATCCTTCTATACTATTGACAGACTGACGGCGAATGAGGCGAATTTTACGAATATTGGCTTTTTTCTTGCATTTTCGCCTGCTGCGTCGTATCTTTGCAGCAGAAAACCATAGAGGTACGAAATAGAATCGAGCTGAAAAAACTAAATAATGTCCCGTTTAACATTATTTAATCCTTTTGGGGGTATTTGATTTTTCGTTTCGAGGGTCTTTTAAATAAAAACTGGCTATGAGGCGTCTTGCCATCTTCATCCCTCTGTTCCTCTGCGTCGGCCTTTCGGCGCAGACGGAGGAGGATGTTAATAGGATAGCAGGTTATGCCTTTCACCTCAACTATTTCAGCCAGCTCTGTCCGCAGGAGAAGGTCTATCTCCATTTGGATAACACGGCTTACTTTCAGGGCGAGACTATTTGGTACGCAGCTAACGTGGTAGATGCCACTACGGGAGGCGAAGCTGCCAGCAAGGTGCTCTACGTGGAGCTGCTATCTCCTACGGGTGTGATTCTGAAACAGCAGAAGCTGAAAGTGGTTGACGGGCGTTGTCACGGCTCGTTTTCCCTTATTGATTCGTCTGTCGAGGAGGCTGTGAAGATGCGTGGCGCCATCGGCTACCCAAGTGGTTATTACCAGATTCGCGCCTACACCCGCGCCATGCTTAACTTCGACGATGCGGGCATCTTCTCACGTGTCATCCCCGTCTATAAGGAGCCCAAGACGGAAGGCGACTATAGTGACCCCGTCATGGAACGGTACACCTATCACGAGGTGAACCGCCCTGACCCGAAGCGCTCCGAGAAGCTGGACAAGTTCAACCTGACCTTCTATCCCGAAGGGGGACACCTCGTTAGCGGCCTTGCCTGCCGCATCGCCTTTCAGGCAACCGACAAACAGGGGCATGGCGTCAATATTGAAGCGTTGACGGACAACGACGGTAACACCCTCCCCATCCCCCTCCAGCACAACGGCATGGGCAGTTTCTCTCTTACCCCCGATAAGACAAACCGAAAGGTACAGGCCATCTACGAGGGAAAGAAATACTCGTTCACGCTCCCCGAGCCTGAGCCGGAGGGATGCACGCTACAGGTTTTGAGGTCAACAAGTCAACAAGTCCACGATTCAACGAGTGGAGATAGTCTTATCGTCAATTTTGCTGCCGCAGGGCTGCCGGCAACCAAGCTGCTTGCCTATACGCTTACTTCGCAGGGGCGATGCCACGCCGTGGATACGCTTACCGTCGGCGCAAGGGGCTGCACACGTACCCTCTCCACAGCGGGATTTCCTACGGGAGTCTATCAGCTGACGCTCTTCGACGCCGAGGGAGCTGTCTATGCTCAGCGCCTCTTCTTCGTTGACAACGGCATTCCGACCGAGACCGTTTCCGTTACCGCAGACAGGGCGGACTACCGCCCCTTCGACGAAATCCGCCTGAACCTGCAAGTCACGCCTCCTTCAGGAGGGGAAGGGGGAGGCCGTACCTTCTCCCTTGCCGTGCGTGATGCTGCCGACTACGGCACAGCCTACCGTGACGACATCCGCACCTACATGCTGCTTTCGTCCGAACTTAAAGGCTTAATCGAAGACCCGGGGTGGTACTTCGAGGAAGGTCAACAAGTCAACAAGTCAACAGGTCAACAAGTCACTAATCACTCCAAAGAGTTAGACCTCCTAATGATGGTGCAGGGCTGGACGCGCTACAACTGGCGTCAGATGGCAGGGGTGGAGCCGTTTGAAATCCGACATTATACGGAGAGCCAACTCGTAGTTGACGGCTGGGCGTTCAGCCGCATCAAGGAAACACCTCTCCCTGATGTGAAGATAGCCGTGCGTCTCTCCTCGTTAGACCGAAAACATCAGCAGGAGACCACCGTCACTACCGACAGCCTCGGCTACTGGAGCGTCGGTGTGGAGGATTTTGAAGGCGAATGGGACCTCTACATGGAAACCCGTCAGAAAGGCGACAAGAAGGGAGACAAAACCACGCGCGTCCGACTGGAGCGCTCGTCAAAGCCCGCCCTCTATGCCTACCAGCCCATCGAAAAATATATCCCCGATGATAGGTGGAATGCCTCAGACATTGAGATGGTCGAGGAAATGGAGGATTCTTTTGTGCTTCCCTCTGATGCCCACTTGCTGCAGGAGGTAGAGGTGCAAAGCCGACGCAAGTACATCGACTATTACACGTTCAAGGCTTTCGATGCCGCGAAGGATGCCGAACTAATATTGGATGAGGGAAATTACACCTACAAGGTGGTGGACTACTTGCGCGAGAAGGGCTACGATGTCACCTTTCCTGTTGGAGAAACCTTTGAATCCTTTATATCTAGATATAACTATGACGATTGGTTATCATGCCCACCTCTGGAAGAGATCAATGGGCGAGACTCTATAATGTCGCGTACTATCTATTACCAGTGGCTATCAATACAATCCCTTATAAACGGGGTTCGTACCTTTTGGTTTATTAAAGATGGAAGGAGAGATCGTACTGGACCGTCATTTTTTGATGGTTACGATATAGATTTGGAGGAGGTAAAAAGCATTATTGTCTATGATGACCGGAACTTGTTCTCTTCTTTCCCTGCCATTCGAGATTTATTTACGAATCGCCTAATTCAGAAGTTCGAAAGACCTCATAAATATCTAGGACTTCCCGCAGGTCTGTACATTGTAGAAATTGAGCTTAATCCCTCCCGCAAGCGTCGCACTTATGTGGATAAAAACGCCCGTTCCACCTCATTCACCGGCTATACCCCTGTTGTAGAGTTCTATGCCCCAACGTACCCAAACGGCCCTGTGCAGGGGGACAAGGACTACCGTCGCACTATCTATTGGAACCCCGAAGTCACAACGGATGCCGACGGCTACGCCTCAGTCTCGTTCTTCAACAACGGCTACAGCCACGCCCTCACCATCAGCGCCGAAGGAATGACAAGGGACGGCGTACCGATTATTAACTAAATACGCGCATTTGTATGAAAAAAGTAACGATTTGTCTCAATAGCATTTCTTTGGAAAAGAAGTCCCTTAGCGTTGAACGGGGACATGTCTTTATCTCTGCCGGATATGCCAAAGAAAAATCGGATGGCTCCTTGTCAATTCATGGCTCTGTACTTCCTTTTTTTGTTAGGGAAGATTTCGAACTGAGAACTGGCGACAGCATGTCCATTCGTATCGAGCCTACGGACGAACTCATCTTCGAAGGTGTTTCTGCCAAAAAGGATTTCGGGCGTCTTCTGGAACAATTTAAAGATATAGAAAAAAGACTCATCGATAAAGGAGCAATCAATGATGAAAGGAATAGCACTAACCATTAACGGAGTAACCACTACTGCAGCCATTGACGGAGCTGGAGTCGGGATTGTGGTTGACGTCCTCCCGGAGTATAACTATATTACTTTAGGAGGATATGACCCGAATACTGATATGCACATTACTTGGCTGGCAAAGGAAATTACACCCAGTGACACTATTGAGATAGCTATTATTGAAACCGAAGAAGTCTCTCCATACAAAGAGATGTCCCACAAGGAAGTCCTTGAAAGAGCCCAGGACATCGCTTCGGATAAAGAAGCGGAAGAAAGGGCAAAAGCTCATTTACTGGCAAAATACCTCTCGTTGAAAAAGTACCTCAATGAGAATAAAATCATTTGATATGTAAAAGGGCTTCCGTTCAGAAGTTTTTTTAGTGATTAGTGAGTAAAAACCACTATTATAATCCATCCCTGAAAGCAACTGATCTCACAGCCCAAGCAACGGTTTATAAACACGGGCGCAGTTTATATAAACAGGGGCCGTGTTTATATAAACAGGGGCGCTGTTTATAAACATCGCACTACGCGCAGAAATTGCCGTCAAACGATGACATTCTCTCCA
>JAEEGF011947935.1_pt1 | contig 10704 bp, 6 predicted proteins | sample 9134171 | NCBI WGS metagenome assembly JAEEGF01 (sample SAMN16246542, study PRJNA631951) | gut metagenome | biome: gut microbiome; feature: rumen; material: AP-attached | host: Bos | place: Iran: Karaj | collected 2018-10 | reverse complement strand
CTGGGCTCATAGAGCGGGTCGACGACATCGAATTGCACGGTGGTCTCGACGATGGGTGCCAGCGTGTTGCCAATGGTGATGGTGCGCCAGGGTGTGAAGCCCGGCAACATGATGGAGGCAGAGGTAGAGCCGAAGCCGTTGTTCTCACCCTCCTGCGGATATTCCACAGTGTAGCCCGTGCCAGCCTTATAGTCGCTCAGGCGTGCACCGCAATACTGACCCGTTACACCCGTCTCAGAGATGAGAATCCAAAGAGCCTTGGCTGCATTTGCCTGCGAGGCTTTTTTGTCACCCACGGTAGATGAAAGGGGGGCCTTAAAGAGGCATGGGAACGTGTAGCCCACGCCGAAGCGAGAAGCCTTCGTCATCGGGGCATCGGCCTCGTAGTCCTCTTCGTAGCTGGGCTTCGTGCGCTCCCAACCAGTCATCGGAGTGATCTGCGGAGAAAGGAATGTCGTCGTGCCGTCGATGATGTTGAAGGCTGTGGCCTCACGCTGCACGATGGCGCACTTGGGGTTGTCCCTCGGGCCGCGACCGAGCTGGTAGCAGAAGGCAACGTCGTTGTTCGACACCTGGAAGATGACGCTCATGGGAATGCGCTTTGCCGTTGCGAAGTCCACCTGCAGGCGATTGGCCTGATAGGAGATGTCGGAACGCTTCGTCGAGCGCATCTTGTAGTGTTTGTTGATGGGCATCTGAGTGGCCTTCTCCTGCATGGTGAGTCCCTGCGTGAAGTCGCCGAGATTGGTCACGAGGCCCAGTGCAGAGGGCTTCAGCACCACGGTGCCGTCGTAGCTCACGCTGTAGCAGGCACGTCCGTCCTGGCAGGAAATAGTCACTTGGAGTCGTCCGTCGGGCGAGCTCACAGTCTTGTCGTCGGCGTAGGTTGCGAGCGTAGCAAACAACGCCATGAAGAAAAACAGTTTTCTCATTTGTATAAATCGGTTTGGTTTGTAATTCTTGCGAAATCGCGGAGGAACTGGGCGAAGCCGTCGGCGCAGGCATCGGCGAAGCGACGGCCCTTCTCGGCGGTGGAGAGAGCGGGATTGCCAATGCCCGTGTCCTCGGTGACGAGTGTCCAGTGGCGCGGCATCCACACCTTTCCTTCGCGCAGGGCGGGGATGGCGAACTGGCGGCTACGGCCCTCACCAGCCTCTTCGAGCCGTACGAGCTCGGGGTGATAGTGCATCATCACAGAGGTCTCAATCTCGTCGGCATGATCGCCTGGCTGGTCGAAGTATTCCTTGACAGGCGCCATCTTGAACCAGTCGGCGGAGGCGATAAAACACCCACACTCCATATCCCTTATCATCTGCTTAAACGAATTGCCGCCATGACCGTTGATGATGAGAAGGCGGCGAAGGCCCTGATGAGCGAGCGAAGCCACGATGTCCTTCAGGATGGCGAACTGCGTCTCGTAGTGGTAGTGGATGCAGAAGGGCAGGTCGCGCTGACCGGGGTTCTGCGACCCCATCATCACCGGTGGCAACACCATGCAGCGCACGCCGTATTCCTTCAATGCACGTTCGGCGGCATCGACGGCAACGGCATGCGAGAGGATGCAGTCGGTCATGTAGGGCAGGTGGAGGTTATGGGGCTCGGTGGCTCCCCAGGGCAGTATGGCCACATCGTATTTGTATTGCCGGGCTACTCCATAGGTGGAGACGGAAAGGTCGATTTCTCTATTCATATCTGTCGTTGTTGATTCTGAAACAAGGTTCTACATCTGTCGGTGTTTAATCATAAATCCAGGGTTCGGGACGTTTCGACACCTTTATCTTAAATGTCGAGGCAGGCAGGCCGAAGCCGTTGACGAGGTTCGCACGGGTGAACGGCTGCCAGGCATAGCGCACCTCGGCAGGCTCCGTCACCTCAGGACAGGTGAGGAGGACGCTAATGCCTTCAACCCGTGCCTCGGCCTCGTGGAAGATGCCGTCAGGACCTGCCACCTCGAAGCCGATGATACGGTTGCCGGTGACTGCATGCAGGCCTTTGTTTCCATCGTGAATGCCGTGGAAGGCCACGCGCACGCCACCTTGATAGCGGTCGGCTCCGAGCACTCGCGGCGACTCGCCAGCCTGTTTGTGGCCGTAGGTGTTGAGGAGTGCCGTGCGTGCCAAGCGTTCGCCAACGGGTTGCTTCAGGCGATAGTGTACGTCAAGCGAGTCGCCGCAGTCGTGGCTGACCACCATTTGCGAGAGATTGCTGTTTGCCAGTCGGCGCTGACTATCACGGAAGGCAGGCCACGACGGACGGTTCAGGCCCGAGAGCTGAACATAATGGAACGAGAGATACCGGTTTCTGAAATACTGTCGCCAGCTGTCGCGAAGCAGGCGGAAGAGCCGTTCGTGGAGTTCGATGTTATGCGCATTCGACTCGCCCTGGTACCACGCCACACCTTTTATATGATAATGATCGAGGGGCAGGATGCCGGCTTCGAACATGTAGCAGGGCTCATAGGGATGGCGCTGGCGGCGCGTGCGGTTCAGGTCGGGCTGTGACTGACCGTCCTTCTCTATGTTCACCGCCTGAGCAATGTTCTTCAAAGCGCGGCCACGAGCCCACTGCTGACCATAGTCGCCAAAGTACCAGTCGGTCAAGATGTTCGGGAGTTTCTGCTCCAACGTGTTTCGGTCAATCCACGACTCGGTGGTGGTTCCGCCCACGGCGTTGCAGATGAGTCCGATGGGCACTTGCAGCGAATCGGCCAGCACACGGCCCATGTGGTAGGCAATAGCCGAGAAACGCTTCACGCTCTCAGGAGTTGCCAGCTGCCAACGGGGCTTCTTCAATAGGCGCATGTGGTTGACGGAGTCGCAGACTTCCAGCGGCCACTCCACGTTGTCGGTGGGATAGAGTGTCGACATGTCGCAGAGATGGAGAGCCCCACCCCTACCCTCTCCAGCAGGGAGGGGGGTAGAATCTATGGTGGCAGAAAGCGGGAACTCCATGTTCGACTGACCGGAGCAGAGCCACACCTCACCAACATAGACGCTATCAATTACAACCTGCTGTAGGGGCAGACCCCCGTGTCTGCCCGAAGACAATCGTTTATTTGATTTCTTGCCGCTTTCGGGCAGACACAGGGGTCTGCCCCTACGGGTAGTTTCAAACGTCAGACGATATGGGCCTCCGGCCTCGACGGAGGGGAAGGCAACGCGCCATTGGCCGTCGATGGAGGTCATTGCCGAGCGTTGCAGGTTGTTGAAGGTTACTCGCACCTCGTCGTTGGCATTGGCCATACCGTGCAAGACAATGCTGTCGCCACGCTGGAGCACCATCCCGTTACCATACATCGGCGAGGGCTGCAGGCCACCATAGTTGCCCGTGATGGCCGAACAGACGGTACGCGCAAGAATAGCGGCTCCTTCGGCATTGGGATGCAGGGCATCGGGAAAGAGGTCGGGATGGCTGTAGAGCGGCGTGTGCAGGTCGATGAGCCCGACGTCGGCGGTTGCAGCAATCTGGCGAATGGTCTTCTGAATGGCTTCGTGCCAGTCGCGCGTTCCGCTTTGGAACCGCGAGTGGCGGTGGAAGATGGGCGTCATCAGGCAAATCCAAATCTTTGCCTTCGGATTCGCAACACGGAACGAATCGATGAGTGCACGATAATCACCGATGAACTCATCGCCGTAGTTCGGCCAGTTGCGCGGGTCGGTATCGTTCAGTCCCAGATGAATGACTACGAGGTCGGCTTTGAAGTCCATAGCCTGTCGGAACTCGGGCAGCTGCGTGTAGGGCCGGTGCCCATGACGGAGCAAGGTGGCTCCCGAGTGGCCAAAGTTTCTGACGTCGAAGCCCTCGCCCAATAGTTGCTGCAACACAACGGGATAGGCGGTGTGCTCGCGGTCGCTCAAGCCATAGCCATAGGTGACGCTATTGCCCACGCAGGCCACGCGTAGCACGGGTGATTCCTTGCCCTTCGCAGACACGGAGAGCGATAACAACAATAGTGCAAAAAGAAGGAGTCGTTTCATCTTAGGCAAATTGATAGAAGGTAAGGTTGACTGCAGCAGTCAGGGTGCGTTAAAATGGGAAAAGCACTGCGGGTGTGACAAAATGAAGAAAGGAGTCAATTTGTAGTCCCCTCCTTCGCGAAGGAGGGGACTCCAGGGAGCGTCATTTCATCCCATTCGCTATTTCGTTACAGCGGCTTGTACTCCACGAAGGCTTCCATAGCCTCATAGCAGGCGAGGCCGAGGTCGTCGTAGAGCTTTGCCGTGCCGCGGTTACGATCTTCGGCGCGCTGCCAGAACAGACGCTCGTCGTTGCCCAGGAACGGAGCACTCTCCATCTGCGACTGATGCTTCAGGATGGAGTTACGCTTGGCGCGCAGCTCCTCGGGCGACATGGGCACGCACATTTCGATGTTCTCGATTTCCCACTCGGCCCATGCACCGCGATACATCCAGATGCGGCACTCCTTCAGCCACTCGGCACCGGCGCTCTTCTCCTCGTCGATGGCGGCAAGGACGGCATCGGTACACTTGCGGTGGGTGCCGTGTGGGTCGGCAAGGTCGCCGGCAACGTAGATCTGATGGGGCTTGATATCGGTGATGAGCTTCTGCACAATGGCTACATCCTTCTCCGACATGGGCAGCTTCTCAATCTTACCACTCTCGTAGAACGGCAGGTCGAGGAAGTGCACGCGGTCGAGCGGAATCTGGCTGAAGGTGCAGGCCGTACGGGCTTCGCCACGACGGATGAGACCCTTGATGGTCAAGATGTCGCGCGTGTCAAGATCACCTTCCTTCTTCTCGGCCAGGAACTTCTTGATTTCGGCATACTTCGTGTTGATCATCTCGTCCTTGCCTTCGCCGAAGATTTGGTTGAAGCCATTGATGAAATGCATAAAGCGGGTTACCTCTTCATCGCCCACGGCAATATTGCCCGACGTCTCGTAGGCCACATGCACCTCGTGTCCCTGTGCCACGAGTCGCTGCAGCGTGCCACCCATCGAGATGACATCGTCGTCGGGGTGAGGCGAGAAGATAATCACGCGCTTCGGGAACGGCTTCGCACGCTCCGGACGATAGGTGTCGTCGGCATTGGGCTTGCCACCTGGCCAGCCAGTGATGGTGTGCTGTAAATCATTGAAAATCTTGATGTTGGCGTTGTAGGCTGAACCATAAAGTGCAAGAAGTTCGGAGAGTCCGTTCTCGTTGTAGTCCTTGTTGGTGAGCTTCAAGATGGGCTTGCCGGTCTTCTGGCAGAGCCACACCAGAGCAGAGCGCACGAGCTTGTCGTTCCACTCCAGCGACGTCACGAGCCAAGGGTGCACGATGCGCGTGAGCTTGCCAGCGGCAGCAAGGTCGGTGACCACATGAACGTCGTTGTGTGTCTGCAGGAATGTGGCAGGTATCTGGTCGGTAATGGGACCTTCCACAGTCTTCTGGATGATCTCTGCCTTGCCCTCGCCCCATGCGGTAAGATAGATGCGGCGGGCGGCGAGGATGGTGGCAATACCCATCGTGACCGAGCACGGCGGAACCAACTCGCTACTGTTCATGCTACGCGACATCTCCTCGCGCGACGTGGCATCGATCAGGATGATGCGCGACTGCGAGTTGAGCGACGAGCCAGGCTCGTTGGTGGCGATGTTTCCCATGCGTCCGATACCGAGAAGCATGATGTCGATGCCACCGAAGGTCTTGATGCGCTGCTCATAGAGGCGGCAATGCTGCTGCACACGCTCCTGTGCCACGGTTCCATCGAGCGAGAAGATGTTCTGGCGGTCGATGTCTACATGGTCGAGGAAACGCTCCTGGAGCAGCTGCAGGGCGGTGTGCTGCGTCTCGGGTATGATGGGATAATACTCATAGGCGTTGAACACAATGACATTCTGGAAGCTGACGCCCTCCTTCTTGTGACGGCGGATGAGCTCGTCATAGACCGGTGTGAGCGAGGTGCCGGTGCCCAGACCCAGCACGCAGTATTTGCCTTCGCGTTGCTTCTGCTTGATTTCGTCGATGATGTCGTAGGCAACAGCCTCGGCAGCCTCCTCCATCTTCGGATAGATTTCGGTGGGCAGCTTCTCCAAACGGGTGATCTCACTACGGTCGACGGCCGTCAGCGGACGATAGAATGCTTCAGGTACTTTGTTCAGTACGATTTGTGAGCTCAGGTTTAGTCTCATAGGTTTTGTAGATAATTATTTAAAAAGGGCGGCAAGACCCGCATGGAGTCTTGTCGCCGCAGTTGTGAATTAAAGGTTGTCTTTTTCTATGTCCTTGAAATACTTATAGGTGGCGACCTTCAGCTCGTCGGTGGCAGCCTCGTCGCAAACGATGATGCCGTGCTGATGCTGTTGAAGGGCGCTGATGGTCCAAGCCTGGCAGACAGGGCCTTCGACGGCTGCCTGCAGGGCACGCGTCTTAGCATGACCGTTCACCAGAATCATCACCTCGCGGGCATCCATCACGGTGCCTACGCCAACGGTCAGAGCCGTCTTGGGCACTTTGTTCACGTCGCCCTCGAAGAAGCGCGAGTTGGCGATGATGGTGTCGGTGGTGAGCGTCTTCTGACGGGTGCGCGACACGAGCGACGAGAACGGCTCGTTGAAGGCGATGTGGCCGTCGGGGCCGATGCCGCCGATGAACAGGTCGATGCCGCCTGCCTCGGCAATCATCTCCTCGTAGTGAGCGCACTCGGCCTCGAGGTCTTCAGCGTTACCATTCAGGATATGTATATTCTCTTTCGGACAGTCGATGTGATTGAAAAGATTGGTGGCCATGAAGGAGTGGTAGCTCTCGGGATGCTCCTCGGGCAGACCTACATACTCGTCCATGTTGAAGGTGAGCACATTCTTGAACGACACACGACCTTCCTTATTAGCCTTCACCAGGTTCTTGTACATGCCAACAGGCGATGAACCCGTAGGCAGACCCAACACGAACTTATGCTCGGGTGTGGGGTTGAAGACGTTGATGCGCTTGATAACATACTCGGCAGCCCAACGTGACAGCTGCTCATAGTCAGGTTCGATAATTACTCTCATAACGTTACGAATAAAGTTTAATTTACATGTTGTTACCTATAATATTATGCAAAGGTACGAAGAAGTGAGCGAACTACAAAATGAAAACAAACTTTTTTTCATTTTTTTCTTCCGAACGAGAGTATCTTCGACGCCGTCAAAGGAAGTTTTTTAACGAAACCGACCAAAAGAAATGACATATTTCTTTTCGGTGCACGAAAAAAAGATGCGCCATAATTTTGTATTGTTCTCACTTATTCGTACCTTTGCACCATAATATTTATTAGATGAAGGAATTTGTTATATCGGAGGCCAAAGCGGAAACAGCCGTGCTCGTGGGCCTCATCACTCAGAATCAAGACGAAGCAAAAACCAAAGAATATCTCGACGAACTGGAGTTCCTTGCCGAGACAGCAGGCGCCGTGGTCGTGAAGCGCTTCACTCAGCGCGTGAACGGCCCCAGCCAGGTGACCTATGTGGGCAAGGGAAAGTTGGAGGAGATTCGCAACTACATCAGGCAGCAGGAAGAACTTGCTGACGAGTGGGAAAAGGCGGAAAGGGAGAACGAGGCCGATTGGTCAGACAAATCGGACGCATCGGAAAAGCCGGAAGCCCCCCAGCCCATCGGTATGGTAATCTTCGACGACGAGCTATCAGCGAAGCAGATACGCAACATCGAGCAAGAGTTGAAGGTGAAGATTCTCGATCGCACGAGTCTCATCCTCGACATCTTCGCCATGCGTGCCCAGACGGCCAACGCGAAGACACAGGTGGAGTTGGCGCAATATCGCTATATGCTGCCCCGCCTGCAACGACTCTGGACGCACCTTGAACGACAAGGCGGTGGCTCGGGTTCGGGCGGCGGCAAGGGAAGCGTGGGACTGCGCGGACCTGGTGAGACCCAGCTCGAGATGGACCAGCGCATCATCCGTCAGCGCATCACGTTGTTGAAGGAGCGACTGGTGGAAATCGACAAGCAGAAGACCACCCAGCGCAAGAACCGCGGGCGACTCATCCGCGTGGCATTGGTGGGTTATACGAACGTGGGCAAGTCGACCATTATGAACCTGTTGTCGAAGAGCGAGGTGTTTGCAGAAAACAAGCTCTTTGCCACCCTCGACACAACCGTTCGAAAGGTGGTCATCGAGAACTTGCCGTTCCTGCTCGCCGACACCGTTGGCTTCATTCGCAAGCTGCCCACAGACTTGGTGGATTCGTTCAAGTCGACACTCGACGAGACGCGCGAGGCCGACCTATTGTTGCACATCGTCGACATCTCGCATCCCGACTTCGAAGAACAGATCAAGGTCGTTGAGAAGACACTCGCCGACCTGGGCTGCTCCGAGACGCCGTCGATGATTATCTTCAACAAGATTGATGCCTACAAGTGGACGCCACAGGACGAAGACGACCTGACACCACCGAAGAAGGAGAACATCTCGCTTGACGAGTTGAAGCGCACATGGATGGCCCGACTCGACGAGAACTGCCTCTTCATCTCGGCGAAGGAGAAACAAAACATCGAGGAGTTCCGCGAAGAGATTTACAAGCGCGTGCGCCAGCTGCATGTACAGAAATATCCTTACAACGACTTCCTGTATAACGTAGAAGACACATATCAATAATGATTGGGGTCGTGTATGATTTGCCTCCAACCATGTAGGGACGCGGCGTGCCGCGTTTCTGTGAGGGGAAAAGCATGCACCAGAACGCGATACGTCGCGTCCCTACATTCTCCAATCTATAAAACAACACAATAATATGAACCAATACAGACAACTGACAGAGCAAGAAATTGACATCCTCGAGAACAACAGCTGTTGGTCGGAGGACTGGTCACGCGTGATGGTGGCCGACTTTTTCAAACCTAACTACTTCCACCGTGTGATGTTCTATGGCGACATTCGCCTGGGCAACTTCGAGAAGAACGTGGAAGTGTCGAAAGGCTTCGTGAAGCATTCGGGCATCAACAACGCCACGCTGCGCAACGTCACCGTCGGCGACAACTGTCTCATCGAGAACATTGGCAACTACATCAATAACTATACCATCGGCGACGACACCTATATCTCGAACGTCTGCACGATGGAGACGACCGAGGGTGCCACCTATGGCGAGGGACATCTCATCTCCGTGCTCAACGAGGTGGGCGATGGTAACCTCATCCTCTTCCGCGACCTGAACAGCCAGTTTGCGGCCTTCATGGTGAAGCACTTCCAGAACAAGCCGCTGAAGGATGCCATCCGTCGCATGATCAACGAACAGATACAGCGCACCATTCCCGATCGTGGCACCATTGGCAACAATGTGAAGATTGTGAACACGAAGGAAATCACGAATACCGTCATCTACGACTGCTGCGAGATTAGCGGTGCTGCACGCCTGAGCGACTGCACCATTAGCTCCTCGCCGACGAATACGGTGTTCATCGGAACGGGTGTCATCTGCGAAAACTCCATCATCAGCGACGGCTGTTCCATCATCAACTCCGTGAAGATGGAAGACTGCTTCGTCGGCGAGGCCTGCCACGTGAGCAATGGCTTCACGGCATCGGCCAGCGTGTTCTTCGCTAACAGCTACATGTCGAACGGCGAGGCTTGCGCAGCCTTCTGCGGACCGTTCTCGGCCAGCCACCACAAGTCGAGCCTGCTCATAGGTGGCATGTTCTCGTTCTACAACGCCGGCTCGGCCACCAACTTCTCGAACCACGCCTACAAGATGGGACCCATGCACTATGGTACCCTGGAGCGTGGCACGAAGACTGCCTCGGGTGCCTATCTGCTGATGCCCGCCACCATCGGCACGTTCTCGGTGTGCTTCGGTAAGCTGATGTATCACCCCGACACGCGCGACCTACCATTCTCATATCTCATTGCCTATGGCGACACGATGTATCTCTCGCCAGGCCGCAACCTCACCACCGTGGGTCTATACCGCGACATTCGCAAGTGGCCGAAGCGCGACAAGCGTCCGCACGACGGCCGCAAGAGCATCGTGAACTTCGACTGGCTGTCGCCCTACTCCGTCGGTGAAATCCTGCGAGGCAAGAAGATTCTGGAGCGCCTGCGCACAGCATCGGGCGACAATGTGTCGACCTATAACTACCACGAGTATGTCATCAACGCCTCGTCGTTGCGCAAGGGCATCAAGTACTATGATATTGCCCTTCGCATCTACATGGGTGCCGTGCTGAAGCGCCACGCCCTCGTGAAGCCCATCACCGAGGTGGGACTCGGCAACTGGACCGACCTCTCAGGCCTGCTGCTGCCCGAGTCGGAAGAGAAGCGCCTCATCAACGATATTGAAGACGGCACGCTGGAAACCATCGAGGACGTCATTGAGCGCTTCAACGAGATAGACCGCAACTACTCGGAGTATCGTTGGACGTGGACCTACGACATGATTTGCAGCTACTACGGTCTGGAAGAAATCACAGAGGCCGACGCCGAGCGTGTGCGCCAAGACTATGTGACCGCCCGCCGCGCCTGGATTGCCGAGATTCGCAAGGATGCCGAGAAGGAGTTCACGCTGGGCGACGTTGAAGAAGGCGTGCTCGACGACTTCCTCGAGCTCCTCGATGCCGAGGTAGACTTCGAGAATCAGAAACTGTATATGTAGTCCTGGGAAATCATAGGATGCCCTAGGAATACCTAAGAAACCCTAGGAAACCCTAAGAAACCCTAAGACCCCTAGAATTATAAAAAAAAGCAACAATATGAAGAAAACAA
>JAEEGF011013592.1_pt1 | contig 10704 bp, 9 predicted proteins | sample 9134171 | NCBI WGS metagenome assembly JAEEGF01 (sample SAMN16246542, study PRJNA631951) | gut metagenome | biome: gut microbiome; feature: rumen; material: AP-attached | host: Bos | place: Iran: Karaj | collected 2018-10 | reverse complement strand
TAGTGGAACGAATTGTTCACCACCACTTCGCGCGTAGTACCGTCCACACTGATGCTCTCGCGCAAAAACTCGCCCGCAGGCACTATCCATGTGAGTATTGCGGCAAAGACAATCAGTCCAAAGACAATAGTGAATGTATGCGGTATCCGTTTCAATTCTCAGTTCCCAATTATCAATTTCTCAAACTGGCCAAATAGCTGTTTCTATATCGCGGGTCAGCACTAACCTCTTCTCCAAACCATTCAGGAGCCACAAACGCTTCGGCAGCTTCGGTGGTGGGAAATTCCACCTCGACCAGACGCAGGCCTTCGTGGACACCATGGAAGATGTCGAGTTCGGCTATTTGGGTGGTGTATAGTCCGTCGGCCTCGCTGCGTCGCAGGTCGATGCGATAGCGCGTCTTGCACACAAGGTGTCCCTCGCACTTCGCTCGCAACAGATTGTACCCCTCGTCCGATAATGCAAACTCTTCTTCGCGGTTCACTATGGCCGTAGTGGTCCCAGTGCGCATCTTCTCCTTTACCGTGAGGATATAGTCATCGCCCATCCTGCGGACACGCAGGGTGGGCGATGTGCAAAGGTATCCTTGTTCTATCTCTACATGAGGATAGCTCTCCAAATCATTTGGAAGCGAGCGAACAAGGTATTTCCTCTCTATCTCCATCAGAGGGTTTTCAAATAGTCGGTGACATTCTTCTCGATACGGGCGGCCACAGCGGGGCAGTCGTCTGCCTTCTGGAATTTCTCTCCGGTAATATGCTCATAGAGTTCAATGTAGCGGTCGCTGATGCTGTTCACTATCTCCTCGGTCATCTCGGGAACCTTCTGTCCCTCTTTGCCCTGGAACCCGTTGTCCATCAGCCACTCGCGCACAAATTCCTTGCTCAGCTGGCGCTGGTGCTCTCCCTTCTTCAGACGCTCCTCGTAGCCGTCGGCATAGAAATAGCGGCTGCTGTCGGGGGTGTGGATCTCGTCGATGAGATAAACCTTTCCGTTGCGCTTGCCGAATTCATATTTGGTATCCACCAGGATAAGACCCTGACGGGCAGCGATTTCCTGTCCGCGGGCAAATATCTTGCGGGTGTAGTCTTCCATCACTTCGTAGTCCTCCTTAGAGACGATGCCCTGGGCAATGATTTCCTCTTTCGAGATGTTCATGTCGTGGCCTTCGTCGGCCTTGGTTGTCGGGGTAATGATGGGCTCGGGGAAACGCTCGTTCTCGCGCATGCCGTCGGGCAGTTTCACACCACAGATTTCGCGTACACCTTTTTTATAATCACGCCATGCTGAACCCGTCAGGATGGAGCGGATAATCATCTCCACACGGAATCCCTCGCACTTCAGTCCGACGGTCACCATCGGGTCGGGTGTGGCAAGCTTCCAGTTGGGACAGATGTCGGTGGTGGTATCCAGGAACTTGGCGGCAATCTGGTTCAGCACCTGACCTTTGAAGGGAATGCCTTTGGGCAGCACCACGTCGAAGGCTGAGATGCGGTCGGTAGCCACCATTACTAACAGGTCGTCGTTGATGTTATACACATCACGCACCTTGCCATGATAAACACTCTTTTGTCCAGCAAACTGGAAATCGGTTTTTGTTAAAGCTTTCATTTTTATGTTTTTATTCTGATTCTTCACTTTTCTGCTTGTCGTAGGCCTCGTAGGCATTCACAATCCTTGTCACGAGCTTGTGCCTGACGATGTCTTTCTTGTTCAATTCCACCAACGAGATGCCTTCCACGCCTTTCAAAATACGGATGGCTTCCCTCAGTCCGCTCAGGTGTTCTTTGGGCAGGTCCACCTGCGTCATGTCGCCCGTGATAATCATCTTCGTGTTCCATCCCATGCGGGTGAGGAACATCCTAATCTGGGCTGGAGTGGTGTTCTGGGCCTCGTCTAATATGACTACGGCATCGCTCAGCGTACGGCCTCGCATAAAGGCCAGCGGAGCAATCTGTATGACGTGCTTCTCCATCATGTCCTGCAGCTTTACGGCGGGTATCATGTCCTCCAGCGCATCATAGAGCGGCTGCAGGTAGGGGTCTATCTTGTCCTTCATATCGCCCGGCAGGAATCCAAGTTTCTCGCCGGCTTCCACGGCAGGGCGCGACAGGATGATCTTCTTGGCCTGCCGTTCCTTCATGGCCCTCACCGCCAGGGCGATGCTCAGATAGGTCTTTCCGGTTCCAGCTGGTCCCACGGCGAATATCATGTCGTCTTTCTCGAAGGCATCCACCAGTTTCTGCTGGTTCTCGGAGCGGGGCTTGATGGGGCGTCCGCTGATGCTGTAGGCCACAACGCCCTTCACGGCATCGTCTTTGGTCTTGTTCCCGTGAATAATGTCGAGAATGTCCTCCTCGGTGATGCGGTTGTATTTCAGCACATGCTTGCGCATCAGTTCCACCTTATCCTCAAACGAAGTCATCTGCAGCTCGTCGCCGATGACGCGCAGCACATTGTCGCGTGCCACGATTCTGATTTTCGGAAAAAGTGCCTTCAGCATCTGCAAATGACTGTTGCCGACGCCATAGAACACAATCGGGTCTATGTCTTCAAGGACGATATGCTTTTCTATCACGTGATTTCAATAAATTTTCTGCAAAATTACAAAATGTTTTTGTTATTCGTGTAAAAATTAATACCTTTGTGCTTTAAATGGATTATTTTTTATGGAAATTACAAAAAACAGATATCTGACAGGCTTTGCCGCCATCGTTTTCCTGCTGGCCATTGTGAGGCTCATTTTCCCTTCGGTAGCCCATCCCACGGCACAGAACGAAAACGCCGAAATAGCCGACAGCCTTGTTGCCGACTCATTGGAAAAAGCGGAAGAAGAACAGAAGGCCGTTGCCATGATGGAGGCGAAAAAGGCTGAGGAGGAAAAGAGGGCAGAAGAAGCACGCAAAGCTGAGGAAGCACGCAAGGCCGACACGATAAAAAAGGCTGAAGAGGCACAGAAGACGGCCTTGAAGGAAACCCCGAAGACTGAGACCGCCGCACAGACAGGCTTCTCACGCTTCTTTAATCCCGACGGCACGGAGGCAAAGCACCGCATCTGGAGTGTGCCGCGCTACTCGGAAGCATTCCCCGACAGCCAGCAGGTGCAGTATGCCTCGGCCCGCAAGTGGGGTGTGGCATCGGTTCAGAACCGTCAGGAGGCCGAGAACCGCAAGCGCGAACTGGTATATGTGGGAGCCAGTCCCTACTATTATATTGAGAAGATGAACCGCTCGGTGCCCTATCTGGTGCCGAGGGCTGCCGTGTTGTTGAACGATATCGGACGAGCCTACTTCGACAGCCTTCAGCTGAAGCAGGTGCCGCTTCATAAGTTCATCATCACCAGTGTGTTGCGCACCAAGGACGATGTTGACAAGCTGCGTAACTACAACAAGAATGCAACAGAGAACTCGTGCCATCTCTACGGCACCACGTTCGACATCTGCTACAACCGATATAAAACCGTTCAAGACCCCGATGGTCCCCGCCGGCGTGAGGTAAGGAATGACACGCTGAAGTGGGTACTATGCGAAGTCTTGAACGATATGAGGCGCAACGGCCGCTGTTATGTGAAATATGAAGTGAAGCAGGGCTGCTTCCACATAACGGTCAGATAGCACCTGGCTTAATCAATAGTCATCGTCGTCGGCCATCTCGGCTGCATCAAGCGAGAGGTCCTCGGGATTCTCATCGAAGGTGGTGCGATAGCTTTCCTCGGTGAGCTTGTCCTCATCGTAGTCGTCGTCCTCGTCGGGCTTGTTGTAGTCGTCTTCAATCTCGGGTGCATCCTCGTCGTCCTCGTCGTCCACATCTACCTCGCTTTCATCATCGATGCCGAACGACAGGCGTGGCTTCTCCATCATGGGCTTCTCCTTGGCGAAGATGGCCTCCACCCATGTGCCCTTGGGGATTTCAAGCACCTCGAAACCGTCCTCTATCTTCTTCTCGTACATGCCGCCCTTGTTGTGCAGGCGGTCCTTGGGCAGGGTAGTGGTAGAGATGTCGAAGCCGGTCTGGATGATGTCCTGGATGCTCTGCGAGAGCGAATCCCATCCGCCTCCGAAGTTACGGTCAATCACCTCCATCAGCTTGGCAGCAGAGATGTGGCGGATGTTCTCGTAGGTAAGGTCGGTAACGCGCATGATGGGGCGCTTCTTGATGGCATACTTCAGCTTGTTGTTCTCGTCAAGCCTGATTTGCCCCACCTTATACCCACGGGCCTCATACTTCTTGATGGCTTCCGGTTTGTCGATTTTCACCTCTTCGAATTCGAAGGCCGAACGGATGATGTCCATGTAATGGCGTGCGTTCTCTTTCAAGTCGGCATCTTTCTCGGCCACTTCCCATAAACGGAAGATGTCATTCTCCTGGATGTCCCACACGTTGCTCTTGTTGAGCGTCTTCAGTGTGAGGGATTTGTTAGCATTGTCTTTCATATCAATTGCACTAATTTCCGCCGTGGCACAGGCTCAGCCCATTGCCCGTACGGTCTGTTATTATTACTCAAAAACAAAACGGTCACGATCGGCCAGCACCCCAAACCGCTCGCGGAAGCTGTTCAGCTCATCGATGTCGATGGTTGCCGAAACCGTGGTCTGCCGCTCGGTCAGGTCCTCTGCGATGGCTTTTCCGCGCGAATCTATCACGGCACTATGTCCCACGTAGTGGCAGTTGGGGTCGTCGCCCACACGGTTGCAACCAATCACATAGCACTGGTTCTCTATGGCCCGTGCCCTCAATAGTGTGTGCCACACATGCTGGCGCGATTCAGGCCAGTTGGCTACACAGATGATGGCATCGTAGTCGCCACGATAGCGCATCCACACGGGAAAACGCATGTCGTAGCAGGTGACCAGCAGGAACCTCACTCCGCGCCATTCCACCACTTTGCGCTTGTGGCCAGCCCTGTAGTAGCGGTCCTCGCCTCCGTAGCGGAACAGATGGCGCTTGTCGTAGGTGCTGATTTCACCGCTTGGCTCAACGAAGAACTGGCGGTTCACGGATTGCCCGTTGTCCAGTTTCACGGCCAGACTGCCACACACGGCGGCATCCTTTTTCCGGGCCGTGTTCCACATCCATGCCAGCGCCTCCTGCTGATCCTCGCCCGGGGCATCGGTCACGAATCCCGTGCTCCACATCTCCGGAAGAACAAACAAGTCGGCCGTTCCGGCTTCTTCAATCAGCCGTTCAGCCTTTTCAATGTTCTCTTCTGGTGAAGACCAGCTGATGTCGGTCTGCAGGAGTGTGATTTTCATTTGTAATTCGTTTTACCCGTGCAAAGATAGTGTATAAAATCTTATTTGCAAGTTTTTCTATGGAAAATTTTTGGAGATTGCATTATTTTTATAACTTTGCAACCAATATGTCACAGCCATTAGCAGAACGAATGCGTCCGCGCACGCTCAATGAATACATTGGGCAGCGTCATTTGGTGGGCGAAAATGCCGTCCTCCGGAAGATGATTGATGCCGGACGCATCACCTCTTTTATATTATGGGGACCGCCGGGAGTGGGCAAGACCACCTTGGCGCAGATCATTGCCAACCAGCTGCAGACTCCCTTCTACACGCTCTCGGCCGTCACCAGCGGGGTGAAAGACGTGCGCGAAGTCATCGACAAGGCTTCAAAGGGCCGTTTCTTCAACGAGGCGTCGCCCATTCTCTTCATCGATGAAATCCACCGCTTCAGCAAGTCGCAGCAAGACTCGCTCCTGGGAGCCGTCGAGCGAGGCGTGGTGACGCTCATCGGAGCCACCACCGAGAATCCTTCCTTCGAGGTAATCCGTCCGTTGCTCTCACGTTGCCAGCTCTATGTGCTCAATCCTTTGGACAAAGACGACCTCATGCAGCTGCTCAACCGGGCCATTACCGAGGATGTCTATCTGAAAGAGCGGAAGATTACGGTGAAGGAGTCGGGTGCCATCCTGCGCTATAGCGGGGGCGATGCCCGCAAACTGCTCAACATCCTGGAACTGGTGGTGGAGTCGGCCAACAGCAACGAGGTGGAAATCACCGACGAACTGGTGGTGAGCCGCCTTCAGCAGAACCCGCTGGCCTACGACAAGGACGGCGAGATGCACTACGACATCATCTCGGCCTTCATCAAGAGCATCCGCGGGAGCGACCCCGATGCCGCACTCTACTGGATGGCCCGCATGATAGAGGGTGGGGAAGACCCGCAGTTCATTGCCCGCCGACTGGTGATCAGTGCCGCCGAAGACATCGGACTGGCCAATCCCAATGCCCTGCTGCTGGCCAATGCCGCCTTCGATGCCGTGATGAAAATAGGCTGGCCCGAGGGACGCATTCCATTGGCCGAATGTGCGGTCTATCTGGCCACCTCGCCCAAGAGCAATTCTGCCTATATGGGAATCGGCAATGCCCTGCAGCTGGTGAAGAAGACTGGCAACCAGCCCGTTCCGCTTCATCTCCGCAATGCTCCCACCCAACTGATGGCCGAGCTGGGCTATAGCGACGGCTATAAGTATGCCCACGACTATCCCGACCATTTCGTTGACCAGCAGTTCATGCCCGATGCATTAAAGAATGAAAGGCTCTGGCATGCCCAGCGGCACACACCCAGCGAAGAGAAGCTCTACCAGCGCATGAAGCAATGCTGGGGAAAACGCTTCGAAGAAGAGTAACACAACTAATCACCTTTCCACTTGGACACCATACAGTTCATCATCGAGTTCCTCGGAACATTCGCCTTTGCCATTTCCGGCACCCGCCTGGCTGCCTCCAAACAGTTCGACTGGTTTGGCGGCTATGTAGTGGGATTGGCTACAGCCATTGGCGGCGGCACACTCCGTGATGTCATGCTGGGGCTCACTCCGTTCTGGATGACCGATTCTATCTATCTGATATGTACGGCCTTTGCCCTCATCGTCACCATCATCTTCCGCAAACGGCTGGTGGGATTCAATCACACGTGGTTCATCTTCGACACCTTCGGACTGGCCCTGTTCACCATTGCCGGCATACAGAAGTCGCTCTTCGTGGGGCAGCCCTACTGGGTAGCCATCGTGATGGGATGCATTACGGGAGCTGCCGGTGGAGTTATGCGCGACGTGCTCATCAACGAGGTGCCGCTCATCTTCCGAAAAGAGATCTACGCCATTGCCTGCATCATCGGCGGACTGGTCTATCAGTTCTGCATGTGGTGCGGCCTGGGCATCGAGATAACCGTCATTGCCAGCTTCATCAGCGTGGTCGTGGTGAGGGTGTTGGCCGTGAAATACCACATCAGCCTGCCCCATCTGAAGGTAGAAGAGTAGGGGAAACGGCCTTAAAAACAGCTAAATATCACTTTTTTCGAAAAAAGTTCCCAAAACATTTGGCGATTTCAGCAAAACACCGTACCTTTGCACTCGCTTTTAAGGAACAATGGTTCCGTAGCTCAACTGAATAGAGCATCTGACTACGGATCAGAAGGTTGTGGGTTTGAATCCCGCCGGAATCACTTAGAACGAGGAATCAGAGAAATCTGGTTCCTTTTTTTGTGTTCAAATTATTTCTAATTTGCCAACGCATTATTGCCCATTTCGCGGATATGCTTTATGCGGCTGTCGAAATCGGGATGCGAGGAGAAGGCGCGGAGCCATTTGGCGTATTTGCTCGACGAGCCCTGCTCTGAGAGTTTCTTCAGCTTTTCCAGCATCTTCACCATTGCCATCGGGTTCTTGCCGCATCGCTTCAGGAAGCGGTAGCCGTATTCGTCGGCCTGCGTCTCATGATAGCGCGAGTTGGTGGCCGAGAGGGCCATACTGCTGATGTCGCCCAGGAAAGAGTCGGACAGGGTGGCCCACACCGAACTCTGGGAACCGATGGCATCCGAGGCAGCACTGCGCAACATGGCGCTCCGCCAGGCTTTCTTCGAGTGCCGCAGGGCCACATGCCCTATTTCGTGACCTATCACCCCCAGCAGTTCATCGTCGGACAGGGCATCCATCAAAGCCGAAAACACGCGCACACTGCCGTCAGGACAGGCAAAGGCATTCACGTCTTTGGTCTGATACACCTTGAAATTCAGCGTTATGCCATCCGCGTCGGTCATTCCTCGAGTCAGCCGTTTCAGCCGCGTGGTGTATTTGCTTTTCTCCGTGCAGACCTTGTTCTGCTTGTCCATCAGCTTCACTTCGTCCCTCACGGCCTCGGCCAGTTCCTCGTCGGTAATGGTGGCTGCCCTTCCGGCTTTCACCACGCCCGAAATCACCCGACCCCAGTCGGTCTGAGCCTCCAGTGGAAGTACATTCAATGCGATGACGAAAAGAATGGAAACGATGCGCATACACAATAATTATTAATGATGCTGCAAATATAAAAATTAATTTTGAAAGGGCAAAGAATTTAATGGAGAATGTAGAGTTATGATTACCTTTGTTCTGACGAATTTGTAATTCGTCAGCTTCGAGTATAAGGATTTTCAATCCGATTAATCATCTCGCATTACAAATGCTGATACTCATCATGGTCGCATTACAAATTCGCCCAAACAGCTAGCGCCCAAACAGCCAACGACCAAAAATAATACACCCCTGAAAGTCAGGAAACTCCCAGGGGCGTACATGAAAAGAGAGGGGTAGGGTGCTTAATGTCACAATGTCACAAAGTCACAATGTCACAATGGGCTGCTTTTTCCAATGCACCTTGTCGGTCTTCGCAATCCACTTGTCGTGGGCCCAGCGACTGATGATTTTCCTCAGAGCCGACTCGCCGCAGTAGTTTTGCTTCAGCGAGCGGAGGTCGTCGAGGGTGAACACGGGCGGAAGCTGGTCGAACACCGAGTGGTTGGCACCATAGCGCTGGCACTCGTCTTTGGCATCCACAAACTCCTTGCTCAAAGCCCCGCCGAAGGCCGCAATCTGCTGCTGCAGGCAATATTCGGCCATTACGGTGGCGAAATGCAGGCACTTCTTCGATTCCCTGCCCTCGAGCAAGCGGAATATCACTCCGCAACGGAATCCGATGACGGCCGCACGCTTGCGATAGGTGTCCTTCACGCGGTCGATATCCTTGGCGGCTTCCACGCGCTTCTCTTCAACCCATCGTGCGATGGTCCGGCGCAGACGGGGAGTGTCGATGAATCCACTATACGAGCGGAGCTTGCTGACTGCCTCGTTGATGCGGGCTTCATCTTCAGCCGAACGCTTGCCAAACTTGGGCATCTTGGCGAACGACGAATCGGGCATCTCGGCAACGAGAATTCGGCTCGAGAGTCCGTTCTCGATGTTGTCCAGCTTGAAGCATTTCCTCATGGCTCCGTTCGTGCCCAGCATCGTCCAGTTGTAGGCTACATTCACCACACCCGATTCGGCCTGGTCGGAGTTGTAGTCCTGACCCCATTCGCCATTGTCGAACGAGAGGCGATAGATGTCGTACTTCGAACTCCACGAGCCGGCACCATTGGTTTTACGCAAGGTATCCAGTTCCTCGCCAAACGAGTAGAGGCAATGACCATTGGCATACTTCAGGCGCTTCAAGAGCGTTGAGCACGAGACCGTTACGGGCACCATCCGAATCATCACTTTAGGGTCGTCGGGAGCCTTTTCGTTGGCCTTTCGAGCCTTCTTGCGCTCCTTCCATTCCTCTTCGCGCTTGCGGGCCAGGGCATCTTCTTCGTCGAACTGACGCTTCCAGATGTCGACCGCATTCTTGCAGACCGACTTGCCCGAAGCCTGCTCGCCGCGAATGATTGACATCAGTCCGAGTCGTTGGCGCTGGCCGTCGCAATACTCCACTTCCACCTGGTCGGCGTAGGCTGCCGCGATGGGCAGCACCGAGCACAACACAGGCATCTGCATCGACTGTGGGACACCAATGAGCGACTCCTTCAGTCCGGCGGGCAACTTTAGTGAACCGTAGAGCGTTGACAGCGAATCATCTTCAGAGTCGAGTTCAGGATGTTCGGCAGCAAACGCCTCGCTCTTCATCGTCAGCTCTACGCATTCAATGCAAATCTGCATCATCTTCGAAATGCCCTTTGGCGGTTCCTTGCAGGCCGAATCCACAATGCTCTTCATCTCCGTCTCAGAGAGTCCGAAGCGTGGCATCACCTGCATCAGCACCTCTTTGCGGTTGTCGCAAATCGCACGGAGGTTCGCGGCCAGCTTGTGCAGCTTCACGTTTCGTTCACCCTCAGAGGGTTCCCCGCCGTTATGGCGCCACCACTCGTTAATAATAGAGGTGTAGGGTATGCCCTTAAAGACAAGCTGACCTACCGGACCTAACGCACCTACTGAACCTTCCGGACCCTCCCCCTGACCCCTCCCTATAGGGCGGGGAGCAGATACTTTCGAGCCTTTTGAATCCGCCTCTTGTGAAGCTTGGAGGTGACCACCCTCCCCCTCTAGGGGGAGTGAGGAGGGGGTCTTTAGTGGTGTGGATTCCCATAGTCTGTCGCTAACATACCTTGTATGATCCTCTGGCACCATATAAATGCAGCGCGAAACATCCTTCACGGCCTTGTCGGGCTCGAATCCGGTAGCCTCGGCCATCAGTCGCTGGGCCTCGTCGGGCGACATGCCTTCGGGCAGTTCCACCAGCACATGGGTTCCGCGGCGCACACTCTCCTCAACGAGCAGAATGGTCATTCCGCCAAGCTCGGGCGCAGCCCCAACTATGCACTCTGAACTATGAACTCTTAACTTCTTCAGAATGTCCACCGTATGTCCCTTCTCGTCGAAGTCCATCATCAGTCGGGGCAGCG
>JAEEGF012460062.1_pt1 | contig 10705 bp, 8 predicted proteins | sample 9134171 | NCBI WGS metagenome assembly JAEEGF01 (sample SAMN16246542, study PRJNA631951) | gut metagenome | biome: gut microbiome; feature: rumen; material: AP-attached | host: Bos | place: Iran: Karaj | collected 2018-10 | reverse complement strand
CTGCTGACTATGTCATTCCGGAAACCATTGACGGCCACGCAGTGACCGGAATCGCAGCAGGTGCCTTCCTGACTCCGACTATTGAAACTGTTACTGTTCCTGCTTGTGTGACCTCTATTGAAGAGGGTGCATTCCACACAGGTCTGACTATTATTGCAGATCGTGACTCTGCAGTAGCTGACTACGCAGCCGGTCATGGCATAGCTTTTAAAGAAAAGAAATATTCAGTAGTATTCGATTCCAACGGCGGATCTTCCGTAGGTACAAGATACTACGCAAAAGGCAGCAGGATAGCCATGGCTCTGACTCCGGTCAAGAACAACAATATCTTCCAGGGCTGGTGCACTGATGTTGCCCTGACCCGCAAGTGGAATTTCGACAAGGATGTGATGCCCGGAAGAGACATGATCCTCTACGCAAAGTGGAAGCAGGTTGACGCCAACATCGAGGATGATGCCTTCGAGTTTACTTCCGCGAACCATAATGTTACCATCACCGGCTACAAGGGGAGCAGGACCTATGTGTCGGTACCTGCATCAATTAACGGGGAGAGCGTAACAGCGATTGGTGAGTACGCCTTTGCGTTTAACGATGAGATTATGCAGGTGATCATACCTGACACCGTTACTTCCATAGGCAAAAGAGCATTCTCCAATTGTTCATCCCTTACAAGGATTGAATTTGGCGACAACATAAAGACTCTGGGAGAGGCAGCGTTTTCAGGCTGCGGGTCCCTGAACAGAATTGACCTTTCAAACACCGCAGTGACGCAGATTCCTGACAGATGCTTTATGAACTCGGAAAACCTTTACTATGTAAGTCTTCCGGATGCAGTGACATCCATCGGCGACAGCTCTTTTGCCGGATGCACTTATCTTCAGAGCATTGAACTGCCTGCCGGCCTTAAGGCCATCGGCCGATATGCATTCTACGGCGACAGGGTGATAAAAGAACTGACTATACCCGAAGATGTGATAGAAATCGGCTTGGGATTTGTCCACGGCTGTTCCGGGCTTAAGACGATAAACACAGAGGCGGGAGGTTTGTACCAGTCAAGGAATGGCATTCTTTATATGGATAACAGACTCATCAGATGCCCGGAGGGCATGGATGGAGATGTCTTTGTTTACAGGGATACCATGACAGTTGACAGTGAAGCCTTTTACAATTGCAGACTGCTTGACAGCATTACTCTCGGGAGGGCAACAGCAGTCCTGGGAGAAGCTGCTTTCAGCGGCTGTGCCGGTATGAAGAACTTTGTGTTCGGTGAGAAAAATGGGGTTAAGAATCTGGCAGACTCACTCTTCTTTGGGTGTGAAGGTCTTACTACAGTCAACATTCCCGAAGAAGTTACAGCAATCGGACGCAGGACATTTGCCAACTGCTTTGGACTCACAAAGCTCACTATAGGAAGAAATGTCACTTCTATTGGAAAGGATGCATTTTTTGGAGACAGCAACCTGACGATCTACGGCTACGCTGACTCTGCGATAGATAAGTATGCTGCAGGTGAAAAGGGCATTAACCTGGAATACCTGGTCTATAAGGCTGCAACCCCTGCGGCACCTGTGGCTAAAAGCGTCACGGATACTACCATCACACTGAAGGCTGTCATCGGCAATGAGTACAGAATGAATGATGGCGGCTGGCAGACTTCCAATGTGTTTACAAACCTTGAACCTGCTAAGGCCTACACCTTCTATCAGAGAGTTGCTGAATCCAAGTACTGGCATGCCAGTGACAGTTCGGAAGGTGCAGTGATCATGACCGGAAAGCTTCCGGGAAGGGAGTCTGAAGCTCCCAGGGCTCGGGTGATAACACATTATTATGTGGAACTGGAGCCCAAAGATGGTTATGAGTACAGTATTGACGGGATAAACTTCACTTCAGATTATTTCTTCGATGGGCTTGATTCAGATACTGAATACACGTTCTATCAAAGAGAGGCAGAGAGCGAGACCAGAGAGCATGGTATCGCTGCTTCTGCAGCCTTCAGGACTCTTGCGGCTAAGAAAACCTTCCTGGTAGTACTTGATGATGGCTTCAAGAACCGCCGGTCTTACGAAGTTGAAGAGGGCGGTAAATTACAGATCCCTACGACACCTTCACGTGAAGGCTATGAATTCCTGGGGTGGCTGCTTGACGGCGAGCCATATGAGTTTGGTCAGGAAGTAACACGGAATATGACTATCGTGGCTGCATGGAAGCTGCTTCAGAAGGCAGAAACTCCTGAGTCTGATATCCCAAGTCTTATCGCTGTGCCTATAGGTACCAGGCTGACATTGACTTCCCAGACAATAGATGCGGAAATTTACTACACTACAGACGGAACGGAGCCTGATGAGCGCAGTACACGCTACGAACTGCCGATAGTAATTGACAGAGACATGACCATTAAGGCCATTGCAATCAAACAGGGCTATGTGAACAGTGATGTACTGACAGTGGTACTTGCAGTCAAGGTACAGCCGGATACCCCTGATGATCCTGATGATCCTGAAAACCCTGATACTCCGGAAAATCCCGATAATCCGAGCAATCCTCAGGATATTGGAGATGTCCTTGAATCCGATATCCCCATTTCGGAGGATCCCTCATTAACTCTTGAGCAGCGCATTCCGAGAGGCTTATGGGTTGCCGGCATAGTAGACTCGGTTTACACGGGAAAGGCAGTAACTCAGGAACTCAGAGTCTATGACTACAAGAAACTTCTTACTGAAAAGACTGATTACAAGCTGTCATACAAGAACAACGTTAATGCGGGAACTGCAACAGTAACTGTTTCGGGACTTGGAAGCTACACAGGAAGCTATTCTGCAAACTTTAAGATTACTCCTCTGGACATAACCGGAGAAGAATACAGCTGCAGCGATGTTTTTGCTGCATACAGCGGTAAGGCGCAAAAGCCGGAACCGGTTCTTTACAGGGATGGTGTTAAGCTCTCAGCCAAGACGGACTACAGTGTAAGCTGGACTAACGAAGCCGGACAGGCAGATGTGGGCTGCACAGAGCCCGGAGAATATGTCGTTACGGTAACGGGAAGAGGCAACTACTGCGGTGAGAGAACAGTTCTTTTCCATATTACTGAGGCGGTGCTGATTTCAAAAGCTACGCTGAAGAGTATAAAGGCTCAGCCGTACACAGGAGAGGATATCTATCCCGATGTGATTCTGACCTACAAGAAGAATCAACTTGTAGAGGGTACTGACTACACCATTGAGTGGCCAGAGGACTGTGCAAGTGTTGGAAAAGTTGAGTTCACGATCATCGGAATGGGCGATTATTCCGGGGAGAGAACTGAATCTTTCACTATTTCAGGAACACCGCTGACGAAGGCAAAGATGTCAGGATTTGTTTCCCGCTTCGACTATGCGGATGGGAATGAGATAGAACAGGATGGAGTGGTCTTTAAGAATGGAAGCTACACACTTGTTTACGGGATGGATTACACTGCTGAATACGAGAACAATATAAATGCAGGAACTGCCACGGTTACTTTCGTGGGCGCAGGTGGTTACACCGGATCGATTAAAAAGACATTTAAGATAACCGGAGTTGCTATCAGATCTGCAACTATCGCCGGAATCAAATCAAGCTATCCGTATGAAGCAGAAGATATAATACCTGCAGGTGCTGCCGAAGACAACACCGACAGCGGAAGTGCGATCCTGACCTACACGGATCCCAAGACAGGAACAAAGTCCAATCTCATGAAGGGAGAGGATTATACGGTTTCCTACAAGAACAATTATAAAGCCGGAACAGCAACCATTACATTTGCCGGAATGGGTCGGTATACCGGAACCGTAACCAGAAAGTTCAAGATAACGGCCTATAGTTTTGCAAAAGATGATGAGGGACTGCTTGATATTGACTATGATGAGTCTGTACCTTTTGCAAAGAATGGAAGTAAACCGGAAGTTATCATTACTTTCAAGGGCTGTCAGCTTGAAAGTGGAAAAGACTTCACTTTGACATACTCCAACAATAAGGCTGTCACTACTGCAGCGACAAAGAAGCTTCCGACAATCAGCATCAAAGGCAAGGGCAACTTCGCGGGTAAGTTTGAAAACCTTCAATTTGAGATAACGCCTCAGGATTTAGGCCTAATGGATATCAGTATTCCTGACAGGATGTTTGCTTCAAAGGCCAAAGCTTATACATCAGCCGTGACGGTCACAGACCCCTATGCAGCCGGAGCTAAGCTGGCAGCCGGAAAGGATTATGACAAGAAGATTGTCTACAGGTATGGCGAGTATACGCAGGTGACACTCTCCGGCGATAAGACGGGAACTCTGTATCCCAGAGCAAAAGGCGATGAGATTCAGGCCAAAGATATTCTGCCTGCAGGATCAATTGTTGAGGTCCTGGTTACGGGAATCAACGGTTACAGCGGTACCATTACAGGGGTATACAAGATAATGAAGTCAGACATCTCCAAGGCTACTGTCAAGGTGAGGGACCAGCACTACACCGGATCGGAGATTGAATTTGGCAAGGATCAGATCATTTCCGTGGTGTTGAACAAAGTCGGTCTCACAGGAGATGAGTATGACATCGTCGGATTTAGCAATAATGTAAAGGTTGGTACCGGAACCGTGACCATCAGAGGAAGAGGCGAGATTGGTGGCACTAAGACAGTGAAGTTCAAGATCGTTAAAAAATCTTTTGATTAAGGAGGATAGGCCAGGCAATCCAGCCGGGCAGCAGGCGTGTCAGAATATGACACCAAAGAAAATGCTGACGGAAAAATGATAAATTCTTTATAAAGAAAAAGGCCACAGGTCGCAAACCCACGAAGGGAGCGGTCTGTGGCTTTTTTTGACAAAACGGGGGAAAGGAGAGAATTGTCTAACTTTAGTTGAGAAAAGCACCTAAAAAGTGTATTATTATAGTGTTATACTTGTTTAGTATGCACAAATATGGGCTTGCGGCGCTGCCCGGGGCAGCAGGACCGCAGAATGCCTTATGAAAGGAGCAGCCTGCGAAAACATGGAAGTCAGAAGCGTATCCAAATTAATTGGTCAGTTCGCGATGGTAGGTCAGCTGGGCTTATCGCTTCTTATGCCGCTTCTTATGTGCATCGTCGCATGTTATCTGCTTAATACCCGCCTCGGCGTCGGGGCCTGGGTTTACATACCGGGTTTCATTCTGGGACTTGGAGCATCTATGACAACTGCCTACAAGGTGTATCTGTCAGTAGTCCACAAAGAGGAAAAAAAGAAATTAAAGAGGAATCCGGACGAGGTTTACTTCAGTAAACATCTTTAAATATTTTATTGGGGAGATTTTTAGTGTATGAAAATTCAGCCGGCTGTTAAGACGGAAACGGGGAAAATTGCTATCGGAACCGGCGTAGGTGTTCTGATTATGTTTGTGGTATTTTTTGTATTGCACATGGTAATTCCGCAGGACGCGCCATTTAGTCTTGCGGTGCCATTTGATCATAGAGTCATTCTGGGAGGTATCGGCGGCTTTTTGGTAGCTGTCGGGAATTTCTTCTGGATGGCCATGACTGTGCAAAAGGTTGCATCTACAGAGGATGAGAGTAAGGCTCGTCAGACCATGGGCGTAAGCTACAGGTACAGGACTCTTCTTCAGCTTCTGTGGGTGATACTGGCGATAGTTGTGCCGGTGTTCAACCTGGTGGCGGGCATTGTTCCGCTTTTTATTCCCAGTTTATTCATCAAACTACGCGGTATCATTTCTGCGGGGAAAGGAGGTTGAAGAATAAAGCATGAGTCAAAGCTTCGAAGTTGATTATGCGAAGATATACCTGACCATCAAAACAGGGATTCCCATCCTGGGAGACCTGGGGATCACAGAGACACTTGTTGTCAGCTGGATCGTGATGCTCATCATCACCGGGCTGTGTATCTTCCTTACGAGAGATCTCAAGGTTGAGAATATCTCCAAGAGGCAGGCTTTTGCAGAGATGCTGGTTGAGACGGGCAACAATTTTGTCCGCAATAACACCGGAGGCACCAAGTTTGACAAACTGATCCCCTTCGTATCAGCTCTTTTTGCTACGAGTGTGGTATCAAATCTTATCAGTCTTGTGGGCCTTCGAAGCCCGACAGCAGATCTTTCAACAGAAGCGGCCTGGGCAGTAGTCGTGTTCATCATGATTACGTCGACCAAGATCAAGACCAACGGTTTTGGCGGATATTTAAAGGGCTTCACAACGCCCATTGCGGTTATGACCCCGTTCAATATCCTGTCGGAACTGGCAACTCCGGTCAGCATGGCCTGCCGTCACTTTGGAAATATTCTTTCCGGAGTAGTTATTGACGGGCTCATCTACTGGGCTTTGGGGCTTGCATCGGCAGCCCTGTTCGGACTGATACCCGGAGCGGTTGGTAATTTCCTTGCCAAGATACCGATCCTGGGCATAGGTATTCCTGCTGTGACAGGCGTGTACTTTGACTGGTTCTCAGGATGTATGCAGGCATTCATCTTCTGCATGCTGACCGTCATGTATATTGCCAATGCGGCAGAGGAAGGTTGATAACGGGATTCATACGATGGACCCGGACCTACAAACTAAACTAACTAATAATATTATTCAGGAGGCAAAAGAATTATGGGTGATTTTCAGATGCTGGCAAAAGGTATTGCACTTGCAGGATGCGGAATAGGTGCAGGATGTGCGCTTATCGCAGGTATCGGACCTGGTATTGGTGAAGGAACTGCCGTTTCAAAGGCTCTTGAAGCTATCGGACGTCAGCCTGAGTGCAAGGGCGATGTAACAGGAACAATGCTTCTTGGTTGTGCGGTTGCTGAGACAACAGGTATCTACGGTTTCGTTACAGGACTTCTTCTTATCTTCGTTGCACCCGGAATGTTTATGAACTACTTACAGTGATAACAGAATTGCAGTAGCCGTAAGGCGGAGCAATTCGTAGCACTGCGAATTTGCAGAGGAGAGTAATATATGCAGACACAGGATCTGGTAACACTAGTACCCTGGACCTTTATCATTCAGATCATAAACCTTTTCATTCAGGTGTATCTCATTAAGAAGTTTCTTTTCAAACCGATTAACGACATTCTTGAAAAGAGAAGGAACCTTGCTGATAAAGAAATAAAGGAAGCCAGAGAGGCCAAGGATGAAGCAGATTCTCTGAAGGTTCAATACGAAGAAAGCCTTTCGAGTGCCCATGCGGAAGCTGCCCGTATCGTTTCTGAGGCTCAGAAAGAAGCCCAGAACAAGGCGGACACTCTTTTGCATGAGGCCGAGACAGAGGCAGCCAGCTTAAAAGCGAAAGCGAATGCTGACATTGAGCAGGAAAAGAAGAAAGCTATCAACGAGGCCAAGGATGAGATCGGATCACTTGCAATGGAGATTGCAGGCAAGGTTGTAGAAAAAGAGATAAATGAGTCCGATCACAAAAAACTGATAGACGACTTTATCACCAAAGTCGGAGCATAAGGAGAAAATATGAGTAAAGCTGGAGATCTTTATGGGCAGAGCCTGTATGATCTGGCAGCAGAAGAAAACCTTACGGATGATATACTGGGCGAAATGGAGGCCGTAAAGGGGATATTTGCAGAGAACCCCGATTACGTTGCGCTCCTGTCGGAGCCTTCGGTTCCCAGAAATGAGAGACTGAAACTGGTGGACGAGGCATTTGCAGCATCTCTGACCGCTTATCATCTGAACTTTATCAAGATACTCATCGAAAAAGGACTTGTCCGTGAGTACTCGGCTTGCTACAGGAGATTCAGAAAATCTTACAACGAGCAGCACGGTATTGCAGAGGCACTGGTGACAACAGCGGTTGCACTTGATGGCGCTCAGCTTAAACTCCTTGAGGAGAAACTTGAGAAGATCAGCGGTAAGAAGGTACTTCTTAAACAGAAGACAGATCCTGACCTCCTGGGAGGTGTCAGGGTGGATCTGGAGGGACAGCTCTTTGACGGATCAGTCAAGGGAAGGCTTTCCGAGCTTCGCAAAAAAGTTGACGAGACAGTCATATAGAACATCGGAGGATGATATGGAACTAAAACCAGAAAAAATATCCGAGGTCATTCGAAGCCAGATAAAGAATTATCAGAACGCAATTATCCAGAATGAGACCGGAACAGTTCTCACCGTCGGCGATGGAATTGCCAGAGTCAGCGGACTTTTGAACTGTATGTCCGGTGAGCTTCTTGAGTTTGAAAACGGTACATTCGGAATGGCTCAGAACCTCGAGGAAACAGTAGTATCTGCGGTTTTGTTCGGCGAGGATGTCGGCATCAGCGAAGGACAGACCGTTAAGCGCACAGGCAGAGTCGTATCTGTTCCTGTGGGCGAGCAGATGATCGGGCGTGTTGTAAACGCCATCGGTCAGCCGATTGACGGACAGGGCCCCATCGAGTCAAGTGAGTACAGACCCGTTGAGTCACCTGCACCCGGAATCATTGCAAGACAGCCGGTTAAAGAGCCGCTTCAGACAGGTATCAAGGCTATCGACTCCATGATCCCTATCGGAAGAGGACAGCGTGAGCTTATCATCGGCGACAGACAGACAGGTAAGACCACAATTGCCATTGATACGATCCTCAACCAGAAGGGCAAGGATGTTATCTGTATCTACGTGGCGATCGGTCAGAAGAGATCAACCGTAACAGCGCTGGTTGATGACCTTAAAAAGGGCGGAGCCATGGACTACACCATCGTAGTTGCAGCTACCGCATCAGAGCCCAGTCCCCTTCAGTACATCTCCCCTTACACGGGATGTGCTATGGGTGAGTACTTCATGAACAAGGGCAAGCACGTTCTTTGTATCTACGACGACCTTTCAAAGCACGCCGTAGCATACCGTGCACTCTCCCTTCTTATCAGAAGACCCCCGGGACGTGAGGCTTACCCCGGAGACGTATTCTACCTGCACTCAAGACTTCTTGAGAGAGCTGCCAAGCTCTCGGATGAGAACGGCGGAGGATCACTCACAGCCCTTCCCATCATTGAGACACAGGCCGGAGACGTTTCTGCATACATTCCGACTAACGTTATTTCCATCACAGATGGTCAGATATTCCTTGAGACAGAGCTCTTCCACTCAGGCATCATGCCTGCGGTTAACCCCGGTATCTCGGTATCCCGAGTTGGTGGTAACGCTCAGATCAAGGCCATGAAGAAGGTTGCGGGAACTTTGAAGCTGGTTTACTCACAGTACAGAGAGCTGCAGAGTTTCGCTCAGTTTGGTTCGGACCTGGACGAAGATACCAAGGCAAGACTTGCACAGGGCGAAAGAATCGTTGAAGTCTTAAAGCAGGACAAGAACCAGCCCGTACCTGTTGAGAAGCAGGTTGCAATCCTCTATGCGGTTGTCAATAACATCCTGATCAGAATTGAGGCAAGTGATGTTGCTGAGTATGAGGCAGGACTTTATGAATTCCTCGACACCAATCCTTCCGGAATCGCCGCCATGAACGGCATCCGCGAGAGCGGCAAGCTCGAGGGCGAGACTGAAACCAAGTTAAAAGAGGCGCTGGACGCTTACACAGATAACTTTCTTAAAAAGAAAGGCTGACAGGAGGTAGATAATGGCTGGATCAATGAAAGCTGTTAAACTCCGGATAAAGAGCGTTCAGAGCACCATGCAGATCACGAAGGCAATGCAGCTGGTTGCTGCAAGCAAGCTGCGCAAGGCAAAAGAGAGAGCCGATGCATCCAAGCCCTATCTGCAGACCATGCTTGATACACTTACGGATATAGCCAATTCGAACACGGATTACAGATCCCCATACACAAAGGTTTCCGACAATGACAAGTGGCTCTATGTTGTCATCGCAGGTGACAGGGGACTGGCAGGCGGATACAACTCCAATCTGTTCAAGTTCATGGAAACAGAGACCGGGGGCAGGACGAACTATTCGGTTCTTCCCATTGGAAAAAAGTCGGTTGAATATTTCAAGCACAGGAACATTCCTCTCTACACAGAGGAATATTCCGAGGTTGCCAAGGTAAATATCTCTGACTGCTTCCAGATTGCCAAACTGGTCTGCGAGGCCTACTCCTCCGGAGAGTTTGGACACATTTTCCTTTGCTATACCAACTTTGTGTCCATGCTTTCACAGGTGCCCACAGCATCATCTCTTTTACCGCTATCGGATCTTAGAACAGAGTCTAAAGAGTCTGATGGCAAGGCCAGAGAGCTGATTCTGTACGAGCCTGACTCGGAGACAGTGTTCAACGCCATCGTTCCGGAATACCTGGCGGGAATTCTTTATTCCAGTATCAATATTTCCTACGCGAGTGAGCTTGCTGCAAGAAGAACCGCAATGGAAGCAGCAACCGACAACGCAGAGGAGATGATCGATACATTAAGTCTCTACTACAACAGAGCACGTCAGGCCAGCATCACGCAGGAGATCACGGAGATCGTTGCGGGTGCCGAAAGCTGAACACTTGGCGAAGTATTTGTGAGCCTAGTGTGAAGCTTGTTCTGTCGAGCACGAAGTGCGAGAGCAGAACTTCCGCAAGATAAGTCGAGCACGAAGTGCGAGAGCAGAACTTCAACTGAAAATGCAAAAACAAGGAGTTAAACAATGAGTGAAAATCATGTTGGAAAGGTAATTCAGGTTACAGGCCCTGTACTTGACATCCGCTTTAAAGAGGGTGAGCTTCCGGATCTTCACAACGCTATAAAGATAATGATAGAGGATCGCAGACTTATCGCTGAGGTTGCTCAGCAGGTCGGCGATGACGTTGTCA
>JAEEGF011204913.1_pt1 | contig 10705 bp, 8 predicted proteins | sample 9134171 | NCBI WGS metagenome assembly JAEEGF01 (sample SAMN16246542, study PRJNA631951) | gut metagenome | biome: gut microbiome; feature: rumen; material: AP-attached | host: Bos | place: Iran: Karaj | collected 2018-10 | reverse complement strand
ATCGGCCTCGGCCAGGAGGAACCAGGCCTCGGCGGCGGAGAGCACGGGGCTCACCAGAAGGTTGTTGTAGGTGAAGGTAGCACCGTTCAGATGCGCATAGTAGCGTTCCTCGTACTCGTTGTACGTGTTGTGCTCGTTCTGCTCGTCGGACGTCTCGGTGATGTACTCGCCGTAGAAGTCGCCGGCCTCGTTCGGGATGTAGATGACGGGGAGACGGGGGTCGTTCTCGCCGGCGACCTGCATCGCGTCGATCATCTTCTGGTTGGCCACGTTGTTGATGTCCTTGTAACCGTCGCGGAAGTTCTCCCAATACTGGAAGCCGTCGAAGTCGGATGCGACCTTGATGGAACTCTCCCAGTCGGTCGGGAGGGCCCGCTTGGCGGCGGAAGCCACGGCGGCTTTGCCTTCGGCGGTCAGCGCGCCCTGCGCGGCCACATGGACACCCAGACGGAGGCGGAGGGCATTGGCATAGACCAGCCACTTGTCCAGGTCGCCGCCGTTGATGAAGTCCTGCTGCTCGAGCTTGGTCTTCGCGAGGTCGGTCATGTTGGCCTTATAGGCGCCGATCTCGGTATAGAGAGCGTCGAGGTTCTCCAGCATCATCTTGTACAGGTCCACGTCCGTGTCATAGGCGGGATAGGCGTCGGCGATGTCGGAAGTGACACCCAGGAAACCGGCCTTGGTGAAAGGAATCGGTCCCCAGATGTCCACCATCTGGGAAAGATGGTCGTACAGGAACACCTCGGTCAGGGCCAGGAAGATGCGGTCCACCTTCTGGGATTCCTCGTCCTCGGCCTCCCAGGTCTTCTCCGCGACGCGGTACTGGGTGAGGAGCTTGTAGAAGTTGCCCCAGCGGTCGCTGGCGTAACCGTCGTTGACGAAGTACATCGTACCGCTCTGTACACCGAAACCGATCGTCTGGGCGAGCTTACCGAAGTAATTGTCCCAGGTGTACATTCTCCAGTACGCGTTGTAGGTATAATCGCGGCCGGCCATGAAGGCGCCCGTCATCATCTTGTCGGGCGACACCGTCGTGGTCTTGGACGGATCGTAATACTTGCTGTCGAAATCCTCCGGCTTGCAGGCGGAGAGGATGCTGAGGGTAGCGACAACCAGGATCAGGGAATATATCTTTTTCATTGTCTTGTCCATTTTAGAAGTTGACGCGCAGGGAAAGACCGTAGGTCCGGGAAGTGGAGGTGGAACCGCCGATGCACACCTGGCTGGTCCAGTTCGTACCGTCGGTGCACTCCGCATCGAAGATCGGGAGGTTCTTATAGACGTAGAACGGGTTGCGGGCGAACGCGGAGATGCGCAGGGTGTTGCACTTGAACTTGCGGATCAGGCTGTCCGGAACCGAATAGGTGAGGGTGATCTCACGGCACTTCAGGTAGGTGTTGTCGAACATCGCGTGGGAATAGAACAGATAGCCGCCGACGCCCCAGCCGTAGGTCTCCTCGAGGAAGAGCTCCTGGCTGATGATCTGGTCGTTCGGGGTGCCGTCTTCCTTCACGCCCGGGAGGATGCGGCCGTCATAGTGGACCGTGGCTCCGTTCGGGCCCTTCTTGTCGGTACCGGTGTAAGCGATATTCTTGTCGTTGTCATCGGTATAGTAAGCGATACCGCCGTTCTCGACGTCACGGTAAGGCATGGACTCGGTCAGGGTACCGAGGCCCATCATGTACTGGTACGGCATGTTGAACACGGTACCGCCGATCTGGTAGTTGAAGTTCATGTCCAGGGTCCAGCGCTTGTAGCCGAGCGTGAAGGCGAAACCGCCCACGAGGTCGGCCATGGCGTTGCCCACCTTCACGGGCTCGTTGGTCACCTTGTAGAAGCCGTCGCCGTCCACGACATATTCGCCCTTGTCATTGGTGACGGGCGCGTAAGCGTAGATGTCGCCCATGGTCTCTCCCGGATAGGAGTAGAGGTAGGCGGCGCCGTTGTCCCAGCGGGCATGCTCGAGGCGGTCGACGCCTTCGGCGAGCTGAAGGACCTTGTTCTTGTTCCAGGCGATGTTGCCGCTGATGCTGAAGCGCCAGTCGCGGGTCTCGATCGGAGTGCCATAGGCGGCGACCTCGAAACCGCGGTTCTGCAGGATGCCGATGTTCATCAGCATCGACGTGACGCCGGAGGAAGCCGGAACGGTGGTCTGCAGGATCTGGTCGACGATCTTCTTGTTGTACCAGGAGACTTCGATGCCGGCGCGGTTGTTCAGGAACTTGCCCTCGAGACCGAGCTCCCACTCCTTGGTGCGCTCCGGACGGATGGCGTCGTTGCCGGCGCTCATGCCCAGCTGGTTGTACACGTAGCCGGAGGCGCTGCTCTGGGAATAGGACAGCGGGGCCTTGTACAGGGCGGGAGCGTTGCCCACTTCACCGTAGGATACGCGGAACTTGCCGTAATCAACCCAGGACGGGAGGTTCAGCAGGTCGGAGAAGATGATGGAGGCGTTCACGGAAGGATACCAGTAGGCCTGCTTGAGCGTGGAGGTGCGCTCCTGACGGAGCGTGCCTTCCAGATAGGCCCAGTTCTTATAGGACAGGGCCAGGGTGCCGAAGTATGCCTGCTTCAGGAAGTCGGAATAGCCCATGCCGGAGTTCGCCTTCTGGGCGGAAGCGGCGAGGTTGAACCAGTTCTCGACGGTGAGGCCGCCGTTGGTGCCGGTGCTGGAGGCGCTGTACATCTCGCGGCGGGCGGACCAACCGACGTTCGTGGTGAGGTTCAGGTCGTCGGTGAGGTCGTAGTCCCAGTTGAGGAGGGCGTCGCCGTAGATGGTGGTATACTGGCGGTGCGCGATGCCGTAGTAGCCCTGATAGCTGCCGGCAAGGGCGGTGTTGGTGCCCGCATACTCCTTGTTCTCCTGCTTCTGGGTGGTGTAGTCGGTGGCGATGTTGCCCTTCAGGGTCAGGCCCTTGACGATCATCCAGGAAGGCGTGACGCTCGCGATGAGACGGTTGTTGTTCTCCAGCTGCTCCTTGCCGAGGATGTTCCAGAAGTACTCGCCGATCAGGGCGCTCACGGCCGGGGACTTGTCCCAGCCTTCGGCCGGATTCTCGTGGGTGTTATCGGTATAGACGCGGTTCTGGTAGCCGGCGCTGGTGACGGTGCGCTCACGGTACTCGCCCACCGGGTCGAAGGAACCGAACATACCGCTGTAGTTCGTCACGAGACGGGAGGTACGATAAGGACGGTTCTTGATGTTCTGGACCATGTAGTTCACGGAATACCCGAGCTTGACGGCGCCGTTGGCGGTGATGTCCTGGCTGCCGGACACCTGGAAGTTGTGCTTGCCCAGGTGAGAGTTGTACTGGTTCGGGATATTGTCCATGAAGGTGTAGGAGAAACGGAAGTGTCCATGCTCGCCGCCCTGCTGGACCGCGACGTTGTACTGCTGGGTGATACCCGTGCGGAACACGTCGCTCCAAGGGTTGGAGGCCACGGGGCTGTAGGCGCGGTAGCCGGTCGGGGTATAGACGGTGCGGCCGTCATACTTAGGACCGAAGTAGTAGAAGGTGTTCTGCGGGGAGAGCGCCTCCTTGCCGTCGCGGTCCTTGCCCATGGTCTTGAGGAAGCCGTAGTTCGGAGAGTCGATGTCCTCCTCGAGGCCCAGGTACCAGAAAGCGTACGGATAGCCGGGGCCGAAGGTCGTCTGATAGGTAGGCATGTAAGCCACCTGGTCGGCCTGGACGGAAGCGTTGAAGTCCACATGGACACCGCTGTTCTTCTTACCCTGCTTCATGGTGATGAGGACGACGCCGTTCGCGCCTTCGGAACCGTACAGGGAGGTCGCGGAAGCGCCCTTCAGGATGGTGAGGTTCTCGATATCCTCCACGTTGATGTCGGTCAGACCGTTGGACTGGACGCGCTGGTCGCTCCAGTAATCGGAGTTGTTGGCATCGCCGTTACGCACCGGCACGCCGTCCACGACGATGAGCGGCTGGCTGGTACCCGTGATGGAGGAGATACCGCGGACGTTGATGGAGATGGCGCCGGTGGCGCCGCCCGGGGCGGTGGTCACGCGGACACCGGCGGCCTTGCCGTAGAGGGCGGAGCCCAGGGACGGAGAGACCGTGTTGTTCAGGGTCTCGGCGTTGATGGAACTCACGGCGTAACCGACCCGCTTCTCATCCTTGCGGATACCGAGGGCGGTGACGACGGTTCCTTCCAGCAGTTCGGAGTCCTCGTCCAGGACGACGTTCAGGTCGCCGCCGATCCAGGTGATGACCTGCGAAGCGTAGCCGATGCAGGAGAACTCGATCTTGTCTCCCACCTTGGCGTTGGTAAGGGTGTAGGAACCGTCCATGTCGGCGATGGTGCCGTTGTGGGTTCCCTGCACAAAGACGGAGGCGCCGACCACACCTTGGCCGGTCGCATCCTTCACCGTTCCCCTGACGGTCGTCTGGGCGTAGGCCGAAAGGCCGGCTGCCAGGAAGGCGACCACCATGGAAACTCTGATGAGCAGATTCTTCATGTGCTTTTGATTTAGTTGATTAAGGTTGGTTGTCAATTATGTAATCGAAAAAGCGACCGCCTCCGAGGGTTGATCTCCCGGCAGGTTCAGGTCGCTTTTTGTTCATACACGGGCACAAATATACCTAAATTCCAAGGTTTTTGCGCCTTTTTTATAAAGTGTTTTCCGAAAAAGGGCGGAAAACTTTACAGATTAACAGCTAACTCGCTGTGACACTAATACTTATTCTCAGACCGCTCGATTTCCCGGTCCGTAATCCCAATCCGGTCCATCTTATACCAGGCATAAGCGATATAAGCGATGACGAAGGGGATGATGAGCGAGACCCAGAACATCACCTGCAGGGTGAAGTAACTGGAGGAGCTGTTCCGGATGGACAGGGAACTCTGAAGGTGCGTGGCGGAGGGATAATAGGCCGTACCGTTGAAGCCGGCGAGGAAAAATATGCCCATCACCACGAGGACGGTGCCCGGGAAAGCGAACCAGAAGCCCTTCCGGTGGGATTTCGTGAGCGCGCCGAAATGAAGGCCCGTCACCAGCAGGGTGACGCCCGCCATGACCAGGAACATCACCGCCGGCGTCTGCAGGAAGTTCTGGAGGTATTTGCGCGGTTCGATCGACACGGTCCCGTCCGTATCCACGGCGAAACCGTCCTTGAACAACAAGGTGCCGAACCAGATGAGAAACAGCACCATGAAGGGTATCGCGAGGACGCGGACGACGAGACGCATCTTTTTCCGGAAGGAATGGTCGTTCACGGTCTTAATGAGGTACAGAGCGCCCAGCAGCGTGGTCAATGTCACCACCGTGAGGCCCAGGAGGACGGCATGACCCTGTCCCAGCGCCTCCAGCCCGTGCCAGCTGTTACCCCAGGAGCTGATGACCGGGGAAGACGCGTTGGTGATGGCCGCCCGGTTCACGGAGAAGTCCGAGCCGGTGAAGAACGTTCCGACGGCCGTGCCCACGAGGAACGGGGCCAGGATGCCATTGGCCACAAGGGCGAAACGGAAGAACTTGGGGCCCAGCAGATTCTTTTTCTTGTGGGCGAACTCGTAGGAAACCGCCTGGAAGACGAAGGTCACCAGGAGGAGCACCCACACCCAGTATGCACCGCCGAAGCTGGTGCTGTAGAACAGCGGGAAGGAGGCGAAGAACGCTCCGCCGAAGGTCACGAGGGTGGTGAAGGTCAATTCCCACTTGCGGCCCGACGCGTTGAGGGCCATCCGCTTCCGCAGCTGGTCCAGCCTCGGATTGATCAGCTGGACATTGATGCCCTGGACGAACATCAGGGCCACGAGCAGACCGCCCAGCAGGGAGATCAGTACCCACCAATAGTTTTGCAGGAAAGTATATGTCATGGCTTAGTCCTCCGTGATTTTCGGTCCTTTCTTGATGGCGCCCAGCATGATCCGGATTTCGATCACCAGGAACAGGGCGAAGATGGCGAGGAACAGGAAGAAGGTCGTCTTCACGGCGCCGGCGCTGAGGTCGGAGATGGCGACGTTCACCGGCAGGAGGCCCTGGATGGTCCAGGGCTGGCGGCCCACCTCGGCGACGATCCAACCGCACTGGCCGCAGACGTACACGAGCGGGAGGCAGAGGAGCGCGAACACGAAGAACCACTTTTTGCCTTCCAGCCTGTCCTTCCAGGCGAACAAGGTGGCCAGGAGCAGCATCAGGGCCATGAGCATACCGAGGCCGACCATCAGGCGGAAGGCCCAATAAACGATCCCGACGGGCGGAACCGCATCCTCCGGCTTCTCCAGATGGCCATAGCCCATGTACTGGACGTTCTCCTCCAAGGAGGCGCGGAAGACGGCCGCGGAATCAGGATACGTCATGCGGAGAGAGCGATAGGCGGCCAAGTCGTCGAGCGCCTTGCGGCCGCGCGCCATCTTCTCGGCGACGGAGGGAATGACGTTCCCGTCGTTGTCCGTGTATCCGTTCAGGATATCGTTGATGCCCGGGACGAAACCGTCCAGCTGATGGGTGGCAAGGATCGACAGCAACCCCGGAATCTCGACGCCCGGGACGACGGAGAACGGAGCCCGCCGGCCACCGTTTTCCAGGCCTTCGGCCGCCGCCAGCTTCATCGGCTGGAACTCGGCCGCATAGACGGCGGAGGCATCGCCGGAGAGCATGGCGGCGACGGAGCCGACAAGGCCCACCAGGGCGCCGACGAGCATGCTTTTCTTCGCAAAGACCTTCTCGCGGCCCTTCAGGAGGTACCAGCCGCTCACCGCGACGACGAACACGCCGCCGGTGATCCAGCCGCTGGAAACGCTGTGGAAGAACTTGGACACGGCCACCGGGTTGGTGACCACCTCCCAGAAGGCATGGGCCGACATCATCTCGCTCCGGACGGTGTCCGGATTGAACGTCGTCCCCACCGGATTCTGCATCCAGCCGTTGGCGACGAGGATCCAGTATGCGGAAATGGTGGCGCCGATGCCCGTGAGCCAGGTCGATGCCAGGTGGAAGCGCTTGGAGACCTTGTGCCAGCCGAAGAACATCACGGCGAAGAAAGTCGCCTCCATGAAGAAGGCCAGGATGCCCTCGATGGCGAGCGGCGCGCCGAACATATCGCCAACGAACCAGGAATAGTTGCTCCAGTTCGTGCCGAATTCAAACTCGAGAATGATGCCGGTGGCGATGCCCACGGCGAAATTGATGGCGAAGACCTTTATCCAAAATTGGGCGGCCTTGCGCCAGAAGTCATCCTTTTTGACGACGTATAAAGTCTCCATAATGGCCATGATCAGCGCCAGACCCAACGTCAAGGGGACGAAGAGCCAGTGATAGGCGGCCGTCATGGCGAACTGGAGACGGGACCAGGTTACTACATCCATGGGTTTTTAGGTTAAAAGTAGTGGTGTTTTGATTGTGTGGTCGGGTTAGTTGCAGGCCTACGGCCTCGCTCTTTTCCGCATCGGTCTTGCCGGCCATCGCCGGACGGAAGAAAAAGACGCGGAGGACGGCGAAAAGGATGAAGAATTTGAGGATGACCAACCAGATGAGCGGACGGCCCCAAGTCTGGTTTTTGAAGCCTTCCCGATAGAAATCCCATATTTTATGGAACAGCCTTGTCATCCTATCCCTTTTTGCAAATATAACAATAGTTTTTCGGATTTTTTTAGTATCTTGCCAACACTGCATAAAACTAATCGCCCATGACATCCAAACTCCTGAGCAAGCTCAACGACATCACCAAGATCACCCGCCGGGCTGCCTTCTCCGACATGGAGCAGCAGATCAAGAAATACAAATACGGCTCCGACGCCTTCATGCGGATTCTGGAAAGCCGCTACTCCTGCCACGCTTTCACCAAAGCTCCCGTTTCCGCCTCCAAACTGCAGATGATCCTGGATGCCGGCCGCATGGCGCCGTCGGCGAAGAACCTCCAGCCCACCCGCATCTGGGTGGTCAAGAGCGAGGATGCCCTGGCCCGGCTGCATCAGGTCCATCCCTGCTACGGCGCCCCCGTCGTCCTCATCGTCGGCTGCCGCAACGAAGAGGCCTGGATCCGCCCGTACGACGGTGTCAACGCGGCCAAGACCGACGCCGCCATCGTCCTGACCCATCTGATGCTCACGGCCACGGACGTGGGCCTGGCGAACAAGTGGATCTGGGATTTCGATCCCTCGAAGATCCGTGAAGCGCTGCCGGAGACCCGGGAGCACGGGATTTACGGGCTTCTCGCCATCGGCCATCCGGCCGCGGGAGAAGGAAAACCCACGGAACTGCACGATGTCCGCAAACCCCTCGACCAGCTCGTCATCGAGCTGTAAGCCCTTGAAAAGGATTGAAGTCGTCGCGGCCCTCATCATCAAGGAGGGTCGCGTTTTCGCCACGCAGCGGGGCTACGGCTCCTGGAAAGACTGGTGGGAATTCCCGGGCGGGAAAATAGAGCCCGGGGAAAGCCGCGAGGAAGCCCTGCGGCGGGAGATTGCCGAGGAACTTTCCTGCACCATCGACATCGGCCCGCTGCTGGATACGCTGGAATGGGATTACCCCGAGTTCCATCTGACGATGCATTGTTTCCTGTGCACCCTGGACGGGGAAGCGCCGCACCTGAATGAACATGAAGCGGCGCGGTGGCTTTCCGCCGACGAGCTATTCTCCGTCCGCTGGCTCCCGGCCGACCTTGGCCTGCTGCCGAAACTGTCCGAACATCTATGAGAGTCGTCATCCAACGAGTTTTACAGGCCTCCGTGTCCATTTCAGGCGCGGTGACGGCCTCCATCGGCCCGGGCCTCCTGGTGCTCCTGGGCATCTGCGAGGAGGACGGAGACGAAGACATCGAATGGCTCGTGAAGAAGATTGCGGGCCTGCGCATCTTTGACGATGCGGACGGCGTGATGAACGTGGACGTCCGCGACGCCGGCGGCGACGCGCTGGTGGTCAGCCAGTTTACGCTGATGGCCCTCACCAAGAAGGGCAACCGCCCGTCCTACATCCGCGCGGCGCGGCCCGAGGTGGCGATTCCGCTGTATGAGCGGTTCTGCTCCTGCCTGGAGGCGGCGCTGGGCAAGCCCGTCCCCACCGGCACCTTCGGCGCCGACATGCAGGTCGCGCTCGTCAACGACGGCCCCGTGACGATCTGCATCGATACAAAAAACAAGGAATAATCCTATCTGCCCAGAATCAGCCGGATTCCACCCACCGCCAGCAGCAACTGCGCGGCGAGGTAGGTGAACATCACCACGAAATGGTGCAGCGGGAGCGTCATCGTCCCGAAAGTATCCATGGCGATGCAGGAGTCGGAGAAGGTGAAGAGGAGGGCGCCGAAGAAGAGGATCCACCAGGTCACCCGGCGGCCGTTCGGCATCCGGAGAACACCGGCCAGGGCGCTGAAGATCAGCATCATCAAGGCGAAGCCATAGACCAGCATCGGCCAGAACAGGGGGCCTTCGACACCGATGAACTGCACCAGGAACCACAAGGCGACACCCAGGACGATAAGGGCGATGGCCCACTGCCACACCGCCAGTCCGCGCCAGGACTGTCCGCCGAACAGGCACATATAGAAGATATGGCCGACGAGGAAAGCGGCGATGCCCGATGCGAAGAAAGGGAATCCGTCCGGAATGAGGAGCACGTCGCCGACGCAGCCGAAGAGCTGCGCCGTCACCAGCAAAGCCGTCGCTCTCAGGTCCACATACTCCCTACCGACGAGGTAGGCCAGGCACGTCGCCGACAGCAGCGGCAGCAGGACGGGCTTTACGGTGGAAGCCAGGGCCGTCCCCTGAACGCAGCCGATCAAATTCAGGACTGCGGCGGTGAGGAAGAAGACGCAAGGTATGCACCAAAGGGCGGATTTATTCATCTTTATTCGTATTTACTTTGCAAGTTAATCATTTCCAATGACAAATCCAATCCATTTTGGGATGCAAGAAACGGGAAAATGCAGGATTTATTAAGTAAATTGTGTTTAAGATGAAAAAATGGATAATTATTTTGGCCACCTTGGCCATGACGGTGAGTTCTTGTACGAAGGAAGCCCCTCAAAGGAGCATTAACCGCGCGGAGTGGCTAATCGGGTCTTGGTACGAGTATTACGATCCGACGGTGTTCGCCATGGACGGGTCCTCGCAGGTAACGTTTTCCGAAGATGGCGCCGCCCTGTGGCATACTTACGATTATTTCAGCGGAGGTTCCTGGCATGAGGATTATCGATATACCTACGAAAAGAACATTCTGACCCTTGTTTCGGATTCCGGGACGGAGGCCTACGAGGTCATTTTCCTGAACAGGGACGAAATGGCCTGGCAGCGCGTCGGAACCACGTATTCCAAGGGATCGTGGGCATCGGATTACAAGCATTTCAAGCGGTCGAAAGACTAGCCGCCGGACTTTTGCAACCCGGTTGCACGAGGGGTCGTGTATCTTTGCGGCAGAAAACTGAGAAACGCCATGATACACGAAGATCATCATCACCACCATCACGAAGAGCACGCGGCTCACTGCCACAGCTGTGAAGGGCATGAGCATCATCATCACGAGGAGCATGAGCATGAACACCACCATCACCACCACGAAGAAGGCGGCGTGAAGGAGAGCATCATCAAGATCGCCCTCGCGACGGTGCTGCTGGTGGCGGCCGTCATCATCGAAAAGAACACGGACTGGCCCACATGGGCCTATCTCCTTATCTATTTAATCCCCTATCTCATCGTCGGCTGGGAGACCTTGAAAGAGGCCGGAGAGGCGCTTGTCCATGGAGAAGCGCTG
>JAEEGF011843529.1_pt1 | contig 10706 bp, 6 predicted proteins | sample 9134171 | NCBI WGS metagenome assembly JAEEGF01 (sample SAMN16246542, study PRJNA631951) | gut metagenome | biome: gut microbiome; feature: rumen; material: AP-attached | host: Bos | place: Iran: Karaj | collected 2018-10 | reverse complement strand
AAAGAAACACAGAAGCAGCGTCATCACGTCTGACATTGGCGTCATGTCAATCCAGATGTCTTTTTTCTGTATCTTAATTTTTGCCATTCTCTAATTGCTTTAATGCGTTAATAAATGAATGGTAAAATATTAAGCCTCGTTGTGGTTAGAATCGTATGTAGCTGCGATGGTGTAACCGATCTCGTCGAGAGCGTATGTCAGCTTGTCGATCTTGTTTGAGAAGAAGTTATAAACTACAGTAGCTACCCATGATGTCAAGATACCAGAGGCTGTGTTAACCAGGGCCTCAGAGATACCTGCAGACAGAGCCATAGAGTCAGCACCACCACCAGCAGACAGAGCCTGGAATGATCCGATCATACCGAGCACAGTACCGAACAGAGCGGTCAGAGTACCGAGTGATACGATGGTAGCAACCATAGGAAGGTTCATCTGCAGAGTAGGCATCTCCAGCTGAGTAGCCTCCTCGTGAGCCTGCTGGATCTTAGCCACCTTAGCAGCCTTCTTCAGCGTGTCGTTACCCTCAACGTCCTTATATGCGGCGATAGAAGCCTTTACTACGTTAGCTACAGAACCCTGCATCTTGTCGCAAAGCTTGTCAGCCTCGTCGAACTTCTGAGCCTTGATGAGGTCCTTAACCTGTGCAGTGAACTTAGCCAGGTTGATCTTACCTGATGCACTCTTGATAGCGAAGAAACGCTCGATACCCAGGCAGATTACGGTGAACAGAAGGGTCAGGATCAGACCTACTACGAAACCTCCTTTGTAAACAGTACCCAGCAGGTTAGCGGGATGTCCGGCACGGTCACCACCTACGAAGTTCTCGGGGTTACCCATTACGAAGTACCATACACCATAACCAGCAGCTGCGCATACTACGAGAATAATCCATGCTGCCTTAATACCTGGAAAGCCCGAATTCTTTTTGGCTGGGGCTGCAGCCTTTGTTGTTGTTGCCATAATTAAAAATAATTTTTTTAGTTATTATAATAAATAAAGATTTGTTTCACCTCGCAAAAGTAGCAAAATAAAGCGGAATACAAGCCTAATTAATACATTTTAACTCATTATTTCCGTTTATTTCAGTTTCGTTACGGCTTCTTTGATGCGCTTCATGGCCTCTATGATGTTTTCATCACTGGTGGCATAGCTCATTCTGAAGCATTCCGGGTCGCCGAACGCATCACCGCCAACGGTGGCTACGTGTCCCTTCTCAAGCAGGTACATGGCAAAGTCGGTAGCGTTGTTGATGGTGGTCTCGCCATCGCTCTTGCCGAAGAAACTGCTGCACTTGGGGAACAGGTAGAATGCGCCCTCTGGTACGTTCACCTCCAGGCCAGGAATCTCTTTCGCCAGTTTCACGATGAGGTTACGGCGGCGCTCAAATGCCTGTCGCATGTCCTCTACGCACTGCTGGTCGCTGATATAAGCGAATTCGGCGGCTTTCTGGCTCACTGAGCAAGGACCGCTGGTATACTGGCCCTGCAGTTTGTTACAGCCTTTGACAATCCACTCCGGTGCAGCGATATAGCCGATGCGCCAGCCGGTCATGGCATAAGCCTTAGAAACACCGTTGACGATGATCGAACGCTCCTTCATGCCGGGGAACTGCGCGATACTCTGGTGCTTGCCGATATAATTGATGTGCTCGTAAATCTCGTCTGCCAGCACGAAGAGGTCTTCATGCTTCAGGATCACGTCTGCCAGCGCCTTCAGCTCGTCCTTGCTATAGACACTTCCTGTAGGGTTGCTGGGTGAGCAGAGGATGATGAGGCGGGTCTTGGGTGTGATGGCCGCTTCCAGCTGTGCTGGTGTCATCTTGAAGTTCTGATCGAAGCCAGCTTCCACGAACTTCGGTGTGCCGCCTGCCAGCAGTACCATCTGCGGGTAGCTCACCCAGTATGGGGTAGGGATGATCACCTCTTCGCCGTCGTTAACCAGCGCCATGACCGTGTTGCACACACTCTGTTTGGCACCGTTGCTCACCAGAATCTCGTTGACGGTATAGTCCAGCTGGTTCTCGTTCTTGAGTTTAGCCACGATGGCCTGGCGCAAGTCGGTATAGCCTGGTACTGGTGAGTAACGTGAGTAGTTATCGTCTATCGCTTTTTTGGCCGCTTCCTTGATTGCATCGGGTGTATTGAAGTCGGGCTCGCCGACACTCATGTTGATAACATCGATACCTTGCGCCTTCATCTCGGAGCTTTTCTGTGACATTGCCAGCGTAGCCGATGGGGCCAAGCGCTGCAGACGATTAGATAATTGTGCCATATTTTTCGAAATTTTGTGCAAAATTACGCATTTTATTTTTTAATACGAAATAATTGTGCCATTTTTTCGCTTTTGTAAGCGAATTTGTGGCATCCTGAGTGCTATTTCAGGTGGAGGGTATGACCCATACGGGTCTTCTTGGTCTCCAGATAGCGCAGGTTGTACTTATTCGGGGTGACCTCGATGGGTACATTTTCTATGATTTCCAGCCCATAGGCCTCCAGACCAACTCGTTTTACAGGGTTGTTGGTCAGCAGGCGCATTTTGTGTACGCCTATATGACGTAGCATCTGGGCGCCGCAGCCGTAGTCGCGCTCGTCGGGCTTGAATCCCAGATGAACATTGGCGTCCACGGTATCCAGTCCCTCTTCCTGCAGCTTATAGGCCGCAATCTTATTCATCAGGCCAATGCCACGTCCTTCCTGTTGCATGTAGATCACCACGCCCTTGCCTTCTTTCTCAATGGCCTGCATGGCTTTGTGCAGCTGTTCGCCGCAGTCGCAGCGCTTACTGCCCAGGATGTCGCCTGTCATACACGATGAGTGTACGCGTACCAGGATGGGCTCGTCTTCCTGCCACTCACCCTTGATGAGTGCCATATGCTCCAGTCCGTTGCTCTTCTGACGGAAGGGTATCAGTCGGAAATGTCCATAGTCGGTAGGCATATCCACTTCTTCGCCTACCTCGATCAGCGACTCCTTCTTCAGGCGGTAGGCAATCATATCTTTGATGCTGATAATCTTCAGGTTCCATTCCTTGGCAAACTGTATCAGCTCGGGCATACGGGCCATGGTTCCATCCTCGTTCATGATCTCCATCAGGGCGCCGGCAGGGTATAGGCCTGCCATGCGGCACAAGTCAATGGCGGCTTCGGTATGTCCGCTACGGCGCAGCACGCCGTTATCCTGTGCATAGAGGGGGTTCACATGTCCAGGACGTCCGAAGGTCTCTGGTGTGGCTGTCGGGTCGGCAAGTGCCTTGATGGTCTCTGCCCGGTCGTGTGCACTCACGCCGGTGGTGCAGCCTTCCAGCTTGTCGACGGTGACGGTGAAGGGTGTGCCGAGTACCGAGGTGTTGTCCTGCACCTGGTGTGGCAGGTCCAGCGCCTTGCAGCGCTCTATGGTGATAGGTGCGCAGAGCACACCACGCGCATGTTTCAGCATGAAGTTCACCTTCTCTGCTGTGATCTTCTCGGCGGCGATGATCAGATCGCCCTCGTTTTCGCGGTCCTCATCGTCCACAACGATGACAAACTCGCCCTGTGCGAAGTCCTTAACGGCTTCTTCTATGCTGTTCAACTTCATCTCTTCCATGTTACACCTTATTTATATATAATAGTAGTTAATGCTTTTGTTTCTTTGCTTCGTATTCGCGTGCCAGCTGGGTCACGAATGCCATCTTCTCCAGGTCCTCGAAGGATTTGGGTGCTGGTGGCGCAAAGTTGGCCACACGCTCCAATACCCACTGGTTGGTCTCCAGGATGTTGTGCAGGTCCTTACGCAGACGCAAGCGGAACCGGCACATACGCAGATAGAAGAAGATGCCCAGTGGCAGAATGAGACCGGTCATGATGTTCAGCCATTTCTGACGGAACGGCCGTGTGTGGGCATGGGTGGCCACGATGGGGTAGTGGTTCAGATAGCCCAGTATCTGCGAGTCCTTGGTGTTGCTCAGGTCGTCGATCACATCCTCGAGCTTAGCCACGATATTCTGGATGGTCTGGTCGTCGCCAGGTCGGAAGAACACGTGGATGGGGTTAGGCAGTCGCAGCAGCTTGTGCTCTTCGCTGTACTGCTCGATCTCCTTGCTGATCTGTAGCAGGTAGTACGAGTCGAGGGCGTACATCGGGTCTTCGATGATCACCTCCTTGCGATAGATATGTCGATGGGTGCGCAGTCCCAGTATGCGCATCACGATCTGTTTGTACATGTCGATATTGAACACCACCGAGTCGTTGTTCGACTTATAGGTGAAGAAGGCGGCGATAGGCGACAGCACCACGGTCGAGATGGTCATGCCATACCATACCGTCCACTGGTCTTCGCGTGCCATTCGTTGTCCGGTGTTGTCGAGGATATAATACACGATGAACACCAGTACCGATATGATGACCGGTACGCCGAGTCCGCCCTTGCGGATGATGGCGCCCAGTGGTGCTCCGATAAAGAAGAAGATGATACAGGTCAGCGCCAGTGTGAACTTATAGATGGCTTGTATCTGGTGCGTGCGGTAGTAGCGGTGCATGCTGCCCGCATAGCTGCCTTTCATCTCCAGGTCGGTGGCGCACGACTGCATGTTGCTGACAGCGTTGCGCATGGCCGACTGCTTCTGCACGTTGCTCAACTTGTTGAACAGGGAGTCGAGGGTGGTATTGCTGTTGGTCAGCTGTTGGGCTATCTTGACCGAGTCGCTGGGCGACACCTCGGCTTTTCTGAAGAAGAAGCCTGCAGCCTCTTTATAATAGGCGCGTCCCAGACTGTCGTTCACTTCATCCAGCGAGTCCTTGTCGTGCAGGATCTTACCCAGGCTCTTGGCTCTGGCATCGCCGGCAATCTCGTTCTCCTCCGCCATGCTGAAGTCGCCGTCGAAATCCAACAGGATCCGTTTGTTCACGAAGGTCTCGCGCCGGTAGGGCACATCGGCGGTGCCTGCCACGTCCTGCGACCGCATGTTCTCGTTCCACACGCCGTTATAGAGTGTCAACAGCAGGTGCTTCTTCTCGGCTGTGCTCTGCATCATACCCGAGTCGGCCAGGATGATGGCCTGGTCCTCATAGCTGCCGGTCATACGGTAGATCATGATGCCGTAGAGCATGCCTGTGCTCAGATCTTTCTTCTGGACATAGATGTTGGTGTTGGGTATGCCGTCGTAGAACACCCCTTCAGGTATCTGCAACTCCGGACTCTTCTGTTTCATACCCAGCAGCAGTCGGTAGAAATCCTGGTTGGCCTTTGGTCCCACCACATTCTGGAAGTAGAACGAGATGCTCGCCATCAGGATGGAGATGACGATGAGTGAGCGGAAGGCCTGCATCAGTGAGATGCCCGCAGCCTTGATGGCTGTGAGCTCAGAGCTCTCACCCAGGTTACCAAAGGCGATGAGCGATGAGAGCAGGATGGCCAGGGGGAAGGCCTGAGGCATCAGCATCAGTCCCATGTACCAGAAGAACTGGGCCATGATCTCCAGTGATAGACCTTTTCCGATGAGTTCGTCGACATAACGCCACAGGAACTGCATCATCAGCACAAACTGGCAGATGAAGAATGTTCCCACAAACAGTAATCCGAACTGTTTGGCGATATATATATCTAGTTTCTTGATTCGAAACATTTGCTCTTTTGCAATTTCGGCTGCAAAATTACAAATAAAAATTCAGAATCACACCTTATTTATATTATTTTTGTCTTTTTTATAGTCCGCTTGCCCTGTGCAATCTGTCCAGATTACTCTCCCACAGGATTCTCAAACCATCCGCATCGTCGTCTTCTGCAAAGTCGGTGATGATCAGGTTCAGGTGGTGGGTCAGGTCGCTCTGGGCTATGCGCATCTCCCAGAAGGCTTCGTCGTCCTCTTCATCCTCGTCCCATTTCAGGGTGATATGGTCGAATTTCACGATGTCAACGATGTGGGCCTGTCTGATGTCCTGTTCTGTCCATGGTTCGCCCCAGGTGAAGGTGAATACGCCGTCTTCTTCAGTGACGTGGTCGGCAAACCATCGCTCCAGTCCGTGAGCGCTACTGATCTGTTCCCAGATCAATGCTGGCGACTTGATGGCCAATGGGTATTCTATGTCTATTTTCTGTTTTCCCATACGGTCTCGGGTTAGAATTATTGCTTTTAGTCTATAATTTATGCGGCAAAATTACATATTTTCTGCGAAATACAAAACTTTTTGGCGAAAAATTTTGGTGGTTCCAAAAAAATGTGTACCTTTGCACCCGCAAATCAGCGATATGGCGGGATAGCTCAGCTGGTTAGAGCGCATGATTCATAATCATGAGGTCCCCAGTTCAATCCTGGGTCCCGCTACTTCCAAAGGCAGTTAGATTTCTTTCTAACTGCCTTTTTTCTTGGTTTTGTTTTGTTGGTAGCGAAAAAAACACTATTTTTGCAGCCATGAAACGAATACTGTATACCATAGCCATCATGATAGCCGTCGTATCGTCGCTATCAGCACAGGCTCAGGAGGTGGTCAACCTCTCGGGCGCTTGGGATTTCTCTGTTGGTGAAACACCGCGTTATCAGGAGCAGGTGGTCCTGCCAGGTTCCATGCTCACCAATGGCAAGGGCAACCCCGTGTCGCTCGAAACCCAGTGGACCGGTTCGCTCTACGATTCGAGCTACTATTTCAATCCCTATCTGGAGAAGTACCGTCAGACCGGTAACCTGAAGTTCCCCTTCTTTCTGACCCCCGACCGCCATTATGTAGGGCCGGCGTGGTACCGTCGCAGCGTGTATGTGCCGGCATCGTGGGAGAAGCGGCGTGTCACCCTCTTCCTGGAGCGCCCCCATATCGAGACCACCGTGTATGTCAATGGCAGGGAGGTGGGTCACCAGCTGTCGCTGTCCACTCCCCATGTCTATGATGTCACCAAATATCTGGTGACAGGCCAGCGTAACACCATCGAGGTCAAGGTGTATAATGGTATCGAGAACGTGTGTGTGGGTCAGGACTCGCATAGTGTCACCGACCAGACGCAGGGCAACTGGAACGGCATCATCGGTCGTATGGAACTGCGTGCCCAGCCCCGTTCGCTCTATATTGATAAGGTGAAAGTGCATCCGCATCCGTTCAGGAAGACCGTTGGTCTGGAAGTTGACCTGGGGGGACAGACGCCCGATTTCGGCTATTATGCCATGCAGGTGCTGGTGCAGCGTGAGAACTGCGATACCGCCAGTCTGTTTATCGGCAATTATGATATCTGGTCTAAGCATATGACCTTTGAGGTGAAGCTGGCTGACTCCATCTGGCTGTGGGATGAGTTCCATCCCAACTGCTACCGTCTGGCCATCAGTGCCGGCGACGACTACTACGAGACCACCTTCGGCATGCGCGAGGTGGGGGTGGTGGACCGTCAGATCTTCCTCAACCGCCATCCCATTTTTTTGCGAGGCACTGTGGAGAACTGCTGTTTCCCCGAGACGGGCTACCCGCCCACCGACGAGGCCTCGTGGGCACGCATCTTCCGGAAGATCAAGGATTACGGGTTGAACCATGTGCGTTTCCACTCCTATTGTCCGCCCGATGCCGCCTTCTGTGCGGCCGATAAGTTGGGCCTCTACCTGCAGCCCGAGGGTCCCTCGTGGCCTAATCATGGTGTGAAGTTGGGTGCCGGACAGGCCATCGATGACTATCTGCTGCAGGAGTCCAAGCGCATTGTCGATACCTATGGCCATCACCCCTCGTTCATCATGATGGCTGCCGGCAACGAGCCGGCCGGCAACTGGGTTGACTACTGTGCCGACTGGGTTAAAAAGATGAAAGCCTACGATCCCTATCGCCTCTACTGTGGTGCCTCGGTAGGTGGTGGCTGGGCGTGGGATGCCGGCTCAGAGTATCATGTCAAGGGCGGTGCCCGTGGGTTGGCTTGGGATCGTCATGCCCCCAGCTCCGACGACGACTACTATGCCCAGATCCTCCGTCCGCGTAACTACCGTGACACCGTTGATAACCAGTCGCCCATCATCGCCCACGAGCAGGGACAGTGGTGCGCTTTCCCCGATTTCAAGGAGATTCCCCAGTATGTGGGCGTCTATAAGGCACGCAACTTCGAGCTCTTCCGCGATCTGCTGGCCGATCATGGCATGGCGTCGATGAGTGAGAAGTTCCTCATGGCCAGCGGTCGGCTGCAAACCCTGTGCTATAAGTACGAGATAGAGCGCAACCTGCGCACCACCGACTATGCCGGCTTCCAGCTCCTGGGGCTCAACGACTATAGCGGTCAGGGCACAGCCCTCGAGGGTGTACTCAATGTGCACTGGGGCGAAAAGGGTTATACCACAGCCCGTGCGTTCTCTGAGTTCTGCCGTCCCATCGTGCCGCTGGCGCGCTTCCCCAAGTTTGTCTATGCCAATAGCGACACCCTCCGGGTGCCTGTCGAGGTCTATAATGCCATGTATGGTCATCTGCGTGGCGTGCGCACCAGCTATTATCTCTATAACGACTCCGGAAAAGTGGTGTCGGGTGCCTTGCTGGCATCGGGTGATATCCCGTTGGCCAAGCATACGCCGGTTGGCGAGATCGTGTACCCGCTCGACTCGATACGTGCCCCGCAGAAACTCACGCTGGCTGTCTGTGTGGGTGGCAGTGCTGTGCGCAACCATTGGACGTTCTGGGTCTATCCCGACTCCGTGGCCATGCCGGCTGCCGGCCAGGTGCTGATCGCCGACTCGCTCGATGCCCGTGCCCTGGCTGCCTTGCAGCGTGGCGGCACCGTGCTGCTCACGGCTGCGGGGCGTGTCAGGTTCGGCAATGATGTGATCCAGCATTATCTGCCTGTGTTCTGGAACACCTCTTGGTTCAAGATGCGTCCGCCTCACACCACTGGCGCCTATATCGACAAGACCCATCCCCTGTTCCGCTATGACTTCCCTACCGACGACTGGGGTAACCTCAACTGGTGGGAATTGCTCAACAGGGCGCAGGTGATGAATCTCAGTGAGTTCCCGCTCGATTACCAGCCGCCCATCCAGCCCATCGACACGTGGCATGTGTCGCGTAAGCTCGGCATGCTCATCGAGGCCAAGGTGCTGAAGGGTCGTCTGCTGATGACCACGATGGATATCACGAGCGATCTCGACCGCCGTCTGGTGGCGCGTCAGATGCGTCAGGCCATCCTGCGATACATGCAGAGTGCCGACTTCCAGCCGTCGCTCACCTTGTCGCCCGATGTCATCCGCCATCTCTTCACCCGTCAGGCGCCCAAGGTGGATATGTTCACCCGGCAGAGTCCCGACGAGCTTAAACCGGCCATCATCCGCTAGCAGATAAAGAAATCGCGGGTTTGCTCATGTGAGCAAACCCGCGATGGTTTTATATGCAAGAGATGCTACTCTTTATTGTGCATCCTTGGTGGTGTCGCTGAAGGCATCATTGTAGTCAGTCTCCCACTGTGGCAATACCCATGTCCAGTTAGGATCATCGCTCTTGATGGTCACGGCGATGGCAGCTGCAGCGCTACCACCCTTGGCAAGGCTCTTGCGGACGATGTCCTTGTTCCAGCGCTTGTAGTCGCTGAAGCCAAAGCCCTCACCCCAGAGCTCGAGACGACGGTAGTTCACAATCTCGTTGAACAGGTCATCACCTGTCTTGTCGCAGGTGTAGTTGGCGTCACGACCGGTCGAGGCGTTCAGCTCCACCAGTGCAGCCTGTGCATCGGCAGCATTGTTGAGGAAGTAGTTGGCCTCGGCCTCAATCAATACCATCTCCGATGAACGGATGAATGGCAGATAGCCCACACCTGGCGTGTCGAACACATAGAACTTTGTCTGACCACCTACATAGTAGTAACCAGGCTGGTAAGGACGGTCCATGTTTTTGGCATCTGATGTCTTGTGACGGTTCTCAACGTAAGCGTCAACCTCTTCCCAGAGCGCATCGTTAGAGAATCCCATCACACCATAGTTCAGATAGTCGTTGTCTCTCACGGTAGGATCGTTCAGATCAAAGTGAGTGAACTTATCAGGTGTCAGGAACAGACCCTTACGTGCATCGTTGTCAGGAATCTGGTTGGTCAGCTCGATGTCGATCGAAGCGGCACCGTTAGCGGTGTTGTTGGCATAGTAGCCATTGCAGGCATACTGTGTGCCGAAGCTCCAGTACCACATGTTCTCCTTAGGATCGCCGTAGCTACCGAAGATCCACTCGCTTGTAGGCTTGCAGAAACCAGCGTAGTAGTCGGCATTGCTCATCAAGGGATAACCCTTGCGGGCCTCCTTGGCATGAGCCAGCGCTGTCTGATAGTCCTGCTTTGTCAGGGCTGCACGGGCATAAACGGCGTGAGCCACATTGGCATTGGCAATCCACACCTCGCTGCCTTTGCGGTCTTTGCCGCTCTGCTTGAACAGCTCGATAGCCTCGTCGAGATCCTTGTAGATCTGGGCGTAGCACTCGGCCATGGTCGACTGTGCCAGGCCGCCAACCGACTCGTCAAGGCGCAGCACGATTCCCAGTGCTTTACCGTTGTCGCTGTCCTGCCAGCGTGGTGCATAGTAATGCAGCAGCTTCTCGAAGCTGTAAGCGCGGAAGGTGAGAGCCGAAGCCTTCTCAAACTTCTTCATGTTCTCATCACCCTCGACATCATCGATACGCGCAATGATGGTGTTGGCCTGACCTACGAGGATATAATAGTAGAACCAGGGATATGCATCGTATGAGGTGTTGTTACGCAGTGAGTACTGCAGGTTCATGATGGGTGCCCATCCCTGAGCGTAGT
>JAEEGF011009832.1_pt1 | contig 10706 bp, 13 predicted proteins | sample 9134171 | NCBI WGS metagenome assembly JAEEGF01 (sample SAMN16246542, study PRJNA631951) | gut metagenome | biome: gut microbiome; feature: rumen; material: AP-attached | host: Bos | place: Iran: Karaj | collected 2018-10 | reverse complement strand
TTCCTGATTCTCAATGTAAACTTCCACCTTATCACCAGGCTTCAGATCAGGATTGTAACGGAACTCACTCATAGGAATGATACCGTCAGATTTGTAACCGATATTCACCACGACCTCACGCTTGTTCATGCTGATAACGGTACCTTCAACGACCTCACGCTCATTAACTTTGTTCAGCGTGTTGTCATAAGCCTTCTCCTGGTCTTCCTTGCTGACTGGAGAAAGTGCTTCGCCACTTTCATAAGCCTCCCAATTGAAGTCATCGAGTGGCTGAATGTTTTTTAATTCTTCCATTTTGTTAATTAATTTTTAAATAGTTAACTGTGTTAGACATTATGTTGTCTCAAAAACGCCGCAAAATTACTACTTTTTTTCCGACCCACAAACAGTTTCGCCAATTATTTTTTCTTTTTATTATTAAAATAGGAGAGAGCCGCTCCTATGGCCGTACTATACTCTGCATATGGAGGAATATGGAAGCGCACACCATAAAGGCCTTCCAGCTCATCGAACACTCCTCTGCACTGGGGCATACGGGTGAGATTACCGATGAGCACAAAATCTTTGATATCAGAGTTCAACGCACAAAGAACGGCTCCACTACCAATGGTCTGCAATACTGTCATAATGATACCGGCAGCAATGTCTTCTTGCGTAGAATCACTGTGTGCCTTGCCCAGCAACGATGCTGTAGCATTAAGGGGCAGGCCAGGCAGGTCGGATTTGCAAACATCCCCAATCAAGAGATTCACCTTAGTATGATCACCATGCTGCGCCAACTCAGCTACCTGAGTAATATCATGTATTTTTAGCAACATATTAGACAGGCCTTGCAAGGTACCTCCACCTATGCCCATACCTCCAATATGCATGATTTTCTCATCTTCAATCTTCACGAAGGTAGTACCTGTGCCCATGCTCACCACAATCAATTTGTCAATATTGATGTCATGACGAGCGCCCAAGCCATCTGCGGTAAATTCATCCACCATCTGAGTGGGCAAGCCATAGATAGGTGCTGTAACAAAAGCACTACCCACACCCGTCATCATCACTTGCTCGATATCCTCCAACTGAATGTTGTTATCATGCAGATACTTGCCAAATGCCCCAAAAAGTGATGTCACAGGGTCAGCAGCAGTAATAAACATTGGTCTTATAATCTGATTGTCTCTGATGCCAACAATCTTTGTGGTGGAACCACCTACATCAATTCCTATTACCAATCCCATTTTAGTTAAAAGTTAAAAGTTAAAAAGCTTACTGTAATACTTTATCTTCAAAAACTTGTTTGACTAGCGAAGCAAACTCCTGAAAGGCAGCCGTATCACTCAGAGAGGATAAGGATTGCAAAAGGCCATAATAATGCCAGGCATGCTCCTGAGGGTCACTGACGTGGAAACGTTTCCACAAGGCATCACCAATCTCTGCATAGTCGCGAGCAATGATGCGCATATTAGACAACTTGTCACCCATTGCCACGATTTTCACATCGAGGGGGGCATTTGCCAAGTGTTCTATAGCGATTTGTTTACGAAGATGCCATGTAGCAGAAGCACTTCCTTCAAGCTTCATATCACTTTCATGAGCCACCAAATCGGCCACACGCTTTCCAAACTCCTGAACCAGTTGCTCATACGTTGTATCAGTATCCTCCATTGTATCATGCAATACTGCTGCAGCTAACAATTCCTGGTCTGAAGTCATGGTCGAGACAATAACCACCGCCTCCAAAGGATGAACTATGTAGGGGAAGCCTTTGCCCTTACGCTCCGTATTGGCATGAGCCCTGACCGCAAAGCAGATGGCACGATCTAATAGGCTGCTATCCAAATAATCTTTCTTACTCATACGACTACATTTTTAAGATCTCCCCAAAACGACAGATTCTTGGCTTGTTCCATAATCATATCCACCAAAACATCATTACCATCCTGTTCGCCATTCAGAGTATCATATACAATCTTCAATCCTTCACGTCCTTTACCCTGTTTGAGAACATAAACCAGACAAAGATTCTGTAAACCAATGTTTTCAGCCAAGATATCAAGGTCGGTCATAGCTATCTGGGCAAGTGCCAATTGGTAAGCGTCCTCTTGATTCTCCTTAATAAAGGTATCAACATCCTTCAAAGTCTCAAAACCGAATGACACCAGCAGAGGGAGGAAGCCTGTGAGCGATGCAGGGAAAATCTCCGCCTGATTCACTGAGGCAATGCGTTGATTCAACTTGTCAAACGGACGTTTTTCCAGATAAGTCATGAAGGAGTCGTTGGTGAGCAGAACGTCATCCAGATTGCCAGATTCCACCAGACTCTGTACATTTCGACGATATTCGTTTATCTGATTTCGCAACCTACTAAACTCATCATCCAACAACTCTAACATTCCTGCCAAGCGACTGAACTGCCTACGATGCTCGTCAAGGATTTTTACGTTGCCTTTGTAACCCGTATCATGCTCAATGGTGGACCACACATGTTGCAAGGCTGTTCGCATCTGCAATTCAAAGCGAATGTTTCTCAACTCAGGGTCGTTGCTACGAAGCTGACAGATAAAATGAAGGGAATTATAGCCGAAACTAGTGAGTTGATGTAATTTACGCTTGTCAACCGACTCCTTCCAATCTATCTCAAACAACTTCTTGGCAATGGCCGCTACCTTATCAACATCATCATTATAAAAGGTGATAACACGAATACCCACCAAGTCAGTAACATCATTAATACTTGCATATTTGCCACCTTTCTTCAGCAACTTTCCCTTTAGCGAATTCTCGGTCTTAACCCTGTGTTCAATAGCCGTCACATAGATGCCCTGCTCATCAAGTGCTTTTTTCAACTTCTCAAAAGCCATCTTATCCAGTTTCTTCAACAGTGGCAATTCGTCTTTGAACTGTTGCAACAACTCTACTCCATGGGGGTCTAATATGATATCCTTTGTTTCTGACATATATTATTTATTTGATTTTCAAAATATTTATTCATCACAAAATCGTTTTAGGATATCGTCATAAGCCTCTATCCTCCTGTCTCTCAGGAAAGGCCACCAGCGACGCACTTGCTCTGAACGCTCCAGGTCAATCTCCACCACCATATTGTCCTCTTGGTTGTCAGAGGCATTGGCAATGAATTCACCTTGCGGACCTGCCACAAAGCTATTACCCCAGAACTGGATGCCATTGGTCTGTCCTGAAGGATCAGGCTCATGCCCCACCCTGTTCACAGCTATTACAGGCAAGCCATTCGCTACGGCATGACCACGCATCACTGTTTGCCAGGCACCCAATTGGCGTTGCTTTTCATCTGGAGTATCCGTACTTTCCCATCCTATAGCAGTAGGATAAATAAGCATCTCTGCCCCTTGCAAAGCCATAAGGCGAGCGCCTTCTGGATACCACTGATCCCAACACACCATCAGTCCCAACTTACCCAATGAGGTTTGTATGGGCCTGAAACCAATATCACCTGGTGTGAAATAGAATTTTTCATAATAAGCAGGATCATCGGGTATGTGCATCTTGCGATACTTGCCTGCCATACTGCCATCCTTATCGAATACAACAGCAGTATTGTGATACAAGCCTGCTGCCCTCCTTTCAAACAAAGAGGTAACCAACACAATGCCCAACTCCTTAGCAAGAGCACTATAGAAAGCAGTCGATGGACCTGGTATCGGCTCTGCCATGTCGAAGTTGTTCACATCTTCCACCTGACAGAAATAAGGGGTGTTGTGCAACTCCTGGAGTACCACCATCTGAGCCCCCTGAGTTGCACAAACCCCGATATTATTAGCCAACTTCTCGCGATTAGCGGAGAGGTCGGAAGTAACGGATTGTTGTACCAATCCCACCTTTAACTTTCTCATTTACAATAGAGATTAAGAATGGTTTCATACAGTTCTTGCTTGCCACTCTTCTGTGCTGGTTCACCATGCTCCTTAGCGTATGCCACCAACTCTTCCAAAGTCATATTGCCATCCTCGAAGCGCTTGCCCTCACCCGCATCGAAGCTTGCATAGCGATCCTGGAGCATCTTTGGAAGTGGAGAATTCTCAATAATGTCAGCCGCATTGAGCAAAGCACGAGCCATGGCATCCATACCACTGATGTGAGCGATGAAGATGTCCTCTGGATCGGTAGAATTTCTACGCAGCTTAGCATCAAAGTTCATACCACCATTGCCCAATCCGCCATTGCGAATTACCTGCAACAAAGCCTGGGTAAGTTCAAAGTTGTCGATTGGGAACTGGTCAGTATCCCAACCATTCTGAGCATCACCACGATTAGCGTCTATGCTTCCCAACATGCCATTATCCACAGCCACTGCCAGTTCATGTTCAAACGTATGACCAGCCAAGGTAGCATGATTCACCTCAATGTTCACCTTGAAATCCTTATCCAAACCATTGGCACGCAAGAATCCAATCACCGTTTCAGTATCTACATCATACTGATGCTTGGTGGGCTCCATAGGCTTCGGTTCAATCAGGAAAGTACCCTTGAATCCATTAGCGCGAGCATAATCGCGAGCAGCAGTCAGCATCTTAGCCAAGTGGTCTTTCTCACGTTGCATCTGGGTATTGAGTAAGGATGAATAACCTTCACGACCACCCCAGAACACATAGTTAGTACCACCTAATTTAATAGTAGCATCAATAGCATTCTTGATTTGCACAGCTGCACGAGCCACTACATCAAAATCAGGATTGGTAGCTGCACCATTCATATAACGTTTGTGACTGAATACATTAGCAGTTCCCCACAACAACTTGATGCCTGTTTCTGCCATCTTCTGCTTAGCGTAGTCAGTGATAGCCTTCATACGAGCTTCATATTCGGCAATATCTTCAGTATCTTCCACCAAGTCAACATCGTGGAAGCAGAAATATTCAATGCCCAGTTTCTGCATAATCTCAAAGCCAGCATCCATCTTGTCTTTAGCACGCTGAACAGGATCTGTAGCCTCGTCCCATGCATAGTGACGGGTCTGACCACCAAACTGGTCACCACTTGCCTGTCCCAGTGTGTGCCACCAAGCCAAAGCGAACTTCAGCCAGTCTTTCATTTTCTTACCCAACACAACTTTATCGGCTTCATAATAATGAAAAGCCATAGGGTTCTTACTTGAAGTTCCTTCAAAAGGAATTTGAGCGATTTGTGGAAAATAAACTTTTGCCATAGTATTAAATTTAAATTATTTATTTAGTTATTTCATTTTCAAGTACATTCTTCCAACGTTGGTAAGCGGAAAGATATTCATCTCTCAGCGATATTTGAGGTTCGATATGAGCATGACATACAAGTGAAGCAAAAGCCTCGTTGTGGTCATGATAGATACCAACACCAATGCCTGCGCCTTTTGCAGCACCCTCAGAGCCATCAGTCTTATAGACATCTATACAGGCACCACTCACAGTGGCCAGCGTATCTCGGAACAAAGCCGACTTAAACATATTTGCCCTACCAGCATGAATATGTTGAATATCCATTCCCATCTGTTTCATTATCTCCATGCCATAGCAGAAAGAGAAAACAATTCCTTCTTGAGAAGCACGTAAAATATGACCTTCATGGTGTTGATTAAAATTCAGTCCATGGATAGAACATCCAAGTTCTTTGTTCTGCAGCACTCGTTCAGCACCATTACCAAATGGCATCACTACAACACCATCAGAGCCAATGGGCACAGATGAAGCCAAACTATCCATATCAGGATAATCAATGGCTGGAGTAACATGATGGTGCAACCACGAATTAAGAATGCCAGTACCATTCACACAAAGAAGAATACCCAAACGAGTTTGATTATCAGCGTGATTAACATGTGCAAACGTATTTACACGCGATAACTGGTCATACTGCACTTGTCCATTCACGCCATACACCACACCTGAAGTTCCAGCTGTAGAGGCAATCTCACCTGGATTGAACACATTTAAAGAAAGCGCATTGTTAGGTTGGTCGCCTGCTCGATAAGTAATGGGAGTACCAGCATGCAATCCCAATTCAAGAGCGGCTTCCTTGGTAACAAAACCTTGCTCACCAAAAGTAGGCACGATGTCGGCAATCAAATGCCTGTCTATGCCATAGTAATCTAACAAGAATTGGGCAACTTGGTTTTCTTTAAAATCCCAGAACATACCCTCTGACAAACCAGAAACGGTGGTACGAACCTCGCCAGATAATTTCATAGCGATATAATCACCAGGCAACATCACCTTGTCTATCTTTTCATAAACCTGAGGTTCATTGCGTTTCACCCATGCCAGTTTGGATGCCGTAAAATTACCAGGAGAATTGAGCAGATGGGAAAGGCATTGTTCAGAACCCAGCTCATTAAAAGCCTGTTCGCCTATGCCCACAGCTCGAGAATCACACCAAATGATGGATGGACGCAGCACTTGTTTATCCTTATCAACACACACTAAGCCATGCATCTGGTAAGATATACCTATCGCTTTGATTTCCTGACCACTTGCTTTTGATGTCATAAGCACATCAGCAGTAGCCATTTTCAAATATTCCCACCACATTTCAGGGTGTTGTTCTGCCCACCCCACCTCTGGAGCCATAATCTCTGCCTCCTCCTTGGGATAGAATGAAGATGCCACACACATACCTGTCTGGGCATCTACCAAACTCGCCTTCACTGACGAGCTACCTATGTCGTAACCTAAAAGATACATATTACTATCAATTTAATCGTGTAAATATAGAGAATATTTTCGAGAGTACAAAAAAAATGTCGATAAAGATGAACTTTATCGACACTTTTGATAGTTTTATGTACTAAGCTTAAATTAGATCAGCTTAATGAACAGATCCTTACCGTCTTCAGTTACCTCAATCTTACCTTCACGCAACAGCCAACCCATAGCCAAGTATGCGTCCTTGTCGAGTAACTTAACTTCATTCTTCTTAGCTTCTGCCTTAATGTCCTTCAGTGTCATGCCGTTAGTACCATTCAGAATGTTCCAGATAACACCTGCAAACTCACCAACTTTTTCCTGTAACATTTTCTCTTTTACTTTTAAAAATTAAACATAAATTATAACGTTTCAAGGATTCGGAATCCCTATCCCATTGAAAAACGATGCAAAGTTACATATTAATTTAATAAGGTGTATCACTTTTAACAATTTTTTAACTATTATTCTTCAAATAATCCTTATTAATCATCAGCAGGGAAAACCACTCCCAATTGTTTTCTCACTTCATCAATCACCTCTATAGTAGCTAATGAAACAGCATGTGAATTGATTTCACTCTCCAGCTTTCCTTGCTCTATAAGGTTGATGAATTCTTCCATTTCATAATAATAATCATCATGTTCAGCCTTTACACCCACATCTTGTGGTACAGCTTTGGGCCCTCTGCCAGACATGGCAACTGGACGAGGAATATATGTCACCTTCCGGATGGTATGTATTTCATCCATCACCAAATTACCATCTTCGCCTTCTATTTCTGTAGGCAGATACGAATTGGCTATTTTAGAATATAACACGGTTGCATTCATACCCTCATAACGTAAATTCACAGCCCCTTGGCCATCCGTACCACTTGAGAGCATCACACCTTGCGCACTCACCTCTAAAGGTTTGCCGAACAAGGCTATGAGTGGATAAATGGTATATACACCTATATCCATCATGGCACCATTGGAGAGTTCTGGCTGGAAGGCATTGAGCACGATGCCTTCTTTGAACTTGTCATAACGAGAAGAATACTGGCAATAAGAAGCGAAATACCTGCGAATAGTACCCAACTTAGGAAGCATCTCTTTCACGATGTTGAAATTCGGATTCATCGTAGCAATCATAGCTTCCATCAAAAGAACCCCATTGCGTTTTGCTACCTCTATCATCTGTTTCACCTCTTTGGCATTCGATGCCATAGGCTTCTCACAAAGCACATGCTTGCCATGGTTCATGCAAGTGATGGCAATCTCGGCATGGGTGCAATTGGGAGTAGCAATATAGACAGCATCTACCACACGGCTCTTTGCCATCTCCTCTACAGAGGTAAAGGTATGCTTCACCCCATACTTAGCAGCAAACTCATCAGCTCGCTCTTGTGTGCGTGAGCAAACGGCAGAGAGTTCAAATCGTTCATCCTGCATGGCACCTGCCAAAAGCCAGTCGGTTATCTTATTGGTGCCGACCACACCAAATCTCACCTTTCCCATACCTTCATCAATAGCCCAATTCTTCACCCACAATCACTACGCAAAAACGACCATTATCGTACGAATTTCTAATGATATGTATTTGATTACAAATACTGTTAGCTGAATGACAATCATGACAGACTCCATCCAGTGTACAAGGGGTATCACGATTCAATCTTACAGTATTAATAGGTGCAGCTGTACCCCTGGCGCGCTTGATGGCAGCATCCAAATCTTTGGCAATCTTATTCACGCCCACCACAAAAATCACCTTCTTGGGTCCCCAGGCAATGGCAGCCACACGATTGCCATTACCATCAATATTGACAATGTCACCTTGCTCACTCATGGCGTTGGCACTGCTCAGATAGAAATCCGCAGAGAAAGCCTGACGATAGATCCCTTGTGCCTCCTCAGGACTCTTGGCGAGGTCTCTATCAAACAATGTATAGCTTCCTGCCTCATGCAAGGCACTTGTCAACCCCATGTCGCGCAGGGTCATGGAGCCACCCCATGATATGCTACTGCCCTCAGGCATCAGTTGCATCACCTGGCGAACGGCATCTGCCGACGTAGCACAATAGTATCCATCAATATGGCGAGTGTTCAAGCTCTTGATGACCTTGCCCGCCAACAACTCGTTTCTTTGTTCAATTGGTGTCATAATAATTCGTATTAATAATGTTTTTCTCCCCAAAGATAGTGATAATTGTTGAAAAAGCATTATTTTTGCACGCAAATTTCCGAGGTCGTATGAAGAGCAAATTGCCATATCACCTACTTGCCATTAGCATCATAGCTATTTGGGGAGTAACGTTCATCAACACAAAAGTGCTGATACTGAACGGATTGAACCCACAGGAAATCTTCTTATTGCGATTTATCATTGCCTATTTAGGCGTGTGGACTTTCTCGCCTCATAAACTATGGACTGACAACTGGAAAGACGAGCTCACCACCGTTGCCTTGGGTGTTACTGGTGGTTCTATGTATTTCTGGGCAGAGAATACAGCCATCCAATATTCCTTGGTCAACAATGTTGCATTCATCGTATGCAATGCCCCCCTATTGACCTTATTCCTGGGCATGGCATTCTCCAAAGAGATTCGTGCCACCCGATGGCTCATTGCAGGTTCCATCATCTCGTTGATAGGTGTGGCATTGGTGATTTTCAATGGCAGTTTTATCCTCAAGCTCAACCCCTTAGGCGACTTCCTGGCCTTGGTAGCTGCTGGCTCATGGGCCATCTACAGCTTATTGATGCGAGGGATGACCAGTCGTTATAATGCCACCTTCCTCACCCGCAAGGTGTTCTTCTATGGCATCCTCACCATCCTGCCAGCTTTTGCCATCAAGCCATGGCAATTCCCGTTAGACAAGCTGGCTGAGCCTGTCATTTGGGGAAACCTCATCTTCTTAGGTGTGATAGCTGCCCTCATCTGCTTCGTATTGTGGAGTGTAGTCATTCGTGAGATTGGTGCCTTGTCGTCTGCCAACTACATCTACCTGTCGCCAGTAACCACCATGATTGCCTCGGCACTCTTCCTGCAAGAGCCCGTCACATGGATTTCCATCCTCGGCTCCATCCTCATCCTCTCTGGGTTATATATTGCCAGCAAGAAAAAAAATTAGCATGCTAACTTGCAAAACACCTCAAAGATGATTAAATATGCACGTCATCAATAGCAAAAATTATGGAAGCAGACATCACAAGAATTAGGGAAATGGAACAACGTATGACCAGGGCACTGAAAGTTGTCAGAGCCATGGATTCCGCACTCAATGCTTTTGAACTGGTGCAAGGCGACATCCGAACGCTGGATGAATACTACGGTAGCGACGAATGGAAAGCCGACCACGCAGCCGACGAGGCAGGACTCCTGCCCCCCACCCTCAAGCGTGGCGTCCTCTCCGAAGACGGCATTTGGAACCTCCTCGAAGACAACAAGGACCTACTTCGCAGAATGACAAACCGCTCAAGTGATTTATAAATGACGCGTTGGCACGTTGGCACACGGGGACTATCCCCATCCGATTTTTATCATGGAATGACGAAATAACTGCCACACCGTCATTGCTGACGATAGTTCATGTATGGCAGTAAATTCTCCACCCTCAACAGCGGGGCCTTGTAAACAGACCTTCACATGCAGATGGGGCTTATTGAAGGTATAACTAAGTTGGTAAACAATTTTGGCTATCATGTCCTTGATATCTTTTCATTCATATTGATATAAGAGCCTGTTTTGTTGTAATATAGTACGTAAATCCCCCAATCATCACCATTCCTGCAGGTATATGAAGGAATGTAATAGCTACCTCTATCATAATAGATTTCGTAATAATCACCATTACCATCATTCCACATCTCCATAACTATCACAATGGCATCAGGCAATTCCTCCTCTGAATCAAGTGACAGTCTGTTTGAAACAGTGATCCCCTTCATATTAGAATGAGGTTAATCTAGTTGGATAAAAAAAATACTTATCATTCTTAGATTATTACACTTTTTTAGTTACATTATACTTGTTAT
>JAEEGF011757412.1_pt1 | contig 10708 bp, 6 predicted proteins | sample 9134171 | NCBI WGS metagenome assembly JAEEGF01 (sample SAMN16246542, study PRJNA631951) | gut metagenome | biome: gut microbiome; feature: rumen; material: AP-attached | host: Bos | place: Iran: Karaj | collected 2018-10 | reverse complement strand
TACAGAAACCATGTTCGTTGCATTTCTGGAAGTCACGATATCATTTACATCCACCTGTCCATAGCCGTTCTCGTCAAGACGAAGATCTATCATCTTATCGAAAAGAAGCTCCTCATCATCAGCCTCTTCCTCGAGTCTCTTATCCAGCTCATCTCCTTCTCCAATGAGTCTTGCAAAGACGGGCTTTCCTGTTATGAATCTGCAGATATTGGCTGCGCATCTCTGGAACTCGCCTCTTGTAATGATGCCAGCCTCAAGAGCTTCTTCGCCGTTGTCGCCTCCGGAATTCTTGTCGGAATCAGTGCATACCATGTAGAGGTCGTTCTGGGCCTTAATAACTGCTGCCAGATCTTTTCTCGAGCCACTTCCCGCAACTCCTGCTTCTGCCCACCAGTCAGTCATAACTACGCCGTCAAATCCCCACTCATCTCTGAGAATTCTTGTGATCAGGTCGTAATTAGAAGATGTGAAATATCCGTTTATCGGGCCATATGAGGACATAACAGCATGAGCATCCGCCTCTTTAATCGCCATCTCAAAGCCTTTTAAGTAAATCTCTCTGATGGCTCTCTCGCTGGCAACGTGCTCGACCTTCCTTCTTCCGGTCTCCTGCGAGTTCAGTGCAAAGTGCTTGATGGTGCCTGTAACTCCTGCACTGTGCATTCCGCGAAGCTGCGCTGCCGCGCTCTTTCCGGTTAGGAAAGGATCCTCTGAGAAGTACTCGAAATTCCTTCCATTCAAAGGATGTCTGTGTATGTTCATTCCAGGTCCCAAAAGGACGTCGATCTTGTTCTTTCTAAGCTCCAGTCCTTCCCACTTGTACAGCTCTTCAAGCAGCTCCATGTTCCAGGTGGAAGTAAGGCATGTTCCGTTGGGCATTGCAAAAGCAGTCTTTCCGGAGTCCATTCTTATTCCGGAAGGGCCGTCTGTACAGCAGGCCACAGGGATTCCAAACTTTGCCAGCGAATCCGTAAGGCCTCCGAAAGCTCCGCCGCATCCGGGTGTAACCTTGGGTGAACTCATGCCCTCGCCCCTGGATATGCACATCAGATCATGGTCTGAGAGCTGCGCAATGAAATCATCCATTGAGCACTTGCCGTAATATACGTCTGCAAGCTTAAAGCCCTTGTCTCCGGTCTGCGGAATGTCAGCAGGGATAGCCGCCTTCAGATCTTCCATCTGATCCCTGGTGGCAAGCGGCGCTTTCTCGTAAGCAACCTTGTATCCGCCATCTGCAGCCTCAGGCTTAAGTCGCTCAAACTCCATAATTGGAGCAAGTGCCTCGGATAGCTGGTCTGTAACCACAGTGCTGTCTACTGCAAATTCCGCAACTTTTTCCGCCGATCTTACATCAGCTCCTACATAAATCCGATAATCTCCTGCCTCAAGAACATAAGCGCTCTTGTTTCCGGTAGCGCCGCAATCATCATAGCTGGACAACGTGTAAGCTGAAATCTCGAGGCTGATATTTTCTGTCTCGCCTGCCTCAAGTTCTTTTGTCTTGGCAAAAGAGATCAGTTCCCTTGCAGGTTTTCCCAGCATGCCCTGGGGCTTCTCTGCATAGACCTGTACTACCTGGCTGCCTTTTCTCTTTCCTGTATTAGTGACAGCAACGTCAACTTTTGCAACTGCACCGTCCCAGTCAAATCCTGTAGTCTTAATATCGAAGTCCGTGTAAGACAGACCGAATCCGAATGGATAAATAACCTTTTCTTTTGCAAAGGTCTCGAAGTAGCGGTAGCCCACATAAATATCCTCTGTCAGAATATTGCGTACCTTGTCGCCAAAACTCTTATCTGAAGGGTAGTCTGAAATGTTCTCCGCAATGGTGTCCGTAAGGCGTCCGGAGGGATTCACATCACCGGCGATGACATCCAACGCGCCGAGGCCGCCGACCTGACCACCCTGCCAGATGTACATTACTGCCTGCGGGTCATACTCTTTTACCCACTTCATATCTATGATATTTCCCACGTTTAAAAGAACTGCCGTCTTCTCGAAAGCGTCCGTGACAGCTTTGATCATCTGACGCTCTTTGGCTGTGAGGAGATAGCTTCCCTCTGTGGTGCTATTGTCCTGGTCTTCACCTGCGGTCCTTCCAATGATAATAAGAGCAACGTCGGATTCTTTTGCCGCATCCGCTGCGATCTCAGGGGTGATCTCCATCTCCTCCTGGAACCAGGGCTCGCTGGCCCAGCCCACCCCTTTGTCAAAGGGATGATCCTTGATCCATGCGTCATAAATGGCCTCAAGTTTGGGATTGATCACAAAACGCTTATCTTCCTTCAATGCTTCTCTGACACCGGTCACATATCTGGTATTGACCATGCCGCCTGAACCCGTACCGCTCTTGTAATAGTTGTACTGGCTTCTGCCAAACAATGCTATTTTTGTGCCCTCTGCAAAAGGAAGCACATCTTTGTCGTTCTTCAGGAGCACCGCACCTTCTGCCACGCTTCTGCGGGCGATACGTGCAAATTCTTCGGTGTCAAACAATTTCTCAGGCATGCCGTTTCCTCCAAACCTTATTTCTTAGCTCTCTTAGTGGCTTTTGTTATTTTTGTGGTCTTTGCTGCTTTTGTAGTTTTTGTCGCTTTTGCTGTCTTTGCGCTTTTTGCCGTTTTTGCGGGTTTCTTTGCCACGCTGTATCCAAACTTGCCTACCTTCTCACCCAGAGTGAAATACTCGCCGTGGGAATAGGCTATAAGGTCTGCCGCACCAAGATCAAAGCGGCCCTTCTCATCCATGAATTTATCATCAACTGTGACGCTCAGAACTTCTGCCACAAACATGTCGTGACTTCCGAGCTCCAGGATTTCTTTCACCTTACACTCTATGTTGACCGGGCTCTCGGCAATTCCCGGCGCTGCTATCTTTTGGGATTCCTGAGGCGTGAGTTTCATCTCTTTAAACTTGTCGAAGTCCTTTCCGGACTTTACACCGCACCAGTCGCAGGCCCGCACAAGATCTCTGCTTACGAGATTTACTACAAACTCTCCGGTCTCTTTTATTATGTCATAGGAATGCCTCTCCTTCCTGACGGAGATGGAGAGCATGGCCGGCTGACTGCAGATGTTTCCTGCCCAGGCCACGGTTATGATGTTGGGCTTATCACCGGGCTTCTGACAGCTTACCATCACCGCGGGGATGGGATAGAGCATATTTCCCGGCTGCCATATTTCTTTTGCCATAAAAGCATCTCCTTGCTCATTAGCAATATGATATGTGAACATAATATCATGCTTTATGGGCAAAAGAAAAGTTTTAATCAAGTTGTGTTCAATGAATTATTGTAGTAGACTAAATTAATAAGAAAGGTGGGAAAAGGCCATGGCTTTACAGGAATCAGGCGAGATGTATCTCGAAACAATTTATGTCCTTTCACAGAGTCGCCCTAACGTAAGAGCAATCGATATCGGCGAGGAACTTGGGTATTCAAGGCCCTCCGTCAGCAGGGCAATGCGTCTTCTGAAGGACGAAGGTCTTGTTAAAACGGATGAGTACGGCTTTGTTAAGCTGACTGAAGCCGGAAACATCATTGCAAAGCGCATATATGAAAGACACACTGTACTCACCAGCCTCCTTATCGGAATCGGCGTAGATGAGAAGATTGCCTCCGAAGACGCGTGCAGAGTTGAGCACTATATCAGCGATGAGACCTTTGATGCGATCAAGGCCCATATTGCCAAGCACGGCAAAAAAGTCTCTTCCTGACGGTTCAGGCTGCCGACCGCCCATATGTGGCAGTTTTATTAAATAATGATCACAAAAAATATCCCGGGATCCGCTTTTACAGCAGTTCCCGGGTTTTATTTTTTTCAACATTGTTCATCAGTGTCCGTCAGCTCTTTTCCCCAATCCATTCTCAGATTCTTAAGGTCAGAACATTGAGTCCCAGAAGGTTCTGGTATGTAACTTCCTCAGCAATCTTGTAGACCATCCTTATTCCAATGTTCTTGGTGCCGGTGCTCTCAATGATATCCTTTTCACGATCTGTCGGGTCGAACTCCTTGCAGTTATCCCTGATTCTAAGTATCACGTCATCTTCGCTGTGGACAACGCGGATATCAATTGAATGCGACTTGTGGTCTTCGGGGAATCCGTGAGTGACCACATTTCCTGCCATCTCCTCCAGGCACAGTCCTGCAAAATAAGCCCTGCGCTTGTCTATGCCGCGCTCCTTGCAGAAATCTATGATCTTCTGTGAGATGCTTGTAACATGTTCCATATCCCTGACGGTGATATCAAGTCTCTCATCCTCTTTGGCACCGAAGTCCTCCGGGATAGCCATAAGATCTTCCAGATTCTTTGGCGGACGCTTAAGTTCTATCCATGCAGCCACTGCAATGACTATACAGCAGATGATTCCGTTGAGGATATTTGAGATGTAAAGACCGTTCATCTTCCACAGCGGGATGAGCACAAGGCTGCAGGCCACAACGCCTACCATACCGTCGACAACAGGAAGGACGATCGCAAGTTTCTTTCTCTCGATTGTCTGTGCGTAACAGCAGAAATTAAGGCTGACCATAGCAGGGAACATGCACAGGGGCAGAAGTCTGAATCCCATTACTGTCATATCAAATACCGGGTCTGTCGGATCCTGATAAAAGAGCATGGTCAGAGGCCTTGCACAAATTACCAGAAATGCCACAACTACGCACATAAGAAGCATGCCCTTGGTGAGGCAGATATGGAGCGTGTCGATGAGCGACCTTCTGTCCTTCTCGCCCACTGCGATCGAGAACAGCATGCGGCATACGGCAACCATGCCAAACGGGAATGCCCAGAAGACAGCCATCACATTGTTGGAAGCTGCAAAGGCAGACAGTCCGACAGTTCCCACGCAAGTCACGATCAGGTAGTTTACGATAAAGCAGCGGAACATCTCAAGGAAACGGGATATGGCACCGGCCACGCCCAGCCTGAATATGTCGGGCACATCGCTCCATCTTGATCCCTTAAGCGAGAACTTCCACTGGGACTTTCCGGCCAGGTAATACTGAGCCTGGATCATAAGGAAAATCCAGGTTGATATTGATGTACTCAGACCCAGTCCGAAGGTTCCCCACTGAAGTATTATTACGAAGATATGGTTAAAAATAGCGTTTGCGATAAAGCACGATATGCTCGCGATCATCGTACGCTTTGTCTGATTCTCCAGAGACAGGAAGGAAAAGAGCTGCTGGCCAAGCACCAGTGCAGGAATTCCTATAGCCTGTCCGAGAAGATAATGATTAAACATGGTCAGGTCAGGCTCCACGTCTACAAATATCCTGGTAATTCCGGTTGTAGCCCCGAGCACCATGAGGAGTGAAGTTCCTACCGATATAAGTGTAGATACCACCAGGTTCATCGTAAAGATGCTGTTTACAGCCTCTTTATCCCTTACTATATATCGTCCGTACAGGATCTGTGAGCCTCCCACCAGCACTATGCTTGCCGCATAGAGCAGATGATTAAAAGGTGCATAAAGCCCCAGCGCGCTCATGGCTGCCTTGCCTATTGCATTACTTGCATACAGTCCGTCAACGATTCCGTTTACAGCGTTGATCACTATCAGCAAAACCTGAAAGGGCAGCAACCTGAAGAACAATCCTGTTAGCAGCTTTTTATCTGATAATTCACCATTCATGTCACACCTCCCGGGCCTTCTTGGGCCCCGATGTCCATTATATACGAATAGTGATGTCATTGTGTCAATTTAATTACCAATCTCCTCCCCATGTTCCATGATCAGATCTTCTACGGTCTTTTGGATCGCCTTTTTAACCGGGCGGGCGCCGAACTCTTTTGCATAGTTTTCCTTATGAAGTCTGGAGATTTCTTCATCAGTAAGTGTATCCGGAAGGAAATCGTATCCGGATCTTGTTTCCTTGATGTCTTTTACGCAGCGCTCATAGGTGTCGAGCATGATCACGTCAAACAGTTCTTCGGTTATAGGGTGGAAATTCACAACCTTCGTGAATCTGTTGAGCAGTTCTATGTCAAAATACTTTGAAAGATCCTTGATCGTTGCCGTATTGTCGTTGGATTCACCCGCGGAAAAACCGATCAGATCTTTTACACCGGAGTATCCTGCGTTTGTGGTGGCTATAATGATGCTCTTCGAAAAATCCACATATTTTCCGTTAGTATTCTTGATATAGCCTTCATCAAAAGCTGACATGAACAGCCTCTGAACAGAGTGGTCGGATTTCTCGAACTCATCAAGAAGAATAACCTGGTACGGATTGGTCTCAAGTATATCAAAGGGCAGTTCCATCTTTGACTTGCTGGAAAAGCTCATAGACGAGCCGATGATACGATTGATTGATGCAGAGTCATGGTATTCCGTCATATTCAGTATTATAGGCTCAACGTCCGTTATCGTTCTGGCAAGTATCTTGGCTATCTCGGATTTTCCAACTCCGCTGTTACCGGCAAAAAGAAATGTAAGAGGCCTTGTTCTCGGAAACACCTTCAGGTCATCACGTCTGACAACGTCAATAAGAAATTCTACTATATCATCCTGGCCTTTAATAACCGAAAAATTGTCTCTGAGCGTACTTAGATCTGTGGCAATCTTTTTATTATTACCAGTCATCAGCTTCATGGCTGTTTCTCTCATCTGAGATTTTGACAGGACGACTGCCCGGGTCGCTTTGGACTTGTCTGAAGCAGTGTCATCCTGAGACGTTGCCTTACTTTCATTTGTCTTTTTATTGATCAAAGCATCCGCCATAGATCTGTCGAGAAGAGTTATCGCGTTATCCGGGCGATGAGATCCCATTGTCTTGAAGTCGTCTGCCACACTTACAATTTCCGTGATGATCCTGTCGTTTATTTCAATCTCCGAATTATAGTGCTCCACCATCTCAGATGACATCTGACGCAGTATTTCCTTCGTCTGATCCTTTGACAACTCGTCAACAAGAACTCTTGTGAATCGCCTGTTAAACGCAGGGTCATTGAGCAGGTCCTGCGCTTCCTGAGTAGTGGTCGAGCCGATAACTCTTATTCGTCCCCTCGACAGTGCAGGCTTCATAAGCTGCGCTATCTTGTCATAGGTCTGCTCAGAGCCTACAAGCATGTGTATTTCATCAATAAAAAGTATCACATCATTTTCAGGGTTTTCCGCAAATTCAAGAATATTTTTGGTCTTCCTCTCTATTTCACCTACAAGTCCGGATCCTGAGACGATGTTAACAAGCGGAAGCTCCCAGATTGTGCTGTTTTTTAACCGCCCCGGGATCAAAGGGTCCTTAGCGGCGATCCTTCTTGCTATATCCTCTACAATCTTCGTCTTTCCGACGCCGGCGGGACCAACAAGAAGAGCATTGGGCTTAAACTTCCCGATCATACATGAAAGTGTCTGATGAATTACAGAATCCCTGAAAAGAATCGGCTGTTCGACATTATACTTTTCATTGTAGTTTATCAGATATCTGTTGGGATCAAATTCCTCAACATCAAACCCAAGAGGCAATATCCGGGGTTTCTCATCAACTTTGTTGTTTTCATCCTGCGAAGCCGGTTCATCTGCCAGCGGATTGTCATTGATCTTTATATCATCTGCCATTTTCTGATCCTCCACTTTTTGTGTTTCACAAATCTCATTTTATCACATTCACGATGCGCATCACTCTTATTCCGGAATCGTCTGTTGTCGCCACACGTAATTATAAAACTTTTATAAAACGCTTCTCGTTTATGCTTATATCCCGCTCTTTAATTTATAATTTAAAAGTAGGTGCTACAATGTTCTGCCATTTTTTAGGTTTAATTCGTATAAATAATTATAACCGAATCAGGTAATTCCAAAGGAGGAACGATATGGAACAGACAAATAAAAATATCGAGAATGCCAAAGAAATCCTTGATCTTGAGGAATTGGAAAACGTTTCAGGCGGCGCGATTGCAGGTATTGCCAGCAACGCAAGTTTGGCAGGTATCAACAGCAACGCAAGCTTGGCAGGTATCAACAGCAACGCAAGCTTAGCAGGTATTGCCAGTAACGCAAGCTTAGCAGGTCTTAACAGTAACGCAAGCTTAGCAGGTCTTGCCAGCAACGCCAGCCAGGCAAGCAACGGGCGTCTCAGCGGGCTTAAGAGCGACGGTACCCTGTCAAGATTTTAAGAAAAGAAATATAAAAAGCAACATAGTATATGAAAGTTGATAATAAAGGCCTTCTATGATCATCGATCAGATGAAGGTCTTTTTTCAGCGTTTTTTCTTTAAACAGGAGAATGGTGAATGAACAAAAGACATATTGCCGTTTTAACAGGCATTGTCGCTATAATGCTTCTATATGGCTGCGGAGAAGGAGGCAGAGCTGCAAACGCCGATAGTTCTTTTACCCGGAAACAGGTGACAGTTTATGAAAAAGACAGCTCCGGGAACACAGAGCTTACCTGCGCGTTCCGTGATGATATGCCCAATGTCCCGCATGTCAGTCTGGAGCAATACCTTGACCTTATCTACGGAGAAGATTCCGATTATACCCTGACCGGGAGCGGAAAACATTATACAGTCACCGGAAAGAATAAAAACACCAAAAAATCCGGCAGCAAGCTTAAGATCGACACGGCAAAAGAAACGCTGGCCTTCGAAAAATACGAAGATTTTGTCGTTGGAAAAAAGGATGGGACCATGGTTGATTATGTGGATATGAAGCTTGTATCCCAAGAAGGTAATCCCAAAATAACCTATGATCTATCCGATTACGGAATGGATATCCTTGCAGCGGATGGTCAGGTTTTTCTTCCTCTTTCCACCTTGTCGGATATTCTGGCTCAGAGCCTGACCTTTTCCGATTATATAGACGGAGAAATATATCTGGTCAGAGCGGATTCTTCAGGATCAGATTACACGTCCCATACACAGGATAAAGTCAATGCTTATTTTGAAACCCTGACCAGGGAGGCAGATGTGGCGTCATATGCATATAATGAGCTGTGTTTTGTACTGGATAATCTTTACGGGCGGCCGGAGCGGGCACAGTCCCAGGAATTTGTGAACAGCCTTGCCACCATCGGGCTTGATGAAACACTGGAAAAGGGCGGAACATTAAACGGGATCGATCTTAAGAAGATGAAGACCTATCTGACTTCCACAAATAAGGCCGAATATGCCCAGGGCCTGGTCATGCTGGACAATCTGCTGTTTGACGGGGGACATACCCTCTTCAGCAGTCCATATATTTTCAGATTTCTCGCCGATGAAAACCTGGACCGGACAGAGTTAAGCAGAGGCTATAAAGTAATTCTGGACGAAGATCCTGACGCCAAAAATACAGCCAACCATTTTCTGGACCTGTTCGAAAACGTCCTGGTAACCGGAAATGAGCTGAGAAGTCTGCGCCAGGAAGGATTCGGAACTGCGTCAAAAATCTGGGAAAACGACAACGGTGAAGAGATCTCTTCGATTTATCTGTTTGACAATACAGCCATTTTCCGGTTCGATGAATTCAAGGATGATGTGATCAGAACAAGCTCAGGAACCAGGCCCCTTCAAGAAGCACTGGAGTATGCCAAAGAAAACAACTGCGACAACTTCGTTCTGGACCTTTCCACGAATGGAGGCGGAAGCGATCAGACCATGGGATATATCCTCAGCATGATTTTTGAAGAGGACGCTGTCTTTTACCATTATGATGTAAACACAGGCGCCCGGAGGGTAGAAGTTTTTACTGCAGATAAAAATCTTGATGGCACCAAGGATGAAAAAGATGCAGAAGTGAAATACGGCTTCCACTACGCCGTTATGATGTCGAGATATACGTATTCCTGCGGCAATTTTGCATCGATACTGGCCAAGGAACACGGTATTCCTTTGCTGGGGGAAAACTCCGGCGGAGGAGGCTGTTTAGTAACTATGCATGGATTTCCTGATGAATGCGACAGTTATCAGATCTCTTCATCCATCGGAATGTCGGATTCCAGTAATCAGAGCGCAGATAGCGGCGCATCTCCGGACTATCCCATGGCGGTATATCCGGAAGATGGAGGAGACATGCCGTCACTCTATGATCCGGCAGAGATTGTGGACATCGTAAATGGTCATTATCAATAACTCTTTAAGAAGTGGCATGACAATAAAAACCGCAAAGCCTTGAAAATACTGGCTTTGCGGTTTTTTGTTTTTTACTCCAGCTCCACAGTTCCCGGAGGCTTGGAAGTAAGGTCGTAGAGTACGCGGTTGACTCCCTTGACCTCGTTGATGATGCGGCTCATGGCGCGCTGCAATACCTCGAAGGGAATCTCGGAAGCCTCGGCAGTCATGAAGTCCACAGTCTTAACTGCACGAAGGACTACTGCGTAGTCGTAAGTGCGCTCATCTCCCATTACACCTACGGAGCGCATGTTTGAAAGAGCTGCAAAGTACTGATTGGGCATCCAGTCAGGTTCCCCTTTGTTAACGCCCTCGCTGTTTTCTGAAGCAGCGCCGGCATTGCTCTTCTTGTACTCTTCCACTGCCTTGGCAATCTCGTCGCGGTAGATGTAATCTGCATCCTGCACGATCTTAACCTTCTCGGCCGTAACTTCGCCGATGATTCGAATACCAAGTCCCGGTCCGGGGAAAGGCTGACGGAATACCAGGTACTCCGGAAGGCCAAGCTCAAGTCCGGCCTTGCGAACCTCGTCCTTAAACAAAAGACGTAAGGGTTCAATGATCTCCTTAAAATCTACATAGTCGGGAAGTCCACCTACGTTGTGATGGCTCTTGA
>JAEEGF011242844.1_pt1 | contig 10708 bp, 12 predicted proteins | sample 9134171 | NCBI WGS metagenome assembly JAEEGF01 (sample SAMN16246542, study PRJNA631951) | gut metagenome | biome: gut microbiome; feature: rumen; material: AP-attached | host: Bos | place: Iran: Karaj | collected 2018-10 | reverse complement strand
AAGTGATCCCTGTTTTCGGAGGGTATTGCGAGGCTCCGTGGTCAAAGAAAACAACGCGTCTTGAGCCGTCTTCGCACTATTTTTTCATTCACGAGAGAAACGATTCCGCGATAGGTTCGGATCTTATCGCAGTGAGAAATAAGGACGGATGGCAGCTGCCTTATGAGGATTATCCTTTTGCGACGTGTGAACTGGGCGGAGGAATAGAGATAACGCATCACAGAAGGCCGATAATACGGCCGATGGACATATATGCGCTGTCGCTTGTAAAACTTGGCGTCGGGAACAATCTGCCGGGATATTACATGTACCATGGTGGTACAAACAAGATCGGGAAATATTCGACTTTTCAGGAATCAAAGGAAACGGGATATCCGAATGACTATCCCGTGCTTTCGTATGATTTCCAGGCTCCGCTTTCGGAATATGGTGAAGTTCGCGGGCAGTACGGGCTGTTAAACCTCCTGCATCTGTTTTTACAGGATTTTGGCGAAGAGTTTGCGCGTCTCATACCTGTTGAACAGAAGGACGCGGTGGCGCGTGACGATGTGGCGTCCTTAAGGTATTCCATGAGGACCGACGGCGTGGGAGGCTATGTTTTTGTAAATCATTACCAGCGCCTGACCGACCTTGAGGATGTGAGTGATGTGGTGATAAACACGGGAACTGTGAAGTTTCCGGCAATTGACGTTAAGGGGCCTGTGAGCTTTTTCTTCCCGTTCATGATGAAGATGGGCACCGGAGAAAACGAGACAGTGCTGAAATATGCCACAGCGCAGCCTGTCTGCCGTGTGGGGAATGCTTATTTCTTTGCTGCGATACCGGGGATCCCCGCTGAGTATTGCTTTGAAAAATATGGCAATGTAAAAGTAAAGCCTTCGAGGGAAGCGGTGACAGTAGGTGAAGGCATAAGGATAGTGACGCTTGAATTTGAGGCGGCGCGATACTTAAGGCGTCTCACCGTGGGCGGTGAAACGGGGCTTTATCTCGGCAAGGAGTGCAATCTTTATGCACTTGACGGACAAGTCCGTGCTGTGGAAAGCGGGACGCACGGGTTCTGCAAGTGGACGGGCACAGAGTTTGTGCCGTCTATCGTTGAGGAAGCAGAAGAAGACGCAAAGTTTAGTATCAGGGATGTTTCGTCGGTGCCGGAGCTAAGACAAGAGAAATATGAGCTCTGCATCGATGGGGCGCGTGAGATCAGATACAAGGAGATCGTGGCAAGTGGAAGTGTGGGATTTGTGACGATCGAGGAAGATTATGATGTGGCACAGATCTATGCGGACGGGGAGCTTGTCGCGAACGATTTCTGGATCGGAAAGCCGTGGCGTGTGCCTGTGAAGCTGCTTTCCGGGAAAAAGTGTTATCTGGTGATGGCCGAAAGAAGGGACGATTTTTACTCTGAGGCGTGAAGCAGAGGCCACTACAAATGTTGATTCTATAAGAGAATTCCCTGATACTGAGTATGAATCTGGAAAAGAAATGTATTGCTTTTGTCGGTACAATGCATTATAATTCCGGTGTAAGAAAGGAGCGTGATCTTATGGCTGCAAAATCTGCTAACTTATATGCAAGAATCGAACCGGATGTTAAGGAACAGGCGGAAGGAATCCTTGCAATGCTTGGGATTCCGGCATCTAATGCGATAAATATGTTTTATAAACAGATCATACTTAACAGAGGTCTTCCGTTTGAGGTGAAGATTCCGGCGTCGAGACCTCTGGATATATCTGGGGTCAGTGCTAAAGCATTGGATGCTGAACTTGAAAAGGGGTACTCTGATATGATGTTAGGGCGCACTAAGCCGGCATCTCAGGTTTTTGCAAGTATTCGGAAGGATTATAATGTATGAAATATGATCTGATCTTTACGAAACAGGCAGAGGACGATCTAAGGGGCATATTTGAGTATATCGCTTTTGAATTGCTTGCCCCTGAAAATGCTGCAGGCCAGATGGATCGTATAGAGAAGAAAATACAATCACTTGCGAAGTTCCCTGAAAAATACCGGCTATATGACAGAGAGCCTTGGAAGAGTCGAAATACGCGGGTTGTTCCGGTAGATAATTATGTTGTTTTCTATATTTCTGACAAAGATACCGCAGTAGTCACCATAGTACGAATTATGTATTCCGGAAGAGATATAGATAAACCGATGGATGAATATTCTGACTGAAGAAGGGGTATCCGGAATACTGTGGGAAAGGATTTTAGAAGTTATTGTTGGCACACGGTTCCTCGAGATAAAAAAAGCAAGAGCATGGGGAGAAAACTCCTCATGCTCTTGCTGTATAATATGGCTGTAACTTGAGGATTAAAGTGCTCACGTAAGTTTTGCGGGAGCTTTGAAAAGGAGAACAGCCATGAAGGGATACGATGTTGCAGGTGGATATATGGGATATGTGAACGGAAGGTATATGTTGTTTGCGTCGGAGGAGGAGTATTACGATATGTGCCTGGAAGATGATGAGGAGGAGTGAAGCAAAATGCGTGAAGTTGGAGGCTCCCGGCTTGGGTAAGATGAATATAGTTTGGGTGTTGGATGGTGTGAGGGCGTGGTATTAGCGGTGCTTATGCATAGCCAGAAAGAATTATCAGAGAGAACAGGAATCGCCCAGACTGAGATCAGCAAGCTTGAAAATGGGACTCGTAACCCGTCTGTCAGGTTACTTCAGCGCCTTGCTGAAGGCATGGGGATGGTCCTCAAGATCGAGTTTGTTCCAAAACAAAAAGTATAATAGGTATAACTGATTTTGCATTGTCTTTACCCCGGCCGTTTGCGTATAATATACGCAGACGGCTTATTTTTTACTTGTAGAAGGGAAGGCCGTCATATTTTTTCGGGGAGGCATATAATGCAAAGGGTTAATGCGGAGAAGGAAAGAAAAGAACTGGAGAGGCTGAAAAGGGCGTTGACGGCGCCTAAGCCGGTGTTTTATCTGGGGTTGGTAATGGTGGTGTTGACGGTCATCTATGTGGTGGATGAGATCACGTCGAACATGAATTCGTCGATGCAGCCTGAAGAAAGGGCGGAGAGGGCGCAGAAAGATAAAAAAGAAAACACCTCCGAGCAGGGCGGTGTTTTCAATGCGATAAAATTCATTTCTTTCGGGCATTTTCTCGGACAAGCTTGGAAGAAAGAAAGTGTGTCTGGTGCTTGGAGGCGTTGCGATATTGGGACTTGCGCTGTTTGTAGTTGCGTGCCGCATGGGATGGGGCCCGATAGCTGCGGGTATAGCGTACGGTTGTTCCATCGGAGGCTTGTGGTCGATGAGTGACACGCTGATCCTCACGATGCCTGCGGAATCGTCGCCTTCGGGCATGCGTTCGTCAGTAATGGGCACGATCTCCGTTATGATCGGCTCCGGAATGTTTGTCGGAAACATAGTGTTCATCATCTGTCAGAACTTCATGCCCATGGATATCCTGTTCATGCTGATCTGTCTGCCGTTCATGGTGCTTTCACTCTTCATCCTGATGATAAAGGTCAAAGAGACAAAGGATGTGGACCTTGAGAAGATAGACGCTGATACATTCAAGTAAACCGTCCGGAGATCAAGCGATCATTGATCATTCAGCTTTGAGCCTCTTGACCAGTTCCTTGTACTTTTTGGTCTTTCGGACATTTTTATAAAACTCGTCTTCGTGCTCGAAGTCGTAGAGCAGCTCCGCGCGGAGTTCAAGGTTTTCCTTGTATTCCCATTTGCGGTCGTAAGGGTGCTTGTTAAAGAGCAGGCTGTTCACTTCAACTACAGGCGGCAGGGCGTCGTGCTTTTCGGCGAGGGCCACAGCCTCTGCCATGTATTCCAGGCCTGCGTCCGTGTCGCCGTCAGTAAGCGCAACCTCGGCCATGCCTTGGTAATTCCTCATCTTTCGCATGAGGGAAACGGGCATGAGGTCGTTTTCATAGAACGCGTCGTAAACGGCGTTGCTCTTTTTGTAAAGATCGATCCGGTCTGCAGGAGAGTAGTATTCACCGATCTTCCGGATGCCGGTCCAGAATTCATAAGCGAGATCGATGCACTGGTTTTGCACGTGTTCCACAAGCTCGTCTCCGGTGAGGAGGTCACGCTTTACATCGGTTCTTGTATCATAGTAGCAGGGAAGGCCCTCGGCGAGTTCGAGGGCTTTTTTGATGTTCCCTGAGCGCTTGTACGCATAGACGAGATTACCTCTCGTGAATGAGCGCCAGTGATCGTCCGTGCAGTGTTCCAGCAAAAACTCGCCGGTCTCGATCGCGCGCTCGGGGTCTCTTACCTGCCATGCGTACACAAACCAGGACATTATACGGAAATCGCCGGGGTATTTTTTCATGCTTTCTTCGGCGAGTTCCTCCAATTTCGGGTTTTCTCCGTGTGTGTCGTACTCCTCAAAAAGGCGCATGATCTCATCGATCTCCTTCTGCTTTTCTGCTTCGGTGCAGCCGAGCAGTTCATCCGCAGTGATGTTGAAAAAGCCTGCGATAACGGGGATCATGGTGATGTCGGGGTACGAATCGCCGCGTTCCCATTTGCTGATCGCCTGGAATGTTACGCCGAGGCGGTCCGCAAGGGCTTCCTGTGTGATGTCTCTTTCTTTTCTTAAAACTTTGATCTTTGCTCCGATATTCATAAGATTCTCCTGTAATGTGCCCCGTCGGGCTTTATTCGGTACCGTCGGGCGTATTATATTATAGCCCAACGTGAAAGGTCAAACAACCTGATATTGAGAATTTTTCTACCGATAGTTGAAAAATGATATTTTATGAAATCTATTGAGGAAGTGCGGATATTCGGGTACAATATGGATATTATGAGCGGGGCAACGGAAAGCCCGTCGCGGGGCAACGGAGGGTGTATGGTTAATACAGCTAAATTCAAGGATTACGGAGAAAGAATAATAAAAAACTGCGGGCGTGTCATACTCGGCAAGGACGAGGTCATAAGGCAGATAGTGATCACCTACCTTTGCGGTGGGCATGTGCTGCTTGACGATGTACCGGGCACGGGAAAAACGATGCTGTTCCGGGCGTTTTCAAAGACCGTTGGCGGGGATTTCAAGCGCATACAGTTTACGCCGGACCTTCTGCCGTCGGATATCACGGGTATAAATTTCTACAATCAGAAAAAAAGCGAATTTGAGTTCAGAAAAGGACCGATATTTGCTGGTATGGTGCTCGCGGATGAGATAAACAGGGCAACACCGAGGACTCAGTCGGCGCTCCTGGAATGCATGGAAGAGCATCAGGTGAGCGTGGACGGCGTGACATACAGCCTTCCGGAGCCTTTTATGGTAATGGCGACGCAGAATCCTGTGGAGTCGTACGGAACATTTCCGCTCCCCGAGGCGCAGATCGACAGATTTTTCATGCGTCTTAAGATGGGCTACATGACAAGGGAAGAGGAAATGAACGTGATGTCCAGAAGGCCCACGGTGGACATCATCGCGGAACTTCAGTGCGTGATCGATCCCGCGGAGACGGCCGAACTAAAGAAGGCTTACAGGGACATAAGCGTGAGCGATGACGTCAAGGGCTACATCATGGACATAGTGGAAGCCACGCGCTCGGAGTCAAGATTTACCAACGGCGTTTCGACGAGAGGCGCGAGGGCGCTGTATGAGGCGTGCCAGGTGAGCGCCGCACTCGATGGGAGAAGCTTTGTGATCCCGGAAGATGTGAAAAGAGAAGCTGCTCCTGTTCTGGCGCACAGGATCGCATCGGCGACGGACTCAAGGGTGGATGCCGAGAGTTACCTTAAAGAACTGGTTGAAAGCATTTGCGTACCTCTTGAAAATATACGGTGACTGATGAATATACTATTTCTGGTATTATTTGCAATCGCATTGTTTTTTGTGGAAAGATACTGGGCGGCATTTGCGGCGCGGCGTATTTCCTATTCCTGCAGATGCTCCAAAGTGCTGGCGGAACCCGGTGAGCCCATACGGCTTGAATGTGAGACAAAAAATACGGGAAGGCTCCCGGTGATGTTTGTCAGAGTAAGCGTTTTCATGCCGCAGGATGCAAAAGTCACCGATGCAGCGGGCAGCAGCGTCAGGGACACCGGTTTTAACAACGGCCTTGTGGAAATGAAGTTTTCCATGAACGGACGTTCAAAGGTCCGCAGGAATATAGAGATGTCCCTTGCAACCCGTGGGGTCTACCATATAGGAAAAACCGAGCTGAGCGTGGGAGATCTGCTGGGACTGAACGAAAACTCGCACTTCCTGGAAAAAGAGAACAAGCTTGTTGTTATGCCGGAAAAATGCGAGGATGTTCAGGTGCAGGAGGTGCTCGGAGGATTCCTCGGAGACATTTCGGTACGCAGATTCATCATGGAGGATCCGATCCTGACAAGAGGTTTCCGCGAATATACGGGCCGCGAGCCGTTTCGGGATGTCTCGTGGATAAGGACCGCAGTGTCGGGCAGGATGATGGTCAAGGAATATGACCACACTTCGGACATCAATGTCATGATCCTTTTAAATCTTGACACAAATAACGACGATGAGCTTGAAAAATGCTATTCTCTCACAAGGACTGTCTGCGACAGGCTTGAAAGAGCGAACGTGGAATACGGGCTTCGCACAAACGGAGGGCTTTTCGGGCCTGTAGGATATACGGAGTGGTTCCCGCAAGGGCTCGGAGAGAGGCATTACAACAGCATAATGTATTCACTCGGCAGTGCAAAAAAGGTGGCATACTACTCCTTTGCAACATTGACGGAGAGAGCAATCAGGAAACAGCGTAACAACGAGAACTATATCGTGATCGTGCCAAGGGCGGACGCACAGACCGTAAGGCTTGTGCAGAAACTTGAAATGAAGACGGGAAACCGGGTCTGCATGCTTGCTGCAGCGAAGGAGGGAACATGACGGGGCTCATATGGATCAGATATTTTGCCGAGCTGTGCATGTACTTCGGCTTTGCGCTGGCGTTTCCAAAAGCCTTCCCGGCAGGGATCGACCCGCTTATCACAGCGCTTGTGCTTTCGCTTTCGATCACGATGGCTTCCTTCGTTTCGGAAAAAGTGCTTGATAAACTAAGGTTCCTTGCGCTTTTGATCCCGGCGGCATATATGGGACTTATGTGCAGATCTTTGGGAGATGTGCTCATCATGATACCTGCGGCAGTGTACACGGGATTCGTGATAATAAGGGATGCTCATTCCATGGACTATTACGGCTACCTTTGGATATTTAAAAGAGTCATGACAGGAGCCGCGGTATTGTTTGTATGTCTCCTGCTGGCCGAGACGGCGTTTAAGGCCGAAGGGATCATAGATGCCGGGGCTTTACTGAAGTTCGGGATAGTGTATGCCCTGCTGGGAATGATCCTCCTAAAGGCGCTGAGGCTCGGAGAGGATCTTAAAAAACAGAGCTGGGTCATACAGATACGTGAGCTGCTGGTGCCTGCAGCACTTGTGGTGGCAGTGGCTTTCGGACTCCTCGGAGGCGGATCACTGAAAGAACTGCTGCATAACGGCCTGATCCTCCTGCTGACTCCTTTGGTCATGCTGGTGGATCTGGTGGCTTCCGGCGATGACGGAGAATACAACAAAAAGCGCATGGAGGCGGAGGAGGCGGCAAATTCCGAGTCCCAGGGCGGCGCGATCACCGGCGTGAGAGTGACTCCCGAGGTTGAGCAGGTGATAGAGGAGGCGTCGGACAGATCGTGGGTGTTTGCAGTTATCCTTATCGTGGTTCTCACCGTTTTGATGATCGCACTTGTGATGTCGGTAAAAAAGATCAGGGAAAACTCAAACGAAAAGACATATATCGTTGAAAGCCTTGAGGAAGACAAAAAGAAGAAAAAGGTTGTCGTAAAGCGCTCCGGCGGCGAAAAGATAAGAGGGATATATCGGAGTTTCCTTAAAAAAACCATGATGCATGGCGTTAAGATCACCGGGAATATGACAAGCCAAGAGATCAACGGGGAGGCAGCCGATGCTCTAAGTGATGCGGTGTCTGCGGAAAGCCTAAGGCAGTTGTATCTTTCCGCAAGATATGATGAAAACGCCGATATAAGCGAAAAAGATGTAAAACGCGCAGCCGAGATGCTTAAAAACATATACGTGTGAAATACAGAAAGGACAGGATATGCAGATAAAACCTATAGAATTCAAACTGAAAGACGGAAGAACAGCAGTGCTCCGCAGCCCGCAGGATGAGGATATTCAGGGAATGCTGGATTATCTTTATGTTTCCTCCGGCGAGACCGAGTTTATCCTGCGCTATCCCGAAGAATGCGTGAAATATACGGCAGAGGGTGAAAAAGAGCTTTTTGAAAAAAAGAACTCTTCCGATTGTGAAGCGATGCTTGTATGCATCGTAGACGGAAAACTTGCCGGGAACTGCGACATCTCGTGGAAAAAGAATATAAAGACAGGTCACAGGGCAAGCGTTGCGATAGCGCTCCTCAAAGAATTCTGGAACCTCGGCATAGGGACAAGGATGTTTGAAGTCATGACCGACATTGCGATGAGCAATCCAAACATACTCCACATGGAACTGGAATATGTGGAAGGAAATTCCCGCGCGAGAGCGCTCTATGAAAAGATGGGATTCAGCATCGCAGGAGTTAAGCCCGAAGCGATAAGACTGAAAGACGGAACGCTTTTAAACGAATACTACATGATCAAAAAGATCAGATAAGGCGGAGGGAACATGCATAAGATCAACGAAAAAAGGTATCTTCTGGAGTTGGAAAAGGAGCTCTCGATAGATTCCGTGACCGGGCAGTACAGGGAACTGCAGGAGTACCTTGTAAAACAGATAAAAAAACTGGGTTTCAAGACTACCACGCTCAACAAAGGCGGCATCATCGCAGAAGCCGGAGAGGGCGGGGATCCGCTTCTTATCACGGCTCACGGCGATACCATAGGCATGATGGTGCGTCACATCAATGAAGACGGGACCATAAAGGTATGCAACGTCGGAGGACTTTATGCATATCATACGGAACGTGAAAACGTGCGCATCCATACACGCTCAGGAAAGGTCTATACAGGCACCGTTCAGCGAAAGAACGCTTCCGTACATGTTACCGAGGACGAGCTGAAAAAAGAGGTTGCTGACTTTGACAAAAACTCATTTGTTGTGGTGGATGCCGAAATAAAGTCGGCGGACGATGTAAGAGCGCTCGGCATCGAAGTGGGCGATTTTGTCGCTATGGAGCCTCGCTTCACATATTCAAACGGCTATATCAAGTCCCATTTCATCGATGACAAAGCGCTTGTGGCGCTGCTTCTTGAGCTGTTGCATGACATAAAAGACGGAAAGGTAAAGCCAAAAAGAAAGCTTTATTTCTACATTTCCTTCTACGAAGAGATAGGGCACGGCGGTTCGTTCATCCCCGCGGATGTACGTGATTTCCTTGCCGTGGACATCGCATGCATAGGCCCCGAGCAGACAAGCGATGAAAGAAAAGTATCCGTATTCTGCAAGGACAGCAGGTTCCCTTACAACACGGATCTTACAAGGAAACTTGAGGAATGCGCAAAGCAGGTAAAGGCGGACTATGTTCCGGATATCTTTACTCCTCACTATGGCACGGATGCCGATCCCGCGCTCGTTGCGGGCTTTGACATAAGGCACGCTGCGATAGGCCCCGGCGTGAGAGCGAGTCACGGATATGAAAGAACGCATATCGACGCGATAAAGAACACTTACGGACTACTCGCGGGATATGTCGAGGCATGACCGGATCGGAGGAAAAAATGCTTAAAACATATGATATTCAGGAAGTACCGAATTTAAAGATACATGGGCGGACGACAGAAAACGCTTCACCGCTCCCGTTGTTCTGGACTCACTCCGGGATCGAGGTGAACTGCACGGGGAGCGAGCTCTGGGTGGATCTGGAATGTGAATATGATTTTCATGAGATATGGGTCGCAAGCGAAGTGAACCGCGCGCTCATGTCTCGCCAGATGCTCTACCCGGGGAAAAACAGCATCTGCCTTTTCAGGAGCATGGAAAAGGGAAAAGTGAAAAATGTCAGGTTTTACCGTGAGCTTCAGGCAATGAACGACAATCCCGAGATAAAGCTCCTTGTGACCGGTCTCCGCACTGACGGCGATTTTCTTCCCGTTTCGGAAAAAAAATACAGGTTTGAGTTCATCGGGGACTCCATCACATCCGGAGAAGGAAGCTACGGCGCGCGTGAGGACACGGAGTGGCTTGCCATGTACATGAGTTCGAGCAGGACCTATGAAAACCTCATCGAACGCATGATGGATGCCGACTGCAGAGCGATCTCACAGGGCGGATGGGGAGTCTACACCGGCTGGGACAACAACAGAAGTCACAACATGCCGCGCATATATACCCGTGTCTGTGGGCTTGCGACAGGCCCCGCAAATGAAGCGCTCGGAGCTCAGCAGGAGTATGATTTTTCGAGCTGGGTGCCCGATGCCGTGGTGATAAATCTCGGAACAAACGATGAATGCTCGTTCAGGATGCCGGGAATGGAAGTTGAGGGCTATGGTTTCTGCAAGAGCAGATCTGACGAGAATGGCTGCAAAAATCCTGAAGATCTTGAAAAGGTAAAGAATGCCGCAGTGGATTTCCTTAAGCTCCTTAGACAGAAAAACCCGACATCGCTGCTCCTCTGGGTCTACGGGATGATGGGACACGACCTTGAGCCGACGCTTCGCGCGGCGGTAAATGATTACAAGAAGGAAACGGGAGACTAAAATGTTGACTATCTGTCGCTTCCCGATACGACACCC
>JAEEGF010593602.1_pt1 | contig 10709 bp, 10 predicted proteins | sample 9134171 | NCBI WGS metagenome assembly JAEEGF01 (sample SAMN16246542, study PRJNA631951) | gut metagenome | biome: gut microbiome; feature: rumen; material: AP-attached | host: Bos | place: Iran: Karaj | collected 2018-10 | reverse complement strand
TGAATAAAAACGATATTGTAAGATTAACAATAGAAGATATGTCCCTTGAAGGGGCTGGAATTGGTCACACTGATGGTGTGACCATTTTTGTCAAAGACGCAGTTGTAGGTGATGTGTGTGATGTCATCATCACAAAGGTTAAAAAGACATACTGTTTTGCAGCCTTAAAGGAGGTTGTGGAGGCTAGCCCATTTCGCGTTCAGCCTGCATGCCCTAACGCAAAGCAGTGCGGTGGATGCCAGATTATGCAGGTGTCTTATGACAAGCAGTTAGAGATTAAGGATAACATCGTGGCAAGCAATCTGGTAAAGATTGGAGGATATGATAGGGCTCTTGTGGATTCTATCCGTGAGCCTATTCTTGGAATGACAGCGCCACTTCGCTATCGCAACAAGGCACAGGTGCCTATTGGAGTAGATAAGGATGGCAAGATTATCGCAGGATTCTACGGTGCCAGAAGCCATAGAATTGTACCATCTGATGATTGCAAAATCTGCTCTAAGAAGAGTATGGATATCGTATATGCGGTAATAGATTATATGAATGAATGTGGCGTGGCTGCATATGATGAGGCTACAGGCAAAGGTCAGATTCGTCACGTGCTTGTCCGTGAGGGTAAGGCTACAGGGGAGACTATGGTTTGCGTAGTGGTAAACGGAGACAAGCTACCTAATGTAGATTTTCTTGTATCCCATATACGTGCTTTAGAGCCAGAGCTTGCATCGTTAGTGTTAAATATTAACACTCGCCGCGATAATGTAATCATGGGTTATGAGACAAAGGTGCTCTATGGTAAGGAAGCCATCCGCGATACTATCACACTTACAAATGGAGATACTATCGCCTTTGATATCAGTGCAAATTCCTTCTATCAGGTCAACCATGACCAGATGGAACGTTTATATAGCAAAGCCTTAGAATACGCCGATTTACACGGCACAGAAGAGGTGTGGGACCTTTACTGCGGAATCGGCACCATTTCACTTTCCATGGCAAAGCATGCAGGTCGTGTTATCGGAATCGAGGTAGTGCCTCAGGCTATCGAAAATGCTAAAGCCAATGCAAAGCTAAATGGCCTGGACAACGCAGAATTCTACTGCGGCGAAGCAGAAGTAGTCCTTCCAGAAATCTACGAAAAGATGTCTCATCCTGACGTCATCATGGTGGATCCACCTAGAAAGGGCTGCGATGTAATGGCACTAGACACCATGGTAAAAATGCAGCCTAAGCGCATCGTCTATGTCAGCTGCGACAGCGCCACCTTAGCCCGCGACCTGAAACATCTAGAGGAAAACGGCTACCATCTGCAGAAATACACCGTCTGCGACCAATTCGGTCACACCATGCATACAGAAACGGTGGCGGTTTTGGCCAAGAACTAGTCATATAGTTTAATTTAAAAAGCGCAAGAGATTGCTTGATAGCATCTCTTGCGCTTATTTTATTTCTGATAATCCTAAGATGTAATCAGTAGAAGTTTGATATAACTTGGATAAGGTAATTAAATGCCGAAGCGGCAATTCATTGGCTCCACGTTCATACCTTGCATACATTGTTTGAGATGTACCTAGAACAGAGGCGACATATTCTTGTGTATAATCTGAATCTTCTCTTAAATCTCGAATTCTTTTGATGTATTCCACAAATAGTCCCCTCCTTTCCAATTAATACAATCAAGTATAGCTAGTAAAAATATTTACTATTGTATTTAGTAAATATCTTTACTAAAATTATTCAAAGAGAGATAAAAGTGTAGTTTTACGGATATATATATTTAGATAGTTTGAAAGGGGAATAGTTAAATAATGGAATTAAGAAATAGAAGTGTTATTTGGTGGATAGGAGCACTTATATTATTTTTTTTATCTATAATTTTTTTGATTTTTGGTAGTAATGAAATTGGCGCATTTTTGTTTATTAATGCGCTAATAATTGCTTTAGTGGCGGTGATTGAATATGCTGTTATAAAAAAACGCCAGGCGGAATATGAGAATACTGAAGAGTATTCAAAAAAAAAGATGGAAGAAAAAGAGCTAGATGAAAAACGAAAAGAGCGTGAGAAAAGCTTAATTATGTTATATGAGGAAAATGTAAAAAAGTGTGGATTCAAAGATAGTGAAAAATACATTCAGAATAGAGCACATGAAATAATCTGGGTAAGTAGGGAAAAAGATATTATATTTATTCCATCTAAACAAGATGTTCTATTTGATAATCGTTCATATATAGATGATGGAGGTCAAATAGTCGAAAATTATTATGTTGCCAAAATAGCGTATAGTAATATAGTGTATTACGAAAAAATTGGAGACGTTCAATATACTGCACAAGTAAATGCCACTGGTGGAGGTTCTTCAATTAAAGGGGCAGTTATTGGAGGGGTTATTGCTGGAGGAGCAGGTGCAATAATCGGTAGTAGGAATAAGATTAATGTTAAAACAAGCACACAAACCCATGATACTCGAGAGACCGTCATTTATTATGAAAAAGAGGATGGCGCGGTTTATAGCTATTCTTTGCCAGGGTTCAATTTATATGATTATCTTTTACAAAGGATTCCAGAAAAAGATATGAAATATATGAATTTAATTCATAACAAAAGGAATAATACTGTAGAAATTTTAAATATTGAAAAACGTTTGGAAAAATTAAAAAATCTCTTAGAAAATGGTTTAATTAGTGAGTCAGAATATGAGGATAAAAGAAAATCAATATTGGAGAATATTTGAAAAATAATTTTAGTAGACTAGCAGTTAGTTATTGGAAAAACTGAGGAGAAATATAATATGAGTAATACATATAGTGTTGTCAAAGAGATAGAAAAAGCATTAGATGGCGAGGCGTATTTAGCGGCATTGGCATTAGCATTAACTATTCCAGATATGTGTTGTGGACATGCAAGTGGAAGAACTGATTATATCAGATGGTTTGATCAGTATGCGAAAAATGATTATATAAACGGGACAGAGTGTTATGCATTAAGATGCTCATTTCTGCATCAACAAGAAGGTGATATTAATTGTCAGGAAATTATGAAAAATACTCCATTATGGTTTATGTTGGATGTTCCTGACAATAAAAATAGCATACGACTTCAGCTAAATTTGAAAGACGAAGATGCGGAAGATGAGAAAGATAAAAATATGAAAATTGTTAACGCTGAGTCTTTGATAAATGGAATTATAGCAGGTTATAAAGATTTTATCGACAAAAATCCTGATTATGTGGAAGGGCATCCAGGAATTGTACTAAGAAGATAGTATTCAAGGTGAAAAATTTGCACCTTGAAAGATTACGTAAAAAAGTGTTCAGAAATGAACACTTTTTTTGCTAAATACACGTTGTGTAAAGATGGACTGCTTGTTATAATATACACAACGTGTACTATTGGAGGTGGTGATTATCATGGATAAAGCACAAAAGATAAAAGAATTACGAGAAAGCACTGGTATGAATCGTAAAGAGTTTTGTGAGTATTTTGATATTCCATATAGAACTGTAACAGAGTGGGAACGAGGGATGAGACACGCTCCTGATTATGTTATTAGACTTTTGGCTTATTACATTGAGATGGAAAAGATGATGAAAGTGGAGGAACTTGAGGTCGAAAAAATCGACCACAAATAAAGTTTTTAATAATGTCTAAGCAAGTAGAAATTGATGGCGAGAAAAAAGAAATTAAAGTAATTAAAATTACTGAAGAGTTGATAAGAGAAAAATTATATATTATAAGAGGACAGAAAGTGCTTCTTGATGCTGATTTAGCAGAATTTTATGGATATGAAACTAAAAGGTTAAACGAGCAGGTCAAGAGAAATATAAGAAAGTTTCCTGAAGACTTTATGTTTCAAGTGACTGATGAAGAAGTGAAAATTTTGTGGTCGCAAAATGCGACCGCAAATATTAATTCAATGTCTCGTAGCAATCCATATGTTTTTACAGAGCAAGGGTTGTATATGTTAATGACAGTTCTAAAAGGCGATTTAGCGATAGAACAAAGCAAAGACCTAATAAGAGTTTTTAAAAAGATGAAAGATTACATTATCTCTAGCGAAACTCTTCCGGTGGATAGACAAATGCTACAACTATCTATGCAAGTGACAAATACGACTCAAAGTATAGCCGAAATAAAGAAAAGCCTAAATCAAGTTGAAGATGATATTGCTATTGCTATGGGAGAATTATCAGATGTCGTCCGTAAATCTGAGCTAGCAGAAATCTTTGAGAATTTTAGTGAAGCTAATGCATGTAGCGGATATTTGTTTTTTAATGGACAGATATTTGACTCAGATGTGGCATACGCAGAAATATATTTGCAAGCAAGGAGTTCGATTTATATAGTTGATAATTTTATTAGTACAAAGACCTTACAACTACTTGCACATGCAAAAGATGGAGTCAAAATAAGAGTATACAGCGATAATTTGATGAAGGGACTATCTGCTATTGAATATACAGATTTTAGAAAACAGTATACAGGACTAGATATTGAGCTATATGAATCTGGTGGAGTATTTCACGATAGATATATTATTCTTGATTATGGATTGGATAGTGAAAAGATTTACCTATGTGGAGCATCCTCTAAAGATTCTGGGGCAAGAATAACAACTATTCTGGAAGATCGAGACAAGGATAAGTACAAAGACATTATAGAGCTATTACTTAGTAATAATAAATTAAAGTTGTAAAGGGGTTATTATATATAAAGGATAAGGCAAAAGTGTATATATACATACTTGTTTCGAAAGTAGAAAGCTATCCTGAAAAGCAGCCTAATGGACAATGGAAGTCAAGTTGAAACGGTGGCGGTTTTGTATAAAATTAGCTGAGAATTGCCGTTAGATTTTTAATCATATAGTTTTTTATAAAAGGATTATGATCAATACTCATAATCCTTTTGTCAATTTATAGCACAATTAGTAATCATATTTGTTATAATGAGTATTAACGGAAGGTTTAATTTATTTTGGGAGGGGAAATGACAATACAAGAATGTTATAGAAGAATAGAAGAAATAAGGGCTGACATTAATGTAATGCGAAATAAAATTTCTGATATTACATATTTGAGCAGGTCACTAGGATTCCAAATAGATGAAGTTGATCAACTAGATTTTAGAGGAAACTATTCTTGGAATGGCTCTCGCCTTAATGAAGCGCTTGATGTTAAAAGTATTTGTATGCAAAAGGCAAATGACAATATTTCAGATTGTGAAAGATTGAAACACGAAATAAAAATGCTCATTGAAAATGCCAATAGAGAGATTAGTAATCTTCAGGCTGAGATTGCTAGGCTTGAGGCTATAGAAAGAGAAATGGAGCGTAGAAGTCAAGAGGAGTTTAGAAAAAATGCAAACAGATACTTTTAATGAGATTAAAGTAGATTCAGATATTGTAGATGATTTAATACTTGAACTAGATAATTCAGCCAGTGATTTAACATTAGATAAGAATCATTTAGAAGTTTATGCAAATATTGGAAAGACAACTACCTTAGAGAGAATGCAGGATTTATTTATTAAATCTAGAAAAATGGCTGCTTCTTTTTCTGAAACTGTGAGTGAAGATACTGTTAAAGTTCTTACAGACTCAGTTGGCAAGTTAGAAGAAGCAGACAAAATAGCTGCTGATTCATTAACATATCTTTAAGGAGCTGGGATAATAAAATGGAAGAATGGATACTCACAAGCGGTGAATGGATAGACATTGAACAGTTAGATAAATGTTATAAGTATTATTATGATTCTGTAGAAGATTATGCAGAAGCGGCAAAAACACACCATATTGCTCAGGATAACTTTGCTGCTACAACAGAGTGGACAGGTAAGGATGCTGTAGCTGCAAAATATTTGGTGGGTCAAATTGAAAAAGACATTCTAAAAGATATATTAAAATTACAGAATGATCAAAAAGAGTTTCTGGCGGATTATATAAAAGGATTCTACCAAAAAGTAGATAATCATCCGCAAGCAAAAATCTCAGTTGATTTCTTAAATGAGTTATTAGCAGAAATGTCTACAATAAGAGCAGCATATAAAAGGATAGCTAGAGATTTGGAGGAAGAATCATATGATATAAAAAGACGATTTGGCCATTATGGAACAGTAACACCATTAGACTTTTCAGAAACAATGGGTGCCTTTGATAAAATATGTGGCAGTGGATACAGTAATGGCATAATTCAAGATACTATAGATGCCTTTTTAGATTATGACATAGAGGCAGCGAATACTCTTGATTTGGCAGATTTTGAGGGTAGAATCAATTATATCGATGAAAGGATTGGTAATTTAAAAGGGCATGGTGATGTGTCTGCTATAGCGCTATCGACTTCCAAATCTTGTATTAAAGCTACAAAACAAAAGGATAAAATGTACAAGATATTACAAAATGAATATAGTTTTACGGATGAAGAAATGGCATATCTTAAGAAAGATTATCCTAAACATTTAACAACATTATATAATTCCAGAAATACGAGTACTAGATTAGAACTAAGGACATATGAGACGATAGCAGAAATATTACTTCAAAGGACTGAAAATACAGATAAATTAACTCTTAGAAAAAAACCATCGCATAGTTATGGGAGACACGTTGAAACAGAGAATAGTAGCTTTGCCTCATCAAAGTGGTGGGCTCAAGAAAAAATGGAAACAATAAATCCTTTTGCGATGAAAGCAGTTAACGGAAAGAACGAGGTCAATCAAAGCGTAAATAAAGTACTAACAGACAAAGATGGTCGCTATTGGGTTGCGGTTGGTCCGAATGTAATGAATCCATCTCATACGAGTAATGAACAATGTTCATATGCAGAAATGAATTATGGAACACAAATAGATGTGATGTTGGAAGATGAATGTGGTGAAACAAGGTATCTACGTTGCGTTGTGGGGGAATGTAAGGCGCATACATATCCAGATGGCATTCACCAAACCGGCTACGCCTTTCCGAATGGGAAAGATCCTCACCCACAGAATGCAGATGATTCGGTAATAGAGTTTTGTGGTATGGCTCCTGAAATTACCGAGAAATATAATATAAAGGAGATTATTGTTTATGATGAGGAATAGTAGAAAGTTGATTATAATCATACCTTTTTTTAGCTTGGCATTTTCATCATGTTCTACTAAAAATAATGAAATATCAAAAATAGAACAATCGTCTCAAGAAGAAACTTTTGAGCGGGTTCTATCAGGGGAAATAAAATTTGATTCTATCAATGGGGAAAAATCCATTGATGAAATTGAATTTAATGATGAAATTCTTTATTGTCTGGTTGATGTCGATAATGACAATCGAGATGAGCTATGTCTCAAAGGAAGAACAGCCACATATGTTATAGATTCTTATGAAGATAATTACAAAGAAATATACGAAGGCACTAACTATGATATTCCGCTTGAAACTGAAATGTATCATGGTATCTATTATTACAAGCAAGGTGCGGCTCCGTTTAGTGAGACATTTAAGTTTACACAGATTTCAGTAGATAGTGAAGTTAATGAATTGATTTATGCTGCTTGGTATGATGGAAATGAAAATAACAAAATGGATGAAGATGATTTATATTTTTTAGAAAGTGGACTTAAAACACCAGTAACGAAAGATGAGTGGCTAAATACAGCGGGCGAATATACTGTTTTAAAAGATATAAATATTGATTGGGTTGAGTATAAATAGCATTATATTTCTAAAGTAATGACATAATCATAGCAATAAGAATTGTTTCCAGTAGCTATAAAAAGCTATAATTAAATCGAATTTAGGAAAAGGAGGTAATTGCCTATGTACAATTACTCTAACTCCCTCCACAATGTGGAGGCCTAAACTCGACACTGCGGGTTCAAGCTAAGCTTACCCGCTAAAATATATAAGGCTGCAAGGAGAAATCTTTGCAGCCACTTTTTAGGAATGGAGAATGCTTATGAAAAAGAAAAGACAACGAAGATTATGCATAATACTTATACTCATAGCATTATTCTTAATTGTAGGCTGTATTGTTTATTTCGCATCTGACAATCACGAAAGTACAAATGAAGGCGATGTAAATACTGAAAGTGTTAGTGGTACCAATCAATCTAGCACATCAAGCGAGACATCATCAGAAGATAAGAAAGAAGCAATTGAGAAAAAAACAATCCAGATGGAACTGGATGAAGTTGAAGCCGAATATAGTAAATTGAATAATACTGATACTAGTAATATGTCCCAATTTGAAATTAATGAACTGGCTGGTAAAAGATATACTCTTTGGGATAATGAATTGAATTCTATTTGGGAGCGTCTTGCTGAGATGTTATCAGGAGATGAGAAAGATGAGCTTGTTAAAGAACAAAAAGAATGGATAACCAAAAAAGAAAGAAATTCAGATGTAGCAGGCATTGAGAACGGCGGAGGTAGTGCTGCTCCATGTTTAATGGATGATGAAGCTGCAAGTATTACAAGAGTTAGAGTTTATTATTTGGCAAAAAAGCTTGCTAATCTTTTGAATGAGCCATTTGAAATCTCTTCAGATATTCAAGCTGAATTGGATAAACAGGATTATTCTTTAGATGATGTACTTGAAGAGTTTGAGGGTCAGTGGATTTTTGATATTGATAGAGGTGCTTGTATCGGTATTGAGCGCAGTAGTGAATCAGCCTACGGTCAAGAAAATAGTGAATGGACCATCTGGATTACAGGTGGAGATATGTATACCGAGAAAGATGTGTATGGATATATCTATGGATGCGTAGTATTCCATAAGGAGGACGATCCAGCCAGCGGCTATACTGTTATTGATAAATGGGATAACTCAGTTTCAAGTTGGTATGCAGGTTCTATAAATGAGCTTTTGAATGCAGGCGGATTAGATGAAAGTATAGTAGGTTATTAATAAAAGGATGGCACCAAGACGCTATCCTCTCGGGGTGTGGCTCAGATGGTAGAGCGCTACATTCGGGATGTAGAAGTCGCGCGTTCAAATCGCGTCACTCCGATTTAAAACCAGTAAGGGTATAGAAAAAGTATGTAGGGGATTTTTATAGGATGGAGATTTAGACCATTACAATGTGTATCATGCCAGGTTGGTTATAAGGCATGCGGCAAGTGGAAAAAGATATTTATACGATATTGTAGAAATAAAAAAAGAAACGAGCAAGCACTGTCAGGATTAATCCCTACCCGTTAAAAGAACCCGTTTCTAAAATGATAATAAACAGTGAAAATAGTTTTGTCAATGGCTAAAAACATTTTAAATTCATACATCCGCAGTTCATAGCCTTTTCACACAATTCACACTAATTTGTCCATTATTTTTGATAAAGTGTACTAAGAGTAGTGTGTGTAGTGGGGTACTATCGCAAATGGCTTTAAAAGATTTAGTTAACAAGCAGATAAATCTAAATAAAGAGGCTAACGATACTATACGACAGTATTTTCGTGAGTGCTTGGATATTGTAAACGATCAGAACCTATTTATGCTTAGAAAAGCATGTATGTACATTTCGATCGTTTATTTAGTTATGCTTGTAATAGCAGGTTTCTTATTCCAAACGATTCATTTTTCACCAGTATATTTATCACCAATACCTCTACTTGCCATTTATTTTAGAATCAATCTATATACCATGAGTCATCGTGGAGAGATAGGAACAGGACAAACTGCGGCTATTTGCTGCACCTTCTATTTTTTCTTGGGCGTAATACTTTCGCTGATAGATTGCTATGAGGCTCCTGCAGGCCAGGCTATTTGGCTTCCGGTAGCAGTTATCGCACTACCTATGATTTTTATTGACCGTATTTATAAATACGGATTTGAAGAATTTGTGGTATTGACTATCATGCTTGTGATGTCATATTTCTTTAAGCCCCATGACGTATTCATCAGAGATTTGTATATAGGAATTGCATGTTATATTATTTCTTTATTTTCAGCTCGAATTATTCTTGAAATGCGTGCTAGGGAAACACTTGCTATGAAAGAGGTCACAAGACTTAGCTCATTAGATAAGCTTACCCATGTGCTTAATAAAGGTGCTCTTATTCAAAGAATAGACAATTATTTTGCTGGTAAGCCATTAGATGAATACGCAGCCATGTGTGTTATCGATATGGATGATTTTAAACATGTAAACGATAATCTAGGTCACACCACAGGCGATTTGCTCTTAGAAAAGGTTGGTCAGCTCTTAAAGGATAATTTTAGAGCATATGATATTGTGGGAAGATACGGTGGAGATGAATTCGTAGTACTGATGCCAAAAATGTCAGACCCTGCAATTCTCAAAATGCGTTGTAAGGCATTGCAGATGTTTATAAGTGATATCAGCTTTGGAAATAAGGCTCCATTCACAGCTAGTATGGGAGCAGTAATTACCTCAGGCGAATGCGACAGAGAGGAAATCTTTTCTATAGCTGATAATGCTTTATACAAATCAAAGATTCAAGGCAAAAATTTATGCACCGTATGGGAGTATGAGAGAAATGAAGACATACGTCCAATTTTCTTGATTCTCACAAAGCATGCTGACGAAATGATGGCTAAGATGCAAGACTATAATGGAGAGGCGATTCGATTCATAACTGTGGAGGATGATAACGAGGCATTAAATGTAATCAGCCAGACGCAAAATCGTGTTGAAGCAGTTATAGTGGAAGTTGATCCAGATAAAGAGATTGGCGAGCTTTCAATCAAATATATCAAGACTAGAGAGAATTTTGAGA
>JAEEGF012380577.1_pt1 | contig 10710 bp, 7 predicted proteins | sample 9134171 | NCBI WGS metagenome assembly JAEEGF01 (sample SAMN16246542, study PRJNA631951) | gut metagenome | biome: gut microbiome; feature: rumen; material: AP-attached | host: Bos | place: Iran: Karaj | collected 2018-10 | reverse complement strand
CTTCAGGGTTTTATTGTTTTTGAAGATATCCCCCATAATCGTCGTGACACCCTCCGGGACCACACATTCCGTCACCCCGTATCCGGCAAAGGCGACCAATTTGTTGTCGGGCGTGATGAACATCCGTCCGTCCCTGACATATCGGCAGTCTCCTTTAAACTCCCGCAATACCAAACAATTCTCAAAAACATTGACACCCAAAGATTCAAACTGCGAGGGGAACGTGACGGTCTCCAGAGTCCGGCAAGCGAAGAAACACATATCTCCGACTGAACGCATACTGTCCGGAAGGATGATGTTCCGGATTTCCTGTCGAGCCCAGAAAAGATAAGGGGCTATCGATGTGGCGCCATCCGGGATGACCAGATCCTCTTCCAAAGAACCATAAGCATAGACGATCATCACGCCGTCCACGACCAGCGCTCTCTTGTCGGCGGTAGCGCACTTCCCGTACAGGCGGTTCAGCCTGTTGTTGCGGAAAGCGTTGCTCCCCACCGCTTTCAACTTGTCGGGTGCCCGGAAAGACGTCATCCAGCTATTTTCGAAAGCATTGGGCCCGATCCATTCCACGCAGTCGGGCAGATGGAGTTCCGTCACGCCTTCGCCGAAAACGCATTCATAGTTCTCATTGCCGACCCGGGTCACCGGACCGTCAAAGACAATGACGCCTCTCCCGTCCGCATACGTGTGCGAAAGCACGGTCCGGTCAAAAGCTGCGGGATTGATCTCAATGGGTTCATTATTGTAAGTGGCATACCAGATTTCGTTCAGCGGGACGCTGGCCGAGTTGGCTTCGCCGCCGGCTTCGACCCGGAAAGGATCGATGTCGCGGAATTTCGACCGTTCGAAATCCACGTCGGAATCTACGTGCCGCGCGAAAAGACCGGACGCCGTCTCAACCTCGATGGAAAAACCGTCTAAATATATACCGGCCGGAATGACCAGGAAAAACGCGGTCGGCACGTCCTCGGAAAGCTGAACGCCGCCACATTTCAGCGTCACACACGGCGAACCGCCTTCGGCCATCACCAGTTCCGGCTCTGCGTCAAAATCCGTCCGGACCGACGCCGGGCCGCTGACTGCCATCCTCGTGTCGTGCGCCACGAAGCGGATCTCCTGCACGGACTCTTCTCCTGTCAGGGAAATTTTCAGGATGGCACAAAGGTTTTTGAACGACAGTTCAGGCCCTTTTCCGACAGCCAGCATCGGAAAGGCCCCTTCCCCGAAGGAATTCGGAACATACGTTTGTTCGGCAGGCAGGTTCAGGTTCAGCACATCGCCTTGTAATCCATCCGTAACCAAATCCCGATACGGATAGAGTGCAACATAGCGGCTTCCCGACTTCGAGCCGGAGAACGTGGCCTTTCCGGACCCCGCTCCCGACAATAAGACATATTTGTCGGCGGTCGATTCTCCGTCCACATACACGGCCAGCGAATCGCCTTCCGACCAGAACGCATAATAATGGCCGTCATCCGTCTGGCCCCATTGCGTCTTGGTTGCGAGGCTGTTTTCCGTGAGTGCCGTCAAAATGCAGGATCCGGATACGGGTTGTTCGAGAGCTTCGGGTTGACAAGCGGAAACCAGGGCAAGGAAGCCGACGATAAAAAGCGGAATGTAAAATTTCTGTCTCATAGTCTGCTCCTCCCGTTATCTGATTTTACCCCCGTAACCGATTTCTTCATTGTCACCACCGGTTTTTCCCGTCTGAATCACCGTGATGTTTTTCACGACGGAACCATCGGCCGTGGTGATCACGACCTGCCCGTTCCGGTTGGCGGCGAGCGGATTCTCGACCGCCCGGACAGTCACTGACCCGTCACCGCTTCCTTCCGCCGGGGTCACCGTAAACCACTCGGCACTGGCGGAAACCCGCCACGACGCATTCGACTTTACGGACACGCCGTATTCTCCGCCTTTGTCATCGAACGTCAGCGCCTCCGGTTCCACCGTTATATACGGCGTCTGACCGGGCTGCTTCACCGTCACCGTTTTCTTTGCCGTTCCGGCCTGCAGGGTCACTGTCGCTGTCCGTTCGTTGAACGTTTCGTTCTTTGCTGCCGTCAGCGTGACGGAAGCGCTGCCCGCGGCACCCGAAGCAGGAGACACCGTGCACCAGGTGGCACCGCTCGAAGCCGTCCATGCCACTGTCGCCGAGAACGACAGGCTGACCGAGCCTCCGCCCGCCTCGAACGTGGCGGCCGCATTGCCGTCCGCCGTCTGGGAGACCGGTCCCGTAGAAGGGATCGACAGCGTAATGCTCGCCGTCGGCGCCGGCGGTGTCGGCGGCGGTGTAGGTGTTGGTGTGGGTTCCGGCTCCAGATTGCAGTTCGCCGCCATCAAAAGCAGCAGCGACAGGGCCGACAGAATGCGTGAAAGCTTATGTATCATAATGTGTATATTTTTCCGAGTTTGCGTAAATATACAAAAAACCCGGCTTTTTTCCTAAAGTCCCAAAAAACGTATACCTTTGTGTATGCATCAGGTTCCTCCGACCGGCTTACCTCCGGCGAGGATCAAAAGGGAACCGGGTGAAAATCCCGGACAGTACCCGCTGCTGTAAGTTCCAGCTTTGCCGCGACATTCACTGCCACTGGACTCTTGTCCGGGAAGGCGTCGCGCCGGAACGAGTCAGAAGACCTGCCTGTTGCAAAACAATAAACCCGGTCCGCGGGATAACGGGCCTTGATTGACACATATATGTCCATAATATCTACAACTATGTTCAAACTGAGCTTTCGGAAGGTCTGCGGACTTCTCCTGATTCTTTTCGTCGCCGGCAGCCTGGCCGCCGGCTGCTACGACGACAGCGAACTGCGCGCTTCGATCGAAGATCTCAAAACCCAGCTCGGGCAACTCACCACACTGGTCAACAACCTCCAGAACGACGATTCCGTGACCGGCGTCACGCAAAATCCCGACGGCAGTTACACCATCAATTTCAAAAAGAGCGGTTCCGTAACCATCAGCAACGGCAAGGATGGCCAGAACGGTCAGGATGGTCAGAACGGCCAGGATGGCCAGGACGGTTCCATCGTCAATGTCGTGCAAGGTCCCGACACCTACACCTTCATCTTCAGCAACGGAACCACCGTGATCCTGCCGCGCTACTCCGAAATCCGCGTGCTCACCTTCGAAGACGGCGACTATGTCGGCCCGATCAAGATGGCGAACTACTGGTCCAGCCATATCGACGAGCCCCAGTACGGCGGTCCCCTCCTCTATGGGAACGGATGCCGTTGGGAAGATGACCTGAACACCTTCCTGTGCGGCGAGGTAACGGCTTACGATGCGGAAACCTGGAGCGGCGGCTTCTCCGGCGGCGGCATCGCCCTATCCAACTATGGCAGCGGCGAACTGAAAAGCGCCGACTTCAAGCGGCAGCTCGAGTGCTTCGTCCCCGGGCTGGAAGGTTCCGTACGCCTGGGCGCCGGCAACAACCGTTCCGACAACTTCGCCGTCGTTTACGACGGTGGCGCCTGGGGCACCAATCCTCCTGCTCTGACGATGAAAGACGGTGAACCTCGCGTCATTCTTTCCGCCTACATCAACAACACCTGCTACACCTTGAACTCGCTGGTCAACGGCGACGGGTACAATCCGCCGATGGCCAAGGACGGTTTCTTCAAGATTGTAGCTACCGGCTATGTCGGTGAAGAGGTGATCGGCACGGAAGAGTTCTTCCTTGCCAAGGGAGAATACGGCTTTGTCAACAACTGGACGAAATGGGATCTTTCCGGTCTGGGCGCCGTGGACAAGGTCGTCTTCTCGCTGGTCGGCAGCAAAGACCAGTACGGCACCTACGGCCTCAACACCCCGGCCTATTTCGCCATCGACGACATTTCCGTCCGTTACTATCCCGACTAAAGACGGATGAAACGCCCTTCCATCATCATCCTGTTGGTCGCGTCGCTCCTGCTGGCGACCGGATGTCCCCCGGAGCCGGAACCGGAGGAAGGGCTGCCTCCCGTCATCACCCTTGAGGGCGGGAATATCCGGCAAGTCGAACTCGGAGAGAGCCTCACGCTCTCTCCGGGTTTTGAAAACCTGACCCCTTCCGCCCGCATCCGCTGGGTCAGCGACGGTACCGTATTGGCACTCGGACAGATTTTTACCTTCACGCCGAAACGTGTTGGCGTCTTTTACGTCACCGTAGAAGCCACCACTGAGTTCGGAACCGCCTTCCTGGAAATCCGCATCGAAGTCTGGAAGGCAGACCCCGTTCCTCCGACGCCGCCCGACACGATTCCCACACCGCCGGTTGAACGCTTGCGCTGCGTCTTCGAACAGACGGAATACCACGTCTCCGAAGGGCGCGCCATCCGCCTGATTCCGCTTGATCTCGACACCACGAAACACTACACGTTTACCTGGTCTTTAGACGGAACGACGCTCCAGGAGGGCGAGCAGGCGCTCTATCGCTTCGAGGCCCGTTCGCAGGGCAGTTACCGGATCGGTTTCCGGATGAGCGACGGCGAACTGAGCGCCGACACGACACTGACCGTCATCGTCTGTCCGCCGGAAGGAACGTACCGGCGGCCGGCCAATTCCGCCAGTTCCCCCCGTGTCGCCAAAGTCCACAGTTTCCTGCCTGCTCCCGGACAGTACGTCAACGAGAACTACACCGCGCTCACGATGGAAGAAGCCTGCGTGTATGCCTTCAACCGTCTCGGCAACGGAGACTATGTCTCGCTCGGCGGCTTCGGCGGATCGCTCGTGGTGGGTTTCGACCACAGCATCGCCAATGACGGCGACTACAATTTCGCCGTCAAGAACACCCTCTACACCAACTACTCGGAACCGGGCATCGTGTGGGTGATGCAGGACGAGAACGGCGACGGTCTCCCCAACGACACCTGGTACGAACTCAAGGGATCCGAATACGGCCTCGAATGCACCGTACAGGACTATGCCGTGACCTATTACCGGCCGGAAGCCCCGGCCTCGAAGGTGCAATGGACCGACAACCTCGGAGGCAGCGGCAAGATCGACTATCTGGCCGCCTATCACCGGCAGGACTACTACTATCCGCTCTGGGTGCAGGAAGACAGCTATACCCTGCGCGGCACCCGGCTCGAAGCCCGCAACTACGACCAGTCCGGCACCGGAACCTACTGGATCAACCCCGATTACGGCTGGGGCTACGCCGACAACTTCAGCCCGGTCGATATGATTCCTGAACGGGCCACCGGCCTCACCGCCGGCTGCAACCATTTCCGGATTTCCGACGCCGTGACCTACGACGGACAAGCGGCCAACCTGCAATACATCGACTTCGTGAAAGTCCAGACCGGCCTCAACGCCAAAAGCGGCTGGCTGGGTGAACTGTCCACGGAAGTGATGGATGTCATCGATTTCAATCTGGTAAAATGATCCTGACGCTGCTGCTGATGCTTGCGTTGACTCCTCCGCCCGACTCGACGGAAGTGCTCATCGAATCAGTGGTGACTGCCTTCCGTCCGCCCGACAAGATCATCCCGGCCCAGACGCTGCAGGGCGAAAGGCTGGAACGGCTCAACGCGCTTTCCGTGGCCGATGCCATCCGTTATTTTTCCGGCGTACAGATCAAGGACTACGGCGGCATCGGCGGACTGAAGACGATCAACGTCCGGAGCATGGGTACCCAGCACGTCGGCGTGTTCTACGACGGTATCCAACTGGGCAACGCCCAGAACGGCCAGATCGACCTTGGCAAGTATTCCCTGGAAAACCTGGAATCCGTGACGCTCTACAACGGCCAGAAGGGTACGGCGGTGCAGTCGGCCAAGGATTATGCCTCGGCCAGTGCGGTCTATCTCCAAAGCCGGACGCCCGTGTTCAGCGGCAGGAAACGGACGAATCTCAAGGCCACCCTGGCCGGCGGTTCATTCGGCACCGTCAACCCCTCGGTCCTCTGGGAACAGAAACTGGGAGAGAACGTTTCGAGTTCCCTCAGCGCCGAGTATCTCTACACCACGGGACGGTACAAGTTCACTTACAGCAAGCTCAACGGCTACGATACCACCGCCGTGCGCCAGAACGGCGACGTGCGGGCGCTGCGCGTGGAACAGGGCTTCTTCGGCCGCATTCCCGACGGAAACTGGCGGGTGAAACTCTACTTCTATGATTCGGAACGCGGCTATCCCGGCGCCTTCGTGCGTCAGGAGCCGGGCAAGTTCCGCCACGAAGACCGCCAGTGGGACACCGACTTCTTCACCCAGGGCTCCCTGTACAAGGAGTGGGGCGACTGGCACCTCAACGCCAGCTTCAAATACGCCTACGATTATCTCCACTATCTGTCCGACCCGCGCCTCGACGTCTCGACGATGTACGTGGACAATCATTACCGGCAACAGGAAGCCTATCTGTCACTGGCCCAGTCGTGGGACATCTTCTCCTGGTGGGACGTCGACCTGGCGGGCGACTGGCAGTTCAACACGCTCGACGCCGACCTGGTGAACTTCGTATACCCGTCGCGGCACACGCTGCTGACGGCCCTGTCCACCTCCTTCCGCTGGACCCATCTGAAACTCCAGGGCAGCCTGCTCCACACCTTCGTCGACGACAACGCCCGGGAAGCCGGCGCCGCTGCGGAGCGCCGCCACGAATGGACGCCGACGGCCGTGCTGCAGCTCATCCCGTTTGACAACAAGAACCTGACGTTCAGGGCCTTCTACAAGCGTATCTTCCGGATGCCCACGCTCAACGACCTGTACTATACCTTCATCGGCAACAAATACCTGAAACCGGAGTTCACTACGCAATACAACGCCGGCCTGACCTGGGACAATCAATGGATCCGGGGGGTGTTCCGGAAGCTCAACGTCACGCTCGACGCCTATTACAACCGGGTGGAGAACAAAATCATCGCAACACCGGCCTCCAACCAGTTCCAGTGGACGATGGTCAATCTCGGCCTGGTCGGCATCCGGGGCGTCGATGCGGCTGTCGGCACTTCGCTCGCCCTGGGCCCCGCGAGCGCCGACCTGCGCGCGACCTACACTTTCCAGAAGGCGCAGGACTTCACCGACCCCCAGAGCCCCTGGTACGGCGGACAGATTCCCTATATCCCCTGGCACAGCGGCTCGTTTGTGGCGGGCTTCGACTACGGGCGCTGGCATCTGAACTACAGTTTCATCTACACGGGCGAACGCTATGAGGCGGTGGCCAATATTCCGGAGAACCATGCCCAACCCTGGTACACCAGCGACCTGTCGCTCAGCCGCAGCTTCGCTCTCGGCAGCCACGAGCTGAAAGGAACCCTCGAGGTCAACAACATTTTCAACCAACAGTACGAAGTTGTCCAGTGTTATCCGATGCCCGGAACCAATTTTCGATTAATTTTGTCGTGGATATTATGAAACGTACTCTGACAATCCTTGCGATGCTCCTTGCCCTGGCCGCCTGCCGGGAACCCGAAGAAACCCTTCCCTCGACGCAAACCGGCGTAGGCTCCGGAGAAGCAGGCGAAATAACCGGCTTCTTCCTGCTCAACGAAGGCAATATGGGCAGCAACAAATGCACGCTCGACTATTACGACTACGCCACCGGCATCTATGTCAAGAATATCTATGCCGAACGCAACCCCGGCGTAGTACAGGAACTGGGTGACGTGGGCAACGACCTGCAGATCTACGGGACACGGCTCTACGCCGTGGTCAACTGCTCCAATCTCGTGGAAGTGATGGATGTGGCGACCGCCCGGCACATCGGCAGCGTGTCCATCCCGAACTGCCGCTACATCACCTTCAAAGACCAGTATGCCTATGTGAGTTCCTATGCCGGTCCCGTGGAGATCGATCCCAATTCCCGCCGTGGCTACGTGGCCAAGGTTGACACCACCACGCTGCAGGTCGTGGACTCCTGCACAGTCGGCTATCAGCCGGAAGAAATGGTCATCGTCGGCAACAAACTTTATGTGGCCAATTCCGGAGGATACCGCGTGCCTGACTACGACCATACGGTCTCCGTGATCGACCTGACCTCTTTCAAGGAGATCAAGACAATCGACGTGGCCCCCAACCTTCACCGGTTGGAACTCGACGCCTACGGCAACCTCTGGGTCTCCAGCCGCGGCGACTACTATGACATACAGCCGATGGTCTTCGTCATCAACACGGAAGCAGATTTCGTCATGGATCAGCTGGATTTGCTCGCCTGCTCCGATATGACCCTCTGCGGAGACTCGCTTTACGTCTATAGCAACGCCTGGAACTATTTTACCCAGACCAGCGACGTCAACTATGCTATCGTGGACGTGAAGACACGGCAGGTGCTGACACGCCACTTCATCACCGACGGCACCGATATGCAGTTCCAGAACCCCTACGGCATTGCCGTCAATCCCAACACCCGCGAGATATTCGTGACCGATGCCCGCGACTACATCATACCCGGCAAGGTTTATTGCTATTCGCCGGAAGGGAGGTTGAAATGGAGCGCCAACACCGGCGACATCCCTTCGCGCATCGTCTTTACCCATACTCCGCTCCTGCGATGAAGACCTTCCGCACGATTCTGCTGCTCGCCGCCATCCTGCTCTGCCTGAGCGCCTGCGGCCGCGGAAAAACCGCTTCCGAGGGTACGGTCCGCGCCACCGACACCATCCGCTACGCGCGCAACCTCCACATCGCCTATTGCGATGACTACGTCTCCGTACGGATCCGCGATCCCTGGGACACGCTGCGGCAGCGACAGCACTATGTGCTGGTTGACCGCGACAAACCGCTTCCGGCCCGGCTCCCCGCCGACGGGACCGTCGTCCGCGTCCCCGTGGAAAAAGCCGTCATCTACACCTCCGTCCACACCGCCATCGCCGAGGAACTCGGGGCGCTTGACCAGGTGGCCGGCATCTGCGAACCGCAATACATCACCTCGCCCGAAGTGCTGCGCCGCATCGGAGAAGGACGTATCGCCGATCTGGGTATGTCCACCTCTCCCAACGTGGAGAAGATCATCGATATCGGCACCGAAATGATCATCGCTTCGCCTTTCGAGAACAGCGGTTACGGCTCGGCCGAGAAACTTGGTGTCCCGATCGTAGAGGCCGCCGATTATATGGAGAATCACCCGCTTGGCCGCACGGAATGGGTTCTATTCTACGGCCTCCTGCTGGGATGCCGGGAGGAAGCCGGCGATGTGTTCGCCCGCACGGAGCGACGCTACCTGGAACTGAAAGAACTGGCCGCCGGAGTGGCACACCGGCCCACCGTCCTGTTGGAGCGCCGCTACGGCAACTCCTGGGCCGTCCCTTCGGGTGGCAGCTATATCGGTGTGATGCACGCCGATGCGGGAGCGGACTATATCTTCCGCGGATTCCCCGGTCCCAGGAGCGTCCATCTTACTTTCGAATCGGTTTACGACCAGGCCGGAGACGCCGACTTCTGGTTCCTGAAATATGACACGAAGGCGCCGATGACCTACACGCTCCTGAAACAGGAGTATGAGCCCTACGCCAACTTCCGTCCCTGGAAGGAACGACGGGTCTTTGCCTGCAACACTATCACCTCCACCTACTACGACGACATCACCCTCCATCCCGACCAGGTGCTGGAAGACCTGATCGCCATCTATCATCCTGAACTGCTGCCGGACCACGTGCAGCGGTACTATTTCCCGCTGGATGAATAGGAACAATCATATCTGGGTCTACGTGACGATGGGCGCGGCGCTCATCGTCCTGTTCTTCTTCTCCCTGGTGTACGGAGCGGTGCGGATTCCGCTCGGCGACGTACTGCGGATTCTCTCCGGCTCTTACGGGGGACGGGAGGCGTGGCGGCACATCGTGCTGGAGTCACGCCTACCGCAGGCGGTGACGGCGCTGCTTTCCGGCGGCTCGCTTGCCGTCAGCGGCTTGATGCTCCAGACTCTCTTCAAGAATCCGCTGGCGGGGCCTTCCATCCTGGGCATCAGCGACGGAGCCAATCTCGGCGTAGCCATCGCGATGATCTATCTGGGTGCTGCGAGCTACCTGACCACCATCGTAGCGGCGCTCATCGGCGCCGCGGTGGTGCTGCTCATCATCCTGGGCTTCTCGCGGAAGGTGTCGAGCAATGTGATGCTGTTGATCATCGGCATTATGGTCGGCTATCTGGCGTCGTCCGTCATCTCCATCCTCAACTATCACGCGTCGGCCGACAAGGTGCACCAGTATGTGATGTGGGGGATGGGCGATTTCAGCGGGGTCTCGCTTTCGAAGCTTCCGTGGCTGGCTGTCTGCACGCTGGCGGGCCTGCTGGGATCGTTTCTGCTGCTCAAGCCGCTCAACGCCCTGCTTCTCGGCGACGCCTATGCCACGAACCTGGGCATCAACGTCCGCCGGTCCCGGATTCTGATCCTGGTCTGCACCGGTATACTGACCGCCGTGGTTACGGCATTCTGCGGGCCGATTTCCTTTATCGGCCTGGCGGTACCCCACATCGCACGGCTGCTTCTGGGCAGTTCGAACCACCGCCACCTGCTGCCGGTGACATTGCTGTCGGGCAGCTGCATCGCGATGTTGTGCAGCATCCTGACCGTCACTCCGGGAAGCAACAGCGTGCTCCCGCTCAGCGCCATCACGCCCATCGTCGGCGCACCGGTCATCATCTATGTCATCGTCAACCGAAAAAACCTGCACTATTTCAACTGATATGGATTCCCGCATCGCCATCGAAGCCCGTTCTTTGAGCATCGGCTATCCCGGCCGGAAGGGCCGCCGCCGTACGGTGGTGCATCCGAGCCTGGACCTGA
>JAEEGF011464246.1_pt1 | contig 10712 bp, 15 predicted proteins | sample 9134171 | NCBI WGS metagenome assembly JAEEGF01 (sample SAMN16246542, study PRJNA631951) | gut metagenome | biome: gut microbiome; feature: rumen; material: AP-attached | host: Bos | place: Iran: Karaj | collected 2018-10 | reverse complement strand
TCAGCCACCGGACTCCTTCCGAACCCGTGGTGCCGCCAGTCCTCGCCCTCATTCCCTATGGACGCCGTATGCCTGCTGACGATAGCCGTGGCGGAGATGAGGCTGAGATTACCCTCGCATGTGCAGAAACTACGAAAAAATCAATATCTTAAATAGGTAAATTTACTAACTTCATCTATCAATTTTTACCAAGATTTATAAATGACCAAGAAAATAATCCACCATGGAGATGGAAGGCTACCTGCCGCGCCTTATAGAGTCTGAGATATGCGACACGATGAAGGTCATGGGCGCGGTCAGCATCGAGGGGCCCAAGGCCTGCGGGAAGACGTGGTGCGCCAGACGCCTAGCCAACAGCGAATACTCCCTGGTGGATCCCCGCAACAACTTCTCCAACCGCCGGATGGCGACGATCGACCCCTTGCTCGCGCTTGAAGGTGAGAAACCGCACCTGATAGACGAATGGCAGGACGTTCCTGGAATCTGGGACGCGGTGCGCTACTCCGTCGACTCCGACAGCAAGAAGGGAAAGTACATCCTGTGCGGATCGTCATCCGCGGACAAAACGAAGATGCTGCATTCCGGCGCCGGGCGCATCTCTAGCATCAGGATGCGTACGATGTCCCTGCTGGAATCCGGCGAATCAAACGGCCGCGCATCGCTGTCAGGGATGTTCGACGGCCGCCTCGAGACCTCCGGATCCAAGGATTCCGACGTCGGGGGCATCGCATCCATGATAGTCCGCGGCGGATGGCCCGGGATGCTGGGCGTCGACCCCGACAGGGCGTCGCTGGAGCTGGACCGCTATCTGCGGAGCGCCTGCGAGATAGATGCACAGCGGATCGACGGCCGGAGGCGCAACGTCGGATCACTCATGAGGGTGATACGCTCCCTTGCCCGCAACGAGAGCACCGTGGCGTCCAAATCGAAGATAGCCTCGGACGTCAAGGAAGACGGTTCCGACACTATAGCGGCGGCCACGGTGGACGACTATCTGGACGTGCTTTCACGGCTGTTTCTGACCGAGGACCAGCCCGCGTACTCCGCATCCTTCCGCTCATCGCTGCGCGTAGGCAAGAACCCGAAGCGGCATTTCACCGACCCCTCCTTGGCCGTGGCGGCGATGGGCATCGGGACGGAAGGGCTCCTATCCGATATGAGAACCATGGGGTTCATGTTCGAAGGACTGTGCGAGCGCGACCTCCGCATCTACGCCCAGAACATCGGCGGCAGGCTGTTCCATTACCGCGACTACAAGGACCATGAGATAGACGCGGTCGTGGAGGTGCCTGGGAAGGGATGGGGCGCGTTCGAGATCAAGCTCGGGTCCGACTCCGAGGACACGGCCGCGGAGGGTCTGCTGAGAATCAGAGACCTCATGAAGAACAACGAGATATCGGAGCTCCCTAGGTTCCTGTGCGTCATAACCGGGACCGGCGGCCTCGCATACCGCCGCGACGACGACGTCTACGTAGTCCCGATAACCTCTCTCGGCCCTTGACCATCGGTTACAGGTCCTTCGCCATGTACGGCAGATCTTCGGAATATCCGAGCGAACGGTAATATCCCCGTACCCCTACGCCGCTGGTGACCCTGATCCTGGGATATCCGCCTTCCCTGGCGATCCTCTCCGCCTCGGCCACCAGGCCCCTTCCGAACCCGCGGTGCTGCCAGTCCTCGCCCTCGTCCCCGATGGACGCCACCCTGCCGAACACCTTCAGCTCCCTTATGGTGGCGCGGGAGTCCAGCCTGAGCCTGACGTATCCTATGAGCGAATCCTCGTAGACGTACGAGATGAACAGCTCCCTCCCGCCAGAGGCCTCGTACTCCAGCGTCTCCAGCCTGGTCTTCCCGGGATCGTCCAGGGAAACTCCGGAATGCCCGACCTCCCTGCAACGGATGCACCTGCACCTCCTGCCCTCGGCGGCCATCCTCGCCTCGACTATCTGGCGGATGTTGCTCTTGGTTATCCCCGCCGCGATCTGAGGGACGGGGATGTCCCTCTGGATCCTCTGTATGCGCACGTACTCCGGGACCAGCGCCTTCATCTCGCTCAGGAGCTCCGCGGCCGTGTCCACGTCGTAAGGCTCGTACTCCCCCGCCTTCCACATGTCGTACAGCCTGGTGCCCTCGATGACCAGCGTGGTGTAGAACTTCAGCATGTCCGGCCTGAAATCGGGGTCGTCGAAGCACCTGCGGAAGCATTCCAGGTCCTTCTCCGGGGACGATCCGGGAAGGCCGGGCATGATGTGGTAGCAGATCTTCAGGCCGCGCTCCCTGCAGTCCCGGGTGCATCTGCGGACCGCCTCCACCCCATGGCCCCTGTCCACCCCGGCGAGCACGTCGTCGTCCAGGATCTGGACGCCCAGCTCCACCCTGGTGGCCCCCAGCGACATCGCCCTCTCTATCTGCTCCGGGCCGAACACGTCCGGACGGGTCTCCACCGTGAGCCCCACGCACCTGCAGGCCGAGGACTCGTTGGCCTTCTGCGCTTCCTCCAAGGTGGCGGAGTCGAATCCGTTCATGGCGTCGAAGCACCTGCGCACGAACTCCTCCTGGTACTCGGGGTCGCGGCTGGTGAAGGTGCCGCCCATGATTATCAGGTCTATCTTGTCAGTCTTGTGCCCTATCTCGGACAATTGACGTATGCGGTCGGACACCTGCAGATAGGGATCGAAGGAGTTCCTCCCCGCGCGCCTCGCCGCCGGCTCGTATCCCGTATACGACTGCGGAGAGCCGTTCCCGACGCCTCCGGGACAGTAGGCGCACCTGCCGTGGGGACAGTCGTGCGGGGACGTCATCACGGCGACCACGGCGACGCCGCTGACCGTGCGCGTAGGCTTCTTCAGCAGGAAGGGGGTCAAAAGCTCCCTGTCCTCCGGCGACACCTCTGCCAGTATGGACGAGTTCGGCGGGACGTCCTCCAGGCCGTGCCTCTTGCAGAGCTTCAGCTTGAGGTTCTGAAGAGCGTCCCTGTCCCTGACCCTGCCGTCCTTGACGGCGGCAATGACCTCCGCCGCCAGCGCCGATACCCTGGGGTCATCCATAGTAGGCGTTCCCCGGCTCGGATGCCCCCTCCTCGGCCGCCGGGGGCTCGATGAGGTCCATGTACTCGATGCTGGACGAGTTGATGTAGCGGAGCGTCCCCTCGTCGGTCTCGAACACCAGCGCGGTGCCTCCTCCGAGGACGGAGACCCCCTTCAGGACGCCCTCGGTGACCCCGTTCTCGCCATGGCGGACGCGGAACCTTGAACCGGGGACGGCGGCGTACACGTCGGTCATGTCTGCCCCCTCCCCGAGACCAGGTCCTGGAAGTGGACGACGGTCCTGCGGTAGTTCTCCATCGCCATGGTGACGTTGGACTCCACGAACGCCCAGGCCTTCGAAAGGTCTCCGAACCTTATGCGGTATCCCTTGCGGGCCTGGCCGTCGCATTCCACGTCCATCGACTCCAGGAGGTCCATCGACTTCAGCTTGTTGATGTGCCTGTAGATCGTCGGCTTGGTCGTCCCCAGGAGGGACGCCAGCTCCTCCGCGGACCACGCCTTGGACGGGAACGCCATGAAATAATCCATGAAAAGGCGGTACGGGACGCTGTCCCTGACGCCGGTGGCGCCCGTCCTGGACTCGTAGCCTCTCGGGAGGTACCCTATCTGTGTGAGGAGGGTCTCCGCCACTATGTCCGGGTCCGACTCCCCCACGAGGGGCGTGTTGCTGACGACCTGCATCTCGAACAATTGGAATCACTGCCCTCTCGAATGACGCTTGACGTTTTATTATTTTAGTTTGTGACGTAACGTGCGCGCACGGGGACCCGTTATACGTCGCAACCGGAAATGAGTGGGCATGAGCACCAGATGCGTCATTTGCCTCGAGAAGGACGGGAGATACAAGGGGACGTACTGCCGCTGGGACGGATACCCCCGGGATGCGGGGATAATCCTTCTCAAGGCGTACAGCGACAGGACGCTTCTAGACAGGCTGGTCTCCCTCGGAGGGATCAGCACCCTCAATGTCTCGATAGACGGAACGTCGTTCCTGGGCGACGGGAGATGGCCGAAGACCGCCGAGGATCCGGCCGACCTCATGGAGGACGTCGGGGCGGACTACGCCTACGTGTTCGGAGAAGACGGGAGATGGACGATGCGGAGATACGGGGTGCCCGAGTCCGCCGACCTCCTGGCGGTGCTGCGCGAGGAATGCCCGTCCAGCTTCCGATCGGATGGAGGACAACAGGCGGTCCATGGCCAGGATGACGCTGTTCTTGGGAATGACGGTGGAGACCGGTATGGACAGGATCTTCTCCACGGTGGGGGCCACTATGGGGGCGCAAACGACGCCTAGGGCCCCGTCCCTCTCGGCGCGGACCGCCGCTATGATCGCATCCTCCAGAGTGGACACTGGATACTCCCTCACATGCACCTCCATCCCATCGAAGTCGACCGACTTCGGAAGGTTCTCCATGACGTTGGTGAAGGCGATGACCGCGATGAAGCGCTGGTCGTCGGCCTTCATTATCACCTTCAGGGCCTTGATGACCTGGCGGACCGTGCGGAGGTTGGGCTCGCGCTTGTCCTCCAGGAGCTTGTACATGGTGCTCTGGGAGATGCCCGATATCTGGCAGAACTCGTTGAGGGACATCCTGAGCTCGTCGTCCAGGATATCGCGGAGGGCCTTCTGGAAGCCCCCCTCCTCCCTGAGCATGCCCGCTATCAGGTCCGGGACGGTCATCCGAGGCGCCTCGCGTAGTCCGCGGCGGACATCCCTGCGACGCATCCCTGGCCCACGGCCTTGGCGACCTGCCACGGCCTTCCGGCGACGTCCCCGCATGCGAAGACGCCCTGGACCTCCGTGGAGCAGTCGGCGCCGATCTTGATGGTGTCGTCGATCTCCGGCATGACGCCCAGGTCCATGGCGATGTCCGCGGACGACCTGGCGCCGAGCTCGATGAACACCCCGTCCACCGGGATCGAGGAGCCGTCCTCCAGGACCAGCCTCTCCACCTTGCCGTCGCCCTCGACCGCCTTCGGCTTGGAGCGGTGCTCTACGGCCCCGGCCTCCAGCGCCTTGGACGCGAGCCCTGAATCGGCGGCGTCCTCCCAGCGGACCCAGTGGGTCTCGGAGGCGTAGGAGGTCATTAAGCGCGCGGACGCGGCCGCCTCGGAGTCGTTGCCGACGACCGCCACCCTGCGGCCCTTGTAGAAGTTGCAGTCGCACACGGCGCAATAGCTCACGCCCTTGCCCAGGAGGTCCTTCTCCCCCGGGATCCCAAGGGCCTTCCTGGAGATGCCGGTGGCGATGACGGCCGCCTTGGCGGAGACCTCCGTCCCGTCCTCCATGGAGAACAGGAACCTGCCGTCCGCGGCGGAGGCCGACATGACGTTCATGTCCAGGAACCTGGCCCCGAACGACTCGGCCTGAACCCTCCCGTCGGCGAGGATCTCCTCCCCGGGGCGGCAGGACACCCCCATGTAGTTCTCGATCTCCGCGCCGTACGCCCCGCTGGACGCGGCCTTCCCGGCCACCAGCACCGAGGCCTTCTTCCTGGAGGCGTGGATGGCCGCCTGGAGGCCGGCGGGGCCGCAGCCTATGACGAACACGTCGGCGTCCATCTTCAGCGGAACCCCAGGGCAGCCAGGAGGTCCTCCTTAGGCCTGAGCCCGACCAGAGTGTCCACGAGGACGCCGTCCCTGAAGACGAGGATCGTGGGTATCGCGTTGATGTTGAACCTGACGGCGATGGCCTGGTTCTCGTCGGTGTTGAGCTTCGCGACGCCGGCCCTGCCCTTGAGGTCCTCGGAGAGCTCCTCGATTATGGGGCCCATCCTCCTGCAGGGGCCGCACCAGGGCGCCCAGCAGTCTATGACGGCGAGGCTGTTCTGCTCCACGAAGCTGTCGAAGTTTGACTCGTTGATCTCGGTCACCATTTCTATCACTCGCCACGTATTCGTCTCACCCCGATAAAAAAGCGACGGAGCTAAGGAGAGCCGCATGAAAACCGGAGGAGGCAAGGCCTCGGAAACCGTCGTCCTCGGGTAGGCATTTGAGCTCCGGGTACTCCCCGATCCGCCCGATTATGGAGTCCAAGTCCTCGCCGTACAGGTCGGAGAGCTCCATGTGCAGGACCTCTATCCTCTCCGCCCCGCGGAACGCCCCCTTGTAGACCAGCTTGTCCACGGAGTGCGAATGCGGGACGACGCGGTTGTCGCTGACCATGTTGTCCGCATGGGCGACGATCTTCTCCTCCAGGGTGCTTGGCATGTAGTCCCCCGGCGGGAGCCCCAGCTCCTCCACGTCCTCCTGGTCTAGGCCCGCGCCGGTGTGCTTGCGTATGATCTCCACTATCTCCCTCGGGAGCCCCAGGCGCTCGGCGATCTTCGACCCTAGGTACGCATGCATTATCGAATGGTCGACGGAGCGGCCGATGTCGTGCAGGAGCGCCCCGGCTATCACCAGGTCCATGTCGACGCCCTCGATGCGGGACGCGATCTCCTCGGCCACCGCCCTCACGGTGCAGCAGTGCACCACCACGCGCCTCTTGCAGCCCTCCTCGACGAGATGCCGCACGCACGTCGCGTCGTCAGGGATTCTCGACAACCGTCTTCCCCCTCTCGTTCGGGACCACCGTCAGCTTCCCGTGGCGGTCCGAGTACAGCGCCTTCCCCTCGGTGAAGCGGTCCAGGAATATCGCCAGCGCGGCTATCTCCGAATGGGGCTGGTTCCCCACGGAGACGTTGAAGTCGGCGCGCTCGTAGACCTCGCGCGGGACCTTCTCCGCCCCGACGATTATCATGATGTCCTCGTCGCGCGGTATCTTGGGGAGAGCCTCGTCCACCCTCTCGCCGTACATGGTGAGATGGACGACCTTCCCTTCGAATCCGCGGACGGCGTCCTGCCACCTGACGCCGGTCTTTATCAGGTAGTCCCCGCCGAACCTGTCCGCCACGCTGCGGACGTTCTGCTCCAGGACCTCGTCGTACGTGTCCACGTATATGCCCCTGGCTCCCAGCGCCCTGGAAGACAGCGCCACGTGGGTGGTCACCCTCTTGTCCCGCTCGGGACGGTGTCCGATCCTCATTATCCAGATGTCGGACATCGCTTACTCTTCGCGGATGAGCTCTATCCTGTGCCCACGGTAATCCATCTTCACGGACCTGCGTACCAGGCTCTTCAGCATCGTCGACGACAGCCCCAGCGCCTCTGCCACGTCCCCGGAGAACCTGCCGTCCTTGCCGACCTGCTCCAGTATCTTCGCCTCGATGTCGGCATACTCCTCGTCCCCCATCATCGCCGCGGTCAAGACGTCGCTGATCTCGTAGACCGGCCACTGGGCGTTGATGTTGAAAGAGGTGTAGTACGTGTGGTACGACTTCTCGGGGTATCCCCCCGCCTTGGCCGCCCAGCGCGTCTCCACGAGCTTCATCTTCTCGAAGAAGACTATGGCCTCCCTGCCCTCCGGCCCGAACTTCTGTTCGATGTCGTCGGCGGTCCTCCACTCCAGGGTGACCTCCTTGAGGACGTCTCTTTTGACGGGGGTGTCAACGGACCTCAGCATCGGGACCAGCTCCGATGGCTCGTTGATCACCTTTATTCTATTCATGTCCAAAGCCATGCTGTATAAACTATATATAAAATGGCGGAAGTACGGATTTTTTCCCTGTGAGAAAACACGCTTTTTAAGCGGATTGATGCCGCTTGACCCATGGCATACGCATCCAGCATAAGCGGCTGCGAAGACGTCTGGATGCTCCTGGACAAAAAGCTCAGGAAGCCAAGTTTTATTAACACGCCTATCAATCGAGAGGCGATGAAAGCCGAGAAGAAGCCTGAACTGGCTTGGAAGTGCCTCGACTGCTACAGGACCTACAAGGGCCCCGACGGAGAGCAGAAGGCGCTGAACTGCTGCAACTCCCTCATCCAGGGCGTCTGGATCAACTACAACAAGTGGGGAAAGCACAAGTGGTACGGGCGCTGAGCGTCCGATCCGCCTCAAGACCGTCCGTCGGCTTTCCCGGACGGTCATGTTCATCCACTTTCAGCTTGGGCTTTCTCTCGTTATTTTGTTTCTTTTCCGTGCCCGTCTGAATGCCTGCGGACGGCGTCGCCCCCGTCTGGGACGCTCCCCTTTGGACAAACGGAGCAGGAGGTCGGCCACGAAGTCCGAGAGCGCGGTGCTCCTCTCGTACGGCGGGAACTCCAGGCGCTCGGCCTCGCGTATCTTGTCGCGGACCTCGGAGACCCCGTTCGCCACGACGCCCCTGCCCATGCTCCGGACCTTCTCGGCCACGATGGCCTGCTGGTCGTCGTTGGAGTCGGGGACGAGAACGGTGCGCGGGATGAGGACCAGCGGCTTGTTCCTGGTCATGCCGCCCAGAATAGACCCGATCCCGGCGTGGCAGACCACCAGGCGGGCCTCCTCGTAGTACGCCTCCGCCTGCTCCTTGGACACGAACGTGAAGGTCTCGGCGTTCTTCGCCACGAACCCGGAGCGGCCGATCTGCATGACCACCCTCTCGCCGGTCTCCCCCGCATAGGCGTCCATGACCTCGAAAAGAGGGTCGAACGGGAAGTCGTTGAGGCCGACGGTGACGTATATCAGAAGGCTCCCCCCTTGTATTCGGCGCCGATCCTGTCGGCGAGCTCCTCCCACTGGACCAAGAACCGGTCGGCGAAGCGCCTGACGACGTTCCCGGTTCCCGAGATGTGGTCCACGTTGGCCGCGGATTCGATATACACCGTGTATACGCCCAGGAGCTTGCACAGGGGGAACACGAACACGTCCGTGTATCCCATCCCCGTGCTCAACATGACGTCCGGCTTGTCGAAGAGCATCCTGGTGAGGGCCTTGAGAAGGGTCCACGAGTAACGGACGACACTTTTCCAGGGAGGATGCAGCAGAATCAGGTCGCCCATGCCGTCCAAGGGACGGTCGCTGGCATAGGTGAGTATCTTATGGTCGTAGGGCTCCCAGGCGTCCTTCAGCTCCATGAGCTCCTGGAGATGCCCTCCCCAACTGCACAGCAGGAGGACCTTCATGGGACCGCCTTCCCCCGGTTCCTTCCGGCCGTCCTGGGTGCGGCGCCCGCGTCGCTCATGGTTGCGATCCGCGCCTCGCAGACGAAGCGATAGGGCCTGCGAAATGCGATGTCCCCGTTCATCTTGGTCCCGCCGGAGGGGGATGGACAGCATACCGTTATAGTTTGCGCAAGAAAAGTCGCGGAAGCGTTCTTCCCCTTCGACGTGACGGAAGCCTCCGGCTTGCAGGATGAAAAGGCGCTGAGACGGGAACGAAGACAACGGCTAAAACAAAAATTTAAAGCATAAGACGGCCGAATACACAAATATTTTATATAAGACACACAATCGCCCACTTACATCAGGCCGCTGTAGCTCAGTAGGTAGAGCGTGTGACTGTTAATCACAAGGTCCTCGGTTCAAATCCGTGCGGCGGCGCCATTTTTTCCATCATTGATATTTAAGGAAGCACAGGTTTTTTTTCGGTTATATCGAAATTATCCAAGGAACTTTCATCTAAACTTTGGATAGAAGAAATCTCGGAACTCTCGTTTTCATTGAAGATATCGGAAGATATCCCCGGACAATTTGTATCGTCGTGTGACAGGAAGTAGTCGGGCAAGCGGAGGTAGGCCTCATACCTCTCCTGCAGTTTCCGCTTCGCGGAGAGGACCGAGTCGGTGTAGACGGCGCTGATGTTGTCGTCGGGTGGCCGGACAGGCGCCCTCAGACCAGAGTTTGATGCCTGCCCGGATGTCTCGGCATACGATGAAATGTACCTGTGCTATCCCAACTGGTACGGCACGATCCCGATGGCAGTGGCGACGTTCCTGGAATCCAACGCATGGAACGGCAAGAAGATCCATCCGCTCTGCACGAACGAAGGCAGCGGCTTGGGCTCCGGCGAATCGGCGATATCCGAATCCGCCCCGAAGGCGGCCCTCGGCTCAGGGCTGTCCATCCGCGGAACGGACGTGAGAGATTGCCGCCCCCTTCTGAAGGAATGGGTCTCCCGAAGAGTCGACCGGGGCCCCCTTTTGTCTTTACGAGGCTGCCGTCCTGACTTCTAGCGAAGCCGGGCATCTGCTGCGCCAGAAGAGGAATCCTGACGACGTTCGATGCCATAGAATAATGGAGATGGCCGACGTCGAGAATGGCAACGTCCTTGGCGACGCGGCGTGCGGAGGGTTCGCAGCCCCCATGAACGAGACGTGAAGCCTGCCCATCGATGCCGGGAGGTCATCGTCGTGAATCCGATGTGTATTCCGAAGTTGTCGCGGAGCACCGACCTCAGCCCGACGTTGATCATCCCGTGAGAAAGAAGATCGGAGTCCTGCAAGGTCACGGTGTGCGTCGCCAAGGACGTCAGGAACATGTTCACCATCCCGGAGATCACGACTTCCAGCACTCCGGCGGTCCTGTCGTCGCGCTGGTCGTAGCTGATCTTCAGATGCTCGAACATCATGTCCTCCAGATATGAGCGATAGCGGAAGGAGAACTCCTTGTCCCCGTATTCGATCACGAGAGGCACCAGATAGCGCTCGTTCTCGTTGAACAGTTCCTGGAACGCGGGTATGAAGGCTTTGAAATCCACGTCCTTCCCCCCGGTGCTCTCGAACAGCTCCTTCAGCAAAGACATCTGCCGGTCCTTGATGGATTCGAGGATCGCGTCGACGCTTTTGAAATGATAATAGAAGG
>JAEEGF012290254.1_pt1 | contig 10715 bp, 9 predicted proteins | sample 9134171 | NCBI WGS metagenome assembly JAEEGF01 (sample SAMN16246542, study PRJNA631951) | gut metagenome | biome: gut microbiome; feature: rumen; material: AP-attached | host: Bos | place: Iran: Karaj | collected 2018-10 | reverse complement strand
AGCGCCGCGTGGAAGGCCGTCCAGGTCACGGCGGAGGAGGCGGCCGCCCTCGCGCGCGAGGAACAGCTGAAGGTCCGGCTCGTCCGCCTTCAGGACGAGCTCGCCCGCATCGATTCCGCCGAATACATCGAAGAGAAGGCCCGCACGGAGCTCCACATGATCTTCCCCGGCGAGACGATCTACATCATCAACGGCCGCGACGACGGAGTACGCGGGAACGGAACGCCGAACGACTGACGCCCATGCACAACAGGCACGAACGAAAACCCGATATGCTGCGGCCGAAGAAGGCGCTCGGCCAGAACTTTCTGGAGGACGCTTCCGCGATCGAAGCGATCGTCGCGGGTTCGGGCGCGGGACCGGGCGACACGGTCATCGAGATCGGGCCCGGCTACGGCGCCCTGACGGTGCCGCTCGCGCGGACGGCGGAACGCGTCGTCGCGATCGAGCTCGACGCCGACGTCCTTCCGGTCCTCCGGACGAACCTCGCGGCGGCCGGCCTCGCGAACGTCGAGATCCGGAACGACGACATCCTCCGGACCGATCTCGCGCCGTACGTCGTACCCGGCCGGACGCGCGTCGTCGGCAACCTGCCCTACTACATCACGACGCCGATCCTGCTTCATCTGCTGGAAAGCCGCCTGCCGTTCGAATCGGTCACGGTGATGATGCAGCGCGAGGTCGCGGACCGCGTGACGGCGGAACCGGGCTCGAAGGACTACGGAGTCCTCTCCGTCTCGGTCCAGTACTTCGCCGAAGCGAGCCGCGTCGTCGAGGTGGACCGGACGTCGTTCCGCCCCGTGCCGAACGTCGACTCGACGGTCCTCCGCCTCGATCTCCGGAAGGAGCCGCCCGTCCGTCCGGCCTCCGAAAGCGATTACTTCCGCGTCGTCAAGGCCGCGTTCGCGCAGCGCCGCAAGACGGTCGCGAATTCGCTCCTCACGCTGGGCCTCGAAAAGGAGGACGTCCACGCGATCCTGAAGCGCGCGGGGATCGATCCCTCCCGCCGCGCGGAGACGCTGTCTCTTAGCGAGTTCGGCTGCATTTCGGATGCGTTCACGGATTATCGCGCTGCGACCGGCGGACAGTGATTCCGTCGCGGCGTAAAGGACGTCGGTACTTGGCGACTGGCAAGCCGCCAGGCGCAGACAGAGCCTACGTACCGTTACGTCCGATTTCGCAGCGCAAGCGTAAGCGACGGGACCACTGTCCGCCGGTCGCAGCGACAGTATTGAGAAACCATGCGAAACATACTGCTGACAATCGCATATGACGGCACGGACTTCGCCGGCTGGCAGCGCCAGCCCCGCGCGCGGACCGTCCAGGGCGACCTCGAGCGCGCGCTCGCGGCCGTCTGCGGCGGACCCGTCGCGATCGAGGGGACGAGCCGTACGGACGCGGGCGTCCACGCGCTTGCCCAGCGGGCGACGCTGCGCGGCGACTTCGCGATCCCGACGGAGCGCATCCCCGTCGCCGTGAACGGACTGCTCGCTTCCGGCGAGGGCCCGATGAAGATCGGCGCGATCCGCGTGACGGCGGCGGAGGACGTCCCCGAAGGCTTCCACGCCCGCTTCAGCGCGACCGGAAAGACGTACCGCTACCGGATCGAAGCCGGCCCCGCCCCCGACCCGTTCGAGCGGAACCGCGCGTGGTTCCTGGAGCGCGAACTCGACTGTGCGGCGATGTCCCGTGCGGCGGAGTGCCTGATCGGAACGCACGACTTCAAAGCGTTCCAGGCCGCCGGCGGAAACGAAGTGCCGTCGACCGTGAAGACGATCCGCTCGATCGACGTCGCCGAACGCTTCTCGGAGCTCCCGTGCGGCCCGGACGGCGCGCCGCGCCGCGAACAGCACATCCGCCTGGAATTCACCGGCTCCGGATTTCTCTACAAGATGGTCCGCAACCTCGTCGGCACGCTCGTCGAGATCGGCGGCGGAAAGCGGCCGCCGGAAGAGATGAAAGCGATCCTCGAATCCCTCGACCGCACGAAAGCCGGTCCGACCGCCCCGCCCCAGGGACTCTACCTGAAGGAGATTTATTACGACCATGAATAGCACACACTTCATCTCCATATTCCCGATCTTCTTCGTCGCCTTCGCGGCCGCGTTCGCGCTGACGCCCGTCGCGCGGAAGCTGGCCGAAAAGGTCGGAGCGATCGACATGCCCAAGGCGCGCGGCGTCCACACGAAGCCGATGCCGCGCTTCGGCGGCTTCGCGATCTACCTCGGCTGCCTGATCGCGATGCTTCTGTTCCTGCCGCTCTTCGGCGAGAAGACGGTGCTCGGCGAGGTGCTCGAACCGGACAAAAAGCTCTTCGGGCTGATCGGCGGAAGCCTGATCGTCTTCCTGATCGGCGTCGTCGACGACGTGAAGGGCCTCTCGCCGAAGGTGAAGTTCATCGGCCAGATCCTCGCGGCCCTCGTCGCGTGGCTTCTGGGGATCCGCATCGACTTCATCGGCTTCCAGTCCGCGCCCCAGGGCTACATCTTCTTCCCCTGGTACGTCTCCCTCCTGATCACGCTCCTCTGGATCGTGGGCATCACGAACACGATCAACCTCATGGACGGCCTCGACGGCCTCGCCGCCGGCCTGTCCCTCATCTCCGCCGCCTGCATCGCCTTCATCGCCTACATCCACGGCTGGTACGCGATGTGCCTCGTCGTCCTCGCGACGGCCGGTTCGGCGGCGGGCTTCCTGCCCTGGAACTTCCACCCCGCGAAGATCTTCATGGGCGACAGCGGCTCACTGACGCTCGGGTTTTTGCTCGCGACGGCGTCGCTGCTCTCACCGGCCAAGGTCCCGACGATCTTCGCCGTCCTGACGCCGATCCTCGTCCTCGCGCTGCCGATCTTCGACACGTTCTTCGCGATCGTCCGCCGGGCCGTCAACCGCAAGCCGATCACGGTCGCCGACAAGGGCCATCTCCACCACCGCATCATGGCCGTCGGCATGGGCCAGCGCCGCACGGTCCTGACGCTCTATTCGATCTGCGGCACGATGGGCGTCGCGGGCATCGTCATCTCCCGCGGCCTGAAATACGAAGCGCTCCTGCTCATGATCTTCGCGTTCATCCTCATCTACGTGTTCATCGACGACACGAAGCCGACGGAGAACGGCACCGTTCAGAAACAGGACGAGGACGCGCCGGCAGCCGCCGTGAAGAAGGAGGATGAGCAATGAAGGTTCTTTCGATCTTCGGCACGCGCCCCGAAGCGATCAAAATGGCGCCGCTCGTCCGGATGCTCAACGCGGATCCGGACGTCGACTCGGTCCTCTGCGTGACGGCCCAGCACCGCCAGATGCTCGACCAGGTCCTGAACCTGTTCGAGCTCCGGCCCGATTACGATCTCAACCTGATGAAGCCCGGCCAGACGCTGTCGACGATCACCTCGGGCGTGCTGCTCGGCCTCGACGGCGTCCTCGCGAAGGAAAAGCCCGACCTCGTGCTCGTCCACGGCGATACCTCGACGTCGTTCGTCGCGGCGCTCGCCGCGTTCTACCACCAGATCCCCGTCGGCCACGTCGAAGCCGGCCTCCGGACGTACGACAAGTACTCCCCCTGGCCGGAGGAGATGAACCGGACGCTGACGGGCCGCATCGCCGACATCCACTTCGCCCCGACCCCGCGGAACCGCGACAACCTCCTCCGGGAGAACGTCCCCGCGGAGAAGATCGTCCTCACGGGCAATACGGTCATCGACGCGCTCCTGACGGCCGCCGACCTGCCGTTCTCGTTCAAGGAGGCGGCCGCTCATCCCGAGCGGTACGACGACGATCCCGCGTCGCTCCGCGAGCTCGCGGCGCTCGATTTCGAAAAGCGCCGCGTGATCTGCATGACGTGCCACCGCCGCGAGAACCTCGGCGAGAATATGGAACACATCTTCTCGGCCGTCCGCGATATCGTCGGAGAGTTCGACGACGTCGAGGTCGTCTACGCGGTCCATATGAACCCGCTCGTCCGCGCGACGGCGAACAGGGTCCTCGGCGGGCTCGACCGCGTCCGCCTGATCGAACCGCTGAGCTACCAGCCGTTCATCAACCTCATGAAGCGCTCCTACCTCATCGTCACCGATTCCGGCGGGATGCAGGAGGAAGCACCGGCGCTCGGAAAGCCCGTCCTCGTCGTCCGGAAGGAAACGGAACGGCCCGAGGCGCTTGAATCCGGAACGGTCCGCCTCGCGGGCGTCTCGCGCGAAACGATCGCGGGACTGATGCGCGAGCTCCTGACCGACAGGGCCGCGTACGACGCGATGGCTCACGCGAAGAATCCCTACGGCGACGGCCATGCCTCGGAACGCATCGTCCGCGCCATCAAAGAACACTTCACCAAATGACCAAGACCGACAACAAAACGATATACCGCAGCCTGACCCGCATCGTCCTGCCGATCGCGATCCAGTATCTGATCTCGAGCTCGCTCTCCCTCGTCGACAACCTGATGGTCGGCCGCCTCGGCGAAGAGGCGCTCGCCTCCGTCGGCGCGGGAGGCCAGATGTTCCACGTCTTCTGGGGCATCCTCTTCGGCTTCTGCAGCGCCTCGTCCGCGTTCATGAGCCAGTTCTGGGGGTCGCGCGACCTCACGAACATCCGCCGCGTCATCGGCTTCTGCGGGACGGTCTGCTTCGCCGCGGGAACGCTGCTCTGCGTCCTTTCGTTCACGATCCCCTACACGCTCGTCGGGCTCTTCAGCGACATCCCCGAAGCGATCGAGGGCGGCGTCAGCTACCTCCGCATCATCGCCCCGACGTTCATCCTCTTCCCGATCTCGATGACGCTCTCGTCGGGCCTCCGGTCGACGCAGCAGACGCGCCTCCCGCTCTACATCAGCATCATCACCTTCAGCACGAACACGATCCTGAACTACCTGCTGATCTTCGGCAAGCTCGGCCTGCCGGCGCTCGGCGTCCGGGGCGCCGCGACGGCGACGCTGATCGCGCGCTGCATCGAGATCACCCTCACGTTCATCATCGTCTTCGGCCGGAAGAACGTCATCGCCGGCCCGGTCCGCGAATTCTTCGGCTACGGAAAGGAGCTCGTGAAGCGCATCTTCTCGACCGGCCTGCCCGTCATGGCGAACGAGACTTTGTGGTCGGTCGGCCAGTCGATGATCTCCGCGATGTTCGGCCGGATGACCGTCGTCGCCTACAGCTCGTTCCTCGCGGCGAACACGATCGAGGGCATGTTCATCATGATCTGCTTCTCGATGGCGGACGCGGTCATGATCCTCGTCGGCCAGAAGCTCGGCGAGGGCGATACGGAGACGGCGTACGAGCTCGCGAAGAAGCTCAACCGCATCGGCACGTTCGTCGGCCTCGTGATGAGCACGCTGATGTTCGTCGCGGCGCCGTTCATCGTCCGCCTCTACAACATGACGCCCGAAGGCATCACCGACACGACGCGCATCCTCTACGTCCAGGCCGCCTTCATGACGATCGAGCTCGCGGGCGCCCTGATCATCGTCGGCGCGCTCCGGTGCGGCGGCGATACGAAGGCCGCGGCGATCATCGAGGTCGGCTGCCTGTGGGTCATCTCGATCCCGCTCGTCTGGCTCGGCATCTTCGTGTTCGACCTTCCCGTCTACTTCGTCGTCGCGATGAACATGGCCGGCCAGCTCGTCAAGTTCTTCGCCGCCCGCCGCCGCTTCAAGACGCGCAAGTGGTGCCGCACGATCATCAACGGCCTCTAAAGCCCTCCCTCCGGTAATCCAAAGCAACGCTTTTCAGGAGATAAACCCATGGACAAAAAAGACGAAATCATCCTTCAACAACTCGAAGTCATCCGCTCGATGACCGAACACAGCCTGAAGAACATGTCGAGCGACATCTTCGGCCGCACGACGCTCGATCCCGAATCGCCGTTCTACGTCGATCCCGCGAAGAAGGCGAAGACGGAGAAACCGGAGCAGAAGACGGGCAAGGGCAAGCCCGACGAAAAGGGCAACGTCCCCGCCGGCCAGGGCGCCGCGAACAAAAAAGGCGCCGAGACGGCCGACGCCGCGCCCGCGGAGGAGGTCGAACCGCCCGAACCGATCGAGAAGATCAAGGCCGAGCTCGACGCCTACGTCGGCCTCCGCGGCATCAAGCGCGAGGTCAACAACCTGATCAGCATGGTCATGGTCCACAACATGCGGAAGGAAGCCGGCCTTCCGGTCACCGACCTTTCGCTCCACATGGTCTTCAGCGGCAACCCCGGCACCGGCAAATCGACCGTCGCCCGGATCATGGCGCGCGTCTACCACTCCCTCGGCATCCTCTCGAAGGGCCATCTCGTCGAGGTCGACCGCGCGGGCCTCGTCGCGGGCTACGTCGGCCAGACGGCGATCAAGACGGCGGAGGTCATCGAACGCGCGAAGGGCGGGCTTCTCTTCATCGACGAAGCGTACGCGCTTTCCAACAAGTCCGAGAACGACTTCGGCCAGGAGGCGATCGACACGATCCTGAAGGCGATGGAGGACAACCGCGAGGACCTCGTCGTCATCGTCGCGGGCTACGACAAGCTGATGGACGATTTCGTCCACTCGAACCCCGGCCTCGAGAGCCGCTTCAACCGCTACCTCCACTTCGACGACTACACGCTCGACGAGATGGTCGCGATCTTCGAGCTCTTCGCGAAGAAGGGCTATTACGAGCTCGCCGAGGGAACGAAGGAGGCCGTCCGCGAATTCATCGACGAATCGAACACGAACTCGATCTCGTTCGGCAACGGCCGCGGCGTCCGCAACATCTTCGAGCACATCCTCGTCTGCCAGGCGAACCGCCTCGCGGAGGAGGCCGGCGGGCTCGCGGCGTACGACGAAGTATCCGGCGCGGCGAAGAAGAAGGAAGAGGAAGAGAAGAAGGCGGAAGGAGCCGAGACGAGACCGGAGGGCGCGGAGGCGAAGGCCGAACCGGCCGAACCGAAGAAGGAAGAGCCGAAGAAGCTGCCGAAGCTGACGCGCGAACAGCTGATGCTGATCACGCCCGCGGACGTCGAGCAGGCGCGGAAGGACGCGCGCGAAGGCTGGTCGCCGGCGGCGCGGAAGGAATCCGACCGCGGCGGCTCGGGCGCGCGCGATACGGGCAAGGCCCCGGAAGCGGCTCCGCAGAAGTCGCCTGAGGAGGAACTCAAAGAGCTGCTCGCCGAGCTCAGCGAATCCGTGAAGGACGTCAAGCAGGAGCGCGTCGAACAGAAGGAACAGAAGGCGAAGAAAAAGAGAAAGGGCCTGCTCAGCGGCGCGCTCGACGACGACGAAGAATAAGGACGGCCGGCGGCGCGGACGTCCGCGTCCGCGCCGCACCCGTTGAAAACGCGGTTTTTTGCCGCCGAAATCGCAAAAAAAGACTTGCGCCGCCCCGCCCCGCGTGGTATTGTAATAAGGCGCGCTAGGTTGCGATGGCCAGGCAACTTCGCCGCGAATCAGTCTTCGCTGTATAGACCAGCGGAAAAAAGATGTGAAAGAGGTGAACCCAATGAAAGAAGGAATCCATCCCGATTACAAGGACTGCAAGGTCACTTGCGCCTGCGGGAATTCGTTCATGACCAAGTCCACGAAAGATGAGATCAGACTCGACGTCTGCTCCGCCTGCCACCCGTTCTTCACCGGTCAGCAGAAATTCATCAACCGCGGCGGCCGTGTCGAAAAGTTCAAGAAGAAATTCGGTCTCGAATAATTCAGCGAACGAACGCGGAAACGCGTATGAAAAACGGACCCTTCGGGGCCCGTTTTTTCATGCGGAGAACGGCTTGCGGAGGGCCGCGGCGGCTGGTATACTATGGGTGTACCCCGATAGGAAAGGAACGACCGATGGCGAACTACAAGGAAACGTGGGACCGCGAGAACACGACCCAGTTCAAACTCAAACTGAACAATCGGACGGATCGTGACATCCTCGAATGGCTCGACGGTCTGGACAACAAGCAGGGCAGCGTGAAGGAACTGATCCGGGCATTGAACGGTCTCGGAAGCGAGAGGAAAGCAAACATGGCGCTTGAAAACAAATTCGGGATCACGGACAGCGCGAAGCTCGCGAACGCGGAAGAACGGTGGACGAAGCGGCGCGCCGCGGAACTGTTCGAACGCGGGCTTCTGGATACGATCGAGGTCGGGACATACCGCGGGCTCGCGGCGATCCACGCGTATCTGTTTCAGGACGTATACGACTTTGCGGGAAAGACGCGCTCCGTGAACCTTGCGAAGGGAAGTTTCCGGTTTGCGCCTGTGATGTATCTTGACGCCGCGCTCGAAAACGTCTCGGCGATGCCCGAAACGACGTACGAAGAGATCATCGCGAAGTACGTGGAGATGAACATCGCGCATCCGTTCCGCGAGGGTAACGGCCGGAGCATGCGGATCTGGCTTGATACGATGCTGAAGAAAGACCTCGGCGTCGTCGTAGACTGGAGCCGTATCGACAAGGACGCATATCTCTCCGCGATGGAACGGAGCCCGGTCAACGATCTCGAGATCCGCTATCTGCTCAAGAGCGCGCTGACGGACAAAGTCAACGACCGCGAAGTATATATGAAGGGCGTCGACGCGAGCTATTACTACGAAGGGTACAGCGCGTACCAGACGGGTCAGTAAAACGACGCGCCCTGACCGCCGCCGACGGATTCTTTTTCGTGGCGCAACACAAAAAGATATGATACAATAACAATTTAGGAAACACGAAACGACAGAGGCGCGAAACGGACTGCGCCGGACAGGAGAAAGCCCGCGATGTACGACAAACTGGACTTTATTGCAGGAAAATACGAAGAGCTCAGCGCGAAGGTCGCGGACCCCGCGGTGATCGCGGACCAGCCGACGTGGCAGAAATGCATGAAGGACATCGGCGAGATGGAGCCGATCGTCACGAAATACAGAGATTACAAGAAGGCGAAGGAAGACCTCGCGGACGTGAAGGAGATGCTCGATGACAGCTCGCTCGACGATGAGATGCGCGAGATGGCGAAGGCGGAGCTCTACGAACTCGAGGAAAAGCTCGAACAGTACGCCGGCGAATTGAAGATCCTGCTCCTTCCGAAGGACCCGAACGACGAACGGAACGTCATCCTCGAGATCCGCGCGGGAACGGGCGGCGAGGAGGCGGCGCTCTTCGCGGGCGACCTTCTCCGCATGTATACGCGCTACGCCGAGCGGCGCGGCTGGAAGGCCGAGATCGCCGACGCGAACGAGACCGGCCTCGGCGGTATCAAAGAAGCGACCGTCCTCATCAAGGGACGCGGCGCCTATTCGCGCATGAAATTCGAATCGGGCGTCCACCGCGTCCAGCGCGTCCCCGAAACGGAATCCCAGGGCCGGATCCAGACCTCCGCCGCGACGGTCGCCGTCCTGCCCGAAGTCGACGACGTCGAGGTGAAGATCAATCCCGACGACGTGCGCGTAGACGTCTACCGCTCCTCCGGAAACGGCGGCCAGTGCGTCAACACGACCGAGTCGGCCGTCCGCATGACCCACATCCCGACCGGCATCGTCGTGACGTGCCAGGACGAAAAGTCCCAGATCAAGAACCGCGACAAGGCGATGAAGGTCCTCAAGGCGCGCGTCTACGACTATATGCTCCGCGAACACAACAAGGAGATCGCCGACCAGCGGAAATCGATGATCGGCTCGGGCGACCGCTCGGAGCGCATCCGCACCTACAACTTCCCCCAGGGCCGGATCAGCGACCACCGCATCGGCCTGACGATCTACAAGCTCGACGCCTTTATGGACGGCGACATCGACGAGGTCGTCGACGGACTGATCACCGCCGACCAGGCCGAACGGATGAAGAACTTCTAATGGAAACGGCCGTCTTCAGATTCGAACACGATATGCCGGTCCGGAACTACCCCGCTCCGCGCTGGACGGGAGACGAGTACCGCGCGCTCGAACGGGCCGCGGAGCTGATCCGGAACGGCGAGCTCGTCGCGTTTCCGACCGAAACGGTCTACGGGCTCGGGGGAAACGCGCTCGACCCGGATGCCGCGGGAAAGATCTACGCCGCGAAGGGGCGCCCCTCCGACAACCCCCTGATCGTCCACATCGCCGACTGCTTCGAGTTCTACCGCCTCTGTTCGGAAGTGCCGGACGAAGCGATGGTCCTCGCGGAGACGTTCTGGCCGGGCCCTCTGACGATGGTCCTGCCGAAGTCGTTCAAGGTCCCCGACGTCACGACCGGCGGCCTCGGGACCGTCGCGATCCGCATGCCGAACTCGGCCGTCGCGTATGAACTCATCCAGCTTTCCGGCGTGCCGATCGCGGCGCCGTCCGCGAACCTCTCGGGCCGTCCCTCGCCGACGCGCGGCGACCACTGCGTCCGCGACCTTGACGGGCGGATCCCGATGATCCTCTGGGGCGAGGACTGCAAAGTCGGCATCGAATCGACGATCGTCGATCTGACCGCCGAAACACCCGCGATCCTGCGTCCCGGCATCATCACCCCGACCGCGATCTCGAAGGCGCTCGGCCGCGAGGTCATCATCGACCCCGCGCTCCTCGTGAACCACAAACCCTACGGCGTCGCGGACGGCGACGGTCTTCTCCTAGAAGGCGAGAAGGACGCGCCTGCGCCGCGCGCGCCCGGCATGAAATACCGCCACTACGCGCCGAAGGCGCCGATGACGATCTTCCAGGGCGCCCCGGACGACGTCCGCCGCCGGATCGGGGTCGAAAAGGCGAAGGCCGAAGCGGAAGGACTCTCCGTCGGCGTGATCCTCTTCTCGGACGACGCGTTCGAGGAGGCGGCGCG
>JAEEGF010902825.1_pt1 | contig 10715 bp, 10 predicted proteins | sample 9134171 | NCBI WGS metagenome assembly JAEEGF01 (sample SAMN16246542, study PRJNA631951) | gut metagenome | biome: gut microbiome; feature: rumen; material: AP-attached | host: Bos | place: Iran: Karaj | collected 2018-10 | reverse complement strand
GCCGCGTGGCGCCGCTCAAGGGCCTGGACGTCAGCGTGATGGAGGATATCGCCAAAAATATGCCTTTCAACGAGGGCCTGGAGCGCATGATGCGTATCCTGAAGATGGTGGGCTACAAGACCGCCATCCTGTCCGGAGGATTCACCTATTTCGGCAACTACCTCAAGCAGAAGTTCGGTTTCGACTACGTGTACGCCAACGAGTTGGAGATAGAGGACGGAAAGCTCACCGGACGCTACCAGGGCGAGGTTGTGGACGGCCGCCGCAAGGCCGAGCTGCTCAAGTTCCTCTGCCAGATGGAAGGCATACACCAGGAGCAGTCCGTGGCCGTGGGCGACGGCGCCAACGACCTCCCGATGCTCGGCCTCGCCGGCCTCGGCATCGCCTACCACGCCAAGCCCAAGGTCAAAGCCACAGCCGACCAGAACCTGTCTACGATAGGCCTGGACGGCATCCTGTACTTCCTTGGCCTCAAGGATTCCCAGATAGACCCGTTCTAGCAAATTATGTCATCGATAATAAAGAAATGGACCGGCACCAGCCTTGTGCTGCGCATAGCGATAGGCCTGGTGTTGGGAGCAATACTGGGTCTTGTGGTGCCGCAATGGACCGGGATAGGTATCCTCGGGCACATCTTCGTGAGCGCGCTGAAGGCGATTGCGCCGGTGCTGGTGGCGTTTCTGGTGTGCTCGTCGATTGCCAAGGCGCAGGGAGGGCTCGGGCCGCGTTTCCGTACTGTCATCATCCTGTATCTTTCGGCCACGCTGGTGGCGGCTGCGGTGGCTGTGACGGGCAGTTTCCTGTTCCCCGTAACCATCGACCTTAAGGATGCAGCGAGCGGATCCGCTCCCGGAGGCCTCGCCGACGTTTTCAAGAATCTGCTGTCCAACATGGTGATGAACCCGCTGCAGGCCATTGCGACCGCAAATTATATAGGAATCCTGTTCTGGGCGATAATCATGGGCCTGGGGCTCAAGCTGGTGGCGAGCGAGGGCACGATTAAGGTGATAAGCGAGATCTCCGACGTCATTACGCTGATGGTCAAATGGATCATCCAGTTCGCTCCCTTCGGTATCCTCGGCCTTGTGTTCACCGCCGTTTCCGAGAGCGGGCTGGAGATTTTCACCACCTACGGCCGACTGCTGTTGCTCCTGGTCGGCTGCATGCTCACCAGCGTGCTGGTATTCAATCCGTTGATATCGTTCATCGCCACCCGTCGGAATCCGTATCCGTTGCTGTTCACCTGCCTTAAGGAGAGCGGCATCAATGCCTTCTTCACCCGTTCGTCGGCGGCGAACATACCCATCAACATGGAACTCTGCCGCAAGTTGGGAATCGAGGAGGACTTCTATTCCGTGAGCATTCCGCTGGGCGCTACGGTCAACATGAACGGCGCCGCCGTGACTATCACTGTGATGACGCTGGCGGTGGCGAACACCATGGGGATCGAGGTAAGCTTCGCCTCGGCGCTGTTCCTCAGCGTGATAGCAACGCTCGGCGCCTGCGGTGCCTCCGGAGTTGCCGGCGGCTCGCTGCTGCTCATCCCGATGGCCTGCTCCTTCTTCGGCATCCCCGGCGACGTGGCCATGCAGGCCGTTGCCATCGGTTTCATCATCGGTGTAATCCAGGACTCCGTGGAGACTGCGGTCAATTCCAGCGGCGACGCCTTTTTCACCGCCACCGCCGACATCGTCGCCCGCAAACGAAAAGCGCCCGGCATTTAGCCAGGCAGCTCATGTGCGGGCGGTGGGACTCGAACCCACACGCACAGGGCACAAGATCCTAAGTCTTGCTTGTCTACCATTTCAACACGCCCGCAAAGGACTGCAAATATACAAAATTTGCTCAAATCCCGAAAATCCCGTATCTTTGAAAAGATATGGAAGAGACTCTGCACTGGTATGCTTTCCGTGTGTTCTGGAACCGGCTCGAACAGGTAAAAGACCTGCTTGACTCCAGGAACGTCGAATATTATTCGCAGAGCATCCTTCCATCTTACGTCTTCGTCCACACCACCTTCGAAATGCTGGAAAGCATGCGGCAGTTTGAATACGACAACAAACTGCACCGCTTCTATGTGTACTGGAACAAGGAGAAGCGCACTCCCATAGTCGTTCCCGACAGGGAGGTGGAGATTTTCAAGATAGTCACCTCCGCCGCCGATACAGGCCTCCAGTTCCTGGGCGAGGACCCCGACGCCTTCCGCCAGGGCGACAGGGTGCGCGTCACAGACGGCCCGTTCAAGGGCGCCGAAGGCTATATCAAGCGCATCAAGAAAGACCGCAGGCTGGTGGTCACCATCTCCGGCATAGCCGCTATCGCCACCTCCTTCATCCCCATGGAACTACTCGAAAAGATATGAAATACAGATCCCTGACCGGCCTTGCCGCGCTTCTGCCCCTGGCAGCCTGCTCCGACAAGGCGCAGCAGCCCAACATCGTCTTCTTCCTGGTCGACGACTTCGGATGGGTGGACAGCAGCGTGCAGTACGGCGACGAACTGTACCCCAACAACCTCCGCTTCAACACCCCCAACATGCAGCGCCTGAGCGAGCGCAGCACCGTGTTCGGCAACGCCTACGCCTGCGCCGTCTCCACCCCCACCCGCACCAGTATCATGACGGGCATGAACGCCGCCCATACCGGCATCACCAACTGGACCTCCGCGGTGCGCGACACCCCGTCCGACGCTACCGGAGGCGGATTCTGGATGGCGGAGCACAGCGGGAACGGGGACGCCCTCCCCGGCGACAAGCTGTCACGACCCGACTGGAACATGAACGGCATCAGCCCCGTGCCCGGCGTGCCTCACACCCAGTACGCCAGCTCGCTGGTGCAGTTCCTCAAGGACGCCGGCTACTTCACGATACACGTGGGCAAGGCACACTGGGCTTCGGCCGGCACTCCCGGGGTCAACCCCTACAACCATGGATTCTGCGTGAACATCGCCGGAACCATGGCTGGCATGCCGCGCGACTACAGCGGCAAAGACAACTACGGCAACACAAAGGAGCGCTGGAACGACTTCGCGGTGCAGAACCTGGTCGAGTACTACGGCACGGAAACCCATCTTACAGAGGCACTTACGAAGGAAGCCCTGAAGGCGCTGGACTACCCGATAAAGCACAAGCAGCCGTTCTACCTCTACCTGGCTAGCTACGCCACCCATACCCCCATCCAGCCCGACGAGCGCTTCGCCCAGAAGTACCGCGACGCCGGCATGGACGAGGGCCAGGCTGCCTACGCATCGCTGGTCGAAGGAGTGGACGTCAGTCTTGGACAGGTGCTCGACTACCTGGATGAGAAGGGGATAGCGGACAACACCATCGTCATCTTCATGACCGACAACGGAGGCAACTCCGAGAACAAGCAGAAGGGCGGCGTGCTGCACACCCAGAACCTGCCGCTCCGCGAAGGCAAAGGCTCCTGCTACGAGGGAGGCATACGCGTGCCCCTGATGATTTACGTGCCCGGCAAGACCAGGGTGGGCCGCTGCAACGTACCGGTGATCTGCGAGGACATGTTCCCCACGATCCTCGACATGGCCGGCGTGCGCGGATACGAGACCGTGCAGGAACTCGACGGACAGAGCATCCTGCCGCTGGTGACCGGCAAGGGCGAGGGGCCCGACCCCGAGCGCCCGCTGGTATTCCACTATCCGCACAAGTGGAAACCCTACGACCTGGAGGACATCGATTTCCTGAGCGCAGTCCGCATCGGCGACTGGAAACTGGTATACCGTATCGCCGAAGGCAGGACCGAGCTTTACAACCTTAAGGATGACATCGGAGAGACTCACGACGTAGCCGCGGAGAACCCTGAAATCGCCGCCCGGCTGGCCGATACGCTGTCGGAGCGCCTGCGCCGCTGGAACGCTCCCATGCCGGTTGTCGTCGCCACCGGCAAAACGGCTCCGATGCCAGATGAAATATAGGATAATTGCCTAAAAATGACTAAATTTGCGGCGCAAAAAGCAAAAACTACTTAATTTTTTAAAGATATTATGAGAATTATCCAAGTTACAGGTAGGGAAATCCTCGATTCCAGAGGCAATCCCACAGTTGAGGTTGAGGTTATCCTCGAGTCCGGTATCAAAGGCGTAGCCGCAGTTCCTTCAGGAGCATCCACCGGCGAGAACGAAGCTCTGGAGCTTCGCGACGGCGACAAGAAGCGTTACCTCGGCAAGGGCGTGCTCAAGGCAGTCGCCAACGTCAACGACGTCATCGCTCCCGCCATCATCGGCATGTCCGCACTGGAGCAGCGCGCCATCGACAAGACCATGATCGAACTCGACGGCACTCCCACCAAGAGCAAGCTCGGCGCCAACGCCATCCTCGGCGTCTCCCTGGCCGTCGCACACGCTGCCGCCAACTACCTCGACATCCCCCTGTACCGCTATATCGGCGGCACCAACACCTATGTCCTGCCCGTTCCCATGATGAACATCATCAACGGCGGCGCCCACTCCGATGCCCCTATCGCATTCCAGGAGTTCATGATCCGTCCCGTCGGCGCAAGCTGCGAGGCCGAGGCCGTCCGCTGGGGCGCAGAGGTGTTCCACGCTCTCAAGAAGGTCCTCAAGGACCGCGGCTGCAGCACCGCAGTCGGTGACGAGGGTGGCTTCGCTCCCGCTCTGAAGGGCATCGACGACGCTCTCGACTGCATCATCCTCGCCATCAAGGCCGCTGGCCTGGAGCCCGGCAAGGACATTACCATCGCTATGGACTGCGCAGCTTCCGAGTTCTGCTTCGTGGAGGACGGCAAGTTCTACTACGACTACAAGCAGCTCAAGGACGGCAAGAAGAAGGATCCTCGCGGCCGCAAGCTCAGCACCGACCAGCAGATCAATTACCTCAAGAAGCTCATCGAGAAGTATCCTATCGACTCCATCGAGGACGGTCTGTCCGAGGAGGACTGGGAAGGCTGGGTGAAGCTCACCAAGGCCATCGGCGGCAAGTGCCAGCTCGTAGGCGACGACCTCTTCGTCACCAATGTGAAGTACCTCCAGAAGGGTATCGAGATGGGCGCAGGCAACTCCATCCTCATCAAGGTCAACCAGATCGGTTCTCTCACCGAGACCCTCGACGCCATCGAGATGGCTCACTGTCACGGCTACACCACCGTCACCAGCCACCGTTCCGGCGAGACTGAGGACACCACCATCGCCGACATCGCCGTCGCTACCAACAGCGGCCAGATCAAGACCGGTTCACTCAGCCGTACCGACCGTATCTGCAAGTACAACCGCCTCATGAAGATCGAGATGGAGCTTGGAGATACCTGCCAGTATGGATACAAGAAACTCCGCTAGTTTCCTGAAACCATAGATAAAAAACGGACGGAATTGATTTCCGTCCGTTTTTGTTATAAGTCCATCACGTATTGCAGTTGCGGGGAAGCTATCATCATCTGGGGATTGGTGCCCGGGACGCCCTGGGGGACTGGCTGGCCGAGCAGACCGAATAGCCAGTTCCAGTAGTCCGGCATCTCGCCGTCCCTGTTCTTGAAGTTCATGGGTACGGAGTCGAAGATGTGGCTCCCGTCGCGGTTGAGGTAGCAGTCGAAAACCACTTCGGTGCAGTAGTGGCGGCCGTTTCCGGGCAGGAAGTACACGTCGTATTCCTCGCCCAGCAGGGCCTTGCACTGCTCGACATGGCGTGCGGCGTCGCCGTTGTCCTTCAGGCGCATCACCTTGAAGGTCGCACGCCCGCCGTCGTTCAGGGTGAAGTCCTTGAAAAGCGTGTCCAGGGGGTGCCTGTCGATACCGCGGGCCAGCGTGGCGTCGATAACCCATACCGCGCCGAGGCTGTCGACCTCCAGCACCGCGGTGTGGATATAGTTGATTTCGTCGCTGCCTCCGGTGGCGTCGGCAATGGCCTGGGCCATGTTGTCGGCCTGATAGTCCATCGGAATGCCTATGAACAGCAGGTCGCCGGTCTGGATCTGCTGCCTGTCCTGTGTGTTGCGGCACGATGCCAACAATGCTGCAAGCATAGCTGCCGCTGCGATAATATTTTTCATAATAAATCTACTGTGTATATTTCCGCTTTGCCGTCGAACGAGAAGCTGACGCAGAGCCGGTCGTGCCAGAAGAAGACGGCCTCGGGTTCGTAAGGGAGCCCGTGGTCGTTGAACAGCACCTCGCGCTCCAGGGTGCCGCTCGCCATGTCGACGACGCGCAGCCAGGCCTCGCGTTTCACGCCCACCACCTGGTAGAACTTGCCGTCGCGCATGCAGTAAGCCTGGTCGGTGACCTTCTTGCGCTTGATATCGAAGCGCCTCAGGGGCTCCCCGAGCTCCACGGTGCTGCCTATGCGGAACGCCGGAAGGTCGAATTGAAGGAAGACCGTACGCTTCTTGTCGGCGGAGTAGCCCTCAATCCACATGTGCCGCCCGTCCACGTCCGGGATGGCGTGCGGGAAAAGTATGCCCAGGCTGTCGGGAGAGGGCATTTCGATGGTCTGGAGTATATCGAAGGTGAAGTCGTTGCCCGCGCGACGCACGCGATACACGTGTATTTTATAGTAGTCGTTTCCGGCGTAGTTCTCCGATGCGTAGAGCAGCGGGAAGCGGTCGAACAGGCAGGCCTTGCGTCTGGCGAAGGTGATGCTGGAATTGTGGAAGCTCTGGTTGAACCCCAGGTCAGTGAACGCCAGCGTCGTGCCTGTGCGGAGGTCCGCCACCGATACGCCGTGGCAATCGGTCTCGGGCTCCTGGTTCTGGGAATGGAACTGGAAGAACAGGTCGCCGCAGCAGTCGCCGTCGTTGGGCAGCCTGCGGTCAATGGTGCAGATATGCGTAGTGGCTATCTCCTGCGCGTGTAGAGTCGCTCCCAGCAGCAGCGCCGCCGCAATTGTCAGCAAGCGTTTCATTTCATATAATTGCTGAAGAACTCCCATATCGTTTCCGGGACGTCCATATCGGCGGAGCCGTTCCTGTGAACGCCGTCGATGATCTCGTACAGGCGCACCTCGGTGCCGTCGGTGCCGTCGAGGTAGCGGTGGCGGATTACGGTGTGGCTCTCCGGCTTGTGCAGGGGCAGCGTGTCGCAGACCTCGTGGGTGCAGCTGTTCACGCTGATCATGCGTCCGACTGCGTGAGGCACGGCGATGTATTCGCCCCATCCGTCATGGTTGTCGGGGTCGCCTTCCCAGTGGGAGGTCTTGTCGGCGGTGCCGTGGACTTCGATGAAGGGAACGGGGCCGCGGGGTTTGACGTCGCGGTAAATCCACTCCATCGTGAGGCCCGCCAGCGAAACGATGGCCGCGAAGCGCTCGGGATGCTTGTACGCCAAAAGGTAGCACATTTCGCCGCCGTTGGACATGCCGCTGAAGCAGGTGTTGGCCTTGTTCAGCTTGTACTCCCGCTGGAGCTTGCGCTGCAGGGCGAGGATGAAGGCCACGTCGTCCACCTTCCAGCCTTCCTGGGAGGGGTAGCCTACGTTCCAGCCGGTTTTGCCCTTGCCGGGGTCCTTAAGGCCCTGGGGGTAGCAGAGCACGAACCCGTGCTTGCGGGCGCAGTCGATCATGGCGGGGAAGTAGCCGTCGGCCTTGCCGCCGTAGCCGTGGCAGATGAAAACCAGGGGGCGCTGGGCGCAGAGCGAATCGGGTACGTAGAGCCAGTATTCGCGCTCGTTGCCCTGGAACCGCATGGTGTGACGGACTGTCTGCGCCTGAACGGCGCCTGCTGTCAGCAGCAAGGCTGCTGCAAAAATGATGATTCGTTTCATTGTTGTATCGGTTCGTTCTGAGAGGGCATGGGTACTGGACCCCTTTTCCCTAAGTTTTATGGGGTCCAGTACCCATGCCCTCTCAGAACGTTGCTTATCTGCCAGAGAACGACTCCTACGCTGACGGAGACGTTCAGGGAATGCTTGGTGCCGTACTGCGGGATGACGAGGGCGCCGTCGGAGGCGTCTACCACCTCCTGCTGCACTCCGTCCACTTCGTTGCCGAACACCAGCGCGTATCGGGCGCCCTGCTGCGGCTCGAACTCCTGCAGGGGGACGGCCTTCTCCGTCTGCTCCACGCTCAGCACCGTCCATCCCTGCTCCTTCAGTTCGCGTACGAGTGCGGCGGTGTCGGCCCGGTGCTCCCAGGGTACGCTGTCCTCGGCTCCTAGCGCCGATTTGTGGATTTCGGCCGACGGGGGAACTGCGCAGATGCCGCAGAGCCAGACTTTGTCGGCCTTGAATGCGTCGGCGGTGCGGAATGCGCTGCCGACGTTGTGCGCGCTTCGTATATTGTCGAGTATCAGGGCGATACCCGATTCGGGAAGCTCCCGGTAGCGTTCGGGGCTCACGCGCCCAAGCTCGATATTCAAAAGTTTCCTGTCGCGCATTTGCACAAAGATACAAAAATTCTTACATTTGAAGGTTAATTATAAACGTATGAAACAGGATATCCAGGTATTTGAATTGATTAAGAAGGAGTTCGACCGCCAGAAGGGCGGGCTCGAGCTGATTGCGTCCGAGAACTATGTTTCCGACGACGTCCTCCGTGCAATGGGTTCTATCTGCACCAACAAATACGCCGAGGGCTACCCGGGCAAGCGCTACTACGGCGGCTGCGAGGTGGTAGACCAGATCGAGCAGCTGGCCATTGACCGGCTCAAGGAGATATACGGCGCAGTATGGGCCAACGTGCAGCCGCATTCCGGCGCGCAGGCGAACATGGCCGTGATGATGGCAGTGCTGCAGCCGGGCGACACCATGATGGGCCTCGACCTGAGCATGGGCGGACACCTCACCCACGGTTCGCCGGTCAACGCCTCCGGTATCCTTTACAATATCGTTTCCTATGGGCTCAATCCCGAAACGGGCCGCGTCGACTACGACAAGATGGAGGAACTGGCCCTCGAGCACAAGCCCAAGCTGATAGTCGGCGGCGCTTCCGCATACTCCCGCGAGTGGGACTACGAGCGCATGCGCGCCATCGCCGACAAGGTCGGCGCCCTCCTCTGGATCGACATGGCCCATACCGCCGGCCTCATCGCCGCCGGTCTGCTGAAGAATCCCGTCAAGTACGCCCATATCGTCACGTCCACCACGCATAAGACGCTCCGCGGTCCCCGTGGTGGCATCATCCTCATCGGCAAGGACTTCGACAATCCCTGGGGTCTTACCACCCCTAAGGGCGTGGTCAAGAAGATGAGCCAGATTATCGACTCCAGCGTGTTCCCCGGCATCCAGGGCGGTCCGCTTGAGCACGTCATCGCTGCCAAGGCAGTTGCTTTCTACGAGGCCATGCAGCCCGAGTACGTGACCTACCAGAAGCAGGTGATCGCCAATGCCCAGGCCATGTGCAAGGCTTTCCTCGACAGGGGATACCACGTAGTTTCCGACGGTACGGACAATCACCTGATGCTCATCGACCTCCGCACCAAGTTCCCCGAGGTGTCAGGCCGCGTTGCCGAGAAGGAGCTCGAGAAGGCTGACATCACCCTCAATAAGAACATGGTCCCTTATGACACCCGCAACGCCTTCCAGACCTCGGGCTTCCGCATCGGTACCCCTGCCGTCACTTCCCGCGGTTTCGTCGAGAAGGACATGGAAGACATCGTCGAACTGATCGACATGGTCCTGTCATCCTGTGCGGCTCACATCGACGCCATTACCCTCAAGAAGGGCGACGTCCCCACCGAGGAGCAGAACGCCTCGCTCTACGAGCACAGGGCGCTCATCGAGAAGGTCGCTTCCAAGGTCCACCAGATGACTGCCGGCTATCCTTTGAACAAGTATTAGTGACATTTTGTCAGTCCAGGTCGGCTGGCACATCCTTTGATTTTATTATAGGCGTCCCCGGTTTTCCGGGGGCGCTTTTTTGCAATATCGACTAAAAAAACAAATATCATGATCAAACCATTGGCAGACAGAGTGGTCATAGAGCCTCAGGAGGCCCAGACCAAGACTGCGTCGGGACTTTTCATTCCCGACACGGCGAAAGAGAAACCCCAGCAGGGAACCATCGTGGCAGCAGGCCCCGGGAAGAAGGATGAACCCATGGAAGTGAAAGTGGGCGACGTCGTCCTTTACGGCAAGTATGCGGGCACCGAGGTGACCGTAGACGACAAGAAGTATCTCATCGTCAAACAGTCAGACATTCTGGCAATCATCTAATCTACAGGAGGAATCATTATGGCAAAAGAAATAAAGTTCGATGTGGATGTCCGCTCCAAGATGAAGGAAGGAGCCGACTCTCTCGCAAATGCAGTCAAGGTGACTCTCGGCCCCAAGGGCCGCAACGTCGTCATCGACAAGAAATTCGGTGCACCCCAGGTGACCAAGGACGGCGTGACCGTCGCCAAGGAGGTCGAACTGGAGGACCGTTTCGCCAACATGGGTGCCCAGATGGTCAAGGAAGTGGCTTCCAAGACCAACGAGCAGGCCGGTGACGGTACCACCACTGCCACTGTCCTGGCACAGGCCATCATCAACGTCGGTCTCAAGAACGTTACCGCCGGCGCCAATCCCATGGACCTCAAGCGTGGCATCGACAAGGCCGTCGCCGCCGTAGTCGGCAACCTCAAGGCCCAGAGCCAGGAAGTTGGTGACGACTATTCCAAGATCGAGCAGGTCGGAACCGTCTCCGCCAACAACGACGGCTACATCGGCAAGCTTATCGCCGACGCCATGTCCAAGGTCAAGAAAGACGGTGCCATCACCGTCGAGGAGGCCACGGGCACCGAGACCGAGGGGAAGGTCGTGGGGGCTGAGCC
>JAEEGF011603672.1_pt1 | contig 10716 bp, 9 predicted proteins | sample 9134171 | NCBI WGS metagenome assembly JAEEGF01 (sample SAMN16246542, study PRJNA631951) | gut metagenome | biome: gut microbiome; feature: rumen; material: AP-attached | host: Bos | place: Iran: Karaj | collected 2018-10 | reverse complement strand
GAATTCTACCAGCTCGACATGGAGATGGCTTTCGCAAGCCAGGAAGATGTCTTCGCTATCATCGAAGATGTACTGCCTCCTGTTTTCGCAAAGTACGGTAAGTACAACAGAGCATCAGGCTCTCCGTTCATGCGCATCCCTTACCTTGAGGCTATGGAGAAGTACGGCACAGATAAGCCTGACCTCCGTATCGACCTGACTGTTACTGACGTAACGGATCTTCTCAGGACAGAAGAGTTCGCACCTTTTGCTGAAGGCGAGATCAAGGCAGTAGTTATCTCTGACTTCCACGAGAGCCGCAAGTTTATCGACAAGACGATGGCAGACTGTGAGATCCAGTCAGGCAGCAAGGGCTACTGGTTCAGAATGGATGAGAACGGCGAGATCGTCGGAGGCATCTCCAAGTTCGTAGCTCCTAAGAAGGATGAAGTAGTCGCTAAGCTCGGACTTAAGCCTGATACACTCGTAGTCCTCTCAGCAGGTACAAAGGGCGCTGCACAGAAGATGGCAGGCGTTCTCGTAAAGACATTTGGCGCAGCAGTTCCGGGCCATATGGACAAGGAACAGTACGCATTCTGCTGGATCGTTGATTTCCCGATGTATGAGATCGGTGAGGAGTCCGGCGAATTAGAGTTCTGCCACAATCCTTTCTCAATGCCTTCAGGCGGCCTCGATGTCCTTCTTAAGGCAGAAAAAGGCGAGATCGATCCTCTCAGCATTATGGCTGACCAGTATGACCTCGTAGTCAACGGCATCGAGCTCTCATCCGGTGCTGTAAGAAACCACGATCCCGAGATCATGATCAAGGCTTTCGAGCTCGTAAGACTCGGAGAAGAGGACGTTAAGAAGAAGTTCCCCGCTATGTACAACGCATTCTGCTACGGCGCTCCGCCGCATGCAGGCATCGCTCCCGGAGTCGACCGTATGGTCATGCTCCTTTCAGGCGAGGAGACGATCCGTGAGGTAATCCCGTTCCCTATGAACAAGAACGCCCAGGACATCATGATGGATGCACCCGGATATGTTACAGACAAGCAGCTTGAAGAATTGCATATCAGTATCACAGCTACTGAAGATGCCGGCGGAGATAACTAATGAGCAAAGAAGAAATTAAACAGACAGAAGAAACCACTTCTTCCGAAGAAAAGGACGTCTCTTTAGAAACTGAAGCATCCGAAGAGGTAAAGGTCTCTGAAGAAAAGGCTGAAGAAGAGAAGACTGTCTCTGAGGAAAAGCCCGCAGAAAAAGAGCCTGAGACTTCTGAAGAACCTTCGAAAGAGGAATCTTCCGCGGGTGAAAAATCAGAAGACGAAGGATCTGATGAGGAGGAGTCTGAAGAAGAATCCGAAGAGGAATCCGAAGAAGAGTCCGAAGAGGAGTCTTCTGACAAGAAGGCTTTCGCGCGCGGAAAGAAGATCGAGAAGGGCAGCAAGACTTACGAGATATTAGACTGGCTCCGTACTATTTGTATCGGTGTCCTGGCAGGTATCTTTATCGTTGTCTTCCTTGTGCAGAGAGATGATGTTTACGGCAGCTCCATGAGTCCCACACTGACTCAGGGAGATGTTCTCTTTACGCAGAAGCTGTCTACTTATTTCAAGAGCTATAAGAGGGGCGACATCGTCGTTCTGGACGGTTCCGGCATGGAAGGATATACAGGCAAGGAATATCTCGTTAAGAGGATCGTAGGACTTCCCGGCGAGACGATCAGGATCGCTGACGGCAACGTTTATATCAAGGCAGCGGATTCTGCGGATTTTTATCTCCTGCAGGAGAATTATCTGCCTTCCGGAATACGCACTACCATGATGGACGGCGGTACGAAGAAGGGCTACGACGAGATAACGCTCGGCGAGGACGAATATTACTGCATGGGTGATAACAGACCGGTAAGTAACGACTCGCGCAATCTGGGTCCCTTCGAAGAGAAGAGGATAGTTTCCGTTGCCTTCATCCGGGTATTCCCTTTCAACGAGATTAAATTACTCTGACAAGGAACAATCTGAATGAGTGAAAGCTATAGAAAATACATAAGAAATTTCTGCATTATCGCGCACATCGATCACGGTAAATCTACTTTGGCTGACCGCCTTATCGAGCATACTCACGTAAGAGAAAAGCGCGAGATGACAGACCAGATATTAGATAACATGGATATCGAGCGCGAGCGCGGTATCACGATCAAGTCACAGGCTGTAAGACTGCCTTATGAGGCTTCTGACGGTAACACATACCTTCTTAACCTCATTGACACTCCGGGGCACGTAGACTTTAACTATGAGGTCTCAAGATCGCTTGCTGCATGCGACGGCGCTGTGCTTGTCGTAGATGCTTCACAGGGCGTTGAGGCGCAGACACTTGCCAACGTTTATCTCGCAGTTGATGCAGACCTTGAAGTGCTTCCCGTAATCAATAAGATCGACCTTCCTTCCGCAAGGCCCGAAGAGGTCCGTCAGGAGATCGAAGACGATATCGGAATCGATGCTTCATATGCTCCGTGCATCTCAGCGAAAAGCGACATCAACATCGATGAGGTATTGGAGAAGATCGTACAGTATCTTCCTGCGCCCGAGGGCGACGAGAATGAGCCTCTGGCAGCTCTTGTTTTCGATTCCAAGTACGATTCATACAAGGGTGTTATCGTAAGCGTAAGAGTCAAGAACGGCACCGTAAAGACCGGCGACCGCATCAGGATGATGCACTCCGGAAAAGAGTTTACGGTCACAGAGCTCGGCATGTTCCATCCGGGCGAACTTGTCCCGACAGAATCTCTGAGAGCAGGCGAGGTAGGCTACATCTGCGCTTCCATTAAGAACGTAAGAGACACAGCCCCGGGCGACACGGTAACTCTCGCAGATAACCCTGCAGCAGAGCCTCTGATCGGCTACAAGGGCATCCAGCAGATGGTATTCTGCGGAATGTATCCTGTAGACGGCGCAAGATACGGTGACCTCAAGGATGCTCTCGAAAAGCTCAGACTTAACGATGCAGCTCTCTCTTTTGACGCGGAGACATCGGCAGCTCTGGGCTTCGGCTTCAGATGCGGATTCTTAGGCCTCCTTCACTATGAAGTAATCCAGGAAAGACTCGAGAGAGAATTCAATCTCGATCTTATCAGTACCGCGCCTTCCGTTATCTACAAGATCTATCTTACGGACGGCACCGTTGTTGACTGTTCGAATCCTACGAATATGCCTGATCCGGCAAATATCGATTACATGGAAGAGCCTGTCGTCAAGGCGACGATAATGCTTCCTAAGGAATATGTAGGCAACATAATGGAGCTCTGCCAGGAGCGCCGCGGTGAATATACAGACATGAAGTATCTTGATGAGAAGCGTGTAATGCTCCACTACAAGATGCCTTTAAACGAGATCATCTACGACTTTTTCGACGCGCTCAAGTCCAGGACCAGAGGCTATGCTTCTCTGGACTACGAGCCTGCAGGATACATGAGATCCAAGCTCGTTAAGCTCGATATCCTTCTTAACGGCGATATCGTTGACGCGCTCTCATTTATCGTTCATGCTGATAAGGCATACGGCAGAGGAAGAAGAATGTGCGAGAAGCTTAAGGAGAACATCCCGAGGCAGCAGTTCGAAGTACCTGTCCAGGCTGCGATCGGCGGCAAGATCATTGCCAGAGAGACGATCAAGGCTTACCGTAAGGACGTTACCTCCAAGTGCTACGGCGGTGATATCTCACGTAAGAAAAAGCTGCTCGAAAAGCAGAAGGAAGGTAAGAAGCGAATGAGGCAGGTAGGCTCCGTTGAGGTGCCTCAGGAAGCCTTCATGAGCGTACTTAAGCTTGACGAAGAATAAAACCTGAAAGCATATAGGGAGTGCTTAAAAATGACGGTAATCAAAGGACACATCTGCCCCTCATGTGCGGGCGCGCTCTCAATAGATATCGACAAGCAAATGTATATTTGCCCGTTCTGCGGCGTCACTTTTGACTATGAGTATTTCAATGAAGACAATGTCCTTGATTTAGGTTCTGATGCACTGATAAACCAGGAATTCAATTCGGCTTCGAAGGCTTACTCGTATGCGCTGGAAAAAGATCCCCACGATTTTAAAGCGTTGAAGGGTATGCTCTGCACGCAGTTCAAATGGCGTTCTTTCGGTCAGATAAAAGATATCAAAAAGCCTAATGCACTTACTCCGGTTCAGAGAGATATATCGGCTTTAAAAGACGCAGCAGCGGAAAAGGATAAGTTCTTTTTTGACGGGGTCAATGAATGCATAGGCATGGCTGATGAGTATGCGGAAATCATCGATCAGATGGAAACAAACGAGAACGATATCCGCAAGTTTGACAGGACTGCTGAGGAATTTAGACAGAAGCTTGAAGACAACAAAAACTATTACGATTACAAGTTTTCTTTGCTGTACGCGTTATATGGGTCATTTGCTCTTGTGATTATTTTCCTGATAGTCAGTAATTTTGCCGATGTCAGTTTTTTCTATTTCTTCCTGGTGCATATGGTGATCTTCGGCATAGTATTCAGTAATGACCGTTTTTCAGGTTATAAAAAGAAAAAAGAGGATGCTTCGGTAATTGCAATTTCAGCAATGAAAAAGGAAGAACTCGCAAATAAGAATACTGAACTTAAGAAACAGGCTGATGCTCTTAAAAGAGATTTTATCAAGAAAAGCACGGTTCTTGTCGAGTATAAGTCTCAGTAAGTATTTCAAAAGGCTGATTTAGAGACACTAAGGACATACATATGAAGGCTTTTATTCTTTGGCATTCACATGAAGAAAATGACGATTACGGTATCCACGACGAGGTAAAGCTCCTCGGCGTTTTCTCCACGCTCGAAAAAGCCAATGAGAGCATCGATGTGTTCAAAGACAAGGAAGGCTTCAAGGATTATCCGCTGGATTGTTTTACTGTTGAAGAAAGAGACATGGATATTCCCAACAGAACGTGGACAGAAGGATTTGTTTCTGTCAGGTATGCGGGAAGCGATGTGGTTATCCGTCCCGTAAGAGCTGATGATGACAGGGAAGAGATAAGCAATATTTTCGAGCAGAGCTGGAAAATGGCATACGAAGGCATCGTGCCCGAAGAATATATGTCCTCGATACCGGCAGGAGAATGGGCCGGCAATATCGATGATCCCGACTGGAAGCATATCGTATGTGAACTTGACGGCAAACTGATCGGCACCGCGAGTGTGTGCCGTTCGAGATTCGAAGAATATCCTGATGCGGGAGAGATAGTGTCTATCTATATGCTGCCTGAATATACGGGCAAAGGATACGGCAAGATGCTTCTTAACGAAGCTTCAAAGGTGCTTAAATATTACGGTTTTAACGAGATCTTTTTGTGGGTGTTAGAGGATAATAAGAATGCAAGGCGGTTCTATGAATCGCAGGGATTTTCATTGGCTGACGGGACGCTGGATCTCACCATCTGCGGCAAGCCCCTTAAGGAAGTCCGTTACGTCAAGAAAACAGTAAGTGTCGAAATATGAAGATAAAGACCAAGACTATCACTTATGAAGATGCAATGGCGCTTCCTTCCTGGGAGCACAAAAAGCCTAAGAAACCGTCCGCTCTGCTTGCAGGCGTGGCACGTCTTTTGCTTAACGGCGAATTGAAAAAAGTTGATTTCAAATACGATCAGATCGACATGGAAAAAGCTGGCGACGGCCCCTGGATGATTCTGATGAATCACTGCAGTTTTACCGATCTTTCCATCGCTTTCAAAGTGCTTAAAGGGCGTCCTTTCAGCATCGTCTGCACATCTGATGCGCTGGTAGGAAAAGAAGGATTGATGAGATCTTTAGGCTGTATTCCCACCAGAAAATTTGTCTCTGATATTACGCTTATTTCCGATATGGATCACGCACTCAATGTCAATAAAGCAAGTGTTCTTATGTATCCGGAAGCAGGCTATTCTCTTGACGGCACGGGCACAAGGATCCCGAGAAGACTTGGCGTCCTTCTCAAAAAACTCAAGCACCCCGTGGTCATGATCACTACTTACGGCGCGTTTGCGAGAGATCCTCTTTACAACAATCTTCAGAAGCGCGACGTCAAGGTAAGCTGTACGATGAAGTGTCTTTTTACTCCTGAAGAACTTGCCAACACCAAGGTAAGGCAGATTGATGAAGTATTGGATAAAGAGTTCACTCTCGATTACTTTAAGTGGCAGCAGGACAACAAAATAGAGATAGATGAACCGTTCAGGGCAGACGGCCTTAACCGTATCCTTTACAAGTGCCCTCACTGCCTGAAGGAAGGCGTGACTGAAGGCAAGGGCATCAGCCTTACATGCCGTGAGTGCGGAGCCACATATGAGCTCGATACTTTGGGAAGGCTTAAAGGAGTTAATGTCGAACCGAAGTTCACGCATATTCCCGACTGGTTCAGATGGGAAAGAGAGCAGATCAAAGAAGAAATTGCAAACGGCACTTATGCACTTGATGTACCGTGCGACATAGCAATCCTCAAGGATTCCAAAGCGCTCTATATGGTAGGCACGGGAAGGCTTCATCACGATAACAACGGCTTTGTCCTGGACGGCTGTGACGGCAAGCTTCATTACGAGCAGTCACCGGGCGTTTCTTACAGCGTTAACTCCGATTATTTCTGGTACGAGATCGGAGACATCGTATCCATCGGCACTAATGACTGCCTTTATTTCTGCTTCCCTAAAGAAGGCGATATCGTAGCGAAAACAAGGCTTGCGGCAGAAGAGCTCTATAAGATGTCCAAAGGAAAGACATCTTCGGAAAAAGACAGTGATTAGAACTAAGCAAAGGAGATAAAAATGCTTATCAAGGATGTTAAAGGCAACGAATTATTAGACATTTTCAAGGTCGACGAGAACAAGGCGGATGGATCTTATTCTCCGATAACGCACTGCCTTGCCGTAGTAAAGGTCGGTGACGACTATCTCCTCGGCTGGAATAAATACCGTCAGGAATGGGAGATCTTCGGAGGCTGCAGGGAAGAAGGCGAATCCCTGCGCACATGCGTCAACAGAGAGTGTGAAGAAGAACTCGGCATCAAGGAAGCAGGGCTCTCCTTCCTCGGAATAATGCATTACCATCTTGCGCCCGGATACTTTAATCCCGAGTGGCACTACGAGTACGGCGGACTCTACGGCGTCACGCTTCCTGCTGATGCGCTTAAGACTATCGAAGCGTTCAGGACCGATAAAGAGGAAGTCGAGAAACTGGCTTTTTATCGCGATGTCAAAGGCAAAGATAAGATCGCTCTTATCGACGAGTATCTGCTCTCAAGCTGGGAATAAAAGCGGGCGGGTACACTGCTTTAATATACGATTGCTGAAAAGTGACACGTTTTGAAGCTGAATCGTGTCACTTTTTGTCACTCTAAGGATTATTGCCGGGAAATGACACGTTTTGGCGGCGTGCCGTGTCATTTTTCGTCACAACGCGAAAAATAATAAAGGCTGTCTGCACGACAGCCTTAGTTTTTATCTTATCGCAGCATTTTTCTATTCATGCCCTGCTTCTCAAAGTCTGTAGCGTCTTCACGCTCATCAGCTTCTTCGACTTCAGGAGCAGCGGTCTTAAAGTCGTAAGTCTCTTCTTCGCCGTATTTCCAACCTGTCTCGACAGAAACGAAGTCTTTGGTCGTCTCGTAAGCTACTATCGGGAAACTCGAATCGTAATAAAGCTCTACGCCGGGTTCGGATGCAAGATCGTGGCTGCTCGACTGGGAAAGAGCCTCAAGGTCTTTCTTTTCCCTGTTTCTCAAGACTTTCGGGAGGATCTCGGCGCCTACATACATTGCCAGACCTAACGTAAGACCTATCAGGATGCATTCAAACGGGTGGTCAAATATGAAATCCATGAATTCCAGATCTCTCGAGAATGATGCGAAGAAACGGAGGATCACGACGGCAACTGCCGGGATCAGATAAAGGCAGGCACGAAGTCCCATGTTCCAGCTGACCGCTTCCATTCTTGCTTTCCGGCCGGTGCGCTCGAGTGTCTCCCAGCCCTTCGCGTAAGGGAACTCGCCGGAGACTTTGCCTGTCTGGCCGTTTACGATGTACTGGTATCTTCTTCCGTCGTAGTCGAGGCTTAAGAACCAGCAGGGAAGGAGCGCGTACTTGATATCCTGGTTGTTGTATTTTGTCATGCTCATGTCGGCGTTGGGCACAAAGTCGTCGAAGCCGAAATCAACTTCGTCGCAGACTTTGAGCGAATACTTGTCCAGACGCTTGTAGATCCTGTCGGTCATGTCGAGAGGAAGCTCATCGTACTTCTCGGCAAAGAAGCCCTGGAGGTATTCAGGTCTGAATTTTACGAGCTCTGAATAGTCAAAAGGCTCTGCCGCAGCATAGAGACGGTTGGCAATGTTTTTCTCGCCGTCGAAAGGTACGTTCTTAAGCCTGAACTTAACCTTGCCGTATGTCAGCTTGGAATAATTGCCATTTGTCGACATGTGCTGGTCTGCGTAAGCGGAGTCAACCATCTTACCCATGTTGCCCTGACCTGCGACATTGACCTCTACCTCTGTGGAGATGATCCATGTCGGCACATAAAGACCGGTCATTTTCGATAATACCTTCTTGGACTTGAAGTCTTTGGGAAGGTGGGAGATCTTGGCGCAATGCTCTTCGAAGAGACTGATGGCCTTCTCCTTATCGAACTTGAAAGGAATGATGTAGTCCGGCTTAAACTCACGTGAAAGCCTTCTGGTTACAAGCGCAGGCGAACCGCAGAATGCGCAGAATGTTGAAGCCGTATTCTTGTCGGTGACGATCTGTGCACCGCAGGAGTTGCATACGATCTCCTGACGGCCCTCGTCTTCTTTGCTTACCTCAATGCTTCCGTCGTATTCTTTCTCCGGATTTGCATAGCCGAATGAACCGACTTTGTCGAGCGTCTCAGGATCGAAGAGACCGCCGCAGTTTCTGCAGATCATTGCTCCGTGCAGCGACTCGAAAACAAGGTTCGATGCGCAGTTCGGACATTTGTAAGAGTTTGCCGAGAATGTCTTGATTTTGGATGAGCCAAAACCGCCTGCCGTACTTGCAGGATTGTCCCAAATAGCCATAAAGTTCTACCCCTCTTTTGTGTTTCTTCTTATTCCTGAAGATAAATATACAATAACGCTCAAATTTTTGTCAATGATAATTGATTTTAAGCAATTTCTTCCAGAGAACGACTATGCTGATCGATATTGCGCCGGCAATAAGGATCTTTATCTGCCCCCTGTCCAGGATGCCTGTATTTGTATATCTTAAGTATTCAACAGCGAATCTTGCGGGTAATGCGATGGCTATGAGGATATAGACTGCCTTTACTTTGTTCTCCATCTTCAGGACAAGGATCAGGGCGATTATATGGATAATGATAAAAACCGTCATATCCACGAGCTGTGCGGGGAAGAAAGAGCCTGAATGGATCCCGTGATTAACTATCGCAAACGGTCCGCTGTAAGGCTTTCCGTGGCAGCATCCTGCCAAAAGACATCCGGTCTTTGAGAGCGCGTACATCAAAGGTGCCGAAGCGGCGAAAGAGGCCAGAACATACTCGGCTTTATCTTTGAAAATAAGACCGGATATCAGGATGCCCAATGCCATTCCGACTACAGCTCCGAGGCCTGAAAAACCTAATACCAGACCGTTTCCGGTGAACTCAAAAGCTGCCATAAAAGAAATAACCAATGTGCAGATCAGTGTAAGAAGAGATGTGTACAGGATGGTCTTTTTTGCCACGCCGAATCTGCGCATGAGTAATACAGCGGCCAGAAAGCCGATCAGAACCGATGCTATAACGATCAGAGCGTAGGGCGAATGCTCAAATTCGGGAATGTTTATTGTCATGTTCAGAAATGATCAGTGGCAGCCGTTTATCATTATTGCGCACATATAGATCAGAATGAGCGTTCCGATGATGCCGATAGACAATATGCCGAGATAGACCCACATCAGGACTTTGGCAAAGACACTCTCGCTGTACTTTGCTCTTGCGATGATCATGAAGACCCATGACGCTATGTATGCGCCTCCGCCTATATAGCCCAATATCTGGACAATAGCGGGCGCTGTGCTTGTGCCGGTGAAGCCTGTTTCGAGGCTTTCCAAAATGCCCTCAAGAATACCGACAAGAACAAATGGTGAAAAATGCAGGAACAGCGAAATAATGCACAGAGTATTAGCCTTTTTCTTTCTGGCTGATCTCTCTTCAGGAGGCAGCAGATCGATCGGTCTTACCGGCTTTTGAGGCGCGCCGGGCTGCTGGTACACCGGCTGCTGGTATACGGGCTGCTGGTAAAGTGGCTGATAAACCGGTTGCTGGTACTGGGGTTGCTGCTGGTAAGGCGGCTGCTGGTACACCGGCTGCTGATACTGAGGCTGCTGGTACTGAGGCTGCTGGTATGGCTGCTGATATTGCGGCTGATACTGCTGGGGATCCGGAGCCTGCTGGGGCTGATAGTTTTGTCTGTCGTTGAAAATGTTGTTATTGTTATCCATCTGACTGATCCCCTTTCTAACAGACTTTGATCTCGACTTTTGTATTTTATCACACCAAATGAAAATCAATAGCCCGGCCTTAATGCGTGAAAAGAAGCTGAAAGCAGTTGAAAACAAGGCTTTGCGGGGAATTTTGCACAAAGTAGTAAGGTACCATATTACAGATTATTTAAATATATTTGTCACATTAACGAATTTGTTACTTTTTTTGTTTTAAAGCCTTTACAAGATTTCGGACAATAGTAT
>JAEEGF010297843.1_pt1 | contig 10716 bp, 7 predicted proteins | sample 9134171 | NCBI WGS metagenome assembly JAEEGF01 (sample SAMN16246542, study PRJNA631951) | gut metagenome | biome: gut microbiome; feature: rumen; material: AP-attached | host: Bos | place: Iran: Karaj | collected 2018-10 | reverse complement strand
CTGTATCTCGCGAAGGCAGATCTCCATGCCCTGGGTATCGACAAGCGTGAAGACTCTGCGATGAAGGGAGAAATCCACGCCAACATCACACAAACCTCGTCCAAGGACCTTCTGGGTGAGATTTCTCTTGTGAAATTCAACATCTTCGACAAAACCGGCTGGCACAACCTTGGGAACGTGAATATATCGGCCTATAATAACGTAGACCAGCAGAAACACCGTTTCAACTTCACCTCCGGCTTCGCCAACGGCAACTACATGGGCAGCGAATCCATCCTCAAGTTCATCGAGGACATCCAGGAGCAGACGGTGCGAAAGGAACTCTCCGCCGTGGCAGACCGCGGGGCCACCAGCCTCAGCGCAGGAGACTACGAACTGAACTTCAACGTTCGCGACGCCTCCGTCATCACGGAATTCCTCGCCCCCGGGGTGAGCATCGCAGACGGCACATCAGTCAAGCTCAAGACCACCCGCGAGGGGCAGCTGTACTGCCTGGCCCGTTCCGGCAGGATCAGTTTCGGCTCCAACACCATCCGCAATCTGGTCGTGGACGTGGACAACATGTCCGGCGGCCTCAGCGGCTCCATCAAGGCATCGCAACTTAAGCTCGGCGGCATCGACCTCAGGGCCAACAACTGCAAGCTCCAGGCAAAGGACAACAACGTATACATGAATTACACCTTCGCCGGCGCGCAGGGCTCGGATACCCGCGGCGAAGTTGTGATGACCGGCAACGTTACCAAGGACGAACAAGAAGGCACCGTGATCAGCGCCACCGTCCTGCCTTCGGTTTTCAGTTTCAAGGGCGAAGACTGGCGCATCACCTCAGACCTCATCACCTATGGGGCCGATGGAGTCAAGGTGCGAAAGCTTAACGCCATCAGCCAGCTCCAGACCATCAACGTGGACGGCGGGTATTCATCGGCCCACAGCGATACCCTCCAGGTGAGCCTGAACCGCTTCGACGTTTCCCTTCTCAACCACTTCCTGATGAACGGGAAACTTGCCCTGGACGGAAGGGCTTCGGGTACGGCAAAGGTTCTCTCCGGCAAGGAGGGCTTCGCCGGCCTCACCGCGCTTCTCACCGCGGAGGATGCCATGATTGCCGGGAACAGGGCCGGCGACATCCACCTCTCCAGCGCCTGGAACAGCGCCCACAAGCGCTTCGACGTGAACCTTTACAACAACCTGGACGGGATGAGCAGCATAGAGGCCGATGGCAACTACGTCCCCTCCTCCAAAGAGCTCCTGGCGAATCTGAACCTGAGCAAGTTCAACCTCTCGTTCTTCGCCCCCGTGCTGGAGAGCGTCTTCAGCGAGTTCGCGGGAGACCTGTCCGGCAAGATCCAGGCATCCGGCACCCTGGACGACATCCATCTCAAGAGCAAGAATACCTATTTGGAGAAAGGCCGCATGACAGTGGCGTTCACAAATGTCCCGTATAAAGTGGAGGGCCCCGTATCCGTTACCGACGAAGGCCTCATGTTCGAGGATTTGAGCGTGAAGGACTCCGGCAGCGGCACCGGCACCATCGGCGGCGGCATCCTGTTCGGCGGGTTCAAGAACGTGCGTCTGGACACCCACCTCAAGCTCAACCGCATCAAGGCCCTTGGTATAAAGGCGGGCCAGAACGATTCGTTCTTCGGAGACATATCGGCAACCGGAAAGGTGGACATCACCGGCCCTCTCAGCGACATTCTGCTGGACATCGACGGCACCACCACTGGAAACGGCAACCTGCATATTCCGCTCAGCAATTCCTCGTCTGACAAAGCTGGCAGTCTTCTCACCTTCACCTCCGGGGACGATGACGACCTGGACTACGACGACAACGACATCATGGAGGAAAGCAGCGCCTCCCCCAAGAGCGGCAAGAGCGAACTCACGGTGAAACTTCGCGCCCGCGCAACGCCGGACGTGGAGGCATGGATCGACATCGGCGAGAATACCCTCACCGGTGTTGGCAGCGGCATCATCGACATAGAATCCCGTTCTTCCGACGGGGCATTCCTCATTAACGGAGATTATACGCTGAGCAGCGGCAATTTCCACTTCTCGGCGATGAACCTTGTGAGCCGCGATTTCGCCCTGGAAGACGGGTCCACTATCCGCTTCAACGGCGACATCATGAATTCCGACCTGAACATCAACGGCCTCTACAGCACCAAGACAACGCTCAGTAACCTCCTTGCCGACAGTACCAGCACGCGCCGAACCGTGAACTGCGGAATCCACATCACCGAAAAACTGAGGAATCCCAAGATCGACCTCAGCATCGACGTACCGGATCTTGATCCCACCACTCAGGCGATGGTGCAGGCGGCGCTGAACACCCCGGACAAGGTGCAGAAGCAGTTCCTGTACCTCCTGATCGCGAACACCTTCCTGCCCTCGGAAGAATCCGGAATCACCACGGGAGGCTCCTCCATGCTGTTCTCCAACATGACCAGTATAATGTCCGGGCAGCTGAACAACATCTTGCAGAAGCTGGAGATACCTTTGGACCTTGGCCTGAACTACCAGCCTAACGAGCGGGGCAACGACCTTCTGGACGTCGCTCTGTCCACGCAGCTGTTCAACAACCGCGTTATCGTGAACGGCACCATAGGCAGCCGGCGCGGCACCGGAACCGGCGCGGCGTACGGCGATGTCACGGGAGACCTGGACGTTGAAATCAAGATAAACAAGGACGGCTCGCTGCGCGCGAAGCTCTTCTCGCATTCGGCCGATGCCTACACGAACTACCTGGACAACAGCCAGCGAAACGGCGCCGGTATCACCTACCAGCGTGAGTTCCGCACCTTTGGGCAGTTCCTCCGCGACCTGTTCTCCACCCGCGAACAGCTCCGCGAACGCCAGCTCGAAGAGCAGCAGGACACCTCCAGCCACAGCGTCCGCATAGACACCACAGGCCACGCCATTCCTTTGAAGTAATATGGATAGAGGATGTTTATATTTGATTCCCTCCCCACTTGGTGAAGGCCCGGTGGAAGCGGTGCTGCCGGCCGGGGTGCTGGCGGTTTTGCCGTCGCTGAAGTGCTTTGTGGTGGAAGAGGTGCGAACGGCACGGCGGTTCCTTTCCGCAGCCGGCCTGAAGGGGCACATCCAGGAGCTGGAGTTCCACACGCTAAACGAGCACACGCAGCCTCAGGAGGTGGAGGCGCTCTCCGGCCTGTTCGACGGCGGGCGCAACGTGGGGCTCATCTCGGAGGCTGGGCTGCCCGCAGTGGCAGACCCGGGCGCGGCGCTGGTGGCGCTATGCCATCGGCACGGAATCAAGGTGGTTCCGCTCACGGGGCCTTCCTCGCTGATGCTCGCGCTCATGGCCTCCGGCCTCAACGGCCAGAGTTTCGCCTTCGCCGGCTATATCCCCGCGAAAACAGACGAGCGCAAAGCGGCAATCCGCAGGCTCGAGAAGCGCTCCCTCTCGGAGAACCAGACGCAGATTCTCATAGAAACCCCCTATCGCAACGATTCCCTCCTGGCAGATCTGGTCTCAACGCTGGATCCCCGCACCAGGCTTTGCGTTGCCCTTAACATAACCTGCCCGGACGAATTCATCCAAACCCGCACCGCTGCTCAATGGAAAAAGCAGCTCCCCGTGCTGGGCAAACGTCCGTGCGTATTCATATTCCTTGCATGAGCCACAAGATTGCGTTCACAACCCTCGGCTGCAAACTGAACTACGCCGAGACCTCCACCTACCGCCGCGGTTTCGAAGCGGCCGGCTGGGAAGTAGTGCCGTGGACGCAGAAGGCCGACGTATACCTGGTGAACACCTGCGCGGTAACCGCCGTCGCGGAGAAAAAATCCCGCAACCTCATCCGCCGCGCCCACTCCCTCTCCCCCGACGCCCGCATCCTCGTCACCGGCTGCTACGCCCAGCTCCGCCGCTCCGACCTCGAATCCATGCCCGGCGTCTGGCACGTCTACGGTGCCAATGAGAAATCAAAGATTATTGACTTAGCTAAGGATAAAAACTTTTTCTTGGCTTCGGGAGACTCTTTGATGTCCGGGGAACTCCATTCCGTGCGTAGTCAAGGCGACATCAGTCGCCCCGGCCGCTCCGTGACTTTTGCCTGCAAAAGTTGGAAAGGACTTGAGGCCGTCGGGGGTTTGGGGCCGAGCCCCAGTATATATGCCGGGGGTGGACACGTCCCCGGACATCAAAGGTCTCCCGACAACGCCTTCGAAAAAGTATTCGGGGCGTATTCCACTGGAGAGCGGACACGCAGTTTCCTGAAGGTGCAGGATGGGTGCGATAATTTCTGCGCTTATTGCACTGTGCCGTTTGCCAGGGGTCGCAGCCGCAGTTTACCTGTATGCGAGTGCGTGCGCAATGCGCGGGAAATAGCGTCGCAAGGGATTCGCGAGGTGGTGCTCACGGGCGTGAATACCGGAGATTTCGGGCGCGGAACCACGGAGTCGTTCCTGGATTTGCTCAAGGCACTGAACGATGTTTCCGGCATAGACCGCTACAGGATCTCCTCCATCGAGCCAAACCTCATCACGGAAGAAATCGTGGACTGGATCGCTTCCGGCACCAAGTTCCAGCCCCATTTCCATATACCGCTCCAGAGCGGAAGCGACACGCTTTTGAAGAAAGTGGGCCGCCGTTACGACACTGCGCTGTTCGCATCGCGCATCAACTACATCCGCTCCAAAATGGGCCCGCATGTCTTCTTCGGGATAGACGTGATTGTGGGCCTGCCCGGGGAGACGGAAGAACTCTTCCAGGAAACCTTTGCATTCCTCCGGGACGTAGTGAAACCCGCGTTCATCCACGTATTCCCCTACTCCCAACGCCCCGGCACAAGGGCCGCCGAATGGCCGGACCAGGTGCCGGAGAGCGTGAAAAAGGAGAGGGTCGATGCGCTGGAAACGCTGTGCGCGCAGCTGCACGAGGAATTCGTGCAAAGCTGCAAGGGACAGCGGGCGGAGGTGCTGTGGGAATCGGCACGAAAAGACGGGATGATGGGAGGATACACCGGCAATTACATAAGGGTGGAAAGGCCCTGGGACGCATCCAGGGTGAATACGCTGGAGGAGGTGGTGCTATGACAAGGCTCACATTCCTTGGCACGGGGACGTCGCAGGGCGTGCCCATCATCGCATGCCAGTGCCCCGTCTGCCGGAGCACGGACCTCCGGGATAAGCGGCTGCGCGCATCGGCCTACATCGAATACGAGGGGCTGAAGATCCTTGTCGATGCCGGCCCGGATTTCCGCTCCCAGATGCTCGCCCAGGGCGTAACGCATCTGGACGCGATTCTTCTCACCCACAACCATAAAGACCACACCGGAGGTCTGGACGACGTACGCTCCTTTAATTATATAGATAGGAAGGCGGTGGAGATTTACTGCGAGCCCCGGGTGCTGAAGTCTCTGCAGGTGGAATACTCCTATGCCTTTGCGGAGCACAAGTACCCCGGCGCGCCGGAGTGGCATGTGCATCTTATCGACGAGCGTCCCTTCCGGGTGGATTCGCTGGAAAACACCGGCGACCTGGAATGGGTGCACGACGTAGGCTATTTTTACAGACAGGCCGATGGCTCCCTGGTCCCATCGGACAATGCGGTGCGCGAGGCATCGCGCGAGCAGCCCAACATCATCCCCATCCGCGGCTACCACGACGACATGCCCGTCCTTGGCTTCCGTTTCGGACGCATCGCATATATCACCGACATGAGTTCACTGCCGGATGGTGAGTTGGTTAAGCTGCAGGGCCTGGAGCACGTTACCCTTAACACCGTGGGCTACAAAAAGCACCACTCCCACTTCTCACTGGACGAAGCGCTTGAGCTCGCGGGCCGTATAGGCGCCCGCTACACCTGGCTCACCCACCTCAGCCATGCCTTCCCCCGCCACGAGCAGTTCTGTGCACAGTTGCGGGAAATGTGCCTTCAGCGCGGCATCGGCTCCATCGTCCAACCCGCCCACGACGGACTCGTTATCGAAGGCTAGAAATCTGAGGGCGGAGGGACGTCGCCGTCGTCTATCATTACGCGGAGAACGGCGGGCCAGTCTTTGGGGGCGGCGGGGCCCAGGGCAGTGCGGATGCCCTGCAGAGTGTATGAGCCGGGGTGGTCTTGAGTCCCGGAGGCAGACCCGGAAACGAGCCCGTCAATGATTTCACGAAGACGTGCCTTGAGACGGTCCGGGGAGCGGTTCTCGCGGCAGAGGTCGCAGCGGCCGCAATCGTCGGGTTTTTCTTCGCCGAAGTAGCGCAGAAGGAAGCGGGTGCGGCATTCAGAGGTCTCCTGCACGTATTCTATCATGGTGTCCACGCGGCTGCCGAAGGTGCTTTTCAGGAGTTCGTAGCGCTGGGGGCTCAGCTGGACATTGCCGGGATACAGGCGGTCGTGCAGGACGTATATTACATTCGCATGAACCGTGGGGATGTAGCGGATAACATGGTTCACGCTTAAGCCGCCCAAAAGCTGCCGCAGTACGGAGAGGGACAGGCCGCATTTGGCGGCGATAAAGCCCTCGTCGATGGGAACCGCGTAGGAGAAGAGCCCCGTGTATGTGCGCATGAGGGCTTCAAGGAGGCCGGGCATGCGGGGATCCGGAAGGTCCACGCTGTACAGGGCTTCGCGGGCCACGCTAATCATAACGCGGGTATCCAGGTCCGTGTCTTCCGCAAAGGCCCAGTGGCCTTCCCGTTCAAGGTATTTGATGGCGTAGTACACCGGCGCCTGCTGCAGTTTGAAGCGCTTGCAGAACTCCGGAATGTCTATGCGGATTTCCCTGCCGATGCCTTGCTCGTACGGGATATCGGCATAGATGTGTACCTTATGATATATATCCTCCAGATACTCCAGCGTGGGGAACGACGCCTCCTGGATCTGCCTCAGCCTGCGGATATCGGTGCTGTTCCACAGCAGCACCGCCCATGAGTGCTGCCCGTCCCGGCCGGCACGCCCCGATTCCTGGAAATAGGCTTCCGGGCTCTCGGGGATATCCGCATGAATTACGAAGCGGACATCGGCCTTGTCTATTCCCATTCCGAAGGCGTTGGTACAAACCATTACCCGGATGCTGCCGGATTTCCACTGCTCCTGGCGCTGGGCCCTGAGCATTGCGCCCATCCCGGCGTGGTAGAACGACGCGCTCACCCCCGCCTGCCTCAGTTGGGCCGACAATTCCTCCGCCCCGGAGCGGCTTCGCACGTACACGATGCCGCTGCCATCGACACCGTTACACACCGCCAGGATCTGGCCCACTTTGTCCTGCGCCTCCCGCACGATGTAGCTGAGGTTGGGGCGCTCGAACCCGCCCTTGATGATGTTCCTCTCCCGGAATTCCAGGCGATCCATTATATCGTCGCACACAAGCGGAGTTGCCGTGGCTGTGAGGGCCATCACGGGGGCATCGACCCGTTTTCTTATAAGGCCGATGTCCAGGTACGACGGGCGGAAATCGTAGCCCCATTGGCTTATACAGTGGGCCTCATCCACCACTATCATGGATATGTTCAGGACGCTGAGATACGCCTGGAAAACCCTGGTTTTGAGGCGCTCCGGGGAGAGGTACAGGAACTTGTAGTCCCCGTATGCGGCGTTGTTCAGGGCAAGGTCCACTTCGCGAGGGCTCATCCCGGAATGTATGGCGATGGCCCTCACCCCGCGCTCCTTGAGATTTTGCACCTGGTCCTTCATCAGGGCGATGAGGGGCGTCACCACCAGGGCTATTCCCTCCATCATGATGCCCGGCACCTGGAAGCACACGCTCTTCCCGCCGCCCGTGGGCAGCACGGCCAGCACATCCCGCCCCTCCAGGGCCTGGTTTATGATTTCTTCCTGCAGGGGCCGGAAACTCCCGTACCCCCAGTAGGTTTGGAGAACCTCATTCGCAGTCATAGCGCCAAGATAGCGATTTTTTTTGAATCAAATGACACCTGCGTTGATAAGCACGCTGAACTCTTCCACATAGGAACGGATTCTCTTGGCATCGCCTGACAGGACATTTATGAACTTAACTTTTTGCTTTAAATAATCTGCACCTCTTTCACGGATAATCCTGCCTATACTCATTGTTAGAAACATAGATGGGATTCCTTGAACTCCGGACATATCTAGAGTAATCTTCTCTTCGGTATCATCAAGCAGTGGCGCGATGGCTTGATAAAGGGCATCTCCAGCGTCCGGATAGCTCCGGCCCTGCATAATGGGAAGGACTTCAACTGTGGTCATTGTTACCATTCTATTACATCTCTTTCTGCATCATCATATTTGGCCAGTGTCAACTCATAAGAAAGCAATGTGCCTTTGAAGTTATAATCCATAGAGGACAATTGCATCTCTTTTCCGGTAATAATCATTTCCGCAAGGTTACTGATTATCCGGAAAGTATCATACTCTGAACAAGCGTTTTTGATATTTGATAATCCCAGGCCGGCGTTGTGAGAATTGGATTGGACGGAAAAACCCGTTTCAATAGCCTTGCATAGGGCATTTTTGTCTGAAATATCATTCCCAAGATAATGCCTGACCGACTGTGGTATACCAATGCCGAAATCGCATACGGCAACGCGAAGAACTCCTGTCGTTATGTTGAGTGACAACATACAGAATGCATTTCCATCAGCATTTGCGTGGTCAAATACATTGAAGAATGATTCTGAAAGGGACAAACTCACAGCAGACAAGTCCTTGTTCTGAAAGAATCTCTGCGCAAGATAGCCAGCAATTCTTCTGCTGTGCAGTTCAATTTCATTCTTATCTATTCTCCAAAGATTCAGGATATGCTCATCTGAAGCAGGAGTATAATTCACCCCCAAATCCCAGTACTCGCCAATACGATAATCCTTCAACAGAGAGTCACCGGCCGGTGACTTCACATCAATTTCAATTTTAATTCCCTTCCTGCTTATTTCTTCAATCAGGCAAGCCAGGGTGGCGATATTATCCGGTTGCAGGGCATAGCGCGGAATACTATTGAAATCCAACACCAAAACACCGCTTGAAATATCTGCATTCCTAAGCAAACATATACTTCGCAACCAGTCAAAAATATCAGCACTATGAAAAGTAAAACGATTACCGTACAAGCCTATTTCTAAAGAGTTATCTTGACGAAGCCGTCCTTCGGAAATCCCTGGATTAGAGAGGTCTCCCCCTATTAAGCAGAAATCCAGTGCATCTTCCAGTTTTGACAGTGTTTCCAATGTCATATTAACCCTGCCGTTCAACAGGACAGAGACGTGCTGCTGCGTACAGTTAAGCGCTTCAGCAAGCTGTTTCTGCGTCCACCCCAACTCGCTCATCCTGCGCCTTACCTTACTTGCTATTGCTAATGAGTACCTAATCATTGCTTTTCAAATCTTTCTTTCAGCAAAGATAAAAACAATTTTCGAGTTGTACAAATTAAAAATTGATTATTTGGGTAAAAAAAGAGTATTACAAGATTTGAAGGGCGATGTGGGCGCAGGCTTCGGCGTCGGCGAGGGCGTGGTGGTGAGCCGTGAGGTCGAAGCCGCAGGCTGCTGCGACGGTTTGTAGCTGGTGGTTGGGAAGGCGGCAGCCGAAGTGGCGGCGGGAGGCGGCCAGGGTGTCGAAGAACTGATAGTCCGGATAGTCCATCCGGTACACGCGATGGACGGCCTTCAGGCACCCTTCATCGAAGCGCGCATTGTGCGCCACGAGGGGCAGGCCTTCGATCATCGGCACAATCTTCTCCCACACCTGTGGGAACACCGGGGCGTCCTCAGTGTCATCGGCACAAAGCCCATGCACCCGCATACAGAACCACTGGTAATACTCCGGCTCCGGGTGAATCAGCGAGTAGAACGAACTCACGATCTCCCCTCCCCGAACGATCACCACACCCACGCTGCACACGCTGCTGGGCTGCTCGTTCGCCGTCTCGAAATCTATTGCTGCGAAATCAGTCATATCTACAAAGATAGTTAACCACGACCGGATATCCAAGGAATATGCATTTTACGATAGTTTGGGTGGATATCCGGCAAGGGAAACGGCGAAAATGGGCAAAAACGTTGCCGGATATCCAAGCGGAAGGCACTGGGAGGCCGATTTGCTGGATATCCGGCAGTGGGGCTAGCGAAGGCACACGCAAAGGGTCCGGCAAGGGACGCGGCAAAGGGCCCAGGCAAAGGGGCAGGAAAAGGACAAGGGCCGGCCAACCCCAAAAAAGCCATAACGATTTTTTTTGAAATGTCTTCAAAAAAGGGTATATTTGTGGGATAGAATACAAAACTTTAAACCTTATATCGAAATGGCAAACATCGATCTTAAAAAGTACGGTATCAAGGGCGTTAAGGAAATCCTTTACAACCCCACGTACGAAGTTCTTTACAATGAGGAAACAAAGCCCGGACTGGAAGGCTATGACAAGGGCCAGGTAACGGAACTCGGCGCCATCAACGTGATGACGGGCATCTATACCGGCCGTTCTCCCAAGGACAAATATATTGTTTACGACAAAACCACCAGGGAAGGCGCTCCCGGCGAAATCTGGTGGACAACAGAAGGTTATCCGAACGACAACCACAAGATGAGCGAGAAAACCTGGAAAGAGGTCAAGAAGCTAGCCCAGCAGCAGCTCAGCGGCAAGAGGCTCTTCGTTGTGGACGGCTTCTGCGGTACTCACGCAGATACCCGCATGAAGGTCCGCTTCAGCATGGAGGTTGCATGGCAGGCCCATTTCGTAACCAATATGTGCATCCGTCCCAAGTACCAGAAGGATTGCGACC
>JAEEGF010914941.1_pt1 | contig 10717 bp, 10 predicted proteins | sample 9134171 | NCBI WGS metagenome assembly JAEEGF01 (sample SAMN16246542, study PRJNA631951) | gut metagenome | biome: gut microbiome; feature: rumen; material: AP-attached | host: Bos | place: Iran: Karaj | collected 2018-10 | reverse complement strand
AAGGTGCTCACGGGAATCGGCGGGCTTAAGATCATAGCTTCGCACGACCTTGATTTTGTGAGAAATACCTGTGAGAGAACGATTCTTTTGGACGAGGGAACAATAGTTGCCGACGGAAGAACGGAAGATGTTCTCGGAGACGAAAAGCTGTTAGAGGAACATGGACTTTAATGAGAAAAGTGTAAACATTAATGCGTTGAGAGCTTATCATTAAAGTGATAAAATATTAATGATGTAGGTGCATATACAGTACAATTACTACATGATAAGAGCTTTTGTTACATAAAGAATGGGGATATTTGTGACATGGCGATTTTTAAATACAATGAGTTATGGGGAAACTTAAACAATAGTGTGTATTGTATAGGCATAATAGTTTGTAGAACAATGAATATGCATAATAAAGGAGGTTGTAGTGTATGAAAATCAAGTCTAAAATGAAACATGTATTTGCGGTAATGTTGGCATTTGTGTGTATTATAATGATTATTCCTGCAATGAAAGTTGAAGCTGCCTCTGTAACGATTAATGGAGGATATACATCTAGAGGAAATGCATATAATTGGGGAATGTATAGTCAAACTAATTCTATATTAGTTGTTTTGCCAGAGAATGAGAATGATTTTTGGGTCAATGTCAATATACCTTCAGATAGCCACGTGTATGCAAGGTGTTCTTATGAAAATGATTATGCGGGCATGTCACTTGAATCATGGACAGTAAATTCAATAATAGAATCGCATGATAGTAGAGATTCTGTATATGATTCAAATACTGTTTTACCTTTTCTGGCAGTAGCTATTGATAATAATGGTTCCGCTACTAGCACAAATTATATTCATATTAATCGCGGTACTAATTATTCGGGAATAATGTATATTACTATTTCTATGGGCGAAAGATTCAAGACGGGACGCGGAGTTTATAACTTTAATGGAACTGCAAATAATTCTGGAAATAGCCCATACGTTAACATTGGAAGAGATTCATCGGAACTAACGTTGGATTTAACCAATAATAATAGTATTCCAACAGGAGCTATCGTAACAAGCGTGAGTACAAGCGGATCACAATCACCAAGCCAAGGAAGCGTTCATCATATGATTATGCCTTCCAATGTAGGTGTATGGTTTACTTCACTTAATGCTAGCAATTCAAGCGGAAGGTATAATGTTGGAGCAGGTGATGGGGTTTTTGTTAAACAAATGTGGACATTTAAGTACAATGCAATGGCAACAGCAAAATCGACAATGCGAAATGTTAGAATTACAATTGATTGGAGATATGATATTGCAAATAATGGGTATCATGCATTTTGAGGCGAAAACATATGAGAGTATTCTTAAATGAAAAGGTTCATCAAAAATCATTGCTGATTGATTATCTTTTTGGAAATGGGAAAAATGAGAAAAATAATGTGAATTCCAAGGAGAAGAAATATGATAGAGACACTGTCACTATCAGTATGGAGGCAAAAGAGTTATCAATAAAAGATGCTAATGTCGATAGTTGCAGAAATACCAATATAGATAAAAGTATTGATTTAAAAAGCTATATTGATGCCGTTAAAAAAGAAAATGATAATGCGATTGAAAATGCCGGAACAAGCATAGATGGTGCGGGAGTTGAGCTAAAAACATATAAGGATGCGGTTCATGCTGCATTAACTGATAAGTATGAGAGATTGGTACAGGAGGCAAAGCGCCATTCTGATCCGGCGGCTTATATTCAGCAGAAATATTTTGATAAATCTTCACCTTATTATCAAAGTGATTTATCTGATGCTGAAAGATCTGCGGGATATAACAATGAAATGGATATGCTTAAAATGGGAAAGCTGAGTCATACTTATTATCAGGATTCTCTATTACGCGGATGTTCATTTGGAGCATATCAAAATGAAGAATATCAATTAAGCAGAAGAATGGTAAACAAGCAGGTTGAAAACATATTTAAAGAAGCAGATATAGATTTGAGTTTTTTGACCGATAAATGCATTTTTTATATTGATCCTTATACATATCATATTTCGGTTGATGGCGCTGATAAAGAGATAAAAGAGAAAATAGAAGATGCTCTTAATGTTGGTGACAACGGGAAAGAACTTTTTCTGCATATTTATAAAGCAACCCAACAGGAAAAATGTGAAAGTAATCAGATAGATAGAATCAGTAATCTAAAGTATCAAGCGAATGCAGCAATACATGAATATACCGGTTTAAATTTATATGAGATGTCACAAAGAGATGGGACATTTTATACAAAAGATGGTAAAGATATTCGTTTACAGCTTAAACAAGATATTGAAAAAAATATAAAAGATAATAAATACAATGCTCTTGAATATGTTAACCATCTACTCAATGAAGTAGGGAATATCGATTGGAAAAATACAGGTGATATGACGCTTGGCATTTCATATACACCGACCGGGCTTATGGATATAGGACAAAATATAATATTTGACGGATATAGTAAGCTTGATGGAACTAATTGGTATTCTGTATTATAGAAATGGCATGATTTTTTAACGTAATTTTTGGAGGTAGACACATGAGAAAAGTAGTACTTGCAGGAGCATGCAGAACAGCAATCGGAACAATGGGGGGAGCACTTAGCACAACACCTGCTCCGGCACTTGGAACTATTGTTATCAAAGAGGCACTTAACCGTGCAGGAGTTAAACCTGAACAGGTTGATGAAGTATATATGGGATGTGTTATCCAGGCAGGACTTGGACAGAATCCCGCAAGACAGGCAGCATTAAACGCAGGTATTCCTGTTGAGGTTCCCGCTACAACAATCAACGTATTGTGCGGATCGGGTCTTCATTGCGTTAACCTTGCAGCTAAGCTTATCGGAATGGGCGATGCTGATATCATCGTAGCAGGCGGAATGGAGAACATGTCAATGGCTCCTTACCTTATGCAGCAGGGAAGATACGGATATCGTATGGGATCAGGAGAACTTCAGGATGCTATGATTAAAGACGCACTTACAGATGCTTTTGGCGGATATCACATGGGTATCACAGCAGAGAACATCGCAGAGCAGTGGCATCTTACAAGAGAGCAGCTCGATGAGTTTGCAGCATGGTCTCAGAACAAAGCTGAGAAAGCGATTGCAGACGGTAAATTCAAGGAAGAGATCGTTCCTGTAGAGATAAAGAAAAAGAAAGAGACAATCATTTTTGACACTGACGAAGGTCCGAGAAAGGGCGTTACAGCAGAGGGTATCGCACATCTTAAGCCCGCATTCAAGAAGGACGGCGTGGTTACAGCAGCAAATTCTTCGGGAATCAACGATGCCGCATCGGCAATAATCGTTATGAGTGAAGAGAAGGCAAAAGAGCTTGGTGTTAAGCCTCTCGGAACATGGATCGCCGGAGAGCTTGCAGGTGTAGAGCCCAGCATCATGGGAATCGGACCTGTAGCAGCTACTCAGAAAGTTATGAAAAAAGCCGGATATTCAATCGGTGATTTTGATCTTATCGAAGCAAATGAGGCTTTTGCCGCACAGTCAGTGGCTGTTCAGCATGACCTCGGATTCAGCAAAGATGTACTTAATGTAAACGGAGGAGCAATCGCACTTGGACATCCTGTTGGATGCTCTGGAAACAGAATTCTTGTTTCACTTCTTTATGAGATGCAGAGAAGAGATGTTCATAAGGGACTTGCAACTCTTTGTGTAGGCGGTGGAATGGGCTGCGCTGCAATCGTAGAGCGATAAATGACTTAAAACTCATGGAGGCTTTTGATGGCTGATCGTTCAATTATGCTTGTTGATGACAATGACATCAACAGAGGTATTCTTGCAGAGATTTTTAAAGACAAGTACAACATCATAGAGGCAAGTGACGGAAGTGAAGCTGTGAGACTTATCAATCAGGAGCGCTCAAAGCTTGCTGCCATATTGCTTGATGTTATCATGCCGGGAATGGACGGCTATGCTGTTCTGGAGTCTATGGTAAGCCAGGACAACTTAAACGAGAAAATTCCCGTGCTCATGATCACTGCAGATACGTCTACCGAGGCAGAAAGAACCAGCTACGAGAAGGGCGCGGCGGATGTAATTCACAAGCCTTTCGATCCTGTCATTGTAGACAGGCGTGTTTCAAAAGCAATAGAGTTATACGATCACAAGAATAATCTTGAGAGTAAGATAGATGATCAGACGAGAGTCTTGAAGAAGCAGTTCATCTATCTGAAAAAACAGGAAGAAAAACTTCGTTACAGCAACGAAAAGGTCATAGATACGATTGCGACCATCATCGAATTCAGAAATATGGAATCGGGCTATCACCTTAAAAGAATCAAGGGATTCGTGCGAATTCTTGCTCTTACGGCGATGAACAATTACCCGGAGCTAGGACTTACACCGCACATGATAGAAGTCATAACACAGGCTTCAGCCATGCATGATGTAGGCAAGATCTCGGTTCCAGATTCAATTCTTCTTAAACCCGGAAGACTTACTTCCGAAGAGTTCGAAGTGATGAAGTCTCACACGACAAGAGGGTGCGAGATAATCGAGAAGCTCAAAGATATTCAGGATAAAGAATATTACGAAGCCTGCCTCGATATCTGCAGACACCACCACGAGAGATACGACGGAAGGGGATACCCCGACGGGCTAAAGGGCGAAGAGAACTCCATAGGAGCTCAGCTTACAGCCATTGCCGACGTATACGACGCCCTTGTAAGCGATCGTGTATATAAATCCGCATATCCTGTGGATAAAGCCTATGATATGATCAAAAACGGCGAATGCGGCGTATTCTCACCCAAGCTTCTTGCATGCTTTGAATTTGCAAGACCCGATATGGAGAAACTTGTGGCTCAGACCAAAGCCGCAGAGGCTGCCGAAAAAAACAGCTATTCTCCATATGGTAGTTAAAAAATATTATTGACAAAGACGCCCGTGGTACATATAATATAGTTTGTTGCCACGGGCGACATTATGTGAGTGTAGCTCAGCTGGATAGAGCGTCTGGCTACGGACCAGAAGGTCGCGAGTTCGAATCTTGTCACTCACATTACAGTTAAGAAGGGGCTGTGAAAAAATGAGAAATCATTTTTTCCAGCTCCCTTTTATTGCTATTTTTTATATGATAGTGGGAAGGTGAAACGATGACAAATAACGAATTATTGCAGATTGCGATGCGACAATCTGCGGAAGATATCGGTTGCAGGCCGGAGGATTTTCTTTTGGATACAAATGTGATTGTTCCGTTTAGGTTGGGGCAGGACGCAAAAAGATATTATGAACTGCCGATAGGAGGCGATTTTATATCATATGGAAATAATGTGGTTGCGGCAGCTACAGAAGAATTATCCGAAATAATAGGTGGGTATATAAAGAAATTTGAGTTTTATCACTGCTTCGAGACTCCTTATATGTATTGGCTGAACAAGCAAATTGAGCCAAAGGGGTACACCGTTTGTTTTATGGCAGAGTACTATCTTCCTGATCTAAACAGATTAACAAGCTTGCCGTGTGCTTATGAACTGCGCGTATTGAGTCCGAAAGATTTTGAAGGACTCTATTTGCCGGAATGGTCAAATGCATTGTGTAGCTATAGAAAAAATCTGGATGTGCTTGCAGTAGGAGCATATGATGGAGAGAATCTGGTCGGACTTGCCGGCTGTTCCTCAGATGCAAATGAAATGTGGCAGATAGGAGTTGATGTTTTACCTGAGTATCGCAGAAAAGGAATAGCATCGGCACTGACTTCAAGGCTTGCTCTTGAGATTTTGAAGCGTGATAAAGTTCCGTTTTATTGTTCTGCCTGGTCTAATATCAGATCAATGAGAAATGCCATAAAGAGTGGATTTTTGCCGGCATGGATGGAAATGACAGTGAAGCCGACAGCAAAAGTAGAGGAAATGATCAAATAATAACAGGTTATAGTGGGAAAGAGTAAAAGATGAAGAAAAAAACAATTGTTGCAATTATGATTTGTCTTATGATGTGTGTTATTTTTGCAGGATGCGGGCAGAGCGATGCTGCATATACCACCGATCAGGCAAAGAAAGAAGAAAAGACAGTAGAGAATGAGCTTGAGAAGACGGCGGAATTCGATACTGCAGCTGCAGAAAAGTCGCTTAAGGAAATGAGTGATGCTCTTAGCAGTTTTCTGTGGGCTTCGATGATGAAAGAGGCTGAATACAGTCCTCAGGAAGCCGGAGAAATTAAGCTGGAACTAACAGGTGAAGAAAAGATAAGAGCCGCTGTACTTGCCTGTGAGCCGGATGGCATAATCGACAGTACTTTCGTTATTGGCACCGGAGGCGTTTCCGAGGATAAAAGTGCCGAGACAGGACCTAACGGCGATGGATTCCATGGTGCATCGGTGTCTAAAAAAGATGTTGATAAAAACTGTCTTGATCTTTTCGGAACCAAGGCCGACTTGGGAGAGCTTCCGTCAGGACCTATGTGCGATCTTCATGATGCAGTATTGTACAAAACGGGAAACGAGTCATGTGCGCTGATCATCGATAAGGAGGTAGAAACAGAGACAGATTTTAAGAACCAGGAATGCACGGTCACTGAAGAGAATGGCAAGTATATCGGAAAGGTCAATGTGTTCTGGGGATACTGGGGAGAACTGGAGCAAAAGCCCGATTATTCAAACTATGTGGCAACATATGAACTTGAGCCGAATAGTGAATCAAAGTATGGAATGGTCATAACATCTATAAGTATTAACAAAGTTACAGGTGATAAGTACTATGGTGTGTTCATTAAAGCTTTCAAGGACGAAAAAGACTGTGGTGAAACGTTAAGTGCGCTCAAGGAAGCAGGCTTCAATAATTGTTCGGTAGTATATACTCCCGATTTTGAGGAACTGAATCCCGAACCGTATTATGTTGTGACGGCAGGTCTTTTTACAACGGAAGAAGAGGCCAACGAGGCGCTTGATAAGGCTAAGGCAAGTGGATTTACAGATGCGTATGTAAAATATGCCGGATCACACAAATATTAGACTAGATCTATTCTATATTTGCAACTTCGACCGTGGCTTTTTTCGTCACGGTCTTTTTAGTTTGCGCGCAAAGAGTTGCAAAGCAACTCTTTGGTTTTTATGGTATACTATCTTGGTATGAAAAAGATGGAATTGATAGCCCCTTGCCACTTTGGCCTGGAGGCGGTACTTAAAAAAGAAATAATCGATCTCGGATATGATATAACTGAGGTCTCGGACGGCAGGATTACTTTCGCGGGTGATGCGGATGCGGTCTGCCGTGCAAATATCGGTCTTAGAACTGCGGAGAGGATTCTCATAAAAGTGGGAAGTTTTCACGCAGAGTCTTTTGAAGAGCTGTATCAGGGAGTGAAAGAGCTCCCGTGGGAAGAGTTCATACCGGAGCGTGGAAAGTTCTGGGTAAAAAAGGCATCAAGCGTTAAGAGTAAACTCTTTAGCCCTTCTGATATTCAGTCAATTACGAAAAAAGCTATAGTGGAAAAACTTAAACTCAGCTATCACACAGACTGGTTTAAGGAAGATGCCGAGAGCTACCCGATAAGAGTTTTTTTGATGAAGGACGAAGTCACGGTTGCGCTTGATACAACAGGCGATTCCTTGCATAAAAGAGGATACAGAAAGCTTGAATCAAAGGCGCCTATCGCGGAAAATCTTGCGGCTGCGCTTATAAAGCTTACGCCTTGGAACGGCAGCAGGATTCTTGTGGATCCTTTTTGCGGAAGCGGGACAATCCCTATCGAAGCTGCGATGATGGCGGCAAATATTGCGCCCGGAATGAACAGAAGCTTTACAGCGGAGAGTTGGACACATCTTATCACGCCTCAGAACTGGAAGGATGTCAGGGAAGAAGCGCAGGAAGAGATAATCACCGATATAGATGTCGATATTCAGGGCTATGACCTTGATCCCGAGATGGTTGAGATTGCCAGGATAAATGCAAGGAAAGCCGGTGTTGAGAACATGATCCACTTCCAGGCTAGAGATATTGCTGATTTAAGCCACAGGAAGAAGTACGGATTTATTATCACGAATCCTCCATACGGAGAGAGAATCGGTGATAAAGATATTCTTCCGCAGCTTTACAAGACAATAGGAGAAAGATTTAAGAGCCTTGACGCATGGTCGATGTATCTTATCACGGGCTATGAACAGGCTGAGAAATTTATAGGCAAAAAAGCTGATAAGAACAGAAAAATATATAACGGAATGATAAAGACCTATTTTTATCAGTTTATGGGACCCAAGCCTCCAAGAAGAAGCGAGTGAGCCATTGTCATGAAAAAAGAGGGAATGAGAAAAGCAGCGGTTTTGACAGCAGTATTCGGCGTTGTCTCTATTACGCTTATGCTTCACAGATCCGCGACTAAACATATACTTATAACAGATGCCGCAGAAATGCCTGTTAGTAGTGTTAATTCGGGAAAATCTTTTGATCTGCTGATCCAAAAGGGAGATCCGGAAGACGGAAAGATGAAACTTATCATTCCTCTTGCGAAAAGCGTAAGTTCTGAGGATATCAAGCTTGAAGACAGGTATTCCGATCATGAACTTCTGATCTATATAGACAGTAGAGAAGAGGGCTTCTACGGCGATAATGCGATTGTTTCGGATACAGGAATTTTGGAAAGCGCGGTTTGCCACACGGAAAACAACACGGGAAGCGTGTGCCTTGATTTTAAGCTTGGCGGTTTTTATGCAAATGAGAGCGCACTTACCGATCACAGCACAATTGAGGTCGAGTTTTTTAAACCCAAAGACAGGTATGACAAGATTGTTCTGATTGATCCGGAAATGAATAAGTCGTTTGGCGGCTTTTTGCCGGGGGTAGGACTTTCTGAAAAAGAGGTCACACTTGACGTTGCGCAGAGACTTAGAAGTATCGCGGAAAAAGATGTTGAGAACAAGATCAAGTTTTTTTTCACCCATATGTCGGATACTGATATTTCGGATGAGAGTAAAGAGCTTCTTATCAGGGAATCCTGCGCGGATATGGCTGTCAAGATAGCTACGTCCGATTCTCCGGACAAAGACAATAACGGGATAGAAACATTTTATAACGGAACTTTTTTTATAAGAGATCTTAGCAATGTGAAATTTGCCGATATCGTGGAGCGTTGCTGCGCGAGCAATACGGGAAACACGGCGCTTGGAATATATGAATGTGACGAGAGCGACGCTCTTATCAAGAACTCCGTAGTACCTACAGCCAAGATTTCATTGGGATATCTGACGGGAAATGAGGATGCGGAGAAGCTTGCTACGGGCTCTTACAGGCAAAAAGCCGCTGAGGGCATCTATCAGGCGATTTTAGACGGATATAAGGAGTTGGAATGAGAATAGTATTTGCGACCGGAAATAACGACAAATTGAAGGAAATACGCGAGATTTTGGATACTCTGAATATAGAGATCATCTCAATGAAAGAAGCAGGCGTTTTTGAAGACGTTGAAGAGAATGGCGAGACATTTGCCGAGAACTCGATGATCAAGGCTTCGGCAATCGCACAGATCATTAAGGAAAAGTTCCCAAAAGAGGCGGAAGAGACGATAGTACTTGCCGATGATTCGGGACTTGAGATTGATTATCTTAACGGTGAACCCGGCGTATATTCAGCCAGATATATGGGAAAAGAGACATCATATACGGAGAAGAACAACAATCTCATCGAGAGACTTAACGGTGTTCCGGACAGCGAGCGTACAGCAAGATTCGTATGCGCCATTTCCGCAGTACTTCCCGGCGGAAAAAAGCTTTCAACAGTCGGAAAGATGGAAGGAATAATCGGCTACGAGATAGCGGGAGCAAACGGTTTTGGTTACGATCCGATTTTTTATCTTCCGGAATATAAGAAGACGAGTGCAGAGATTTCAGCAGAAGAAAAAAATGCGATAAGTCATAGAGGCAAAGCACTTAGAGAGATGGCTAAACTCCTTAAAGAAGAACTTGCATAGTTGTCGTTTTGCGGCAGACCTTGATATCTGCCTTTTGTTTCAGATAATGCGTGACAATGATGCGAAACGGGAGACTGATTGATGCACAGATATTTGGTGGTGAGTGATACTCACGGAAGAGATGACAACTTTTATAATGTTCTTGATGCGGAAGGGGCAATTGATGGGATAATCCATTGCGGAGACTTTGAGGGGTCCGAAGGGAAATTCGCCCTCGCGGCCGATTGTCCGGTATATTTCGTTGCGGGCAACAATGACTTTTTCTCGACACTTGGAAGAGAGCTTACTTTTACATTGGATGGACACAGAGCTTTTCTGACGCATGGACATCAGTATCTTGTAAGTATGGATCTTGAAAATCTTAGGAGTGAGGGAATCGCGAGAGGGGCTGAGCTTATTTTCTTCGGTCATACGCATAAGCCTGTTGCCAAGACTATGGGCGGAGTCTACATCTTCAATCCCGGAAGCCTTTCATATCCCAGGCAGGAAGGGCGAAGACCAAGTTATCTTATTCTGACGATTGAAAAAGATGAAATTCAATATGAAATAAAATACCTGTAACTACGGTATTTTACAACATAAAAATATTTAAAAAATAAGAAAAAATAATGTTGACAACCCTTGAAAGACTATTATATAATAAATCTCGCGTTACGGCTTAGACCTTAATGCGAACAAGACGGGGTGTGGCTCAGCTTGGCTAGAGCACCTGCTTTGGGAGCAGGGGGTCGCAGGTTCGAATCCTGTCACCCCGATCAGGGGGTAAGCTAAACATTAACTA
>JAEEGF012505366.1_pt1 | contig 10718 bp, 5 predicted proteins | sample 9134171 | NCBI WGS metagenome assembly JAEEGF01 (sample SAMN16246542, study PRJNA631951) | gut metagenome | biome: gut microbiome; feature: rumen; material: AP-attached | host: Bos | place: Iran: Karaj | collected 2018-10 | reverse complement strand
TACGCGAATCTCGGCAAACGAGGAAGAACGCCTTCGCAAGGGATACGACCTTCAGACGGTGTACCGCTTTGCCAGCGACAAGGGCATCCTTTGCTATAGCCAGTCGAAAATGATGCTGGATGGGGACTGTATCGGTGAAATGACATACGGTCCGAATGCCAAGCTATGGATGCTTAACCTCGGTTGGCGCAAGCGCAGGAATATGTCCGTGAAGGGTTTTGAGATTAACCCGATGACAGGCCGCTGGGAGACTGACCCAGGCGATACGGATGCACCGGATCAAGACGACAAGGATAATTCTAAAGTCCAGCCGCAACGAATCGTGCCATTTGTCGAAGACACGAAGAACATACTGGTCTACGAACCCAAGCGTGGCTTGCTTGATACGGCTCCCTATTCCCAGACGACGATGGCGACGGTCGCTTCCGCGCTACAGCGAGCTATCGAAGAAGAATTCCAGATTGAACAGTCCGAACTTTCCGTAAAGCAGATGCCGAACGAGAAGGTATGTACGAGTCTACTCTTCTATGAAGCCTCCGAAGGCGGTGCCGGTGTACTGACGGAACTGTTGCGTAATGGCGACGCGATAGGCAGAATTGCCCGTCGGGCACTCACTATCATGCACTTTACGTGGAATAGTGCGGCGGAAGACCCCAGCCGTGGACCTTCACCCAAGTCCATCGATGAACTGAACGATCTCGAACAGACAAAACCGCTTGAAACACGCTGCGTGGCTGGGTGCTACAGATGCTTGCTTAGTTACTATAACCAGCCTCAGCATGGCATTATCGACCGTCACGATGTAGATGCTCAAAGGATTCTGGTTGAACTCGCTAACGCTAAGGCTGAAAAGGTAGAAACCCAGGCAGAGGCGACCGTTCGCGAAGATGAACACGCAAAGTCGCTCGATGACATACTGGATTCGATATTTTGCGTAAAGCCGGATGCCTATAACAAGGCTATTAATAACGGCGCCTATACGGTTTTGGCTTTGTGGAAGGCCTCGCGTCTTGTGCTCTTGGCAGAAAAGCCGGAGGATTCCCTGCATCAATATCTTGATGCTAAGGGATATCGTTTTATCGTTATCGGCAATACCCCAGAAGAATGGGAACAAGCCATAATGCAGAACAGGAACAAGTTCCCCGGTTGTGATGCCGATGAACTCTAACTTTTGATTGGTTGAAGGATTACGATGGCTGATACTGTTACTTACCCTTTAGGCTCCCTTGTTAAAGTACGCGGACGCGAATGGGTCGTGGAACCCTGTGACTTGAAGGATTGCATCAAGCTCCGTCCGCTTGGGGGAACCGACGACGAAACCCAGGTCATCATGCCGTCCATCGAGGATACGAGACTTGAAAGCGCAGTATTTCCGGCTCCGAACACGACCGATATCGGACGTTTTGAATCTGCCAAGCTGCTCCGTGACGCCCTGAAGCTCAAGCTTACGAATGCCGCTGGGCCATTCCGCAGCTTTGGCCACTTGGCTTTTGAACCGCGAAGCTACCAGCTGGTTCCGCTCCTGATGGCGCTAAAAATGCCGGTAGTCCGTTTGCTGATTGCCGATGACGTAGGTATCGGAAAGACAATCGAAGCAGGGCTTATCGTGAAGGAACTCTACGAACGCGGTGAAATCTCCAAGTTTGTCGTTCTTTGCCCGCCTCATCTGGTGACTCAGTGGGTGACGGACCTCAAGGAACACTTCAATATCGACGCCGTCGGTATCACGGCGCGTTCCATTGCAAACCTCGAAAAGGAGGTCAGCAAGACGGAACAGTTCTTTGAACACTACCCGGCGGCGGTCATTTCGCTGGACTATATCAAGAGCGACACTCACCGCGACTGGTTCAAGACCCATATCGACGATGCAATGTTGGTGGTCGATGAAGCTCATACCTGTTGCGTGGGCGGTGGCCGTCAGTTGCGATTCTCCCTGTTGCAGGACTTGGCTGCGAACGAGGAACGCCATATCATCCTTTTGACGGCAACGCCGCATTCCGGCGACGAACACGCCTTCAACAACCTTCTTTCGCTATTGAAAAAGGAATATGCCGGGCTTGATGATCTGTCCGTGGACCACTCTTCCAGTGAAAAGATGAAGCTCCGCGAAGACTTGGGCCGTCATCTGGTACAGCGCCGCCGAATCGATGTGACGAACTATCCCGGCAAGGCTGCTTTTCCTGACCGCAAAACCAAGGAAATCACCTACAAGCTGACGGGTGAATGGGGCGACTTCTTTAACGAGGTTCGCGAATACTGCGTGGATATTGCGAACAGGGCCGAAATTACCGACGGATTCAAGGGGCGCATGATGTGGTACGCGACGCTCGCTTTGTTGCGTTGCATATCCTCCAGTCCGCTTGCAGCCAAGAGTGCCCTTACGACTCGACTGAACAGCATCGAAGAGAATGCCAAACATGCCGAGGAAACCGCCGAAAATGCCGCTCTCTTGGAAGGCTATATCATAGAAACCTACGACGATCAAAATGACCCGGAAACCAATGACCAGTTTGTTAGCCCAGTTCTGGAAGATTCCGAAGCCGTCAAGCGTTTGATTGCGAAGGCCGAATCCCTGAGTGGCAAGATTGAGGATCCGAAGTTCAAGTGCCTTGCCAAGCATCTTGACGACATGCTCAAGATGCTGAAGAAATCGGGCGACAGTTACCGTCCGGTCGTTTTCTGCAAGTATATCGCGACGGCGCACTATGTAGCCGACCAGCTCAAGGCCGAGTTCCCCAAGTGCAGTGTCGCTTGCGTTACCGGTGAGCTCACCAATGAGGAACGCGAAGAACAGGTTCGTGAATTGGCAGAATCCGATTCGCCGATTCTCGTGGCGACGGACTGCCTATCCGAAGGTATCAACCTTCAGGACTACTTCAACGCCGTCGTTCACTACGATTTGGCGTGGAATCCGACGCGTCACGAACAGCGCGAAGGCCGTGTGGACCGTTTCGGTCAGCAATGCAAGAATGTCTGGTGTACTATGCTTTATGGCGCCGACAATCCGGTAGACGGCTTGATTTTCAATGTAATCCTCCGCAAGGCCGAAAAGATCAAGGAAGACCTAGGTATTTCTGTTCCGGTTCCCGAAGACAACGGCAATATCCGCGTGGCGCTTGTGAAGGCGGCTCTGCTCAAGAAGTACGTGGTGACTGATAAAAACGGTCAGCTTGAGCTTGATTTTGGCGAAGAACTCGCCACCGACGTGAACAATGTGGGACGGAACTGGCAACGAGCCATCGACAAGGAACGCCGTAACCGTACCATTTTCAGCCAACAGTCCCTCAAACCCGAAGAAATCATGCCGGAATGGGACAAGACGAAGGATGCTCTTGGCGACTCCGAAGACGTGCAGAAGTTCTTCGAGGTGGCAACGACGCGCCTGAACGCCGCAAAGGAACGTGTTTCGGAACATGCCTTTACCCTAGATGTCAAGACATTGCCTCTCGAAATCCGTAGCCAGTTGCAGGCGTCTTTCCCCAAGAAGGACCTGAAAAAGCCTCTGAAGATATCGTTTGCGTAGCCGCCGCCGCAAGGCTATGCCTTTATTCACCGCACGAATCCCATCGTGGAGAGCCTATCTAACTATCTGTTGGAAGGCGCTCTTTCTGGCAAGAACGACATCGCAGCCCGTTCGGGCGCGTACGAGACCGATGCCGTGAATGAGCTGACCGCCATTTACTTGCTCCGAGTTCGTTATCAGTTGCGCAATACAGGCAAGAATGTGCCGAAGCTGATGATGGCCGAAGAAGCCGTGGCGGTGGCCGTCAACTTGGTAGGGGAGCCTCGAATCATCGAAAACGGCGACGTAAACGCGCTGCTCGAAGGCAATCCGACCGGAAATCTTGACGAACCCGTTATCCGTGACAATGTGGCACGTGCTCTTGACTTTTATCGGGGTAATTCCCAGCTTTTTGCGGACCTTGCCCAAAGACGCGGGGCCGTACTTTCCGAAGACCATCTGCGTGTCCGCTCTGCCAGTGCCCAGCGTTACGGAACCGTGACCGTGGAACCGTGCCTACCGGCGGACTTGATTGGATGTTATGTGTTGTTGCCTCAGGATGAACTTTAAGGGAATCGAACTATGAAAAAGAACCAGATTGAATTTTCGACGATTGACTTGGTCGGTTCCCTCTTTGTAAGCGACAGTATCGCCCAGATTGCCCAGCGCAAGTGCTCGGCCCAGTCCGAAAAGGACTACAACTTGCCTCCGGGAATCAAGTTCAGCGACCAGACCAGCCGCGCCTTCAGTATTGCGAAGGCGCTCTACGCCGAATATGCGTCAAAGAACGCCTCGTTTGACAGTCTCAAGAATTTCGTCTTCCAGCTTTTTGGTACCGCTCTCGACTATACCGGTATCAGCGAGGAACAGCCAGCCGTGATCGGCGGCGTGAAGTATCCGGTGACGACTTACGTGCCGCCCAATGTTCCGCTCGTCATTGTGCCAGCAGACCTCTCGCTCGACGTGGCCGATGCCCGTTTCACCATCGAAGGCGTGACTAGCCGCAAAAAGAGCGGCTATGCGCTAGCCCAGATGTTCCTGAACGCAAGTGAACCTTGTACATGGGCGATTGTCACCAACGGGCGTGAACTCCGCCTGCTCCGCGACAGCGAAAGCCTTGTCCGTCCCAGCTACCTCTCGTTCAATATCGAATCTATCCTCAAGGAGGACCGTTACCCCGATTTCGTGGCGTTCTGGTGCTTTATGCAGGCAAGCCGCGTGAACGTATGGGAACAGTGGCGTACCGAAGGCATCTTGCAAGGTACGCGCGTGCGCGAAGGTCTGCGTACCGGCGTCACCAATGCGCTCCTATACCTTGGTGCTGGATTCCTCAAGACCGAAGGCCCCGGCAACAATGTGCTTCTGAACTCCCTTGCCGAAGGCAAGCGCCCGGACGGTGCTCCCTATACCGTTCAGGTGTTCTACAAGGCGCTACTCCGCGAAGTTTACCGATTCCTATTCCTCAGCATCATCGAGGAACGCGGCCTAATTTTTGCCCATCCCAGCGAATCCGGCACCGACGCGGAACTTGAACCCAGATTCCGCAACGCCCATCGGCTCTACTGGACAGGCTACAGCGTCCACCGCTTGGCCGAACGCGCCAAGAAGGCTATCCGTACCGACCGCTATACCGACCTATGGCATGGCGTGAAGGTGGTCTATAAGGCTTTCCAGGAAGGTAACGACAATCTGGACTTGATGCCGCTTGGCGGTCTGTTCAAGGCTGACCAGTGTCCGCTACTGGATGCGTGCGAACTCGACAACGAACACTTGATGAAGGCTATCCGTCAGCTCCGCTGGAACGATATCGACGGCGTGAAGACTTTTACCGATTACCGCAACATGGGCACCGAAGAGTTCGGCTCCGTTTACGAGAGTCTGTTGGAACTTGTGCCCCATGTGGATTTACAGGCCAAGACCTTCAGTTTCGTGGGTGTGGGCGACGAAGACGGCATTATCGAAGACGGTTCGACTAAGGGTAACGCCCGTAAGCTCAGTGGTAGCTACTATACCGATGCAAGCCTTGTGCAGAGCCTCATCAAGACGGCTCTTGAACCCGCCATCGAAGCAAAACTCAAGGCCGAAGAAGACCTTGCCCGTAAGGAAAACCGCGAACCGGATTACGAACGCGCCATTCTTGATTTCCGTATGATTGACGCTGGCAGCGGTTCCGGGCATTTTTTGCTTGCCGGTAGCCGTCGTTTGGCCGAAGTACTTAGCGAAAAGCGCCTCGAAAAGACGGGGGAGAGTGCGACAGCCGAAACCTACCGCAAGGCGCTCCGCGACGTGATTACCAACTGTATTTATGGCGTGGATCTGAATGAAATGGCCGTGGAACTGGCTCGCACCGCGCTCTGGCTCGAAGGTTATGAACCGGGCAAGCCGTTGGAGTTCCTGAATCACCATATTAAGCAAGGCAACTCGCTAGTAGGTGTATTTGATCTCAAGGTACTTGAAGAAGGGGTTCCATCCGCTGCGTACACGGCGTTAATTGGCGATGATAAGGCTGTATGCACGGCGACTAAGAAGACGAATGATTCACAGTCGGGTAAAAAGTCGCAGCAGAGTTTCCTTAAGAAGGCGAAACCTCTATCTAATGAAAGACTGGCTAAGCTTACTCGCGATATAGAGGCTTTACCTAATGATAACTTGGCAAGTGAAGAACGCAAGCGCTCGCTTTATGAAAAGCTCTTAAATGATGCGGACTACATTAGGAACCGAACAGCTTGCGATCTCTATACGGCGGCATTTTTCGCTCGAAAGACGGATCCGTTGTCAATTCCGACTAGCGAAGATGTTTACGACGTGATGAACGACCTTGATGAAAGTAAGCAAGGTATCCGTGAACTTGCAGCCAAGCTGAGCGAGGAATACTCGTTTTTCCATTGGCCGGTGGAGTTCCCAGAAGTGTTTGCTAAGGGTGGTTTCGACTGCGTAGTGGGTAATCCGCCGTGGGATGTGTCAGAATTGAAAGAAATCGAGTTCTTTGCGAACTTGTTGCCGGAAATTGCCATATTGAATGGCAATGATCGCAAGATTGCCATAGATGAGTTAAAGAAGGAACGTCCACAAATCTATGCGCTGTATGAAATTAGGAAACACGCCATGGAAGCGGAAAACTCTTACTATGGGAATAGTGGACGTTTTCCCTTGACATCATATGGCAAGGTAAACCTTTATTCAAAGTTTGCTGAACTTAACTTGCATCTTCGCAGTGAAAGGGGTACCGCTGGATTTGTGTGTCCATCGGGAATTGCGACAGATGATTCGACCAAGGAGTTCTTTAGTGAAATAGCCTCCAAAGGAATGTTGCGTAGTCTCTATGGCTTCCAAAACGAGCGTTTTATATTCCCCAACGTCCATCACTCATTTAAATTTTGCTTATTAACCATTGCAAATGTTGAAACTAGTGATTTTGCATTCTTATTAATGGATGCGTCTGAACTAGAAGACAAACGACGCCATTTCTCGATGTCGGCGGAAGACTTCGATTTGATCAATCCGAATACGCATACTTGTCCAGTATTCCGTAGTCAGGAGGATGCCGAACTTGCAAAGAAGATATACCGTAAAGCAGGTGTATTTGTTCGCGAAGCTGATAAAAAGAACGGTAATCCGTGGAATATCGCCTTCCAACAAATGTATAACATGACATCTGCAAGTAATTTCTTTGCGAAGGCTCCCGGAAATGGCCCAGATAGTAAGCCTATGCTTCCGCTGTACGAAGCGAAGATGATGCATCAGATGGATCACCGCTGGGCGACCTTCCTTGCCGAAAAAGACAGTACTGATGTGACTGTTGACCAGAAGGCCGATGTGAGTTTTGCTGCTCAGCCTGAATACTGGGTGCCGTATACCGAAACGGTTTTGCGAACAACCTATATAGATTCATCTGTGGTTGGTGCATTGCGTAAAGAGGATGCTCTGAAATTGCGCGAACTTTGTCAGCATCTTGCCATGACAGAACCGGACAACAAATTGCAGAAGGTCTACCTTGATGCAGTCAAGAGTGATGACATTGTGCAGAATCTGTTGCATGTTGCTGAAGAATTTTGTCCTAAGTATTTGATGGGGTATAGGAAAATAACGAATGCGATAACCATAAGGACTGTTGTTGCAACAGTATTACCTTTGTGTGGAACAGGTGATTCACTGCTTTTATTTAGATCGACAAAATGTCAAGCTTCTTTGGAAGCCTGTCTTGTGGCAAACTTGTCAACTATAGTTTTTGATTTTGTCTCTAGAATGAAACTTGGAGGAACAAACTTCAGCTATTTCTATATGAAACAAACTCCAGTTCTTCCGCCGGAGTCGTACAATTCAGAGGCAATCAATTATATTGTTCCGCGTGTATTTGCACTGACCTATACTGCCACCGATATCGTCGAATGGGCACGAGCACTGTGGAACGATGCTAGCGTAGACCTCCGTAAGCTCATACTTGCCCAGCACAAGGACCTGCCAACCGGCACCGACATCGATGCCCTAGCCGTCTCCGACTTCGATCCTGCCACTATTCCGCCCATCGTCTTCGAAGACGCTCACCGCGCCAAGCTCCGCGCCGAACTCGACGCCTACTTCGCTCGACTCTACGGCCTTAGCCGTCGCGACCTCGAATACATCCTCGACCCCAAAGCCGTTATGGGCGACGATTACCCCAGCGAAACCTTCCGCGTCCTCCGCGACTCCGAAATCTCCACCTACGGCGAATACCGCACCCAACGCCTCGTATTAGAGGCCTGGGATAAGATGAATTAGGAAAGAAATTTTTATGATAAAGAATGCTCCTAAAGCGCCTATATTGTTGGCATCAGGAAAAGAACTTTTAAATCTGTCATGGCGATTAGTTATAGATATCTTACGTATGCAGGAAGAGGTTTTTTTTGAGCAGTTGTGGCAAAGACAAAAAAATATGTTCTGGAAAAATGCAAGACGTGAAATTTTAACAGCACACACGCTGCTAGTTCAGGGAATAGAACTGATTATTAAAAGTCGGATAGCCAATGTTTCCCCATTATTGTTAATAGAACGTCTGACTGAGAACTCAATACGGGAAAATGAAGATTTTTGCAATTGTAAAACCATACAAGAATCTGTCCTTGTATCTTATCATAACAAGATTGTTGACAAGAAAATTTCTCCAAAATTTGCTAAAGATTTCAAGAAAATGCTTACTCTACGCAATGAAATTATACATTTGGAAACAACCAAACATACAAAAGTTCTGGAAATTAAGATGCTGGCCAATAAAGTCTTATCAGATATTATGTATGTAAGTGAAAAACTTCTTCAAGAAAAATGGTTTAAAATCCGAGAACATTTTTTGGAAGAATCTGTTGAAGTGTTTGATGATGGAATAACATGTGCGAGAATGTTGCTATGTGAAGAGTTCGAAGCTTTAAAGAACTCTTTAACTGCATCGGAATATGTAAAATTTTTTCATCACAATAAAAAAGCGAAGACTTATTACTGCATCAATTGTTATAATGCTTGTAATGAAAGGGAATTTGATAACTATAAATTTGCGACAATTGACCCAAAAGATCCAAAGAAAATCTATTGTCCTGTTTGTGGAACTCATTATACATATCAAAAGTATAAGTGTAGTGATAATTTTTGCAGGGGTGCATTGCACGCTGATGGAAGATGCTTGTGCTGCTTAGGAGAAAATTAGTTGTGTTATGCAAAAGGATATACTTATATGACTATTAAGAGAAAAGCCATACTGATTTCGTCTCCTGATGCTCCCTCGCCATCAAACAATCTTTTGCCTGGTACGCAAAAAGATGTGCTTAAATGGAAGCGCTTTCTTAAATCACCTGAAGGCGGGTCATGGGTAGATGATGAAATTATCCTTTACGAATACTCTAAGCATAAATCCTTACTAAAGTTTATTAAACAACAAGGAACTTTGGATTACTTGTTCTTGGTATATTCTGGACACGGAATTTTACGAGTGACAGATAGTCTTATATATGAAAGCCCTAATAATGAAGTATCTATAACTGATGTTGAAGATGCTGCTAGAAAAATAACGGCAAAAGCAACGTTGATTTTTGATGCCTGTAGATGCGAAGCGAGAAATCCTTTTGGGGGAAACTATGCTCCATTTAAACAAGGCTTAAATGAGTCATATAATCCCAAATCTGTTCAAAAATGGGAGTATGCTTTAAATCATAGTTCTATTACGGGAATCATCACTATTCAATCTTGTCAAATGTTTGAAACTTCTTCAATGCAAAAAGATAATGAATCAAGTCTTTTTTCCGACAAAATGCTAGAATCAGTCACAGACTCATCGGTAAAGACTATTGGGGATGCTTTTATATATGCAGAGAAAGAAACAAAAAAGATCGCTGATACATGGCAACAGTTGCAACACCCGCAAATACAACTAGACGGGAGTGTATATTATCCAAGTGAAGCTGGTAAATTGGATTATCCTTTTGTAATAAGGTGACTTTTGACGATGTTCTATAATCCTAGTATAAGTCTTGCAGACTGGTTTGAAATGAAAAGGCTCAGAACCAAGAGCCTTGATTTGGATGTTTGGATTCCATTATGGTCTATAGAAGAGGAACAAAAGGGCATTCATTTTCAACCAGGTTCAGAACAGAACGACTATTGTTCTAGGAGTATTCTTGTACCTAAAGATTATTTTAATATAGTTGGTAAGTTGCAATGGAATGATGTGTGTCTCCATTATGAAGCATGTTCCTGGGTGGACAACGATGGCATTTATGTTTCTTGTGACGAGGCTAGGGAATCTGCTCGCAAGGATGAATGCGATAGAAAAGATGGCGAAGATTGGTGGATTCCAATTAAAGGAATCTATCCGGTTCTAGTACAGACTTTCGAATGTGGTGAGAAATCTGTTTGGAATCTTCATCAAGACATTACTGTTGCCTTAAAGTTGCTTCGTAAAGATGATGTTTGGATTCGTCCAGATGAAGATGATGTGGAAGTGGTTAGGCTTATACGAAATGCAGAAGGCAAGCCTCAAAAAATTGAAATCAAGAACGAATTTCTGAAAGACTATCTGTGTGCTCGGCAGATGGGATTGTATGTGTTGACTTATCGTGCTCGAAAGATGTTCTTCCCAGACAAACCCAATATTGGATGGAATAGAGGCTTTACCGAGGTAAAACTTGATAACGGCAAGTGGTGGGGCACATATAATGAGACAACCGAAAACGGATTTCCGCTAGGGGAAAAA